>Ga0326726_10000047_pt1 | contig 106504 bp, 106 predicted proteins | sample MHFenrmetagenome_2_FD_207603 | JGI IMG/M metagenome (GOLD analysis project Ga0326726, IMG submission 207603) | Lab enriched peat soil microbial communities from Michigan Hollow, Ithaca, NY, United States - MHF15MN | ecosystem: Environmental > Terrestrial > Soil > Wetlands > Peat | place: USA... | reverse complement strand
CGTTCCGTTGGCCACGATCGGCGTTGCCGACAGCGGCTTGGTGGCCGGCCGCAACTGGGTCGCCCAGGCCACGCGCAGTTCACGCACGTTGTCGCGGTTGATCTGCTTCAGCTGACTGTGCCTGTGCGCCTGCAGGTCACCCGAATACATCAGCCACTCATCGGGATGATTGGACGCGTCCAGCAGCTTGCTGAACGGGACGTCGACCTTGGGTGCGACCAGCGCGACCTGCTCGGCCACCTCGCGCGCCCAGGCACGCCCCTTGTTGCTCAGAAAGGAATGGATCTCCCAGATCTCCCGCTCGGACACCGCCTGCGGCGCCATCGCTGTGCCGCTTCGACCTGACCTGACGGTGGAGAAGAACTGCCAGTCGGTGGCATGCGACAGGAACGCCAGCAGGCTCGGCGCCGAGCCGCCGTTGGCGTCGCCGCCGTGGCATGCGGCGCAGGTGCGAAGGAAATGCGCCTGTCCACGCTTGATGGATTCGGGGTCGTCCACGCCGATGTTGCGAATCGCCGCGCCCACGGTGGGTCGCGCGTCGAGGCCACCGAGGTAGACCGGGCTGCCCGGCTCCATCCAGCGCAGCAGGTCGATCAGCGGCACTTCCGGCAGGCGGCCCGCCGCCTTCATGCCAATGACCTTGGCGCGCCATTGCAACGCAGGCGTCGCCGCGATCACCAACGAGAGGATCGCCGCCAGGGCGATGGCAACCACGGAAATCGTTCGCGTGAACGGCTTCAAGGGCATTCTGGGCTCCAGCGGACTTGAGCGACGTGCGCAGCTTTTGACTTTATCTGCAAGGCAGCCCCCGATCCTGGCAGTTTCGCCGCCCGCCGCGCAATTATTGCCCCCGAGTCGAGGGACGAAGTTCACGCACCGGGTCTCGCGCGCGCCACGCCGTGACACAATCCAACGGCCTCGGCGGAATCGGCCTTCGTGCTCCGCATGCATGCAACGGCGGCGAGTGCCGGTCGCCGGACCGAACCCGCAAAACCCTGAGAGACGCTCGGTGACTTCTACCGCGTTTGAACATGTCGATCATGCCGGGCGCTATGGCTGCCGTTTCTGCGGCGAGCCGTTGCGCCACACCTTCGTCGACCTGGGTACCAGCCCGCTGTGCCAGCGGCACGTGACGCCGGAGCGCTTCGACCACGCCGAGTCGATCTACCCGCTGCATGTCTACGTGTGCAGCTCCTGCTTCCTGGTGCAGCTGCCGGCCTATGTGGCGCGCGAAGAGATCTTCGACGCGGAGTACGGCTATTTCTCGAGCTTCTCCGAAACGTGGCTGCGGCATGCTCAGAGTTACGTGCAGATGATGATTCCGCGGTTCGGGCTCGGTGCCACGAGCCGCGTCGTCGAAGTCGCCAGCAACGACGGCTACCTGCTGCAGTACTTCAAGCAGGCCGGCGTGCCGGTGCTCGGCATCGAGCCCACGACGAACACGGCGGCCATGGCGGTCAAGGCCGGCATTCCCACGCTGACCAAGTTCTTCGGCTGCGATGCCGCTCGCGAGGTTCGGGCCAGCCACGGCGCGGCGGACGTCGTGCTGGGCAACAACGTGCTCGCGCACGTGCCCGACATCAATGACTTCGTCGGCGGCATCAAGATTCTATTGGCCACACAAGGCGTCGCGACGATCGAGTTTCCGCAGTTGCTGCATCTGATCGAGCAGAACTACTGGGACACCATCTATCACGAGCACTTCTCCTACCTGTCTTTCACGACCGTGGACAAGGTGTTTGCGCATCACGGCCTGGTGCTGTTCGACGTCGACGACATTCCGACGCACGGCGGCTCGATCCGGATCTATGCGCGGCATGCCGAGGACGCCTCCAAGCCGGTGCACGCACGCGTCGTCGCGATGCGCGAGCGCGAAGCCGCTGCTGGACACTTCAGGCTGGACTACTACCGCGACTTCGGCGAGCGCGTGAAGGAATCCAAGCGTGCGATCCTCGAATTCCTTATTTCGGTCAAGCGCCAGGGCAAGCGCGTCGCCGCCTACGGTGCGCCGGGCAAGGGCAACACGCTGCTCAACTATTGCGGCATCCGGACCGACATGATCGACTTCACGGTCGACCGCAGTCCTCACAAGCAGGGCAATTTCCTTCCCGGTACGCGCATCCCGATCCATGCACCGGAGAAGATCCGCGAGGCAAAGCCGGACTACCTGTTCTTGCTGCCGTGGAATCTCAAGGACGAGATCGTGCGGCAGATGGCTGATATCCGCGCCTGGGGTGGCAAGTTTGTGGTGCCAATCCCCACGGTGCAAGTGATCGATTGATGGCCAGCGCCGCTGCGCCGCCGCTCACCGTCGGCGCGGAGCTGCACGCGCTCGTGCGCGAGCTCTATCCGATCTGCCGCAGCATCACCGGTGCCGGCGCGCGCGCGACGCTCGATGCGATCGGGCGCTTTGCGCCCCTGTCACGCACCGAGGTGCCCAGCGCGACCAAGGTGTTCGATTGGGAGGTGCCGCGCGAGTGGAACATCCGCGATGCCTGGATCGCCAACGCCGCCGGCGAGCGCGTGGTGGACTTCCGCCGGCACAACCTGCATGTCGTCAACTACTCGATGCCGATCCGGGCCCGCATGAGCCTGGCCGATCTCAGGCCGCATCTGCACAGCCTGCCCGATCACCCAGGCTGGATTCCGTATCGGACGAGCTACTACCGCGACACGTGGGGATTTTGCTTGACGCACGAGCAGTTGCAGGCGCTGCCCGAGGGCGAATACGAGGTGTGCATCGACTCCACCCTTGCCTCGGGCGCGCTGTCGATCGGCGAGGCGGTGTTGCCTGGCGAGTCGAGCGACGAGGTCCTGGTCTGGACGCACATTTGCCATCCGTCGTTGTGCAACGACAACCTGTCGGCGATCGCGGTGGCGGCCTTCCTCGCGCGCTCGGTGGCCGAGCGTCCGCGCGCGCTGACCTACCGGTTCGTCTTCGCGCCGACGACCATCGGCAGCATCACCTGGCTTGCGCTCAATGAGTCGGCGGTCGGGCGCATCCGCCATGGCCTGGTGCTGGCCTCGCTGGGCGATCGCGGCGCCTTCGTGTACAAGCGCAGCCGTCGCGGCGATGCCGAAGTCGACCGCGTCGTCGAATACGTGTTGTCGCGCGGCGGCGCCGGCAGCACGGAGGACTTCTCGCCCTACGGCTACGACGAACGGCAGTTCTGCTCTCCGGGGTTCGACCTTCCGGTAGGGCGCCTGACGCGGACGCCGAACGGGCGCTACCCCGAGTACCACACCTCAGGCGACAACCTCGACTTCGTCACGGCCGCGTCGCTCGCCGCGTCGCTGCAGACCTGCCAGACGATCTGTTCGGTGCTCGAGGGCAATCAGCGCTACCGCAATCTCGTGCCGAAATGCGAGCCCAGGCTGGGCCCCCGCGGGCTGTACAGCAACGTCACCGGGCGCAATCCGAGTGAGTTCGAGCATGCGCTGCTGTGGGTGCTCAACCAGTCCGACGGCCGGCACGATCTGCTCTCGATCGCGCAGCGCTCGCGCATCGATTTCGCGGTGATCTGCAGTGCGGCGACAGCATTGCGCGACGCCGGTCTGCTCGAGACATTGCCATGAGCAGCGCGGCGACTGCGCTGCTGGACGCGGTGCCGCCGGGCACCACGGCGCTGGTGACCGGTGGCGCCGGTTTCATCGGCGGCCACCTGTGCCAACGGCTGAGCGCTGCGGGCATGTCGGTGCATTCGGCGAGCCGGCGTGAGCACGCGGGAGCGGCGCATGTTCGCCACTGGGCAGTGGATCTCGAGGATTTCGTGGCGGTCAGCCGTCTGCTCGACCAGGTGAAGCCCGACTATGTGTTTCACCTCGCCAGCCACGTGCAGGGCGCACCCGATCTGAAGCACGTGCTGCCCGCTTTCCACGGCAATCTGGAGACCACGGTGAATCTGCTCACCGCGGTGGCCGAGCGGGGCTGCAAGCGCTTCGTGATGACTGGCTCGTTTATGGAGCCGACGGGAACATCCGGCGACGCCACGCCGACATCACCCTATGCCGCTGCCAAATGGGCGGGCGCGGCCTACGTCCGCCTCTTCGGTGTGCTGTACCGGGTGCCGGTGACGACCGCGCGCGTGCACATGGTGTACGGGCCGGGGCAGCAGGATCTCACCAAACTCGTGCCCTACGTGATCAACTGCTTGCTTCGCGGCGAGGCACCCAGCATCACCAGCGGCACCCGTCTCGTAGACTGGATCTACGCCGAAGATGTCGCCGATGGTTTCGTGCGGTTGGCACTCGCGCGCGAGGCCGTGGGCCGGGTGGTCGATCTGGGTTCGGGTTCCATGATTGCAACGTCGGACTTGGTGGCGCTGATCTGCAGGCTGGTCAACCCGTCGATCGCGCCGAAGATCGGTGCGCTGCCCGACCGGCCGCTGGAGCCCACGGGCGCCGCCCGGGTCGACGACAGCCATCGCGCCATCGGATGGGCGCCGCGCGTGAGCCTCGAAGAAGGCCTGCGGCGCACGATCGATTTCTATCGAGCAGCAGGGGGGACGGGGCCATGAGCAAGATCGCCGTTTTGGGCACCGGGATGTCCGCGTTCGGGGCGGCGCACCGCCTGACTGGCGAGTCGGTGGACGTGATGCTGTACGACAAGGCCTCCTTCTTCGGCGGGCAGACCGTGTCGTTCCGGTCGCCGTCGGGCTTCACCTTCGACAAGGGCCCGCACGTGTCGTTCACCAAGGACGAGCGCATCCAGGCCATCCTGGCCGAAGCCGTCGACGGCCAGTTCGAGACCGTGCAGTACCAGTTGGAGAATCATTGGAAGGGCTATCGTCTGCCGCATCCGGTACAGACCAACATGCACGGGCTGCCGGTGGAGGTGATGGCCAGGGTCATCGAGGACTTCGTCAAGCAGTCCGCCGCGCCGACCGAGATCCGCAACTACGACGACTGGCTGTTGGCCGCCTATGGCCGCTACTTCGCCGACAACTTCCCGGTGCAGTACACCGAGAAATACCACACCACCTCGCCGCGCAACCTGACCACCGAGTGGATCGGTCCGCGCATGTACAAGCCCTCGCTCGAGGAGCTGCTGCGCGGCGCGCTGGCACCGGCCACGCGCAACGTGCACTACATCACCGGCTTTCGCTACCCGTCGCGCGGTGGCTTCATGAGCTACCTGGAGAAGTGGGCGCAACGAGCGACGATGAAGCTCGGCCATGAAGTCGTTCGCATCGACCCGGCGCACCAGCTGCTCACCTTCGGCAACGGTACGCAGGAGCGCTATGACGCGCTGGTGTCGTCGATCGCTCTGCCCGACTTGGTGCCGCTGATCGTCGGCGTGCCCGACGACGTGCGCGCGGCCGCGGCGCGGCTGGCCTGCTCGGGCTGCGTGCTGGTCAACGTGGGCGTGCGTCGCCCGGATCTGACCCCCGCGCACATCAGCTACTACTACGACCGCGACATCGTCTTCTCGCGCACCAGCAGCCCGCACCTGATGTCGCCGCACAACGTGCCGCCGGGCTGCGGCGCGATTCAGGCAGAGGTCTACTTCTCCAAGAAGTACATGCCGTTGTCGGGCCAGCCGTCGGACTACCTGCAGCCCGTGATCCGCGACCTGAAACGCGTGGGGCTGCTGCGCGAGGACGACGAGATCCTGTTCACCGACACGAAGCTGATCGAGTACGCCAACATCATCTTCGACCACGACCGCCCGCAGGCCCTGCGCACGGTTCACGGCTTCCTCGACGACCAGCGCATCCGCCACTGCGGCCGCTACGGCGACTGGGCCTACTACTGGACCGACGACAGCTACAAAAGCGGCGAGACGGCCGCGACCCTTGCGCTCGCCGATCTGTAGCGCGCAAGGCGTGCGGCACTGAGCGGGCGCCTTGGGCCCTCTGGTCCTGCCCCGGCCAGATCCGGAAGCCGGACTGCCGCCGCTAGCGCACGACTTCGTAGATCGTGAAGTCCGGTTCCTCGTACGCGGTACGAAATGCGGTTGCGTAGCGCTGCAGCAGCCCGTCCATGCACTCGGTCTCCGACGGCCGGTAGTAGGACCAGGTTCTGGCCACGATGACGTAACTCACGTTCAGCTTGTGAATGCCGTCCATCAGCACCTGCGGGTCGCTGATGGGTGCCAACCACACCACCTTGCGCTGCGAATGATGGTGAATCACGTCCATCTGGCGGGCCATCACCACCGTGCCCTGCGGCGCGTGGGCGGCGATCCACCGTGCCGCTTCCAGTCGCACGTAAGCGGGGTGCTGCCGCAGATCGAACTGCTGATTCCACCGCCCGATGTGCAGTTGCTCGGCCAGGCCCACCACCATCAGAGCGACCAGCGCAACCGCAGCTGCGACTTGCAGCAGGCCATGCCGGCCAAGGCCCCTTGGCCACAACGTGCGCGGCAGCGTCGACTGCCGTTCAACCCACGCGACGAGCCGCGGGCCGAGCGCAGACGTCAGCAGCGCGGCGAGCACCAGATAGACCATCCAGAGTGCGAACGGCGTGCCGGAATGCGGTGGCCGCGAGATCCACCTGGCGTACGCAGCGCCGGACGCTGCCACCCCACCGGCGCTCAACAGGCCCCAGGCCGCCCGGCGAGGCGCATGCACGACGCCGGATGCCACCAGTTCGCCGCCCCGCCACAGGTACAGGCAGCCCAGCGGCACCATGGGCAGCAGAAAGCGCATCTCGAAGGGCCAGGGCCACAGCAGGTACATCGCCTCGTGCGCCAGGCAGGCCCATTCGAGCGGGCCGCCTCCACCGCGCAGGGAAACGATCAAGCCCAGCGCAACCAGCGTCATCGTGCCGAAGGCCAATGGCGAGAACCACGCCGGATCGACCCAGCTTCGGTGCGAGACGATCTCGGCCAGCCCCGCGGCCCGGCTTCCCAGATTGGCCGGAATGCGGGCCATCAGATCGCCCACCGATGCAGTACCGAGCTCTGGCTGCACGCCGCTCTTGACCTTGAGCTGGGAGAAGTAGCTTCTCGGATGCCCCTCGAGCATCGGCCACTCGGTGATTTCCTGGGTCGATGCCCACGCCAGCCAACCCGCGGCAAGCACGGTTGAGACGATCACGATCGGCACGAACACCTTCAACCGCCGCTGTCGCTCGGCACGATCGGTGCGCATCGCACCGACGATCAGCCAAGCCGTCAGCCCAGCGATCAACGACAACCCGGCGGTGCGGATCAGCACGCTGGCGGCGATCATCGTGGTGCACAACACGCCGATCAGCACCTGCGAACGGCGACCGTCGTGCTGTGCGAGCCGCGAAGCGCCCCAAAGCGCCGCCATGCTGGTGAAGAAGTAGGGTAGATCCGAATACACCCATTGCGTGGCCAGCGCAAACACGCCCGGTGACGACGCAATGAGCAGGCAGCTGGCCGCGGCGACTCCTCGCCCCTGCTCGCGCTTCAGCAACTGGTAGCACACCACCAGCGCCAGCGCCAGGAACACTGGCATCGCGCGCTGCAGTGCCTGGTGGCTGACGCCCACCACCTGGGTCAGCAGCGCCAGCAGCGCCGGGAATCCGGGTGGATACAGGACGTCCGTGAAGTTCAGGCCGTAGTGACTCGTCTCGACGATCGAACGCGCGAGTTCGAAGTACACGGCATCACCGCGGAAGAACTCGTCGCCGTGCAGCGGCAGCAGCGACTGCGCCGCGCAAAGTGCCACGATCAACGCCAGCGTCAGGTGGTCGACGACATTGGATCCGCGCGCTTCGGACAGCCGCTGCACCGAGGTGCCGGGCTGGCCGGTCGGGTTGGCCTGATGCGGCATGTCGTGTTTGCGCTCAGCTTCGCTGCGGCGGCCGCGCGGCGCTCAGGATCGCGCAACCAGCCACACGCCGAGGCAGATGAATGCGACACCGGCCGCGCGCGCTGCGTTGACCTGCTCGCCAACCAGCACGCCAATGCCCACGGTCGCGACGAAGCCCAGGCCCACCATCGGATAGGCCTTGCTGACATCCCACCTCGCCAGCACACCAAGCCACGCTACTGCGCTCACGGCATACAGCACCAGTCCGGCCAGCACGAAGGGATTTGCCAGGATCGCCAGTGCCGTGGGGATGTTCAGTGATTCGGACACGAGTGCCCTCATGTCGAGTCCGGACATGCCGGCCTTCAGGCAGTACTGGGCGGCCACCGAGATGGCGATGCTCGACACGGCCAGAGCGAAGACGTTCATCGCCACAGGCCGAGGTCGACATAGTGCGCCCCGAGCACCGTGACGACCATGGCGACCACTGCCAGCAGGCTCGAGCGGTCCGTCAGCGCGTACACCAACGGGTCATCGACGATCTCGCCGCGCGAGGTTTTGATCCACAGACGTCCGAGCCAGTACGTCATCGCGAAGGCCACCAGCCACAGCAACTGCGGAGTGGCATAGCGGGCCTGCGTCTCCGGTGCACTGATGAACAGCCCGAACACCACCACGCTGGCCATCGCGGCGGCCAGGCCCATCGGCTGCAACACGGCGAGGTCGCTGACCCGGTAGTCGCGGCCACGGGTCGCATGCTTGCCGGCACTTGCCACCAATACCAATTCGGAGCAACGCTTGGCCAGCGCCAGGCTGAGGAATGCGAATGCACACAGGGCCAGCAGCCAGGAGCTGGTGGCCACCCCGATCGCCACCGAGCCCGCCAACACGCGCATGGTGTAGAGCAGCGACAAGATGATCACGTCGACCAACACGTGCCGCTTGAGTGCCCGGCTGTAGCTCACCGTCAGCACCAAATAGGCCAGCAGCATCGCCCCGAATCCGGGCACGAGGGTCAATGCCAAGCCGAATCCGAGTGCGAGAGCGAACACCGCCGCGGCAATGCCGTGAACGATCGGGATGCGCCCGCTCGCGAACGCGCGTTCCCGCTTGCGCGCGTGCGCACGATCGTTCTCGAGATCCCACAGATCGTTGAGCACATAGGTGGCCGAGGCCACGAGCGAGAACGCCACGAAGGCCAGCACGGTCGTGTGCAGCAGCGCAGCCTCGGTGAACCGGAAAGAGGTCAGCAGCGGTACGAACAGCAGCAGGTTCTTCAGCCACTGGTGGATTCGCAGGGTGCGCAGCCAGTCCAACAGCGTTGGCCGCTGTCGCGGGAACTGGTGCTCGATGTCGACCGCGCGCCCCACCGCCTGGGCTGTCCGGTGGTCCACGCCGACCAGGATTGCCCCCTGGGCGCCCGCCCAGACCGCCAGATCGGCTCGACCGTCTCCGGCGTAAACAAAACCGTCGGGAAACCGCTCGCGACAGGCCTGCAGCTTGTCGCGGCCCTTCAGATTGCGGCCGCCCTCGGTGGCCAGAACATCGTCGAACAGGCGCAGGTGATCGGCCACGTCGCGCGCAATCGACACGTGGGCAGCCGTGGCCAGCACGATCGACCGCCCCTGGGTCCGCTGCTCGCGCAGATAGGCCAGCAGCGGTTCGCGATACGGCAGCGTGGCCGGATTCACGCGTGCGTGCGCGGCCACGGCCTCCTTGAACGCAGCGCGACCGCGCATCAAGTGCGGCAGCAGCGAGAGCAGGCGAAGCGGCGCATCGCGCGACACGCGAACCAGCGACTCGGCCAAGGTGTCGCTGCAAGTGAGCGTGCCATCGAGGTCGACAGCGATCGGAGGGGGCACGCTGCCCGTCGCGGGAACGGCATCTCGAGTCCTGGGCTGTGCACTCATGCTCGGACGGCGGCCATGGCGGTGTCACAGCGGCGCAGCCTGTCACCGAACTCGAGCCGCAGCAGGGCTCCAACTTCACTCAACGGGCGATCGACGGCACACATCGCGTTCGCGTCCCCTGGCCGCTGCTTTCGGCAGCCGCACCCGCATCGGGAATCACCCCGTCAGCGGGTGGTCATGCTCATGGCGGTGACTGTGAGTTTAGCGCCTGAATGTTGGCTGAACGGGACAGCAATCGGCACCCCCCAATCCTCGCGGGTCCATGGCGTGCACGATGCGCGGCGCCGCGCCGCGCGGCCATTCAGTCGTCATCACGCAGCCGTCTCAAGGTTCGCGGCCGTGGGATCCAGGGCTCGCAGCATCGTCGCGCGCGCGGCCATACGAGTCCTCGAGCCGCACGATGTCGTCCTCGCCGAGGTACGAACCCGATTGCACCTCGATGATCTCCAGCGGCACCTTGCCCGGGTTGGCCAGGCGGTGCACCTCGCCCAGCGGGATGTAGGTGCTCTGGTTCTCGCTGAGCATCAGCTTCTTGTCGCCGCACGTCACCTCTGCGGTGCCCTGCACGACGATCCAGTGTTCGGCGCGGTGATGGTGCATCTGCAGGCTGAGCGATGCGCCGGGCTTGACCATGATGCGCTTGACCTGGAAGCGCGGCCCGGCGTCGACGCTGTCGTACCAACCCCATGGGCGGTGCACCTTGCGATGCAGGTTCTTCTCGCCGCGGCCGTCGGCCTCCAGGCGCGCGACGATGCGCTTGACGTCCTGGCTGCGCTCGCGGCTGCTGACCATCACCGCGTCGGGCGTCTCGACGATCACCACGTCCCGCAGGCCCACCGCGGCCACCAGGCGGCTGCCGGCGTGGACCAACGTGTCGCGGCAGGCATCGACCAACACGTCGCCTTGTGATGCGTTGCCCGCGGCATCCTTGGGCAGCACTTGCCACACCGCGTCCCATGCGCCGAGGTCGTTCCAGCCGGCGGCCATCGGCACCACCTGCATCGGCAGGTCGGACTTCGGCACTTTTTCCATCACCGCATAGTCGATCGACTCGGCCGGCACGGCATCGAACGCCGCACGGTCGGGTCGCACGAAGGCGGCGTCGCGCGTGCGGCCATGCCAAGCGGTGCGCGTGGCCGCCGCAATGTCCGGGCGAAAACGCTCGAGTGCGGTCATCCACAGCGACGCCTTCAGGACGAAGATGCCGCCGTTCCACAGGTAGCCACCCTCGCGCAAATACCGCTCGGCGGTGGCCAGATCGGGCTTCTCGACGAACGCCGCCACCGCCGACGTGCTGCCCGGCTTGGCGGCGCGGATGTAGCCATAGCCGGTCTCGGGCCGTGTCGGCACGATGCCCAGCGTGACGATCGCGCCGGCGTCGGCCAGCGCGGCCGCGCTGCGCATCGCACCGACAAAAGCCGCGCTGTCTGTCACCGTCTGATCGGCGGGCGTCACCGCGAGCACCGGGTCGCCACCGCCGTCGAGCGCCGCCAGCGCGGCCAAGGTGAGCGCTGGCGCCGTGTTGCGGCCGATCGGCTCGAGCACCAAGGCCCGCGCGGTGACGTTCAGCTCGCGCAGTTGCTCCAGCAGCAGAAAACGGTGCTCGTCGTTGCCTACCACCAGCGGCGCGGCGGCGTCGATGCCATCGCCATGCAACGCGGCCAGGCGCTCCACGGCCTGTTGGAACAGGCTCGACTTGCCGTCGAGCGCGAGAAACTGTTTGGGAAAGCCGCTGCGCGACAACGGCCACAGCCGGGTGCCACTGCCGCCGGCCATGATCACCGGTTGAAGCTGAATCGTCATGCTCTGGTTTGCGCTGCGCGCCCGAAGGATTAGCTGGAATAACCGTGTGGATTGTCGCGCTGCCAGGCCCACGCGTGGGCGCACATGTCGCGCAGGCCCAAGCGCGCGCGCCAGCCGAGCAGGCGCTGTGCGAGCGACGGGTCGGCATAGCAGGCAGCCACGTCGCCGGCGCGGCGCGCCTCGACGCGGTACGGCACCTTGCGGCCACTGGCGGCTTCGAATGCGCGCACGACTTCGAGCACGCTGCTGCCCTGGCCGGTGCCGAGGTTCACCGTGTGCGATCCGCCGCCGCCAAGCAGGTGGCGCAGCGCGGCGACGTGGCCCTCGGCCAGATCGATCACGTGGATGTAGTCGCGCACGCCGGTGCCGTCGGGCGTGTCGTAGTCGTCGCCGAACACGCGCAGGTACTCCAGCGCGCCCACGGCCACTTGCGCCACATAGGGCATCAGGTTGTTCGGCACGCCGCCCGGATGCTCGCCGATGCGCCCGCTCGGGTGCGCACCCACCGGATTGAAATAGCGCAGGTAGGCGATGCGCCACGACGGATCGCAGCGCTCGAGCTCGCGCAGCAGCTGCTCGCCGATCAGCTTGGTGGTGCCGTAGGGGTTGGTCGACGACAGCGGCGCGTCTTCGGTGATCGGCAGGCGCTGCGGATCGCCGTACACCGTGGCCGACGAGCTGAACACCAGCGTGGTCACGCCGTGCGCCTGCATCACCCGCGCCACCGTGATCACCCCGCCGAGATTGTTGCGGTAGTACTCCAGCGGTTGTCGCATCGACTCGCCGACCGCCTTGTGCGCCGCGAAGTGCACCACGGCATCGATGGTGTGGCGCTGAAACACCGCCTGCAGCGCATCGGCATCGCAGACGTCGACGGCTTCGAACACCGGTGCGCGGCCGGACAACTCGGCCAGCCGCTCGAGCACGCGCGGCGAGCTGTTGGCGAAGTTGTCGACGCCTACCACGTCGAGGCCGGCCGCTTGCAGCGCCAGCCAGGTGTGAGAGCCGATGTAGCCGGTGGCGCCGGTCAGGAGAATGCAAGGCACGACGTCGATCTTATCGGGGCCAACCCCCGCAGGCCCACCCCTACAATCGGCGGGCCATGCTGCACAACCTGCAAGAATTGCTCGTTCCTGCCGTTGTCGAGCGACTCGTGCTGGTGATCAACCATGTGTTGACCGGTGAGCCGGTGGCGATGCAGCGGTTGGTGCCGCACGACGGCCGTGTCATCGCGTTGGAATTGTCGAATTGGCCGGCATTGCTGCCAGCCCCGCCGGTGCTGCGGCTTCGCGTCACGCCGCCCGGCCTGCTGGAATGGTGCGGCTTGGCCGGCGAGGAGCCGGCCGATTTGTCGGTGCAGCTCGATGCAGCCAACCCGGCGCTGTTGTTCAGTCGCGCGCTGGCCGGCGAGCCACCGCCGCTGACGATCGCCGGCAACGCGGCGCTGGCCACCGACATCCAGTGGCTCGTCGATAACCTGCGTTGGGACGTCGAGGGCGATCTCGAACGATGGTTCGGCCCAGTGGTGGCGCGGCAACTCGCGCGACTGGGCTCGATGCTCGCGGCTGGCCTGCGCTCGTTTGCACGGGCGCCTTGGAAGCAAACCACGCGCGACGGGGTATGAGGCGTCTGGCGCGCCTGCTGTTCATCGCCTTCACGCTGCTGCGCTTCGGCGTCGACGAAGTCGCGCTGTCGGGATTTCGCCAGCGCTGGGTGCGAGGGCTGGTTCGTGTGGCCACCGTCGGGCGGCGCTTGGACGAACCGCGTGGTGCACGCCTGCGCCAAGCGCTCGAGCGGCTCGGCCCGATCTTCGTCAAGTTCGGCCAGGTGCTGTCGACGCGGCGCGACGTGCTGCCGCTGGACGTGGCCAACGAGCTGGCGTTGCTGCAAGACCGTGTGCCACCGTTTCCGGGCGAACAGGCGGTGGTGATGGTCGAGCGTGCCTTCGGCGCCAGGCTCGACGTGTTGTTCGCGAGCTTCGACACCACGCCGGTGGCCAGCGCCTCGATCGCGCAAGTGCACTTCGCGGTCTTGCGCGATGGCCGCGAAGTCGCGGTCAAGGTGCTGCGTCCCGGCGTGCTGGCCTCGATCGAGAGCGACCTCTACCTGCTGCACACGCTGGCCAGGGGGGTCGAGCGGGTGTGGGTCGACGCCAAGCGGCTCAAGCCGCGCGAGGTAGTGGCCGAATTCGACACCTATCTGCACGACGAGCTCGACCTCGTGCGCGAGGCGGCCAACGCGGCGCAGCTGCGCCGCAACATGGCCGATCTGAATCTGATCCTCGTTCCCGAGATGGTGTGGGATCTGTGCGCGCACAACGTGATCGTGATGGAGCGCATGAAGGGCCTGCCGATCAGCCAGACCGACCGCCTGCGCGAGGCCGGCGTCGACATCAAGAAGCTCGCGCGCGACGGCGTGACGATCTTCTTCACGCAGGTGTTCCGCGACGGCTTCTTCCATGCCGACATGCACCCGGGCAACATCCAGGTCAGCATCGATCCGGCCACCCGCGGGCGCTACATCGCGCTCGACTTCGGGATCATCGGCACGCTCACCGAGTTCGACAAGGAGTACCTGGCGCAGAACTTCCTCGCCTTCTTCCGGCGCGACTACAAGCGCGTGGCCGAGCTGCATGTCGAAAGCGGCTGGGTGCCGCCGAACACGCGCGTCGATGCGCTGGAGAGCGCGATCCGCGCGGTGTGTGAACCTCACTTCGATCGCCCGCTCAAAGACATCTCGCTCGGCCAGGTGCTGATGCGCCTGTTCCAGACCTCGCGTCGCTTCAATGTCGAGATTCAGCCGCAACTCGTGCTGCTGCAAAAAACGCTGCTCAACGTCGAGGGCCTGGGCCGCCAGCTCGACCCCGAGCTCGACCTGTGGAACACGGCCAAGCCGTTTCTGGAGCGCTGGATGCACGAGCAGGTGGGTTGGCGCGGCTTGCTCGAACGGTTCAAGCACGAAGCGCCGCACTACGCGCAATTGCTGCCCGAGTTGCCGCGTCTGGTGCACCGCGCCCTGCAGCGGCGCGGCGACAACGATCCCGCGGTGCTCGAGGCGCTGCTGGCCGAACAGCGCCGCACCAACCGGATGCTGCGCGCGCTGATCTACGGCGGCCTGGGCTTCCTGCTGGGTGTGTTGGCAATGCAACTCGTCACGGCCTGGCATCGGTGAAGGTGCGCCTTTGCGGCCTTCGTATGGATAATCCCGGCGCGACAGACGAGGAGCATTGACGCCATGCTGCTGACCCTGGTCATCTTCTACCTGTTGATCACCATCGCCATCGGCCTGTGGGCGGCCAAGCGGGTCAAGAACACCGCCGACTTCGCGATCGCCGGCCGCCACCTGCCGCTGATCATGATCGTGACGACCACGTTCGCCACCTGGTTCGGCTCGGAAACCGTGCTCGGCATTCCCGCCAAGTTCGTGCAAGGCGGCCTGAACAGCGTCGTCGAAGACCCGTTCGGCGCCGGCACCTGCCTGATCCTGGTAGGGCTGTTCTTCGCCTCCAGGCTCTACAAGATGACGCTGCTGACGATCAGCGACTACTACCGCGAGCGCTTTGGCCGGGTCATCGAGGTGGTCTGTTCGCTGATCATCATCCTGAGCTACCTCGGCTGGGTGTCGGCCCAGGTCACCGCGCTCGGGCTGGTGTTCAACGTGCTGTCGGAGGGCGCGATCAGCCCGCCGGTGGGCATGGTGATCGGCACGGTGTCGATCCTGGCCTACACGCTGTTCGGTGGCATGTGGTCGGTGGCGGTCACCGATTTCATCCAGATGATCATCCTCGTGTGCGGCCTGTTCATCCTGGCGCTGTTCGCCGGTCAACAGGCCGGCGGCGCCGACAAGGTGATCGCGCTCGCCACCAGCCAGGACATGTTCCGCTTCCTGCCCGAACCGAGTTTCAAGGAGGTGATGTTCTTCATCGCGGCGGGCATCACGATGATGCTCGGCTCGATTCCGCAGCAGGACGTCTTTCAGCGCGTCATGTCTGCCAACAGCGTCGGCGCCGCCACCAAGGGCCCGGTGATCGGCGGCGTCTGCTACATGCTGTTTGCCTTCGTGCCGATGTTCCTCGTCACCAGCGCGCTGATCATCATGCCCGAGCAGGCGACGACGCTGATCAAGGAAGATCCGCAGAAGGTGCTGCCGACGCTGGTGCTCGAGAAGATGCCGTTCGTGATGCAGGTGCTGTTCTTCGGCGCGCTGCTGTCGGCGATCAAGTCGACCGCATCGGCGACGCTGCTGGCACCGTCGGTGACCTTCGTCGAGAACATCTGGCGCCAGTTCTTCCCGCGCCAGCGCGACAAGAACGAGTTGCGCACGATGCGCATCACGGTCCTGATCTTCGCGGCCTGCGTGTGCGCCTACGCGATCGCGCTGCAGGGCACGTCGATCTACGAGCAGGTGTCGGGCGCCTACCAGGTGACGCTGGTGGGGGCGATCGTGCCGCTGGCCGCCGGGCTGTACTGGAAGCGCGCCACCACGCAGGGTGCAGTGTTCTCGATCGTGCTCGGTATCGCGGCCTGGCTGCTGTTTCTGTACACACCCGCCAAGGAGCAGTTTCCGCCGCAGCTCGCGGGCCTGCTGATGGCACTGGTCGGCATGGTCGTCGGGTCGCTCGGCCCGCAGGCCGTTCGCAACCGGCACGGCACGCACCACCACATCGTCGGCGTGCACGGCTGAGTGCGCGGGCAACGGCGGGCGCCGCAAGGGCGCCCGCCACTATAATTCCACGTTTTGCATCCGAGGCTGGACATGCCGATCTACGCCTATCGGTGCGCGGCTTGCGGCCACGCCAAAGACGTGCTGCAAAGGCTCTCCGATCCTCCATTGACCGTGTGCCCGTCATGCGGCGCGTCGGCGTTCGTCAAGCAGGTCACCGCCGCGGGGTTCCAGCTCAAGGGCTCGGGCTGGTACGCCACCGATTTCAAGAGCGCCAAGAAGGCCGGCACGGGCGATGGCGCCAAGACCGACGCCGCCAAGACCGAGAGCGCCAAGACGGACACCGGCAAGTCCGACGTGGCAAAGCCCGGTGACTCGAGCGCTGCGCCCAAGTCGGGTGACTCGAGCGCGCCGGCGTCCGGCGGGTCGACCGCGGCCGGTGATTCGCCGGGCCCCAAGGCCGCCGGCGGTGCCAGCGCCCGCCGCTGACGGCGCGCAGCGCCGCGTTGGACTGCACACGTGAGAAAACACCTCATCACGGGTTTGTTGGTCTGGATGCCGCTGGCAGTCACGCTGTGGGTGCTGCTGTGGGTGCTCGGCCTGATGGACGGCATGTTCTCGTGGGTGCTCACGGTGTCGCAGGCGGTGCTGCCCGAGGCCATGCGCGAGGGCATCGAGATGCTGCGCGGCGTGCCCGGGCTCGGCGTGGTGGTGCTGTTGCTCGTGCTGTGGGCAACCGGCCTGTTCGTGGCCAATATCTTCGGCCAGTGGTGGCTCAGACAGTGGAACGCGCTGCTGAACAAGATTCCGATCGTCAAGACGATCTACAGCTCGGTCAAGCAAGTCTCCGACACCCTGTTCTCGAGTAGCGGCAACGCCTTTCGCGAAGCGGTGCTGGTGCAGTACCCGCGCGCCGGCTCGTGGACCATCGCCTTCATCACCGGCCAGCCTGGCGGCGAGGTGGCCGGGCACCTGGCGACACCGCACGTGAGCGTGTATGTGCCGACCACGCCGAACCCCACTTCCGGATTTTTCCTGATGATGCCGCGCAGCGAGGTCGTGCCGCTGGCCATGAGCGTCGACGAGGCGCTCAAGTACATCATCTCGATGGGCGTGGTCGTGCCGCCACCGCCAGCGCCGCCGCGCGCCGCTGCGCCGGCGCGAAACTGAACCGGGTCGTTCGTCCGGCGGGCGAACGATCCATCGCAGGCACGTCACACTGCCGCATCCGCAAGCGCCAACAATCAACCTCTCGCGCCGAGCGGTGCGAGCCGACACCGACAAGACGCACAGGAGTGCACTCATGCGAACCACGTATTGCGGCCTCGTCAGCGAAGCGCTGATGGGCCAGAGCGTCACGCTGATGGGCTGGGCTCATCGTCGACGCGATCACGGCGGCGTCATCTTCATCGACCTGCGCGATCGTGAAGGCCTGGTGCAGGTGGTGTGCGACCCTGACCGCCCCGAGATGTTCAAGACCGCGGAGGATGTGCGCGGCGAGTTCTGCCTCAAGGTGGTGGGCAAGGTGCGGCCACGTCCGGCGGGTACCGAGAACGTCCACCTCACCAGCGGCAAGGTCGAGGTGTTGTGCCACGAGCTCGAAGTGCTCAACGCCAGCGTCACGCCGCCGTTCCAGCTCGACGACGAGAACCTGTCGGAGACCACGCGCCTGACGCATCGCGTGCTCGACCTGCGCCGCCCGACGATGCAGAGGAACATGCTGCTGCGCTACCGCGTGGCGATGGAGACGCGCAAGTTCCTCGACGACAACGGCTTCATCGACATCGAGACCCCGATGCTCACGCGCAGCACCCCCGAGGGTGCGCGCGACTACCTGGTGCCCAGCCGCGTGCACGACGGCATGTTCTTCGCGCTGCCGCAGAGCCCGCAGCTGTTCAAGCAGCTGTTGATGGTGGCCGGCTTCGATCGCTACTACCAGATCGTCAAATGCTTCCGCGACGAGGACCTGCGCGCCGACCGCCAGCCCGAGTTCACACAGATCGACATCGAGACCTCGTTCCTGAACGAGGAGGAGATCCGAGGGTTGGCCGAGGGCATGGTGCGCACCGTGTTCCGCAACGTCATGCAGGTGGAGTTGCCCGGTTACCCGGTGATGACCTACGCCGAGGCGATGCGCCGCTACGGCTCCGACAAGCCCGACCTGCGCGTGAAAATGGAGTTCACCGAGCTCACCGACGTGATGCGCGAGGTCGACTTCAAGGTCTTCGCGTCGGCCGCGTTGTCCAAGGGCGGCCGTGTGGCGGCGCTGCGCGTGCCGGCAGGCAGCGAGCTGAGCCGCGGCGAGATCGACGGCTACACCGAGTTCGTCAAGATCTACGGCGCCAAGGGCCTCGCGTGGATCAAGGTCAACGACGTCGCCAAGGGCCGCGAGGGCCTGCAGTCGCCGATCGTCAAGAACCTGAACGACGGTGCGATCGCCGAGATCATCGCGCGATCGGGTGCGCGCAACGGCGACCTGCTGTTCTTCGGCGCCGACAAGGCCAAGGTGGTCAACGACTCGCTGGGCGCCCTGCGCAACAAGATCGGCCACAGCGAATTCGGCCGCACGCACGGCTTGTTCGAGGACAAGTGGGCTCCGCTGTGGGTGGTGGACTTTCCGATGTTCGAGTACGACGAAGAGGCGCAGCGCTGGGTCGCCGTACACCACCCGTTCACCGCACCGAAGGACGGCCACGAGAACCTGATGGACATCGACCCCGGACAATGCATCGCAAAGGCCTACGACATGGTGCTCAACGGCTGGGAGATCGGCGGCGGCTCGGTGCGCATTCACCGCGAGGAGGTGCAGAGCAAGGTGTTCCGCGCGCTCAACATCGGCCCCGAGGAGGCGAAGGCCAAGTTCGGCTTCCTGCTCGATGCGCTGCAGTACGGCGCGCCGCCGCACGGCGGCATCGCCTTCGGGCTCGATCGCATCGTCACGATGATGGCCAAGGCCGACTCGATCCGCGACGTGATCGCGTTCCCGAAGACGCAGCGCGCGCAATGCCTGCTCACCGGCGCGCCGAGCCGGGTCGAGGAGGCGCAGCTGCGCGAGCTGCACATACGGCTGCGCAACACGCAGCCGGCGGCGTGAATGACTCCCCCCCGAAGCGCCTTCGGCGCCTGTCCACGGGCGGGCTGGCATGCCCGCCCGGCTCGACGGGCGCTCGCCAGCACGCAGGGGCTGAGCCGGGACACGGAAGGTCCAGTGGACCTTTCGTGCCACGCGAAGGGCCGGGCCATTGTGCTCGGCGCGGCCTGCAAGGCACGCCGGCGGCCCGGCGCAGCCGGATCCGCGGCGGTCGCCTGCATGCCTCGCAGTCGGTGACGACCCAGCGCTTCAAGATTCCGGAGTCGGTGCTGGTCGTGATCCACACGCCGGCGCTCGAGGTGCTGTTGATCGAGCGCGCCGACAAGCCCGGCTATTGGCAAAGCGTCACCGGCTCGAAAGACCGCATCGACGAGCCGCTCACCGACACCTGCGTGCGCGAAGTGGCCGAAGAGACCGGCATCGTGATCGGAACGCCGGCGGTGCCGCGCGCCGCGCTGCGCGACTGGAATCTGTCCAACGTGTACGAGATCTACCCGGTCTGGCGCCACCGCTATGCCAGCGGCGTGACGCACAACACCGAGCACGTGTTCGGCCTCACGGTGCCGGCCGGCACGGCGGTCGTGCTCAACCCGCGTGAGCACCTGCGCCATCGTTGGTTGCCGTATCGCGAGGCGGCAGACCGCTGTTTCTCGCCCAGCAATGCCGAGGCGATTCTGCATTTGCCGCGTATCGGCGCCGGCTGCGAACGATGAACGCGACGATCACTCGACCCGCACGTTTGACACCGACCGCGTCGCGCTTTGGGGTGCCCACCCAATTCGAGGGCACGCGGCTGCGGGTGGCCACCTACAACATCCACAAGGGCGTGCGCGGGGTCGGGCCGCGCAAGCGGCTGGAAATCCACAACCTGGGGCTGGGCGTCGAGGCGCTCGATGCCGACCTCGTTTTTCTGCAGGAAGTGCGCCTGTTCCATCGTCGCGAATCGCGCCGCTTCGACCGCACCTGGTTCGGCTGGCCCCAGCAGGGTCAAGCCGACTACCTGGCGCCCGAGGGCTACGACGTCGCGTATCGCACCAGCGCCATCACGCGCCATGGTGAGCACGGCAATGCGCTGCTGTCGCGCTGGCCGATCGGCGACGTCGACCACCACGACGTCAGCGCGCACCGCTTCGAGCAGCGCGGGCTGCTGCACGTGCCGGTGAGCTGGCAGGGCCGCACGCTGCACGCGGTGGTGGCGCACTTCGGGCTCACCCACGGCGGGCGCCTGCAGCAGGTGCAGTACCTGTCGCGTTTCGTCTCGCAGTTCGTGCCGCGCCATGCGCCGCTGCTGGTGGCCGGCGACTTCAATGACTGGAGCGAACGCCTGGACAGCCCGATGCGCAGCATCGGGCTGCAGCGCGCCACGCTGCATGGCGGCGCAGTGCGGCCCACGTTTCCGTCGCGCGTGCCGGTGTTCGCGCTCGACCGCGTGTACATGCGCGGCTTTCATTGCCTGACTCTCGAAGTGCCGCGCGGCGGAGCCTGGGCCCGCATGTCCGACCACCTGCCGCTGGTGGCCGAGCTCGAGCTCGACTGACCATGCCGACCGAACTCGTGCCGGTGGACGAGGTGGCGGCGGCCGATACCGCATGGCCGCGCCGCGGCGCACCGGAGTTCTCGAACGGCAACCGCGTGCGCCTTCTGCAGGGCGGCGACGAGTTGTTCCCCGCGATGCACGAGGCGATCGCCCAGGCGCGCCACGAGGTCTGGCTGTCGACCTACATCTTTCACGACGACGAGGCCTCGCGCGCGATGGCCGCCACGCTGGCCGCTGCCGGGCGGCGCGGTGTGCGGGTGTCGGTGGTCGTCGACGGCTTCGGCTCCAAGGCCACGCTGGCTCGCCTGCGCGAATGGATGCCGCGGCCCGAGGTGGAACTGGTGGTGTTCAGACCGGTCGATCGCTGGTGGAGCCTGCTGCAGCCTGGGCAGCTGCGGCGCCTGCATCACAAGCTGTGCGCGGTCGACCGCGAGGTGGGATTCGTGGGTGGCATCAACATCATCGACGATCGCATCGATCTGCGCCACGGCCGGTCTGACGCGCCGCGCCTGGACTTCGCGGTCGAGCTGCGCGGGCCGGTCGCCACCCAGGTGGCGCAGGCTGCGCGCGCGGTGTGGAGCCGCGCCGCCTTGGGTTCCGACTGGCGCGAGGAGGTGGTGGCGCTGGCGCGCAGCGCGCAGCCGATCGCGCGCGCGCGCCGCGTGCTGCAACGCCTGCGCCTGGTGGCGCCGGCGCCGCCGGCATTGCCAGGAATGGCGGCGGCACCGGTGAGCGTGGCCTTCGTCGTGCGCGACAACCTGCGTCGGCGCCGCTCGATCGAGCGCGCCTACATCGACGCCGTGCTGCGTGCACGCGAACGCATCGACCTGGTGACCCCGTACTTCTATCCCGGGCGTCTGTTCCGGCGCGCCTTGCTGCGCGCGGCCCAGCGGGGCGTGCGCGTGCGCCTGCTGCTGCAGGGCAAGATCGACTACCGTTTCGCCGCCTTGGCGGCGCAGGTGTTGTACGACGAGCTGCGCGGCCATGGCATCCGCATCTTCGAGTACACGCCGGCGTTCCTGCATGCCAAGGTGGCGCTGGTCGACAGCCAATGGGCCACGGTGGGCAGCTCCAACATCGATCCGTTGTCGCTGCTGCTCAACCTCGAGGCCAACGTGATCGTTCGCGACGAAGATTTCGCGCGCGAACTGTCAAACCGGTTCGACGTCGCGGTGGCGAAGTCGCGCGAAGTCACCGACGCCACGTCGAGCATCGGTTGGCGCCCGGTGGTGCTGCGCGGCTTCGTGGCCTGGTGCGCCAACTGGTTCCTGCGCATGGCGGGCATCACCGGTCGCTACTGAAAAAGGGCCGGCTGTCGCGCCCGGGCAACTCTACTCTGGACGCGGTCCCGCGATGGACCCACAGTCGGGCGCTGGATGCAGTGACTGTCCTGAAACGTTCACGGTTGGCGTGGCACCTTCACGCACCGATCGGCCTGATGCCGTTGGCGTGAACCATCGAAACGGAAGTCGCCTTGAACGTTACCCATCTTGTGTTGCCGCCGCAAGCGCGGCAGTGGTTGCGAAGAACCTACGACGCGTTGCGTTTCGACGCCGCGCTCAAGCGCTTCATGGCCGACCCCCGCGCCGCCGCGGCGCCAGGCAGCGCGCTGTTGAACGAACTCATCTCGGCCTGGGGTAACACCGGATGGAGCGCCCAGCACGAGTATCTGCGCATGTGCATCGGCGACGCACTGGTGTCGACCGGGCCCACTCTCGAATGCGGCTCGGGGCTCACGACGTTGCTGTTGGGCGTGGTCGCCCAGCTGCGCGGCCGTGAACATTGGGCGCTCGAACACCTGGCGCACTGGAGCGCCAAGGTCGGCCGCTGCCTGGCCCGACAACGCTTGCATGCGGTGAAGCTGTGCACCGCGCCGCTGCGCAGCTACGGCGCCTACGTCTGGTACGACCCGCCGCTGTCGCAGATGCCGAGCCACTTCGCGCTCGTGGTCTGCGACGGCCCGCCGGCCGACACCCCGGGCGGCCGCTACGGGATGGTGCCGGTCATGCGCGACCACCTGGCACCGGGCTGCGTGATCCTGCTCGACGATGCGGTGCGCGAGCAGGAGCGGGCGATCGCCCGGCGCTGGCAGGCAACTCTGGGTGCCAGCCATCAGATCATCGGCAGCGACAAGCCCTTCATCCGCATGGTCTTGTCGCGGCATCATCGGCAATCCTGGATGAAGACCGCATGAGTTGAGCCGTGTCGCCGGCTGCCGGCCGATCACGTCAGCGGCGCGGACCACGGGTCATAGGGGTAGAGCCACTCGTTGCGCGAGCGCGCGATGTCGCGCTCGACGAAGGCCTGGCGCATCGCGGCCGCATCGGCGATGTGGTACAGCTCGCCCATCTCGTCGGACTCGCGGATCACGCGCGCGGTGCGCGGGCCGCGGTGCCCGTGGTAGATCGCGAGCTGTTCGGCCAGCGGTGCATCGAGCTCGAGTGCGCGCGCCAGCACCGCAGCGTCCTCGAGCGCCATCGCCGCACCTTGCGCCATGTAGGGCAGCGTGGCATGCACCGCGTCGCCGAGCAGCGTGACGCGCGCGCTGCTCCAGCGCTGCACCGGCGTGCGGCGGTTGAGCGCCCAGCGGAAACACTGGTCGCGGTCGACCGCATCGATCACCGCGCGCACCATCGGGTGCCAGCCCGCGTAGTCGTCGTCGAGTTCCTGCCACGGGCGGCGCGTGGTCCACGATTCTTCGTCGGCCGCGCGTTCGACGCAGCCGACGAAGTTGAGCAGGTCGCCGCCGCGCAGGTAATACGTGACGGCGTGGTTGCGCGGGCCGCACCAGACGGTCGACACGACGTCGGTGCGCTGCGCCGGCGCGATGCGCTCGGTGGGCACCGTGCAACGCCATGCCACCTGGCCGGTGAACACCGGGTCGTCGGCGCCCACCGTGTGCCGGCGCACCATCGACTTGATGCCGTCGGCGCCGACCACCAGGTCGGCACGCCAGGGCGCGCGATGTTCGAACGACACCGAAACCGCATCCGCCGCTTCGTCGAGCGCGGTGGCACGCGCGTCGAGCACCAGCGCCTCCGCATCGAGCGCGCACACCGCGGCACGCAGCGCATCGTGCAGATCGTGGCGGTGCAGCTGGAAGTAGGGCGCACCGTGGCGCTGCTCATGGGGCTCGCCGAGTGGCAGCCGGTGCAGCAGCGCGCCGTCGTCGAAGCGGCGGAATTCGAACGCCTGGGGCCGCACCGCATGCGGCTCCAGCGCCGCGCGCAGGCCCAGGCGATCGAGCACCTTCATCGCATTGGCACTCATCTGGATGCCAGCGCCCACCTCGGCAAGCGTCGGCGCCTGCTCGGCGATGCGCACGCGGTGCCCTCGCTGCAGCAGGGTGGCCGCGGCGGCCAGGCCACCGAGGCCGGCGCCGACGATCGCGATGTCGAGCCGGGGAGTCACCGCGAGGTCAATCGGCTCTGATGTGCTGCGCCTTGATCACCTGCGCCCAACGCTCGGCGTCGCGCTCGATCAGCGTGCCGAATTCCTGCGCGGTGCTGTGGGCGGGCGTCATGCCCTGCGTCTCGAATGCGGTGCGCACCTCGGGCATCTCGAGGATCGACTTCAGCTCGCTGTTCAGGTGATCCAGCAGCGGCCGGGGCGTGCCTTTGGGCGCGAGCACGCCATACCACATGTCGACGTCGAGGTGGCCCAGATGCAGCTCGCGCAACGGCGGTACCCCGGGCAGCAACGGGTGCGGCTTGTCGCTGCTGATGGCCAGCGCGCGCAGGGTGCCGGCCTTCACGTGCTGCAGCGCCACGTGGATCGGCAGGAACATCACGTCGATCTGGCCACCGAGCAGGTCGGTCAGCGCGGGGCCGGTGCCGCGGTACGGGATGTGGGTGACGAAGATCTGCGCCTGGTTCTTCACCAGCTCCATCGCCAGGTGGTGCGGCGTGCCGTTGCCGGGCGAACCGTAGTTCAACGCGCCGGGCCTGGCCTTGGCACGCGCGATCAGGTCTTGTGCGCTCGTGATGCCGGAGTGGGGGCTGGCCACCAGCAGCAACTGGCCCCAGCTGGTGAGCGTGACCGGATCGAGGTCGCGCACCGGATCGAACGGCAGGTTCGGATACAGCGCGCGGTTCATCACCAGCGTGTTCACGGTGACGAGCAGCGTCGAGCCATCGGCCGCTGCGCGCACCACCGCTTCGGTGCCGAGGTTGCCCGAAGCGCCGGCGCGGTTCTCCACCACCACCGGGCGGCCCAACCGCTCGGCCAGGCGGGGCCCGATCTGGCGTGCGATGAGGTCGATGCCGGTGCCGGGCGTGAAGGGCACGATCAGCCTGAGCGGCGCGGTGTTGGGCGCCGTCTGTGCCAGCGCCACCGGTACGAGCGACCACGCCAGCGCGGCGATGGCCCACACGCGCCGGGCGACGAATGAGCCGGACAGTGAGGCGCAGATCGGTTGCATCGCGGGTTTCGTGGTGATTCGGGTCCCGCATTGTCGCGCCACGACGCCGCCCGATAATGAACCCCGACATCGAAAGCCCTCTCATGACCGACGCCATCACGCTCGCGGGCCAGCGCGACATCGCGCACCATCTGCATCCGTACACCCAGCTGCGCCAGCTCGAGCGCGAAGGCCCGCTGGTGATCGTGCGCGGCGACGGCGTGCACGTGATCGACGAGCACGGCAAGCGCTACATCGAGGGCATGGCCGGCCTGTGGTGTGCGTCGCTCGGCTTCAGCGAATCGCGGCTCGCCGATGCCGCCGCGCGGCAGATGAGGCTGCTGCCGTACTACCACGCGTTCTCGGGCAAGGTGCCCGGGCCGGTGACCGATCTGGTCGAGGCGCTTAGCCGCTGGTCGCCGATCCCCAACGCCCGGGTGCTGTTCGCCAACTCGGGCTCCGAGAGCAACGACACGGCGTTCAAGCTCGTGCACTACTACAACAACGCGCGCGGCCGGCCGCTGAAGAAGAAGATCATCGCGCGCGACCGCGGCTACCACGGCGTCACCGCGGCCGCGGCGTCGATGTCGGGCATCCCGATGATGCACCAGCACTTCGACCTGCCGCTGCCCGGTATCGTGCGCGTCGGCTGCCCGCACCACTACAAGTTCGCGCAGGCCGGCGAGAGCGAGGGCGCGTTCGTCGACCGCCTGGCGCGCGAACTGGAAGACACCATCCAGCGCGAAGGCCCCGACACCATCGCTGCATTCATCGCCGAGCCGGTGCAGGGCGCGGGTGGCGTCGTGATCCCGCCGCCGGGCTACTTCGAGCGCGTGCAGGCGATCCTGAAGAAGCACGACATCCTGCTGATCGCCGACGAGGTGATCACCGGGTTCGGCCGACTCGGCCAGCCGTTCGGCAGCAACGTGTTCAACCTCGAGCCCGACCTGGTCACGGTGGCCAAGATGCTGACCTCGGCCTACGTGCCGATGTCGGCGTTGTACGTGAGCGATGCCATCTACCAGGTGGTCGCAGACACCAGCGCCAGCGTGGGCAGCTTCGGCCATGGCTACACCTATAGCGGCCATCCGCTGGCCTGCGCGGTGGCACTGGAGACGCTCAAGATCTACGACACCGACGACGTGATCGGCCACGTGCGACGCGTGGCGCCCCGATTGCAGCAAGGGCTGCGCCGCTTCGAAGGCCACGAGATCGTCGGCGACGTGCGCGGCATCGGCCTGATCGGCGCCATCGAGCTTGCCGAGGATCCGCAGCAGCGCAAACCGTTCGATGCCAAGCGTGGCGTCGGTGCCTACTTCGTGCGCCGCGCGCAGGAACATGGCCTGATCACCCGCACGCTGGCCGGCGACGTGATCGCCTTCTCGCCGCCGCTGATCATCAGCGAGGCCGAGATCGATGCGATGCTCGATCGCACCGAACGGGCGCTGGCCGACACGCTGGCCTGGCTGAGGGGCGCGCGCGGCTGATGGTTGGGCCGCCGCGCGGCGCGCCGATGGATGCCGGCAACGAATCGCAGGTCCGATTGCGGCGAGCGGATGCCTTGGCACGACGTACGCTGCAGGCATGAATGCATGCGACCTTGACCTGGCTTTCGTCGCTGCAGGCGTGGCCGACCTCGACTCCCGTGTCGCGCGCATCGACTGGTCCGGCGTGACCGACGAGCTCGACGCACAGGGCGCCGCGACCATCAAGCACCTGCTGGCACCGGCCGAATGCCAGGCGCTGGCTGCGATGTACGACCGCGACGAGGCGTTCAGAAGCCGCGTGGTGATGTCACGCCATGGCTTCGGGCAGGGCGAGTACCGCTACTTGCGCTATCCGCTGCCGCCGCTCGTCGCCGCCTTGCGCGCCGCGGTCTACGAGCGGCTGGCGCCGCTGGCCAACCGCTGGCACGAGGCGATGGGATTGGCGGCTCGTTTCCCCGAGCGGCATCGTGAGTTCATTGCCCTGTGCCACACCGCCGGTCAGACAAAACCCACGCCGCTGCTGCTGCGCTACGAGGCCGGCGACTACAACTGCCTGCACCAGGACCTGTACGGCGAGCATGTGTTCCCGCTGCAACTGGTGCTGCTGTTGTCGCAGCCCGGCCGCGATTTCGACGGCGGCGAATTCGTGGTCACCGAGCAGCGGCCGCGCATGCAGACGCGAGCGATGGTGCTGCCGCTCGCGCAAGGCGACGCTGCGGTGATCGCGGTGCGCCATCGGCCGGTGCGCGGTGCGCGTGGCTGCTACCGCGTGAACCTGCGCCATGGTGTCAGCCGCGTGCACGCCGGCCATCGCTGCACCGCCGGCATCATCTTTCACGACGCGGCCTGAGCCCGCGTGACCCGGGCGCGCGCGCGAGGCTGGCGGTCAGCCCTTCTCGGCCGCGGCGTAGATCAGCACCGCGGCAATGGCCAGCGCGACGCTGCCCAGAATGGTCTTGACCATGCGATCTCCTAGCGTTTCGTGAGCACGACGTGGGTGGTGGCCGGTGTGGTCACGTGCTCGGTCACCTGATAACCCAGCGACAACAGGTCGATGCCCGCCAGCAGCGGCTCGCCGCTGCCGAGCAGGACCGGGGAGATCGCCAGATGCATCTCGTCGACCAGACCTGCATGCAGGTACTGCCGGATCGTGGCCACGCCGCCGCCGAGCCGCACGTCGCGGCCACCCGCGGCCTGCCTGGCGCGCTCCAGCGCGGCGTGGATGCCATCGGTCACGAAGTGAAAGAACGTGCCGCCGGCCATCGTGATCGACGGCCGCGCGTGATGGGTGAGCACGAAGACCGGCACGTGGTACGGCGGTTCGTCGCCCCACCATCCCTTCCAGCGGTCGTCGGGCCACGGGCCGCGCACCGGGCCGAACATGTTGCGGCCCAGGATCCAGGCGCCGACGTGGGCGAACCCGCGTGCCGCGAAATCCTCGTCGACGCCCATCGCGCCGCCGTCGTTGCCGAACATGCGCTGAAACGTCCGCGTGGCGAAGGCCCATTGGTGCAGGCCCATGCCACCGACGCCCAGCGGGTTGTCGAGGCTCTGCTTCGGGCCGGCACCGTAGCCGTCGATCGATACCGAGAAGCTCTGAACTCGAAGTCTGGACATGGCTTGGCACTCCGGTGTTTGGCAACGCGCTGTCACATTCGAAGACACGACGAGCGGGGGCGTGCCGAATCGACAGCGCCCGTATCTTCTTGTCGCTGCGCGACTGCGCAGCCATCGCGATCGGATTCACGGTTCCGTCAAACGGCAAACCTAGACTGCGCCGGCGAGTGGCCACACCACTGGACACCTGCGCTGCCCTCACCCCATCCTTGACGGAAGAGCCATGAAAGCCAAGCGTATTTTGTTCTTGTCGGCGGCTGCCGCCCTGGTCGCATCGGTTGCCACGACCAGCGTGCGAGCCCAGCACGAATCCGAAGACCGCGACGACAGGGACGACGCCTATGCGATCGGTCTGTGGGGCGACCTGCCGTATTCGGATGTGCAGGCGTTGATCGGCGTGCCCAACCTGATCGCCGACATGAACCGGCAGCATCTCGCGTTCACCGTCCACGACGGCGACCTCAAGGCGGGCAGCGGCACGCCCGGCTCCGCGACGCCCACCACCTGCAGCGACGCGCTCTATGTGCAGGCCCTGGGGTTTTTCAATGCGCTGAGGGCGCCGGCGCTGCTGACGCCGGGCGACAACGACTGGACCGACTGCGACCGGCCGTCCAACGGCGGGTTCTCGTCGCGCGAGCGCCTGGACCACGAGCGCGCGGTGTTTTTCAGCATCCCGTTCTCGCTCGGACAGCGGCGGCTGCGGCAAGAAGTGCAGACCGCGCCGCTTTGCCTGGGCGTGAGCGGCGCCGTGCCCTGCGTCGAGAATCGCCGCTGGACCTTCGGCGGGGTGACGTACGTGACACTGAATGTCCAGGGCTCGTGCAACAACCTTTGTGACACCGCGCCCGATGCCGCCGAGTGGGCCGCGCGCAATCTGGCGAACATCGCCTGGCTGAGAGAATCGTTCCGCTTCGCGGCGGCGCGGCAATCGGCCGCGGTGATGATCGTCGCGCAGGCCAATCCGGGTTGGGATGCCAGCGATGGCACGCGCGCGCCGCTGCGCGACGCCAGGACGCTGGCGCAGAGCGACGGCCAGCCCGATGGCTTTCAGGACTATCTGGTCGCGCTGCGCGACGAGGTGATTGCCTTTCGCAAACCGGTGGCCTACGTGCACGGCGACTCGCACTATCACCGCGTGGACAAGCCGTTGCTCGACTCGCAGGGGCGACGGATCGAGAATTTCACGCGAGTCGAGACCTTCGGCGACAACCAGGCCAATGGCACCAACGACGTTCACTGGCTCAAGGTGACCGTCGATGCACGCAGCCGCGAAGTCTTCGCTTATCAACCGCAGATCGTGCCCGCCAACCGTGTCGCGGTGCCGGCCCCTTGACCGGCGGACCCGAAAGATCTCCAGTGCCACGTCCGCATCCGACCGGCGCTTGCGTTGTGCCAGGTACCTCCATGGATCGATGCCACGACGATGTCCGTCCAGATCAGAACGCTCGCGCCTGCAGAACTCCAGGCCGAACTGCCGCGCCTCGTCGCGCTCCTCCAAGACACGGTGGCGAGCGGCTCCGGATTGGGATTCGAAGCGCCGCTGAGCGATGAAGAAGCCCGCGAATACTGGTGCTCGATCGAACCCGAGCTGCGCGCCGGCTCGCGCTGGCTGCTGGCCGCGTACGTCGACGGTGGCCTCGTCGGGTCGGGTCAGTTGCAGCTGGCCAAGTGGTCCGCCGGGAGGCATCGAGCCGAAGTGCAGAAGCTGTTCGTCGACAGCTCGCAAAGGGGCCGCGGCATCGGCGAGGCCCTGATCGCCGCGCTGCACGACACCGCCCGCCGGCACCAGCGCTCGCTGATCGTGCTCAACACGCGGCACGGCATGCCGGCCGTGCGCTTCTACAAGAGGCTGGGCTATCAGGAGGCCGGCGTGATTCCCGGCTTCACGGTCAGCCGCACGGGCGAGCCCCGCGCCACGCTGATCCTGTATCGGGACTTGATGCAGCCCGCCGCACCGGCTGCTCCTGGATGAGGCTCGACAGCGCGTGGCCGAAGGCCTCGACGCGTGACCAGTCGGTGAACTCCACCACCGCATCGGCCGCCGTGGGGCCGTCGGTCAGCCACATGATGAAGCGGATGACCATGCGGTCGAGCACGCCGCAACGCGGGTAGTCCAGTTTGCCGGCGAACACCTCAAGCAGGCGCGGCCGCCACGCCACGCGCCGCAGAAAGGCCTGCACGTAGGGGTTGCTGTCGGGCTGGTTCTTGCCGGGCTTGCGGGCCACGATGTTCACCGAGAAGAAGGCGCTCGGCATCGCGTTGAGCGTCGCCGCGTGACGGTTGGCATAGTCGATCACGCGCGAGTCGGTCCTGCCGTAGCGAATGCGGGCACCGACCACGGCCATCGCGAAGTCGGCCGGGGTCACCGTGCCCGCATCCTCGATCATCGTCAGCACGACCGTGTCGCCCGCGCCCTCGACGATCTGGCGCAGCCGCTGGCAGACCTTGCGCGTCTGGCCGTCGGTCGATGAACACAGCAGCAGCACGGTCTTCATCGCCGGCCCCTGCGTCGGCGCGCGGCAGCGACGCGGCGTCCGCTCGCCGCGTGCTACGGCGCCTTGAATTCGAACTTCGCCTCGATGGTGCCGACCACGCCCGGGCGCCGGATCTCGGTGGTGATCTGGTAGGCGTTGCCGCTGCTGAAGCGGAAGTACTCGCCATAGCCCACCGCGTTGTTGGCAGCCACCAGGCCCAGGGTCTTGCTCTCGATGGTGATGCCGTCGGTGACCTTGACCTTCACCTGGGCATCGGTCACCGGCACCCGCGACTTGTTGTCGGTCAGCGAGATGTTGACGTGGTAGTAGCCTTTACCCGACGGGATCTCGACCTTGGCGGCGCCGCTTTGCTCCGCCTGGGCCTGCGCTGCCCGCATCGCGTCGGCCGACATCATCCCGAAATAGATGTCGGTGCCCGCGACCACCTTGTGATGCGGATCGGCCGGCGGCGCCGGCGCCAGCGGCGGAGTCGCCGGAATTCCATAGTTGAACATGTAGACGATGGCGCCGCGGATCTCCTGGTCGCTCAGGTCGGGCAGACCACCGCGTGCCGGCATGCCGCCGTGACCGTGGATCGCCGAGGCCACCAGAGCGTCCAGCCCCTTTTGCAGGCGCGGAATCCAGGCCTGGCGGTCGCCGATCTTGGGTGCGCCTGACTGTCCGGTTTGGTGGCACTTGGCGCATTGGTTCTGCACGATGGTTTCGCTGGTGCGCACGACCGCCGGCGTGGCGCCGCCCACCGGCTCGACCCAGTGGCCGCCCGATTGGTTGACCATGTAGATGATGGCGCGCTCGATCTCGATGTCGCTGACACCGGCGCTGCCGCCGTGGGCCGGCATGTTGCGGATGCCCTTGAGCGCGTGGTCGGTCAGAGCGGTCAGGCCTTGCGAGGCCCGGCCAGCCCAGGCCTTGGTGTCGCCGATCTTGGGCGCCTTGTTCTTGCCCGTGGTGTGGCACGCACCGCAGACGGCATCGACCACCTCCTTGCCCTGGCGCTCCCTGCGCTGGGCATCGGCGGCGCCGCTGAAGATCGAGAGCGTGACGGACAAGACGATCACGGGCCACAGCACCCGCGCGGGGCCGCTGCCAGCTGGGGTCGTACGCATCGAGGGCTCCTCTGCGGCGGGCCGAGCGGATGCTCCCTGCGCCTGCAGGTGCCGGTCACTGCAAGCTCGACCGGCAATTGCATCCATGGCCACCGTGCGGTCAAACTACTTCGACCGCCCGCTGGCCACATTGATCTGCCTCAACGATCAGTCGACCACGCCCGTGCCAACCGAAACCGGCTTGCCGATCGGCAAGGGCCGCTCACTTGGTCGCCGCGCGCTCCTGCCACAGCCGGGTGAACGTCTCGATCTCGTCACGGTCCATGTCGGACACGGCCCAATACTGCATCGAGCCGTCGGCCCAGCGGACCACGTTGAAGCCCCTGCGAAGGCTGCGCGCAGGCGCTTGCTGCTCGGCGCTCGGCCAGATGAACAGGTCGATCACGTGGCGGTTGTGCGTGTAGGCCAGCGTGGCCGCTACGTTGCCGCGCACGTGCTCGATGCGCCCGCCCATCAACGGGAAGCCTTCGCCGGCCAGATCGAGCACCGGCGGCGCGAAGTCGAGCCGGCCCTGGAACCAGGGCTTGACCGTGTGACGGTCGGTGGAGACCACCTCGACGATCGGCCCCACTTGCAAGGCACGCACATGGTCGGCAACCAGGTCGGCGTCGATCGGTTCGCCCGCATTGAAGCGCTGCGCCAGCGGCAGCACGAGCACCATGCACAGCATGCCCAGCGCAAAGCTGGCCGATGCCGTGCCCCAGTTGAAGCGGAACCAGTGCCACAGAGGCGCTTTCGCGGGCGCGGGTGCGCTCTTGCGGCCCGCCTCGGCCAGCGCGGTCTGCGTGCGAATGCCGGCGCGCAGGCCGTCGGGCGCAGCGTGCCGCGTGGCGTGCTTGCGAATCAGTGCGGACAGTTCTTGGTCGTCGAGGCTCATGTCAATGCCCCAGGGTTGGACTGCCCGAAACGGGATGGCCCGAGGTTGGACTGCATCAGCACCGCGCGCATTTTCTCGCGCGCACGGGACAGCCGCGACATCACCGTGCCGACCGGCACCGCGATGATCTTGGCGATCTGCGCGTACTCGAGGTCTTCGAATTCGCGCAGCACGATCACCTCGCGCAGCGCGGGCGACAGCGCCTGGATCGCGGCATCGACCAGGGTGCGCAGATTGCGCTGTTCCCACAGCGCCGCGGGGTCGGAGGTGCTGTGCTCGGCCGCGCCCAGCGCCGCCTCGAACTCGGCATCGTCGAACTCGACGATGTCGGGGCCGTTGCGCTGGCGCTCGAGCATCGTGAAGCAGGTGTTGCGCACGATGCCCAGCCACCAGGGGCGTGGGTCGTCGCCGCGCAGCGAGTCGATGTAGCGAAAGGCGCGCATCGAAGCCTCCTGCACCGCGTCTTCGGCAGCGCGATCGTCGCGCAGCAGCCAGCGCGCGAGGTTGTAGGCGGCGTCCAGATGCGGAAGCACGAGCGTCTCGAAGCGTTGCCGGGCACTCACGCAGGCATCCTACGCGCTGACCACGAAGCGGCCATGCATTTCCTCATGGCCGTCGCCGCAGAAGTTGTCGCACACGAAGTCGATCACCCCGGGCGCCTGGGGGTGCAACTCGAGCCGGGTCACGCGGCCGGGCACCAGGTCGAGCCTTTTGCCGAGGTCGGGGATGTTCATGCCGTGCGTGAAGTCGATCGATTTGATCGCAACGACCACGCGTTCGCCGGCCTTGAGCGCGATCTCGTTGGGCTCGTAGACGAATCGCCGCGCGGTCAACTCGATCACGCGCGGCGCGCCGGCTTCCTGCCCGACTTGTGCGAGGCCGGCTCGCACGATGGCCGCGCCGGCGCCCAACACCGCGCCTTGCAGCATGAAGCGCCGGGTCATTCCCCTCACGCGCGCACCACCGGGAACTCGGTGACGGTGTAGTGCTTGCCGGTGTCCTCGGCCTCGACCTCGCGAAAGCCCAGGCCCTTGTAGGGTGCGGCCGGGTCCCATGGCAGCGGCGTGCGGTTGGGCTGCGAGCCCGGTGCCGGCAGCGGAAAGATCAGCGACTTGGCCGAGTGGTGCGCGATGTGCCCGGTCATGTGGTGGTGCTCCTGGTGGATGTGGCCATAGAACACCGTGACGTTCTCGTACGGCATCAGCAGCTCGACGGCTTGCGCGCCGTCGCGGGTGGCCCAGTCCCACTTGGGCGCCAGGTCGAACAGCGGCCGGTGGGTCAGCACGACGATCGGGGCCTTCTTGTCCAGGCGCGCCAGGTCGGAGCGCAACCAGGCCAGCTGCTCGTCGCCGATCTTCGCGCCGGGGTCCGACACGTTGTCGATCACGATGAAGTGCACGCCCTTGTGGTCGAACGCGTAGTTGGGGTCGCCGAAGTACTCCTTGAACGCGGCGCCGCGGTCGAGCGAGGCATCGTGCTCGCCGGGCATGAAGTGCACGTCGCGCACCTTCAGATCGGCCACGATGGACTTGAACTCGGCCATGCGGCGCCGGCGCTCGGCCGGATCGTCGGTGGTGTGCGTCAGGTCGCCGGTGAAGACGATGAACTCCGGTTGCGTGGACAGCGCGTTGACGGTGGCCACCGCCTTGCGCAGCGTCACCGCCGAGTCCGGGTTGGCCGGGCCTTGATAGCCCCAGTGCACGTCCGACAACTGCACGAAGTAGAAGTCCTTGTACTCGCCGCCGGCAATGGCCTCGGCGCGGGCGGCGCAGCCGGCGAGACTGGAGGCGAAGACGGCGCCTCCGCCGACGCCGGCGAGGCTCAGAAAGTGACGACGATCCATGGGCTTGGCTCCTGGTGATGGATGGTTCGGGGGCATTGGCGCGTGAATGCGATGCCTCCATCCAGCCATACCGGAACCCGCGGCGATCTATTCCATCCGCAGCGTCGTCATTTCGCCGCGGCTTCCTTTTTCAGGTAGGCGATGAGGTCGGCGCGGTCCTTGGCATCGGGCACGTTGACGCCCATGCGCTGGCCCGGCGCCGCTTTTTCGGGGTCGGCGAGCCAGCGGTCGAGCGTGTCTTCGGTCCATACCCATCGCGATGCCTTCAGCGCGTCGGAGTACGCAAAGCCCTTGGCCTGCGCGGCCGGGCGCCCGAACACGCCGCGGTGCGCCGGGCCGACGCCGTTGTAGTCCAGCGAATGGCAGGCCGCGCAACGCGACTGATACAGCGCGCGGCCCGACTCGGCATCGCCCGCTGGCCAGGCCGCCGCGGGCGTCGCGATGCAGATCGTGATGAGAAGTTTGTGGATGGCAGTCATGGCTGTGGATGAAGAAGGTGGCGAGCGCAATCGGCTCCGCCTTCGATGCAGTACCCGCGCGATCGCCGGCCTATTCCATCGCCCCGAGCGAGATCGAGGGCTTTCCATCGATCGCGGAATGGCCGGCGCATCGCATCGGTCTTGCATGGCACGCGGCTCGGCGCTTCGAGCACCCCGACTCAAGCCAACGTCGGTTCACTCCACTGAAAGGACTTGCGATGAAAGCCACTTTGAAAACCACCTGGATCACGCTGCTGATCGCAGCAGCGAGCGCTGGCGCGCACGCCCAGACCTCGATGCCCAAGACGCGCGGCGAGGTCCGGCAAGAGCTCGCCCAGGCCTTGCGCAACGGCGCCATTGCACGCGGCGACCAGGAATTGCCGATCGCCAGCGCGCCGATGGCAGACGGTCGCACCCGCGCCGAAGTGCGTGCCGAGTTCGAGGCGGCGCGGCGCAGCGGCGACCTGCTCGCCGACGGCGAGTCGTCGCTGAGGCAGAACGAACTTCATCCGTCGATGTTCCCGCAGCGCACCGTCGTGGCGAGCAAGACGCGTGCGCAGGTTCGGGCCGAGCTGGCCGAGGCGCAGCGCAACGGCGACATCGTCGCCGCCGGCGAGTCGGGCCTGAAGCTCAACGAGATCCACCCCAGCCTGTACTCGAGGCCCGTGGCGCCGGTGTTCGCCAGCGCGGCTGCCAGCCAGGCTGCTCGCTGATCCGCACGAACGGCGGCGTGCCATCGAGCGATGGCACGCCGCAGCATCGATCGATTGATCCTTCTTTCAAAGGAAGCACGTGAAAAGACCCGCAACTCTCGCTGGGCTCGTCGTCGTCTCGGCAACGGCGGCCGCCCAATCCTCGGTCACGCTGTACGGTCTGGTGGATCTCGGCCTGCGCTACGTGAAGAACGGCGATGCCAGCGTCAAGTCTTTGAGTTCCAACGGCAACAACACCAGCCGCTTCGGCATCCGCGGCGTGGAGGACCTGGGCGATGGCTTGAAGGCGGGCTTCCAGCTCGAGGCCGGTCTGTCGCCCGACACCGGCACCCAGTCGGACCCCACGCGCTTTTTCAATCGTCGCTCCACGGTGAGCCTGCTCGGCGCCCTGGGCGAACTGCGCCTGGGTCGCGACTATTCCGTGACCTACCTGGGCTATGAAGACTACGACGGTGGTCGGACATCGGCATCTCCAGCGTCGGCAAGTTCGACTCGTCGCTGGGCACCGCCCGCGACACCGCGGTGCGGTCCGACAACCAGATCGTCTACTTCACGCCAGGGCTCGGCGGTTTCTACGGCCGCTTCGCGGTCGCGCCGGGCGAGGGCGTGGTCGGCAAGAAGTACTTCGCCGGACGCACAGGCTATGCCGCCGGCCCGGTGGACGTGTCGATGTCGTTTGGTGAGACCCGCGTGGCGCCGGTGGCCGGCGACGACAAGTTCAAGACCTTCGACCTCGGCGCGTCGTACGACTTCGGACCGGCCAAGCTGTCGGGCTACGTCACGCAGTCGAAAGCCGCGGGGCTGAAGGTCGCGAACTACTACCTCGGCGGCCAGATGCCATTGGGCCAGGGCCTCGTGCGCGTGTCGTACGTGACCTCGAACCTGTCGGGCACCACTGCGGCGGGCGTCAACACCGATGCCAACGACGGCCATCAGTTTGCCTTGGGCTATCTCTACAACCTGTCCAAGCGCACCGCGGTGTACAGCAACGTGGCCCGCGTGATGAACAAGGGCGCTTCCGCGATCGCGGTGGACCGCAACCCGACGTTGGCCGCCGGCAAGGACTCGACCGGATTCGATGTCGGCATGCGCCACTCCTTCTGATCGGCCGTCGTCCGAGCGGTGGGGGCAGTCGTCTGTTTTGACCGGCACCGGGCGCTGTGCTACGGTTGCCGGTCGCCTCTCACCCTTGATTGCCCACCACCTCGTTCGCGGCCATGCACCAGTCGGCGTCGCCGGCAGTCTCGCCAAGGTTGCTGTGCTGCCGCAGCATCCTGCCGCATGGGCGCGCGTACGCAGGGCGCATGGTGCTCGGCGTCGAGTCGATCGGCTACCTGGTGCCGCGAACCAGCTTCTCCGGCCGCATCCACAGCGTGTTCGCGCGGGCCTGCAACATCGCCTGCGGCGACACGCTGCTGACGCTGTGTGCATCCGGCGGCGGGGACGGTCCGACCACGCTGCGGCTGGCGCGCGGCGCCGCGCACGACCTGCGCGATGGCTTCGATGTCGGCGAGCGCATCGACTGTCGCCAGGGGCAGGTGCGAAGCAGCCGCGTCGAGTTTGATTTGGCGCGTGCCAGCGTCTGGCGGCCGGCTGAACTGCGTCACTGGCTGCCGCGAGCGCGGATCGAAACCCATCTGCGCAACGCCGGGCTTCGCCTGACGCAGCGCCGGCCGATGCACGAGAGCGTGATCGATCGCGAGGGCGCACCCGTGGTGGCAGCGCTGACCGAGGCGTGTGCCGCGCTCGACAGCGAGCGCGCCGAGCGACAGGTCGATCGCCTGGTCGGCTGGGGCGAAGGCCTGACACCGGCCGGCGACGATGTCCTGATCGGCCTGGTCGCCGGGCTCGACGCACTCATGCGTGGCGACGAGCGGCGCAGACGGTTCCGCGACGTGATGGCCGTGGCGCTCAGCCGCCGCACGCACCGCACGACGGCGATCGCGGCGCACTACCTGCGCCTAGCCGCGGCTGGCCATTTCACCGAGCCGGTGATTCGGCTGCGCCATGCCCTGCTCTGCGAGGAAGACCGTGAGGCCAGCGACGCGGCGCTGCGCAGCGCGCTCGCCGTCGGCGCCACGTCCGGCGCCGACACGGTGACTGGATTGTTGGCCGGGCTGCGCGCCTGGCTGTCGACGCCGTCGAGCGCCGAAGCGGCCTGACCATGGCGACGACCCGCTTCAAGGTTTTCGCGAATCTGTACAAGGATTCGGTCACGCTGATGCAGCTCGGCGCCAAGCTGCGCGAACGCGACGGCGTCGCGCAGGCGTCGTGCCTGATGGCCACGCCGGCCAACCTGGCGCAGCTGCAGGACGCCGACCTGGTGGTCGACACGCAGGCGGCGCCGTCCGATCTGCTGGTGGTCGTGCGCGGCGACCCGACGGCCTGCGACGAGGCGATCGCCGCGGCCGAAGCGATGCTGCAATCCAAAGGCGCGGCAGGCGACGGTGGCTCGGCGGCGTTCTCGTTGCCGCTGACGAGCTTGGCGCTCGGCGTCGAGCGGGCTCCCGATGCCGACCTTGCCTTGATCTCGGTGCCCGGCGACTACGCCGCCGCCGAAGCGATGAAAGCGCTCGCGCTCGGCCTGCACGTGATGCTGTTCTCCGACAACGTGTCGATCGACGAGGAGCGCGCGATCAAGACGGTGGCGCGCGCCAAGGACCTGCTGGTGATGGGCCCCGATTGCGGCACCGCGATCGTCAACGGCGTGCCGCTCGGCTTTGCCAACGTCGTGCGGCGCGGCGACATCGGCTTCGTCGCTGCATCGGGCACCGGGCTGCAGGAGGTGACCTGCCGCATCCACAACCTGGGCGGCGGCATCTCGCAGGCGCTGGGCACCGGCGGCCGCGATCTGAAGGAGGAGATCGGCGGCATCACGATGCTGCAGGGGCTGGCGGCGCTGGCAGCCGACCCGCCCACGCGCGTGATTGTGCTGATCTCCAAGCCGCCGGCGCCGGCGATCGCGCGCCAGATCGAAGACGTGGCCGCTGCCGCCGGCAAGCCCGTGGTCGTGCATTTTCTCGGCGCAGCGCCCATGCGCGCCGGCCTGTTTGCCGCCACGTCGTTGCGGCACGCGGCCGACATGGCCGTGGCGCTGGCCCGCGGTGAGGCGGCGCCGAAGGCCGCCACGGCGCCGACCGAGGCTGCGATCGCTGCCGTCGAACGCCTTGTGGCCGCGATGGCGCCGACGCAGAAGGCCGTTCGAGCCCTCTTCACCGGCGGCACCTTCTGCTACGAGGCGCAGCTGGCGTTCATCGCGCGCGGCCTGACGTGCAGTTCCAACGCGCCGGCGAAGGGGGCCAAGCCCTTCGAAAGCCACGCTACTCGGTACGACGGACATGTGTTCCTCGACCTCGGCGACGATGACTACACGCGCGGGCGCCCGCATCCGATGATCGACCCCTCGCTGCGTGACGCGGCCATCCGCACGCAAGGCGCGGATCCGAACACGGCGGTGATCCTGTTCGACGTCGTGCTCGGCTTCGGCTCGCACGACGACCCCGCACGTGGCCTTGCGCAGGCTTTGGCCGACGCGCAAAGCGCCGCCCGTGCACAAGGCCGCACGCTGGCGCTGATCGGCCACGTCTGCGGCACCGCCGGCGACCCGCAGGACAAGGCGGCGCAGGTGAGTCAGCTCGAGGCGGTGGGCGCCGTCATCGTCGGCAGCAACGTCGAGGCCGCGTGGCTCGCCGCACACGTGGCTGAGCGCTGCGCGCGGCACGCTTAGGAACCCCGATGTCGACCCACACGCTGTTCAAGGACACCCTGTCGGTGGTCAACGTCGGTCTGCAGGGTTTTGCCGACAACGTGGTCGCCGCCGGCGGCCAGTGCGTTGCGCTGCAATGGCAACCGCCCGCGCTGGGCGATCGCGAGGGCGGCTGGGCACTGGCCGAGTTGCTCAACCACCCGGCGGTCGAAGCGGCCAACGCCATCGCGCTGGCGCGCTTCATCGAGGCGCAACCGGTGCTCACCGATGTGGCCATCGCGCGCGACGTGTTGCCCGGCATGGCGAACGGTCGACGATTGATCGTGCACGCCGGGCCGCCGATCGCTTGGGCCGCGATGTGCGGGCCGATGCGCGGCGCGGTGCTCGGCGCGGTGGTGCTCGAAGGCTGGGCCGAATCGGTCGACGCCGCGTTGCGGCTGGTCGAGCGCGGCGGCGTCGAGCTCGAACCGTGCCACCACCAGGGCGCGGTCGGACCGATGGCCGGCATCATCAGTCCGTCGATGCCGGTGTTCGCGGTCGAGAACAAGGCAGCCGGCAATCGCGCGTACTGCAACTTCAACGAGGGCCTGGGCAAGGTGCTGCGCTTCGGCGCGAACGGACCGGAGGTCATCAGTCGCTTGCGCACGATGGCCGCGGTGATCGCGCCGACGCTGCGCTCGGTGCTGGCTCACAGCGGCCCGATCGAGCTCAAGCCGTTGATGGCGCAGGCGCTCAACATGGGCGACGAGGTGCACAACCGCAACGCCGCCGCGACGGCGCTGTTCTTCAAGCGCATCTCGCCGGCGTTGTTCGAGGCCGACGTGGCGCGCGCGGATGCCGCAGCGACGCTGCAATTCATCGCCGGCAACGACCACTTCTTCCTCAACCTGTCGATGGCCGCCTGCAAGGCGATGTGCGACGCGGCCGCCGGTGTCGCCGGCAGCTCGATGGTGACCGCGATGGCGCGCAATGGCGTCAACTTCGGCGTGCGTCTGTCGGGCACCGGCGATGCGTGGTTCGAAGCGCCGGCCAACCCGGTGAACGGGCTGTACTTTCCCGGCTACTCGATCGCCGATGCCGCGGCCGACCTCGGTGACTCGGCGATCACCGAGACTGCCGGTGTCGGCGGCTTTGCGATGGCGGCGGCACCGGCGATCGTCAAGTTCGTCGGTGGCACGCCCACCGATGCGATCCACCACAGCCTGCGCATGCGCGCGATCACGCTCGGCGTCAATCCGACGTTCACGCTGCCGTCGCTCGACTTCGCTGCGTCGGCCGCCGGCATCGACGCACGCAAGGTGGTCGACTGCGGCGTGCTGCCGATCATCAACAGCGGCATCGCCCACAAGGAGGCCGGCGTCGGCCAGATCGGCGCCGGCGTCACCAGCGCGCCGATGGCGTGTTTCACTGCCGCGGTGAAGGCGCTGGCGCGCAGCGTCGGCGAGAGACGGGGGCCTGGATGAGCAACCCGGACAAGCCGCTGGCGGTGGTCGCCGTCGGCGGCAACGCGCTGATCCTCGACGACCAGCACACGGCGCTGGCCGACCAATACGCCGCCGTGTGCGCCACCGCCGGCCATGTGGCCACGATGATCGGCGCCGGCTGGAACGTCGTGCTCACGCACGGCAACGGCCCGCAGGTGGGCTTCATCCTGCGGCGCTCTGAGATCGCCGACGGCCAAGTGCCGACGGTGCCGGTGCAGTACGCGGTGGGCGATACGCAGGGCGCCATCGGCTTCATGTTCCAGAACGCACTGGGCAATGCGCTGCTGCAACTCGGGCTCAAGGTGCCGGTGGTCACGCTGGTCACGCAGACGCTGGTCGATCGGCGCGATCCGGCCTTCGCGAAGCCCGACAAACCGATCGGCTCGTTCATGAGCGAAGAGGTCGCGCGACAACTGGCCGCCGAACTGGGCTGGACGGTGATGCCAGACAGCAACCGCGGCTGGCGGCGCGTGATCGCATCGCCGCAGCCGGTGCGTGTGATCGAGGCACCGATCATCGAGCGCCTGGCGCGTGAAGGCGCGTTGATCATCGCCTGCGGTGGCGGCGGCATCGCGGTGGAGCAACTCGCCAACGGCGAGCTGCGAGGCCTCGAAGCCGTGATCGACAAAGACCGCGCCTCGGCGCTGCTGGCCATCGAGATGCATGCTGAGCTGCTGATGATCCCCACCGGCGTGCCCCGTGTGGCGATCCGCTTCGGCCAGCCGGACCAGCAATGGCTCGACCGCATCTCGGTGGCGCAGGCCGAGGCCTACACGGCCGAGGGCCACTTCGGCGCCGGCAGCATGGGGCCGAAGATCGAAGCGCTGCTCAAGTTCGTCAAGGGCCGCGCGGGTGGGCGCGGCGTGATCACCAACGCCGAGAACATCGAGCGCGCGCTGCGTGGCGAAACCGGCACCTGGATCGAATCCTAGAAGAACGAATCGCGAACGACGATGGAAATCACATTGCTGGCCGTCAACGGCACCTTGATGCGCGGGCTGGAACTCAACCCCAACATGCTCGCCGTCGGCGCCACCTTCGTGCGCGAGGACCAGACCGATGCCTGCTATCGCATCTGGTCGATCGGCGACCGCCACCCGGCGATGCAACGCGTTGCCAGCGGCGGCGTGCGCGTGGCGCTGGAGTTGTGGGCCGTGCCGCTGGCCGGCCTGGCGTCGATCCTGCAGAACGAACCCCCGGGCCTGGCGATCGGCAAGGTGGTGCTGAAAGATGGCACGATCGTGCTCGGCGTGCTCGGTGAGCCGTTTCTTTGCGAGGGGCAGCGCGAGATCACGTCGTTCGGCGGCTGGCGCGCCTACACCGCAGCGCAGCAATAGCCGGCTGAAATCGCACTCGACTTGCCGCTGCGCCGGCAGTATCGTTCGCGCGGCCGCGGACGGGATGGGGATGCGCCGACGGCCGTGAACGCGCTGGCAAACGCGCGTGCGATCTCAATACATCACGAGGAGACAACAATGAACGCTGGCACCACCGCGGGTGCGGTACGTCTTTGGGTCCCGGGGGACTGGAACGGCTTCTTCGGCCTGTTCACCAACGTCCTGCTCAACGTCATCGTGTTGACCGGCCTGTGCCTGGGGGTCGTTCAATTGCCCGCCGACACCGTGTTCGGGCGCATCCTGCCGGCGCTGGGCATCGCGCTGCCGCTGGGCAATCTGTTCTATGCGTACCTTGCCTATCAGCTCAGCAAGGCCGAAGGCCGCAGCGACGTCACCGCGATGCCCTACGGCCCCAGCGTGCCGCACATGTTCATCGTGGTGTTCCTGGTCATGCTGCCGGTGTACCTGGAGACCAAGGACGCGATGCTGGCCTGGTACGCCGGCCTCGCCTGGTGCTTCATCATCGGCGTCATCGTGCTGCTCGGCGCCTTCATCGGGCCGCAACTGCGTGCGATGACGCCGCGCGCCGCGATGCTCGGCACGCTGGCCGGCATCTCGGTGGCGTTCATCTCGATGCGGCCGTCGTTCCAGATGTGGGAGACACCGTGGATCGGCCTGGCGTGCTTCGCGATCGTGCTGATCGCCTGGACGGCCAACGTGCGGCTGCCCGGTGGCTTGCCCGGGGGGCTCGTCGCCGTGATCGTCGGCTCGATCATCGGCTGGATCGCCTCGTTCGCCGGCTGGAGCGACTACATGCAGCCCGCCGCGGTGGGCAAGTCGTTCGAGCACTTCGGGCTGCATCTGCCGGTGTTCTCGGGCGACGTCTGGACCGGCCTCGCGAAGGTTGCGCCGCTGCTGGCCACCGCGATTCCGCTGGGCATCTACAACTTCACCGAAGCGATGAACAACGTCGAGAGCGCTTCGGCGGCGGGCGACAACTACAACCTGCGCAAGATCCTGCTGGCCGACGGTCTCGGTGCGGTGATCGGTTCGATGCTCGGCAGCCCGTTCCCGCCGGCCGTGTACATCGGCCACCCGGGCTGGAAGGCGGTGGGCGGGCGCATCGGCTATTCGCTGGCCACCGGCATCGCGATCGCGCTGGTGTGTTTTCTCGGCCTCACGGCGCTGCTGCTGGCGCTGATTCCGCTGGCGGCGATCCTGCCGATCCTGCTGTACATCGGCCTGGTCATCGGCGCGCAGGCGTTCCAGGCGTCACCATCGAACCACGCGCCGGCGATCATCCTGGCGCTGATTCCCAACATCGCCGAGTGGGCCAAGACGCAAATCGACGGCGCGCTCGGCGCCGCCGGCACCTCCGCCGCGGCGGTGGGCTTGGGCAAGCTGGCAGGCTTCGGCGTGCTCTACAAGGGCCTCGAGGCGGTGGGCGGTGGTTCGGTGCTGGCCGGCATGGTGCTGGGCGCGATCGCGGTCTACGTGATCGACAACAAGATGCGCCATGCCGCGGCGTGGGCCTTCGCCGGCGCGGTGCTTTCCTACGTGGGATTGATCCACGGCGCGCAACTCGGCTGGGGCGTGTCGCCGCTGATCTCGCTTGGTTATGTGATGTTCGCGATCACCTGCATTGCATTGATGCGCGGACAACCTGCCGCACCGCCCGGACATTGAGATAGAGCGCTCTATCCAAGCAAAGACCGCGGATCCAGCTCTGCCGGTCCGCTGGTGTTGCCCATTGGGGGGAGGCGCCGAAGGCGCTTCGGGGGGGCTATCCTCGCAACGCGGCCAGTGCGCGCTTGGAGTCCGACACCCAGCCGAACAGCGCACCCTGCGCCTTGATCATCTCGAGCGCCACGCGCTGGAATTCGGGGAAGTACGAGCCCACGCAGTCGGACAACACCACGCACTCGTAGCCGCGGTCGTTGGCCTCGCGCACGGTGGTGGTGACGCACACCTCGGTGGTGACGCCGCAGACGATCAGCGATTGGATGCCGCGGTTGTGCAGGATGAGGTCGAGGTCGGTGGCGCAGAACGCGCCCTTGCCCGGCTTGTCGACCACCACCTCGCCCGTCTTCGGTGCCAGCTGCGGCACGATCTCGTGGCCATGCTCGCCGCGCACCAGCAGGCGCCCCATCGGGCCCGGGTCGCCGATGCGGATGGCGCCGCGGCCGCGCGCGATCTTGGTCGGCGGGCAATCAGCCAGATCGGGGCTGTGGCCCTCGCGCGTGTGGATCACCATCAGCCCCAAGCTGCGCGCCGCGTCGAGCATGCGGCCGCACGGCGCGATCACCGCCTGCAGCGGCGTCACGTCGTTGCCCAGCGCCTCGCCGAAGCCGCCGGGCTCGACGAAATCGCGCTGCATGTCGATGACGACGAGCGCGGTGGACTTCGGATCGAACACGAACTCGTATGGCTCGGCTTGCATCGTCTTCTGGCTCATGGCGGCCTCCGTTCGGCTGAGCGTGCGCGATGGTACTGCTGCCGAGGTGGCGTGCCACCTGGCCCGCAATCGATCGTCATGGAATGATCGGGCATGCCTCTGACCCCCGAGGAACTGCGGCAAATCGCCGCGCGCACGCTGGCGCACTACGAGCGCAGCGCCCAAGCCTTCTGGGAAGGCACGCGCGATCACGACGTCAGCCAGAACATTCGCGCCCTGCTGCAGAACATCGAGGCGGTGCCGCCATTCGAGTTGCTGGACTTCGGTTGCGGGCCCGGCCGTGACCTGCAGGCGTTCAGCGCGCTCGGCCACCATGCGACCGGCCTCGAAGGGTCACCCGCGTTGGCGGCGATGGCGCGCCGGCACAGCGGGTGCGAGGTGCTCGAGCAGAGCTTTCTCGAACTGGCCTTGCCCGCCGAGCGCTTCGACGGCGTGTTCGCCAACGCGGCGTTGTTCCATGTGCCAAGCCAGGAATTGCCGCGCGTGCTGCGCGAGTTGCATGCCGCGCTCAAGCCGCGTGGCGTGCTGTTCGCATCGAACCCGCGCGGCCAGGGCCAGGAGGGCTGTAGCGGCGAGCGCTATGGCGCCTTCCACGATTGGCAGACCTGGCGCGACCACGTCGGCGCGGCCGGTTTTACGGAACTGGCGCATTACTATCGGCCCGCGGGCCTGCCGCGCGAGCAGCAACCTTGGCTGGCCAGCGTGTGGCGAAAAGAAGAGGGGCGCGCGTCGAGGTGATACCCGGAGGCGGCTTTCCTCGGGCCGCGCCGGCCGCTGCTCGAGGCCCACGGCGTGCGCGCAGTGCGCCTGGGCAGGAGCGGCCCGAGCCGGCGCATTGCGCTCGTTCGGCGCAGCACCGATGCAGACAACCGCAACATCGATGCAGTGCATCAGGCGTTCGCATCGGTCTACAGCGCCAGGCCGGCCGACGGTTGGCGCCCGCTGCGCGTGCACGGCGGCACAGGCGTTGACGGCCGGCTGCTACGCTGTGCGCCACGCAACGACAGGTGAAGGAGGCAGCCATGAGCCACGACGACACACGCAGCGGATTGCAGCTGCGGTCGCTGATCAGGTCCGACGGCGAGCTCGAGCTCTCGCTGGCCAGCGTCGAAACACCGGCTCCCGCCGCCGACGAAGTGGTGGTGCGGGTCGAGGCCGCGCCGATCAATCCGTCGGACATGGGTTTGTTGTTCGGCGCCGCGGACCTGGAGACGTTGCAGGTGACCGGCAGCGGGGCGCGCACCGTGGCCACGGCGCGTGTGCCCGAGCGCGCGATGAAGGCGATGGCAGGGCGGGTCGGCCAATCGCTGCCGGTGGGCAACGAGGGGGCCGGCGTGGTCGTCGCGGCCGGCACCGCGCCGGCCGCGCGGGCGCTGCTCGGCAAGACGGTGGCCATGCTCGGCGGCGCCATGTACGCGCAATACCGAACGGTCAAGGTCGAACAATGCCTGCCGCTGCCGCCGGGGACGACAGCGGCCGAGGGTGCCTCGTGCTTCGTCAACCCGCTCACCGCGCTCGGCATGGTGGAGACGATGCGGCGCGAGGGCCACAAGGCGCTGGTGCATACCGCGGCGGCGTCCAATCTCGGCCAGATGCTCAACCGCATCTGCATCAAGGACCGCATCAGTCTGGTCAACATCGTGCGCAAACCGGAGCAGGAGGCGATCCTGCGAGCCGCCGGTGCTGCCCATGTGTGCAATGCGAGTTCGCCCACGTTCATGGAAGACCTGACGCAGGCGCTCGTCGCCACCGGAGCCACCATCGCCTTCGATGCCACGGGCGGCGGCAAGCTCGCCGGTCAGATCCTCACGGGCATGGAGGCGGCGCTGAACCGAACGGCCAAGGAGTACAGCCGCTACGGTTCGACGACGCACAAGCAGGTCTATCTCTACGGCAGCCTCGACACCGGGCCGACCGAATTCAACCGCAACTTCGGCATGGCCTGGGGCATGGGCGGCTGGTTGCTGACGCCATTCCTGCAGCGCATCGGCGCCGACGCCGCGCAGGCGCTCAAGCAACGCGTGGCCACCGAGTTGAAGACCACGTTTGCCAGCAACTACAGCCGGCAGATCTCACTGGCCGAGGCGCTGCAAGCCGACGCGATCGCCGACTACGGCAAGCGCGCGACGGGCGCCAAGGTCCTAGTCAACCCTAACAAACGGTTGATGACGACATAGCGCCGCGCGGCGGCCACGCGCTGCGCCTCCTCCATGCTGTGGATGTCGAACTAGGGAGAGAACCGCAACTGGGGATGGCCCTTGCCCATGGCGGTCGAGACACTGTGCCGCGCTGCATCGACGGTCGCTGCAGCGGCCTCGGGCGCCGGCCCGGTCTCAACCGACAAGGATGTGATTCCATGGCAACCATCACCCCCAAGGCGTTGACCACGCGCATCTCCAAGCAACTTGCGAACTACAAGCTCAGCGATGCGGTCATCAAGAGCCTCGCCGAGCGCGTCTTGATCGATGGGTTGGACATCATTCGGTTCAACCCCTGCATCTACGGCATCTGCGTGGACTACTGGACCCTGAAGGCACCGGTGCTCGATCCGTTCTGGAAGCGTACGGGCATCGCGCGGCTCGACGTCTTCCCCTACGGCATCATCGAATGGGACCGCTGGCGCGTGCAGGCGGCGTTCGAGGTCGACGAGCTCGAGGGCAAGGGCAGCATGCGCGGCATGGGTCACTGACTTGAGCGCCGTCGTCGCGGCGCGGCCGGCTGCGGCGCCGGCCGGTGAAGCGCAGCGTTCGGGCTTTCTGTCCGAACGCATCGTGCACGTGCATCCGACGCGGCTGTGCAACCTGGCCTGTCGCCACTGCTATTCGCACTCCAGTCCGCGGCAGCGCGGCGAGCTGGCCGCGGCGTTGATTCTGGGCGGCTTCGCACTGCTGCGCCGCGAGGGCTACACGCAGGTCAGCCTGTCGGGTGGCGAGCCGCTGGTGTACCGCGAGCTGTTGGCGCTGATCGACGGTGCGCGCGTGCTCGGTCTGCGCGTCACGATGGTCAGCAATGGCCTGCTCGTCGACGCGCGCGCCGAAGCGGCGCTGTCGCGGCTGCACGGCCTGGCCATCAGCTTCGACGGCCTGGCACGCACCCACAACGCAGTGCGCGGTCGCGACGACGCCTACGCGCGGGCCTGCGGCGCCTTGCGCTACCAGGCCAGCCGCGGCAGGCCGACCGCCGCGGCGATCTCGCTGGCGCGTGATGCGTTGTCCGAGCTGCCCGATCTCGTCGACGAGTTGCTCGACTGCGGCGCGCGCGCTTTTCAGATCCGTCCGGTGGCTCGCGCCGGCCGCGCAAAAGGCCTGCCCGGCCGCTGCTTCTACAGCGACGCCGACCAGGCGCGCCTGGTGTTGGTGATCAATGCGCTGCGACAAGAGCTGCCCGGCGTGCCGATCCACTGCGATCTGGTGCCCGCACGCTCGCTGTGGCGCCAGCGCGCCGACTATTCGGGGCTGCTGGCCTCCAGCGCGGCCTCGGCGCCGCTGCCGCTGGCCGAACTCGTCAATCCGCTGGTGATCACCGATGACTCAACGCTCAAACCCATCGCCTACGATTTCGCGTCGCGCTTCGACATCGCCACCTTGCACACGCTCGACGACGATGCGACGCAACGCTACAAGCGCGGCCGCTTGAATGATTTGCGGGCATTGGTTCAAGACGCGCTTTCGGGACTGGCGGATCGCAACGGATTCGTCGATTGGTTCGACCACTGCACGCGAATGAGCGAGTTGCAGACGCCGGTGTGCCAAGGGGTCTGAACCGATCGACGCGGTGCCGGGCCCGGGCCCTGCGGCGGCAGCGCGTGGCGCATGCTCGACGGGGCCTGTGGCCTAATCCGGCATTCGCATTTCAACGCAGCGGAGCCGCTCGATGGGCAACAAGATAAAGACTGAAGCCGACAAACGTGCCACGCCACCCGCCAAGGCGCCAGGGGGCGTGACCTTCACGGTCGGCAAGGGCCAGAAGATCAGCAAGGAGCGCGGTTCACACACGCGCAACAAGAAAAATCCCGGCAAGCGCGCCCGCAAGGGCGGGGGCTGAGTCAGGACGTACGCCAGTCCCTGCGGACTGGCGTTCGCTTGACGAGGCGGTCGGGCATACCGGCCCGACCGTGGTGAGATGGCAGGTGGAAGATTGCTGAGGATCACCGAGCTGCGGTTGCCGCTCGACCATCCGCAGGAGGCGCTGCGCAAGGCGGTCGTTTCGCGGTTGGGCGTCGATGACGCGAGCCTGAGCGCATTCACCGTCTTCAAGCGCAGCTACGACGCGCGCAAGAAGTCGGCGGTGGTGCTGATCTACACCGTGGATTGCGCTGTCGCCGACGAAGCCGCCGTGCTGGCGCGCCATGCCGGCGATGCGCATGTGCGGCCGAGTCCGGACATGCTTTATCGCCTGGTGGCCCAGGCGCCGGCCGATTTCCACGCCAGGCAAGGTCCGCGCCCGGTGGTGATCGGCTTTGGCCCGTGCGGCCTCTTCGCGGCGTTGGTGCTGGCGCAGATGGGCCTGAGGCCGATCGTGCTGGAGCGCGGCAAGCCGGTGCGTGAGCGCACCAAGGACACCTGGGGCTTGTGGCGTCAGGGCGTGCTCGATCCCGAGTCGAACGTGCAGTTCGGCGAAGGCGGCGCGGGCACGTTCTCCGACGGCAAGCTGTGGAGCCAGATCAGCGACCCGCGGCATCTCACGCGCAAGGTGCTCACCGAGTTCGTGAAGGCCGGTGCGCCCGAAGAGATCCTGTTCGTGGCCAAGCCGCACATCGGCACCTTTCGCCTGGTGGGCATGGTCGAGAAGATGCGCGCCGGCATCGAGGCGCTGGGCGGCGAGATCCGCTTCGGCCAGCGCGTGACCGATCTGCGCATCGAAGGTGGGCACCTTCGCGGCGTGACGCTGGCCACTGGCCAGGAGGTTCGCGCCGACCATGTGGTGCTGGCCGTCGGCCACAGCGCACGCGACACCTTCGAGATGCTGCACCGGCGTGGCGTGGCGATGGTGGCCAAGCCGTTTTCGGTGGGCGTTCGCATCGAACACCCGCAGAGCCTGATCGACCGCGCCCGCTTCGGCGCCAGCGCCGGCCATCCGATCCTCGGCGCCGCCGACTACAAGCTGGTGCACCACGCCAGCAACGGCCGCTCGGTGTACAGCTTTTGCATGTGCCCCGGCGGCACCGTGGTGGCGGCCACCTCGGAGGCGGGGTGCGTGGTGACCAACGGCATGAGCCAGTATTCGCGCAACGAGCGCAACGCCAACGCCGGCATCGTGGTCGGCATCGAGCCGCAGGACTACCGGCGCGACCCGCAGCACGGCGGCCCGGTGCCGCCACTGGACGGCATCGCCTTTCAGCGTCATTGGGAATCGCGTGCCTATGTGCTGGGCGGCGAGAACTACCAAGCGCCCGGCCAACTGGTGGGCGATTTCGTGGCCGGCCGGCACGGCGCCGCATGCGCACGCGAGTTCGGCAGCGTGCTGCCGTCGTACACGCCGGGTGTGCGCTTGACTGATCTGGCAGAGCCTGGGCGCGCCAGCCTGCCCGACGAGGTGCTGTGCGCGATCCGCGAAGCCTTGCCCGCGTTCGAACGCCAGATCCCCGGCTTTGCGATGCCCGACGCCGTGCTCACCGGCGTGGAGACGCGCACCTCGTCGCCACTGCGCATCACGCGCGGCAACGACCATCAGAGCATCAACGTGGCCGGCCTGTACCCGGCCGGCGAAGGCGCAGGTTATGCGGGCGGCATCATGTCGGCCGGCGTCGACGGCATCGAGGTGGCCGAGGCCGTGGCTTTGCACATGCTGGCACCAGCCCGATCCGGGCGGTCGAGCTGAGGTCGCTCAGAGTGTCTTCACCTCGATGTAGTACAGGCCCCACGGACACAATGCGAAGCGCTCCTTGAGCGGCTTGTCCTTGAACGCGGGCAGCCGGTCGGCGTCGTACACGGCCCAGAGCGGGCCCAGCCCGCCCAGGCTCATCGGCACGCCGTCCAGCGTGTGGGCCACGATCATGCGATAGCCTCGCGCGTCAGCCAGGCTCACCGCGACGGTGTAGCCGTCGAGTGCGCGCAAGCCCAGCATCACCGGCGCACCTGCGGCCACGCCGGTGGCCTCGACGACGGTGCTGAGCAGGGGGCCGCTCAGCTTGTGCACCTTGGCGTCGTACTCCAGCGTCGGCTGGATGGTCAGCGCCGGCAGGCGGGCCAGCATCGCGGCATCGAATTGCCACGCCTTGTCGAATTTCGCTCCATGCTTGACCATCAATTGGTCCAACGCCGGGTCCAGTGGACCGCGGTTGCTCCGGGCGATGGCGCCGGCGACGGTCAGCAGGCCGGGGCCGCTGCGCGCCGCCGATTGGATCGCGCCCGCCTGCAAAGGCAAGGCGGCGCCGACCAAGCCGGCTGCGACGAACTGACGCTTGTTCATTCGATCACCTCATCTCGATTGGCAGGGACCCGGCCGCTGAACGAAGGCTGATTGCAGCGCCGACGCCGCGCCACGGTAGCACGGGGTCTATCCGGCCGAGGTCCAGCGCCCGCCGACCATCACCCGCGCGAACTCTCGCGTCGGGCTCGAAAACACCAGCGTGTCGAGCAGTTGGGTGTTGTCCTCCCGGGCCAGCGCGGGGTCGGTGGCGTCCACCACCACCAGGTCGGCGCGTGCGCCGCGCTGCAGCCCCCAGGCGCCGAGTCCGGCGGCGGCGGCACCACCGGCGAGCAGCCGCTCGAACAGCCGCGCCGCGGTCGAGGGCGCGCCCGCCTCTGGTGCGGCGGCCACGTTGCGCCTGCGCAGGGTCAAGCGCTGGCCGTATTCGAGCAGGCGGATCTCTTCGCGCCAATCGCGAGTCACCTGGCTGTCGGATCCCAACGACAGCGCCACCCCCGCGGCCAGCCAGCGCGGCAGATCGCACAGCCCGTCGCCGAGGTTGGCCTCGGTGCTGGGGCACAGCACGACACCGGCGCCGCTGGCGGCCACGGCAGCGATCTCGGCCTGCGTGGCGTGCGTGGCGTGCACCAGTTGCCAACGCGCATCGAGTGTCACATGCCTGGCCAGCCAGTCGATCGGACGCAGGCCGCTGGCGGCCACGCTGTCGTCGACCTCGCCGGTCTGCTCGGCGATGTGGATGTGGATCGGCGCGTCGTCGCCGGCCAGTCGCTGCGCCAGTTCGAGGATCGACGACGCCCTGGCCGCGCGCAGCGAGTGGATCGCCACGCCGGCGCTCACGTTCGGCGCGCGCAACGCGCGCACGCCCTCGCGCAGCGCGAGCACGTCGTCCACCGAGGTGGCAAAGCGGCGCTGATCGTGGCGCAGGCCGGCGGCGTCGAATCCCGCGCGCTCGTACAACACCGGCAGCAGCGCGAGACCGATGCCAGTGTCCTGCGCGGCCTGCACCAGCGCACGGCTCATCGCCAGCGGGTCGGCATAGCGCGAGCCGTCGGGCGCGTGATGCAGGTAGTGGAATTCACACACCTGCGTGTAGCCGCCGCGCAGCAGCTCGGCATACAGGTGCGCGGCCACCTCGCGCAGACGCTCGGGGGTGATCGTGAGCGCCACGCCGTACATGCGGTCGCGCCAGCTCCAGAAATCGTCGTGCTCGCCGTCGCGGCGCTCGGTCAGGCCGACGAACGCGCGCTGGAAGGCGTGGCTGTGTGCGTTGACCAGGCCCGGCAACACCGGGCCGGGCAGGGCGGCCATGTCGGGCCTGCGCGGCGTGTCGGGCGCCACGGCGGCCCAGGTGCGGTCGGCGGCCACTTCGAGCAGCACCGAATCGCGCCAGCGCCCCTGCACCCATGCGCGCGGTGCCCAAAGCTGCTGCGCGGCGACGGCGCCCTCAGCCATGCGGTGTCCAGCGCAGCATCATGTGCGCCAGCGCGTGCAGCACCGGCAGCAGGCGAGCCATGCGCTGTGGGTCCAATTCGTACGGCGGCTGCTCGGCCATGTAGCAGCTCCAGCACATCTCGAGCTGCACCGCGTGCACACCCTTGTCAGGGTTGCCGTAGTGGCGCGTGATGTGGCCGCCCTTGAAGCGTCCGTCGACCACATGCGTGTACAGCGCCTGCGCGTCGAGCACGCGGGTCAACGCGGCACGCAGGCTGGGCGCACAACTGGCGCCCGACGCGGTGCCGAGGTTGAGGTCGGGCAGCCGGCCGTCGAACAACCACGGCAGCTCCGACTTGATGCTGTGCCCGTCGAACAGCACCACATGGCCGTGCTCGGTGTGGATGCGTTCGAGCTCGCCGCGCAGCGCGTCGTGGTAGGGCTGCCAGTAGGTGGACACCCGCCGTTCGATCTCGGTGGCATCGGGCGCGTAGCCGTTGCGGTACAGCGCCTCGCCGGTGAAAAAGCGCGTCGGGCACAGCTCGGTGTTGTTGACGCCGGGGTACATCGGCGCGTTTTCCCGCGGGCGATTGAGGTCGATCACATAGCGGCTGTGCCGCGGCACGATGAAAGAGGCACCGAGCGCGCGCACGAAGTCGAACAACGTTTCCAGGTGCCAGTCGGTGTCTTCGACCGCAAAGGCGCGCTCGGCGTACCGCTGGCGCTGGTCGTCGGGCAGCACGGTGCCCGCGTGCGGCACGCTCACCAGCAACGGCCTTGTGCCGCGATGCAGCGCGAAGACTGCGCCCGCGTCCATCAGCGCTCGACTCCTGCGCGGACCACGCGCGCGCAAGGGTTGCGGCCGAACCAATAGGCCAGTTCGTTGGGGTGTTCGAGATCCCACACCACGAAGTCGGCGCGCATGCCGGCGGCCAGCGCGCCATGCGAACGCGCCAGACCGAGCGCACGCGCAGCGTTGACGGTGGCACCGCGCAGCGCCTCCTCGGGAGTCAGGCGAAACAGCGTGCAGGCCATGTGCAGCATCAGCAGCAGCGACAGTGCGGGCGACGAACCTGGATTGTGATCGCTGGCGACGGCCATCGGCACACCCGCGGCGCGCAGCATGGTGACCGGCGGCAGCCTGGTCTCGCGCAGAAAGTAGAAAGCGCCGGGCAGCAGCACGGCCACCGTGCCCGCTGTGGCCATCGCCTGCACGCCGCCGTCGTTGAGGTGCTCGAGGTGGTCGCACGACAACGCGTGATACTCGGCGGCGAGCGTGGCGCCGTGCTGGTCGCTCAACTGCTCGGCATGCAGCTTCACCGGCAGCTTCAGCGCCCGCGCAGCCTCGAAGACGCGCCGCGTCTGCTCGCGCGTGAAGCCGATGCGATCGCAGAACGCGTCGACCGCATCGACCAGCCCTTCGGCGTGCCATTGCGGCAGCCACTGCACGACCTGGTCGATGTAATCGTCGGCGCGGCCGTCGAACTCCGGCGGCAGCGCATGGGCGGCCAGGCTCGTCGTGCGCACGGTCAGCGGCAGCTCGCGGCCCAGGCGCCGCGCGGCGCGCAGGCAGCGTGCTTCGTCGTCGAGGGTCAGCCCGTAGCCGGACTTGATCTCGATCGTCGTCACGCCCTCGGACATCAGCGCCAGCGCGCGTTCGCGGGCGCTGGCGAAGAGCGCGTCGTCGCTCGCCGCGCGCGTGGCCGCCACGGTGGCGCGGATGCCGCCGCCGGCGCGCGCGATCTCTTCGTAGGTGGCGCCTTGCAATCGCTGCTCGAACTCGCGCGCGCGGTGGCCGCCGTACACCAGATGGGTGTGGCAGTCGATCAGCCCCGGCGTCACCAGCGCACCGGCGAGGTCGTGCTCGGCATCCACCGCGAGCCCGGCTGGCATTTCGTCGTCGGGGCCGACCCAGCGCAGGCGATCACCCTCGGTGAGCAGCGCGCCGCGCTCGAGCCATCCCCACGGAGTATCACCGGCCATCGTGGCCAGGCGTGCATGGCGCCAGAGCGTCCTCATCGTTGTGCCTTGTGATGGGGTATGAACTCGATCCACCAGCCGCGTGCATGCGTGACCTGCTGTGGTCGCATCCGCCAGCGCTGGCCGGCGGCGCTGGCGCTCCACAGCAATGCGGTGCCTCGCGTGTCGGCGGCCGGCTGGCCGTCGACCACCAGGTGCACCGGGTCGGCTGCGACGAGGGCACGCCACGCGCTGCTGGTCACCCAATCGGTGCCGGGGTGCACATCGTGCATCCGCGCCCTGCCGGCGTCGCGCCGCACCATCAGGTTGAGATCGCTGGTCGGGCCGTCGAGCAGCGAGCACATCGGTGCCAGCGCGCCGTCGAACTGCAGCGGCGGCGCGCCGCGGCGGATCTCATAGCGCTCGCCACCCATCTGCAAGGCCACACCGGCCCCGTGCAGCACGGCGAACCAGCGCTCGACGCCGCTGAACTCGGAGAACGGACCGTCGCGTTCGATGGCGGCGACGCTGATGCGCAACTGCCAATGCGCGGGATCGGGCCAGGCGAGCAGGTCGCGCGTGGTGCCGCCCCCGTTCTTCCACGGCGTCGGCGAGATGCTCTCCAGCTCCACCACCTGGATGCTCATGGCGCGAACTGCCCCTCCAGCTGGTACCGCGAGCCGGGATGCACCAGCCGCGCGATGGTGATCGGCGCGCTGCGCGTGAACGTGCGGCGCACGACGATCAGGCACGGATCGGTGGGCGCGATGGCCAGCAGCTTGGCCTCTTGCGCGGTGGGGCGAGCGGCTTCGATCGAGTACTGCGCACGCCACAGCGCGGTGGCCTCGAACAGGTGGCGCGTCGGCGTGGTCTGCGTGAAGTCCACATCGAGGTAGTCTGGCGCGCAAGCCGGGTTGACGTAGCGGTCTTCGCATTGCAGCGGCACCTGGTTCTCGTGGTGCACGATCAACGTGTGGAACACGCGCGCGCCGGTGGGCACGCCCAGCTGCGCGGCCAGCGCCGGCGGCGCGCGCTCGGCACGCTGCAGATGCACGGTGGCATGGTGGTGGTGGCCGCGCGCCGCGATCTCCTCGTGCAGGTCGCGGATGGTCAGCGTGGACGATACGCGGTGCAAAGGGGCTGCGAAGGTGCCGACGCCTTGCGAGCGCGCCACCAGCCCCTCGGCCTGCAGCTCGCGCAGCGCGCGGTTCACCGTCATGCGGCTGACGCCGAACTCGGCCACCAGCTCGGCCTCGGAGGGCATCAGCGCGCCGGGCGGCCAGCGGCCCGAGGCCAGGCCCTGCTTGAGGTGCTGCTTGACGCGTGCATACGGCGCCACCGGCGTCGTCGCCCGGTGCGGCACCACGGCCGCCGAGGCCTGACTGCGCGCCAGCGTGGCCGCTTCAGGGGAAACCATGGTGCGATGGTACTTGCCTAGACTTGTCTAGACAAGTAGAGTGCGACCCGCAGTTTGAAGGAGCTTGAGCCATGACCGACCTGTCCAGCCAGCGTCACCTCGCGCAGCCGCGCCCCGTGAAGGCGCCCACCGGCACGCAGCTGAGTTGCAAGAACTGGCTGATCGAGGCGGCCTACCGGATGCTGCAGAACAACCTCGACCCGGCGGTGGCCGAGAACCCCGATGCACTGGTGGTCTACGGCGGCATCGGCAAGGCGGCGCGCAACTGGGATTGTTTCGAGCAGATCCTGCGCTCGCTGCGTGAGCTGAACGAAGACGAGTCGCTGCTGATCCAGTCGGGCAAGCCGGTGGGCGTGTTCCGCACGCACGTCGATGCACCGCGCGTGCTGATCGCCAATTCCAATCTCGTCCCGAAGTGGGGCACGTGGGAGCACTTTCACGAGCTCGACCGCAAGGGCCTGATGATGTACGGCCAAATGACTGCTGGCTCGTGGATCTACATCGGCAGCCAGGGCATCGTGCAGGGCACCTACGAGACCTTTGCCGAGGCGGCACACCAACACTACGGTGGTTCGCTGAAAGGCAAGTGGATTCTCACCGCCGGCCTGGGCGGCATGGGCGGCGCACAGCCGCTGGCGGCCACCTTCGCCGGAGCGTGCTCGCTGAACATCGAATGTCAGCAGTCGCGCATCGATTTCCGGCTGCGCTCGAAGTACCTCGACGAACAGGCGCAGGACCTCGACGACGCGCTGGCCAGAATCCAGCGCGCCACGCGGGAAGGCAAGGCGGTCTCGATCGGCCTGCTCGGCAACGCCGCCGAGGTGTTGCCGGATCTGGTCAAGCGCGCCAAGGCCGGCGGCATCAAGCCCGATCTGGTGACCGACCAGACTTCGGCGCATGACCTGATCAATGGCTACCTGCCGCCTGGCTGGAGCGTCGAGCGTTGGAAGTCGGCGCAGGCCGACGCGTCGCTGCACGCGCAGCTGCGCGACGCCGCTGCCCAGGGTTGCGCCACACACGTGCGCGCGATGCTCGAGTTCCAGGCGATGGGCATTCCCACCGTCGACTACGGCAACAACATCCGGCAGGTGGCGTTCGATGTCGGCGTCAAGAACGCGTTCGACTTTCCGGGTTTCGTGCCGGCCTACATCCGGCCGTTGTTCTGCCGCGGCAAGGGGCCGTTCCGCTGGGTGGCGCTGTCGGGCGACCCCGAAGACATCCGCAAGACCGATCGCAAGATGAAGGAGTTGTTTCCGCAAGACGCGCACCTGCACCGCTGGCTCGACATGGCCGGCCAGCGCATCGCGTTCCAGGGGCTGCCCGCGCGCATCTGCTGGATCGGCCTCGGCGAACGGCATCGCGCCGGCCTCGCGTTCAACGAGATGGTGAAGTCCGGTGAGTTGAAGGCGCCGATCGTGATCGGCCGCGACCACCTCGACTCCGGCTCGGTGGCTTCGCCCAACCGCGAGACCGAAGGCATGCGCGACGGCTCGGACGCGGTGAGCGACTGGCCGCTGCTCAACGCGCTGCTCAACACCGCCGGTGGCGCCACCTGGGTGAGCTTTCACCACGGCGGCGGTGTCGGCATCGGCTACTCGCAGCACGCGGGCGTGGTGATCGTCTGCGACGGCACGGATGCGGCCGCCAAACGCATCGAGCGTGTGTTGTGGAACGACCCGGCCACCGGCGTGATGCGCCATGCCGATGCTGGCTACGAAGAGGCCATCGCGTGCGCGAAGGAACAGGGATTGAACCTCCCGATGGTGGCGCGCTGATGAAGCTGCGCCCGGGTGGGCTGACGCTCGACGATCTGCAGGCGACCCACGCGGGCGCCGGCGCGCTGGCGCTCGACCCCGCAGCGCGCACGGCCATTCGCGCCAGCGCCGCGGTCGTGCAGCGTGCGGCGCAAGGTGACGCGCCGGTGTATGGCGTCAACACCGGCTTCGGCAAGCTCGCCACCACGCGCATCAGTCAGGCTGATCTCGATGATCTGCAACTGAACCTGATCCGCTCGCACAGTGTCGGCGTCGGCGACCCGCTGTCGCCACCGGTGGTGCGGCTGATGCTGGCGCTGAAGGCGGCGTCGCTGGCGCGCGGTGCCTCGGGTGTGCGCGAGGACGTGGTCGATACGCTCTTGGCGGTGCACAACGCCGGGCTCGTGCCGTTCGTGCCATGTCAGGGCTCGGTGGGCGCTTCTGGCGACCTCGCGCCGCTTGCACACATGACGCTGGCGCTGATCGCCGAGGGCGAGTTCATGGTCGATGGCCAACGCCGTGCTGCCGCAGCGTGTCTGCACGATGCCGGCATCGCACCGTTGAAGCTGCAGGCCAAGGAAGGCCTCGCGCTGATCAACGGCACGCAGGTCTCGACCGCGCTGGCGTTGCACGCTTTCTTGACCTTCGAACCCGTGCTCGAGGCCGCCCTGGTGATCGGCGCGTTGACGGTCGATGCCGCGCGTGGCAGCGACGGCCCGTTCGATCCGCGCATCCACGCGCTGCGCGGCCAGCCGGGTCAGATCGACGTCGCGCGCTACTACCGCACGCTGCTGCAAGGCAGCTCGATCCGCCACTCGCACCTCGAAGGCGACGACCGTGTGCAGGACCCGTACTCGCTGCGCTGCCAGCCCCAGGTGGTGGGCGCCTGCCTCGACCAGCTGCGCCACGCGGCGCTGGTGCTGCTGCGCGAAGCCAACGCAGTGACCGACAATCCACTGGTCTGCGGCGACACGCTGATCTCGGGTGGCAACTTTCACGCCGAGCCGGTGGCGCTGGCCTGTGATGCGATGGCAGTGGCGATCGCCGAGATCGGCGCCATCGCCGAGCGCCGCATCGCGATGCTGATCGACGCCGGCGTGTCGCGGCTACCGCCGTTCCTCACGCGCGACGCCGGGCTCAATTCCGGTTTCATGATCGCGCACGTCACCGCGGCGTCCCTGGCCAGCGAGAACAAGAGCCTCGCGCATCCAGCCAGCGTCGATTCGCTGCCGACCTCGGCCAATCAGGAAGACCATGTGTCGATGGCCACCTTCGCCGCGCGCCGGCTGCAGCCGATGATCGCCAACACGGCGCACATCCTCGGCATCGAATGGCTCGCGGCCGCGCAAGGCATCGAGTTCCTGCGGCCGCTCACGAGTTCGGCCACCCTCGAACAGGCACAGGCCTTGCTGCGTGCCGCGTGTCCATCGGTCGAGCGCGACCGCTACCTCGCACCCGACATCGAACGCGCCACCAAGCTGGTCAGCGATGGTGCACTGTCGCGCGTGCTGCGCACCCTTTCGGGCTTGCCCGCGTTGTGGACGCCCGCGTGAGCCGCTGAGAATGAAACATCCACCCATGAAGCAGGAGAAGGCATGAACAAGAGATTCATCACCCGCATCGTCGCGCTCGGCGCGGCGGCGTTCGCCGCATCGGCGATGGCGCAAGACACCAAGGTGGCGATCGCCATTTCGGGCTGGACCGGCTTTGCGCCGCTCACGCTGGCCAAGGAGGCGGGCCTGTTCAAGAAGCACGGCCTGGACGTCGACATCAAGAAGATCCCGCAGAAGGATCGCCACCTAGCCATCGCGTCGGGCGACGTGCAGTGCGCGGCCACCACGGTGGAGACCTGGGTGGTGTGGAACGCCAACGGCGTGGCCACGACGCAGATCTTCCAGCTCGACAAGAGCTATGGCGCCGACGGCATGGTGGTCAAGCGCAACATCACCAAGATCGCCGACCTGAAGGGCAAGACGGTCGCCGCCAGCGCGCCGGGCACGGCGCCGTACTTCACGCTGGCGTGGATGCTGAAGAAGAACGGCCTGTCGGTGAAGGACGTGAAGGTCGTGAACCTCGAGCCGCAGGCCGCCGCCAACGCGATGATCGCCGGCACTGAAGGCATCGACGCGGCGATGACCTACGAGCCGTACCTGAGCGCGGTGCGCGCCAAGCCCGAGGCCGGCACGATCATCGCCACCACGCTCGAGTACCCAATGGTGATGGACACCTTCGGCTGCACGCCCAAGTTCCTTGCGGACAACCCCAGGGCCGCGAAAGCCCTTGCCGATGGTTATTTCGACGCGGTGGCGATGATCAAGGCCGACCCGAAGAAGAGCTTCGAGATCATGGGCGCCGACGTCAAGCAAAGCGGCGAGGCGTTCGAGGGCTCGCAGAAATACCTGCGCTGGCAGGACCGCGACGCGAACCAGAAGTTCTTCACCGGCGAACACGCGGCGTTCAGCAAGGAGGCGGCCGACCTGCTGCTGGAGGCCGGCATCATCAAGAGCGTGCCCGACCTGTCGAAGCTGGCCGACACCCGCTTCCTGAAGTAGCCACTGCACCGGCATGAAGCCACTCACCCCGGTGGCGCCGGGCGCGCGCGCAGCGCTCGGCGTGGCCTTCTTCGTCGTCTTCGTCGCGCTGTGGGCACTGGCCACGCTCGGCGGCTTCGTGCAGAAGACGTTCCTCGCCGACCCGATCACGATGGTCCAAAGCGGCTGGACGCTGCTCACGCAGATGGGCTTCGCCCACGACATCGGCATGACGGTGTGGCGTGTGCTCGCTGGCTTCGTGATCGCCGCGCTGCTGGCGCTGCCGCTGGGCGTGGCGATGGGCGCATACAAACCGATCGAGGCGTTCTTCGAGCCGTTCGTGTCGTTTGCGCGCTACCTGCCGGCCAGCGCCTTCATTCCGCTGCTGATCCTGTGGGCCGGCATCGGCGAGGCGCAGAAGCTCGCGGTGATCTTCATCGGTTCGTTTTTTCAGCTCGTGCTGATGATCGCGGTGACGGTGGGCAACACGCGGCGCGATCTGGTCGAGGCCGCCTACACGCTGGGCGTCAGCGACCGCTCGTTGATCCGCCGCGTGCTGATGCCGGCGGCGGCTCCTGAGATCGCCGAGACGCTGCGCATGGTGCTCGGCTGGGCCTGGACCTACGTGATCGTGGCCGAGCTGATCGGTGCTTCCAGCGGCATCGGCCACATGATCACCGACAGCCAGGCGCTGCTGGCGACCGACCAGATCATCTTCGGCATCATCGTGATCGGCCTGATCGGGCTGGTCAGTGACTTCGCGTTCAAGTGGGTCAACCGGCGGCTGTTTCCTTGGGCGCAATTGGGTCGGTGAGCGTGCCGCTGCCCCGGTGCGTGTGCTCCTGGGCCGACGCGCGAGTTCGCCCGTGGGTGCGCTCAGGCGGTCTCGTCGCGCCGAACGGCCGCGGTCTCCTGGCTGTGGTCGAGCCAGCGCAGCAGCACCGCGTACAGCTGAGCGGGCTCCACCGGCTTGGCCAGGAAGTCGTTCATGCCCGCCCGCAGGCATTGCGCCCGGTCGTCCTCGTAGGCGTTCGCGGTCATCGCCAGGATCGGTGTCTGGCCGCGGCCGGGCAAGCTGCGGATTTCGCGCGTGGCGTCCAGGCCGTCGAGGGCAGGCATCTGCACGTCCATCAACACGGCCGCATAGTCGGTGGCGGCTGCCATCTTGACGGCTTGCACGCCGTCGGTGGCCACGTCGACCCTCAGGCCCGCGGCCTCGAGAAACGCCTTGGCGATCTCGCAGTTCACCGGGTGGTCTTCGGCCAGCAGGATCAACGTACCCTGGTGCCGCTCGCGCAACGCCGCCTCGGCGTGGCCGCTTCCCGGCGCCGGCTCGCTCAGCGGTGCGCCCTCGCGGCCGACTTCGAGCCTGGCGGTGTACCAGAACGTGCTGCCTTGTCCCAAGTGGCTCTCGGCCCCGGATTCGCCGCCCATCAACGCGGCCAGCCGGCGCGTCACCGCCAGGCCGAGGCCGGTGCCGCCGTAGCGGCGCGTGGTCGACGAGTCGCCTTGCTCGAACGCCGAGAACAGGCGCGGCAGATGCGCGGGCTCGACACCGGGCCCGCTGTCTTGCACCTCGAAGCGAACCAGCACGTTTTGCCCGTCGCGGTTCAGCAATCGGGCTCGGATCCAGATGCCGCCGCGCTCGGTGAACTTGACCGCGTTGGCGGCGTAGTTGAGCAACGCCTGACGCAAACGCGTCGGGTCGCCCTGCAGCCAGTGCGGCGTATCGCCGGCGTCGAGCTCGATCGCCAGACCCTTGGCCTGTGCCTGCTCCGAGATCAGCGAGCGCACCTGGTCGAGCACCGCCGACAGCGGGAAGTTCACGCGCTCCAGACGCACGTGCCCCGCTTCGATCTTCGACACGTCGAGGATGTCGTTGATGATCGACAGCAGGTGACGAGTGGCATCGTTGATCTTGGCCACGCTGTCGGCCTGTTCGGCGTTGAGCTCGCCGCGCTGCAGCAGCCGGGTCATGCCGAGCACGGTGTTCATCGGCGTGCGGATCTCGTGACTCATGTTGGCCAGGAACTCGCTCTTGGCGCGGTTGGCCCGGTCGGCCGCGTCGCGCGCCTGCGCCAGCGAGGTGTTCAGCACCTGCAACTGCCGCTGGGCCTCCTTCAACTCGGTGATCTCGTGCACCAGCACGAAAAAGCCCATCACCTCGCCGTCGCGCCGCTCGGGCACGTAGTGAACCCACGTGGTGTGGATGCGGCCGTCGCGGCCGAGCTCCTCGCGCTCGAACACTTGCGCTTCGCCCGCCAGCACGGCCTGGATGCGCTCCCGCCTCCTGCTCAGGTGTTCGGCGCCGAGCACTTCTTCGATGGTGCGGCCGATCACGTCTTCATGGCGTTTGCCGAACCACTCGCAGAAGTGCTGATTGGCGTATCGGCAGCGCTGCTCGCGGTCCCAGTAGATCACGCGGCCCGGGATGTTCTCGGCGATCGTGCGCGCGAACTGCTCGGCGCGAGTCAACTCGGCGTTGCTCAGTCGCAGCCGCAGCTCGGCCTCCTTGATCGGCGTGACGTCGGCCTGCATGATGAAGAAGCCGTGCACCTGCCCGTCGCGCCAGTTGGGGATGTAGTGCGACAAGAAGTGCCGCACCTCGCCCTGCGGACTGGTCAGCGTGCGTTCGATCTGCAGCGGCTGGCCGGCGATCACCGTTTCGATCATCGGACGGCCGCGTGCGTACTCCGCGTCGCCCAGCATCTCGCGTGCGTGCAGGCCCAGCATCTCTTCGCGGCTGCGGCCGAACCAGGCGCAGTACGAGGCGTTGGCGAACTCACAGAAACCGTCGCGGTTCCAGTACGCCACCATGCCGGGCAGCGTGTCGGTCACCCGCTGCAGAAAGTCTTCGCGCTGCGCCAACTCGGCGCTGCGTTGGCGCATCTCCTCCTCGAGCTGCCGGCGCCGTGCCGCGAACTCGGCCTCGAGTGGCCGGCGCTCGGTGCTGTCGGGCGCCGCCGCCGGCCGGCCATCGAAGGTGCCGCGCAGCCTGCGCAGCAGCTCGACCAGCCAACGGTTCATGGGCGCCGCCCGTCAGCGCCGCGCATCAGCGGCTCGCTCGCGTCGAGCCAGCGCAACGAGGGTTGCGCCAGATGCGATGCCGCGAACGGCACCTTCTCAACTGCGTTGATTTCCGTCGCCCGCGCGACCATGCGGCGATGTTAATGCCCTCGGAGCCGCAAGAATGAGCATTCTGTCAATTCGCGGTGTCGCGCGTCGATTCGGCGACACGCTGGCGCTACAGTCCACCGATCTGCAAGTTGCGGAAAACGACTTCGTCACCATCCTCGGCCCCAGCGGCTGCGGCAAGAGCACGCTGCTGCGCATCGTGGCCGGGCTCGAGCGGCCGAGCGCGGGCGAGGTGCTGCTCGACGGGCAACGCATCGAAGGCCCCGGTGCCGACCGCGGCATGGTGTTCCAGAGCTACACGCTGTTCCCGTGGCTCAGTGTGCTCGACAACGTGTGCTTCGGTCTGCGTGAACGCGGCTGGCCGCGCGAGCGGCAGCTCGACGTGGCGCGGGGATTCATCGCGCAAGTGGGCCTGCGCGGGTTCGAGGGTCACTACCCCAAACAACTCTCGGGCGGCATGCAGCAACGCACGGCGCTGGCGCGCGCATTGGCCAACGGCCCGCGCATGCTGCTGATGGACGAGCCGTTCGGCGCGCTCGACCACCAGACGCGCGAGCAGATGCAGGAGCTGCTGCTCGGCATCTGGGAAGGCCAGGCCAAGACGGTGCTGTTCGTCACGCACGACATCGACGAGGCGGTGTTCATGGGCTCGCGCGTGGTGGTGATGAGCACGCGGCCTGGCCGCATCAAGCTCGACCGCACCGTGCCGCTGCGGCATCCCCGGCGCTACTCGGTGAAGACCGAGCCCGCATTCGTCGCACTGAAGGCCGAGCTCACCGAGGCCGTGCGCGAGGAAGTGATCGCGGCGCAGGCCGCGCTGGCCATGCCGGCCTGAGCGGGCGCAGTAGGCGATCTACAAGCAGACCACGACGCTGCCCTGCACGCTGCAGCGCACCCTCGAATCCTGCGGGTTGCGACCCACCTGCGGTAGGCGCAAACCGTCGCTGGTCCAGCAGCCGCCGGCGTCGCAGCTCGTCACGACCGCGGGCGGCTTGCGCGGCTCGATCTGGGGTGGGGTGGCTGGGGTGACCCTCGGCGCGCGGACCGCAGGCGGTTCGATCACCACCGGCGGCACGGCGATCGGTGCTCTTGCCGAGTGTGGCAACGGTGTCGGCGCATCGGGTTCGCCGCCCAGACAGATCTGCGCGGCGCGGGCACGCAAGATCCGCCACGTGCGATCGGCCGTGGCGTCGGGCCGTTCATCTGGCTGTGCCTTCGGGGCGGACGCCGCTCGTACCGACTCGTGCGCCTGCAAAGCCGCGACCGCGTCGCGGCAGGCGGGAGACTGCATGTCGGTCTCCGACGCCGCTGCGGGGATGACCAGCCCCGCCAACATCAACGCCAGTGCCTGCCAAACCATTGGCGTTGGAGCCTGCGGCGCGGTCATGGTTCATCAGGCACCGCACGCCTGCTGCGCGCGGTGCCGAAGCGCCACCGGTCAGGCCAGCTTGATCAGTTCGGCCGCCAGCTCCTTGGGCATGTCCACCATCACGTCGTGGCCGCACGGCATCTTGACGACGCGCCATCCGGGCTTGCCATCGGCTTGCGCCGCGAAGTAACGGAATGGGCTCGGATCCCAGCCGTCAGCCAGGATGAACAGGCGCTGCGCCACCTTGAGGTGCTTGCCGCTGAGCAGAGCGGTTGACTCGAACGTGGCCAGGGCTTGCGGCCGGCAGCGCCGGTTCACCCAGGCGCGCTGCGGCGCCGCGACATTGAACATCTCGGCGGGAATCGGCTGCGTCAGGCCGCTGTGGCCCTCGGCCGCTGCGCCGTGGAAGGTGGTGACGAACTGCGCGGCCACCTCGGGCGGCAGGGCCTTGTCCAGCAGGTCCATCAACGAGTCGCCGTGTTCCGGCACGAAGGCGTCGAGAAACACCAGCGCGCGGATGCGCTCGGGCATGCGATCGGCCACGCCGCTGATCACCATGCCACCATAAGAGTGGCCCACCAGCACCACGTCGTTCAGCTCCTCCCACTCGATGCAGCCGCAGACGTCGCGGATGTGCGTTTCCAGCGTGATGTTCTCGGCCGACTGATGGCTGCGCTCGCCCACTCCGGTGTGGGTGGGCGTGAACACCGTGTGGCCGGCATCGCGCAGGGCCTGGGCGGTGTCGCGGTAGCACCAGCCGCCATGCCAGGCGCCGTGCACGAGGACGAAGTTCGCCATCGTCATCTCCTTGGGTGGGTGTGATCGGACTGCGCAGTCTGTGCCTCGGGGCTCGGTCATGCCATCGGGTTGGCCCTAGCGCGATCGCGGTGCTGACCCTTGAACCGGGCCCGCTGTTCCGGCAACCCACGCCACAGACCCAATCCCGAAATGACGCCATGACCGCCCCCCAAGCCTCCGCTGTGCCGCAAGCCGGCTTCGCGTTGGTCTCCGACGTGGGCGACGTGGCGCGTGTGCTGCGCAACCTGAGCGGCCTGGGCGCCGGCGGTTTCATGGGCAAGCTGGCGCCGCAGCGCGCCGCCACTCGCCGCATCGACCTGAAGCTGGCCAGCGGCGAAACCATCGCGGTGCAAGTGGCCGGTGCCGGCCGCCCGGTGTTGATGATCCACGGCCTGGGCGGCAGCCACCACGACTGGGACGGTGCGGTCGAGAGCCTGACGCCGCGGCACACCATCCATCGTTTCGATCTGCTGGGCCATGGCGAACGCGCCGCCACCGAGCGCAAGCCTTCGTTGCACGAAATGGCGCACGACGTGGCGCAGGTCATCGACGGCTTGGCGCTCGAGCGGCCGCTGCTGGTGGGCCATTCGATGGGCGCGCTGGTGGTGATGAAGTATCTGCAGGACCACGGCTCGGCGCGCATCGCCGGCGTCTGCCTGATCGACCAGTCGCCCCGCATCACCACCGACGAACACTGGCGGCTTGGCCTGTTCGGCACCCTCACTCGCACCCAGCTGCAACACACGCTGGGCCGCTTGCGCGGGGATTTCGTCGAAACCGTGGCCACCGAATTCCTGGCCAAGCTGGCACCCCTGAAGCAGGCCGGATCGCCCGACGCACTGGCCGGCCGGCTGGCGCGCTGGATGGTCGCCAAGCTGGCGCGCAGCTGCGGCGCCGAGCGCGTGCTGTCGATGCTCGAGAGCCTCGCCGAAGCCGACTTTCGCGACGTGATCGCCAAGCTCTCCGTGCCCACGATGGTGGTGCTGGGCGGCGCCAGCAACCACTACGGCGGGCTGCCACTGGGCCAGTATTACCGCGACACGCTGCCCGACGGCACGGTGCGCATGTACAAGAAGGCTTCGCATTCGCCGCATCGCCAGGAGCCGGGTCGCTTCGCAGCGGACCTGGCGGCTTTCGCGGCCAAACGCTGCGCCTGAACATCGGCCGCACCGGGTGAAGGCACAGCGCCCGCGGGCGTCGGCCAATCGCGAGCGAGTCGTGCAGCGCTTCAGCGGCCCAGGCAGATGCCGATCTGCTCGGCGCAGCGCAGCAGCGGATGATCCGCCGCCACGCGCCGTGTGCGCCCCGCCACCGCGGCCAGCGGCACGCTGCCGAACGCGCCGTTGACGAGCGTCACCATCTCGTTGAAGCGGCGCTGCTCCACGCGCAACGCGGCCTCATTGCCGAATTGCGTGGCCAGCACGCGATCGAACGCGGTGGGTGCACCGCCGCGCTGCACATGTCCCAGCACGGTGGCGCGCACTTCGGTGGCCACCATCATCTGCAGCCGTTCGCGCAACACATGGGCCACGCCGCCCAGGCGCACCTGCTCGTGGCTGTCTGCAACGCGCTGCGCCACCGTCTGCTGCCCGCCGCGCGCCTTGGCGCCCTCGGCGATGCAGATCACGGTGAAGCGCTGGCGTTGCTCGCGTTCTCGGCAGCGCGCGGCCACCGCGTCGACGTCGTGGTCGATCTCGGGCAGCAGGATCACGTCGGCGCCACCGGCGATGCCGGCCTCCAGCGCCAGCCAGCCGGCGTTGCGCCCCATCGTCTCGACGATCATGACGCGGCCATGGCTCTGCGCCGTGGTCTGAACGCGGTCGAGCCCCTCGGCGATGATGGCCACTGCGGTGTCGAAGCCGAACGATCGTTCGGTGCCCGCGATGTCGTTGTCGATCGTCTTGGGCACGCCCACGCACGGCAGGCCAAGTTCGGCCAGGCCGTGCGCGACCGTCATCGTGCCGTCGCCGCCGATCGCGACCAGCGCCTCCAGCCCCAAGTTGGCAGCGTGGGTCAGCGCCGCACGCGTCGTCTCGGGCGAGGCCAGCGGATTGACTCGGTTGGTCGTGCCGAGCACCGTGCCGCCGGCAGCGGCGATGCCGCTGACCGCACGCCAGTCGAGCGGCCGCGTGCGCCCCTCGATCAGGCCGAGAAAGCCGTCCTCGATGCCGATGACCTCGGCCTGGCTCTGGCTGATGAGCGACTTGGTGACCGCACGGATCACCGCGTTGAGGCCGGGGCAATCGCCGCCGCCAGTGAGCAGACCAACGCGCATGGGCGCGCACCTTCCCTGTCGAGCCGATTCAACGGCGAGGCGGCAAGCTTAGCGGCCTGTGCTGCAGGTGCCGCCGGAAATGGTGCGAAAGCAGAAGTCGCCGGTCAAGCTGGAGCTTTCCCACGGCACCTGAACGCGGCCGGTTTCCTTGGCCACGGCCAGCCGAACGCGCTTGAACAGCAGTTCCACCGGCAGGCCGGGGGACTGCAGGTTCTCCAGCAGGTGCTTGGTGTAGAGGCTGTTCTTCTCCTGCGGGTTGTCCAGGGCCACGCCGCCAGGCGCGGTGGAGAACGCGATCATCGAGCCGAGCGGCGCCTCCACAGGTGCCAAGCCGGAGGGTGTGGCGCCACGGAATTTCAGGCGGCGGCCATCGGGGCCGACGATCTCGGCGCCCGAGAACGGATTGTTGCGGCAGGCGTCGAGAATGACGACGTTGATGCCTTGTTTGATGCCACCCAGGCGTTCCAGGAATTCATTCAAGTCGGCGCTCTTGGCCGGCACTTCGTCTTCGGCACGGATCTCGGTGTCCACCGGCAGCAGGTAGTTGCGGCCCTTCACCTGGACGCCGTGGCCGGCGTAGTACACCACGCGCACATCGGCGTTCTGGCTTTGCACCGAGAACTGGCGAAAGCTCTCGAGCATGTCGCGCAGCGAGGTGTTCTCGCGCTGGGTGACGTCGAATCCCATGCCGCGCAGCGAGTTGGCGATCGCTTGCGCATCGTTGACCGGGTTCTTCAACACGCCCACCTTGTAGGCGGCGTTGCCGATCACCAGCGCCACCCGTTGCCCGGCGGCGGCGCGTGCTGGCGCCGCAGCAGCGGCCAGCAGCGGCGCGGCGGCGGCCCAGCCGAAGGCGGTGATCAGGCGGCGGCGCTGGTCATCCATGGCCATGGATCTCACGGCCGCACCGGCAGCGCGTCGACCCGCGCCACACCGTCGACGATGGTGCTGGCCTTGAGCGTGTCGGCGGCGGCGTTGATGCGAGCCTCGGGGATGCGCACGTACCAGTCGCCGAGCTGGCCCGGGCCGCCGGCCAACGAGCCGTCGATCTCGACCAGCAGCATGCGGATGTCGGCCTCGCGGGCGTCGGCCTTGAAATTGACCTTGAGGAACGGGCCGCGCACGACCGCGGCGGGCGGGATGGCGCGGATCTCGCTTGCGTCGTCGCCCTTGCCGGCGAGGTTGGCGATCACGATGCCTTGCACCACCACCACCGCCAGCGCGCCGGCCAGTGCGGGGCGCAACAGCGGTTGCGGTGCCAGTGCGGCCAGCCAGCCGCGCACACGCTCGCCGAAGCTCGGTGCCGTGGGCTGGGCCGGCGCGCGCGCGGGTGCACGATCGGCGCGGATGCGCGCCATCACGCGGTCCAGCCCGACCTCGGCGGACACGGCGGGCGCGTCGCGCTTCATCGTGTCTTGCAGCGAGCGATACCACTGCAGCTCGGCGGCCGACTTGGGGTGTTCGCTCAGGTAGGCGTCGACCCAGGCGCGGTCGGTCTCGTCCAGGGTGTCGTTGACGTAGAACGGCAGCAATTCATCGAAGCGAGTCTTCATGGTGTTTCTCCCAGCGGTTCGTCGCCTTCGCGGGCGAGCATGCGCTGCAGGCATTGCTTGAGTTTTTGGCGCGCGTGGAACAGGCGCGTCTTCACGGTGCCCTCGGGGATCTGTTGGATGCGGGCCACGTCGGCCAGTGCCATCCCTTCGTAGAACACCAAGTGCACACATTCGCGGTGATCGGCTTTCAGCTTGTCGACGCAGGTGCGCACGCCGTCGCTGCGCTGCTGTTGCGCCATCTGCGCGAACGCATCGGGCGCGTCGCTGGCCAGCTGCTCGGCCATGTCGGCCACGTCGTCATGGTCGGCGTCGGGCTTGCGGCCGCGCCAGTGCATCAGCACCTTGTTGCGCGCGATGCCGATCAGCCAGGTGGAGAACTGCGACTCGCCACGAAACTTGGCGGGCGCCTTCCACACTTCGTACAGGGTGTCGGCCACGATTTCCTCGGCTTGCGCGGGGTCTGAAAGTTGCCTCAGCACGTAGGCGTAGAGCTTGCGCGAGAAGGCGCAATAGAGCTCACGAAACGCGCCTTCGTCGGCTTGTTCGATGCGGCCCAGGAGCCGCAGCACTTGTGTGTTTTCCATCCGCTGCGCGTGGTCGAGGTGGTCGGGAGTGAGCGCATGGTAATCACCTCGAAGAGCTCAGCGACGCCGCAGATGGGGGTTGGGTCCTCGGCTCACTCGCCGCGGAACTGCACGCGGCGGTTCTCGCTGGCCAGCGGATCGCGGCCGGGCAGCGGGTTGTGCTCGCCCAGACCCACCGCTTGCAGGCGGGCGGCCTCGATGCCGTGCATCGCGACCAGGTAGCGGCGCACGGACAGCGCGCGGCGCTGCGACAGCAGCTCGTTGTATTCCTCGGTGCCGATGGCGTCGGTGTGGCCCTCGATCACCACTTTCTGGGTCGCGGGCAGCATGCGGATGCCGGCGGCGATGGCGTCGAGCTGGGCCTTGGCTTGCGGCAGGATCTCGGCCGAATCGAAAGCGAACTGCACCGGCAGCGACAGCGCCGACGGGCGGGCGGCCTCGCTGGCCGCCACGGCAGCGGCGGCCGAGGTGGCAGCCGCGGCACCAGCAGGGGCGTCGTCGAGCAGGCGCAACGACCTCATCTTGATGGGCGCCGAACGGTCCAGGATGCGCGCCACTTCGGTCGGGTCGACCGAGTCGCTGTTGCGGAACACCTTGACTTCGCCAGCGTGGGCGACCAGCGAGGCGACGGCACTGAGCATCAGAGCGGCGATGGGCAGAAGGCGCGGCATGGTGTTCTCCAGGCGAAGGGTTCCGTATAGCCCTTGGGTTGCCGCGACCCGGGCAGCGGTTCAATCGTTTTCCGGCTATCCGCCTATCCGGCTTCCCGGCGTGCCCGGCGTGCCCGGCGGCGCGGCGGCGCGGGCGCGGCTGGCGCGAGGCTCGGCTCCCGGCGACCCCGTGGACGCCAGGCGGCTCAGGTTTTGGCGTCGCCGCGTTTGCGGCCTGCGGCCAGCGCCTGCAGCTGCGCTTGGTAGGCCTTTTGGAAGGCGCGGCCGAACAGGGCGTCGAAGTCGTCCTCGATCTCGCCCACGATGCGGGCGTACTCCTCGCTGTAGGCGCTCCACAGCCGCGCCCGCCGATTCGCCGGGATCAGGTTTTCCAGCGCCCCGCCCGGCGCCAGGCGTTGTTCGAGCATGGCGGGGTCGAAGCGCGACATCACGGTGTCGAGCGCCGCGCGCATGCCGGCCAGCAACGCAACCTGGTGGGCGCGCAGGTCGTCGAATGCCTCGAGCACGGCAGTTTGCGGCTCGAGAAACCCGCGCTCGGCAGGCCCGAGCAGGTGGCTCAGCGCGGCATCGACGTCGGGTGAAAACTTCAATGGGTTGTTCTCGCGCGTGCGCAACTGGGTCGCAACCGCCCCCAGCTCGCGTTTGGCCACCATGCGGGCGGTCAGGAGTTCCAGCGTGCCTTCCGTCAAGGCGCGCAGCAGCTCGCCGACGCGTCGCGCGTGCTCGGGCCCGAGGGCCCCGGTGGTCAGGCCCAGCCCTTCTTGCAGCGCCCGGCCCCAGTCGGCCGTTGGCGTTGCGCCCGGCTGCGGCCGCGCCAGTACCTCGCCGGTGTCGCCGACCACGAAGTCCACCGCGGCTGGCTTGGCCTTGGGCGACGGCGGGGTCGCCGCTGCGGGTGGATGGGTGCGCGAGGCGATCAGCGGCTCGGGCTCGTCGAACACCTGCAGCATGTAGGCGCCAATGGCAATGCGCATGCCAGCGGCGAGCACGGCTTCGTCGCCGGGCGCCAAAGTGACACCATCCAGCACCAACGGCACGCCGGCCGACAGCGACTGCAGCAGGTAGCGCCCCTGGCGCAGCGCCACCACGGCATGCCGGCGCGAGATGTGGCGGTCGGGGTCGGGCAGCGACAGCGTGCACTCAGCGCTACGGCCGATGTCGCCGCCGGCCGCGCCGAACCATGCGGTGAGGGGCGTCGGTGGCGGCGCGCCAGCCCAGGAGACGACCTGTATGCCGATCATCGGAAGAAGCTTGGCTCCATGTGCGGCCGCGATGGTGCCCGCGCCCGCATGACGAACGGCGCATGACAGCCACGCAACCTAGGGGGTACCCTGTGCGTGCAACCCCGTTTGTTTCTCCCTTTAGCAGGATTGACACTCGATGAACGCACCACCTAGATTGTGAGTCACAACGCGTGCCCATTCCTGTGCCTGCGTTCTGTGGTGGAGGTCGATGCATGTTGAGGGGGATCCTTCTGCTGTGGGCGGCGCTCGCAGCCACTGGTGGCGCCATGGCCGCCGAGGTGGTCGGCACCGTCACGATTCTCGAGGGCGAGGCGCTGATCACCCGCGCAGCCGGGCGCTGGCGGGCGGCCGAGGGCGTGCGCCTGCAACCCGGTGACATCGTCGAGTCTGGCGAGACCACCTATTTGCAGGTCGAATTGGTCGACCAGACGGTGCTCGGCATCGGCCCCAAATCGCGCATCATGATCGGTGGCTCTGTCCGCTTGAGGGCCGAGCGTACGTTGTATGCGCTGGGCGGCTGGTTCAAGCTGACCAATGCACGTAAAGACGGCAATCAGCGTTCATTCGAGTTTCGCTCGCCGTTGCTGGAGATCGGCTTGTTGCCCGGAGTGGTGGTCATCCAACTCAAGCCCACCGAGGCGACCCTGTTCGCCGAACGTGGCGACTTGAAGCTCGTCGAGCGGCCGGCTGGCGCGGCCCTCGGGGTGCGCCAGGGCCAAACCTACCGGCGAACCAGCGGCACCACGCGCGGCGGCCTGAGCGGCAGCCCACCGGCGGCGTTTGTGGCCGAGATGCCACGCTCGTTTCGCGATTCGTTGCCGCTGCGCGCCGACAAGTTCCGCGACCGCGAGGTGCCGCCCAAGGCGGCGCCGGACTTCGTCTATGCAGACGTCGAGGCTTGGCTGAACGCCGAGTCGCCGTTTCGCCGCCAGTTCATCGAGCGCTGGCGCGGCAAGGCACGTGACCCCGAATTTCGCCGTGCATTGATCGCCAACCTGTCATCTCACCCCGAGTGGGATCCGGTGCTGTTTCCCGAGAAATACCTGCCCAAAGACCCGGCGAAGGCGGCCTCGGCCGCCTCGGGCGCCGTGGTCCCGACCACCGCGACCCGCTGAAGAAAGACTGCGGAGAACCTTCATGAGACTGCTGCTGAAATTCAACCTGATTTTCTTGTTGATCTTTGCCGCCGGGCTGGCGGCCATCAGCCAGGTATCGTGGTCGTTGCTGGAGCGCAATGCGCGCGACGAGATCGCGCAAAGCGCGCGCCTGCTGATGGACGCGGCCATCGCCACCCGGGTCTACACGTCGGGCCAGGTCGGGCCGCTGCTGCAGACGCAGATGAAATACACCTTCCTGCCGCAGTCGGTGCCGGCCTATTCGGCCACCGAGGTCTTCAACGACCTGCGCAAGAAGCACACTGAATACGCCTACAAGGAGGCCGTGCTCAACCCGACCAATCCGCGCAACCGGGCGGTGGATTGGGAGTCCGACATCGTGAACCAGTTTCGCAACAACAAGGACACCGCCGAGATCATCGGCGACCGCGACACACCCACAGGCCGCTCGTTCTACGTGGCGCGGCCGCTGCGCATCCCCAACCCGGGTTGCCTGCAATGCCACAGCACCGTCGACGCGGCGCCGCCGACATTGATCGAGCGCTACGGCCCGGCCAACGGCTTTGGCTGGCAACTCAACGAGGTGGTGGGCGCGCAGATCATCTCGGTGCCCACCCGCGTGCCGCTGGAGCGCGCCGAGCAGGCCTTCAAGCTGTTCATGACCTCCACCGGGATCGTGTTCGTCGTGATCGGCGTCGTGCTGAACCTGATGCTTTGGATGCTGGTGATCCGACCGGTGACCAAGCTGTCGCAATTTGCCGACCGCGTTAGCCTGGGCGAGCTCGAGATACCCGAATTCAAGCGCACCTCGCGTGATGAAATCGGCGTCTTGGCGCGCTCGATCGGCCGCATGCGCACCAGCATGGTCCAGGCTATGAAGATGCTGGACAGTTGACGCTGTCCGATTGATGCAACCCTGAAGCGATGGCCACCCTCAAAGTCCCCGAGCGCCTCGGCAAGTATCCGATCACCGGCGTGATCGGACGCGGCGCCATGGGCATCGTGTTCAGGGGCTACGACCCGGTCATCAAGCGGCCGGTGGCGATCAAGACCATTCGCAAGGAGTTGCTCGAAGACGACGACGTGGGCAGCGTCGCCGCCTCCGGGGCCAGCGGGCAATACGCTTCCGACACCATGTCGAGCCGCTTCCAGCGCGAGGCGCAGGCCGCGGGGGCGCTCAACCACCCGGGCATCGTGTCGGTGTACGAGTACGGCGAGGACGCCAACTACGCGTTCATCGCCATGGAGCTCGTCGAGGGCAACAACCTGCGCGACTACATCGCCAACGGCACCAGCTTCGACGAGCAGGACACGGTCAGCATCATGTCGCAGTTGCTCGATGCGCTGCACTACGCGCACAGCTCCACCGTCTGGCACCGCGACATCAAGCCGGCCAACATCATGGTGATGAGCAATGGCCGCATCAAGCTCACCGACTTCGGCATCGCGCGGCTCGAGAGCGCCGACCGCACGCGCACCAACGTCATCATGGGCACCCCGGGCTACATCGCGCCGGAGCTCTACCTCGGTGGTCACGTGGACCATCGCATGGACATCTTCGCCGCCGGCGTGGTGTTCTATCAGTTGCTGTCGCGCAAGTCGCCGTTTCGCGGTGGGCCCGAGGCGATCATGCACGACGTCTGCTACCACGACCCCGAGCCGGCATCGAACGCCGACCCTGCGCATCGCTGGCCGCAGTACGACATCATCGTCGCGCGTGCGATCGCCAAGGCCCCGGCCGATCGTTTCCAAAGCGCCGGTGATTTTCGCAGCGCGATCCTCGACGCCTATGCGCAGCCGGTGGCCAACACGATCTCCGAGGCCACGATCGTGACGCACCGCTCGCGGTCTGCCTTTGCCGACGCCGGCCCCGCCAGCGGGGGTGCCGTGCCGTCGCTGCCCAAGACGTTCACGGTGTCGAGCCCCAGCGCGCCGCCCCCGACCGGCTGGAGTGGCGTGGTGCTGGCCGGCGTCGAAGTCGAGATCGCCAAGTATGTCGGCCCGGTGGCCAAGGTCCTGGTGCGCCGGGCTGCCAAGGAGCACAAGGACCTTGAATCGCTGATCGGCTCGCTGATGCCCGCCATCGACGACCCGAAGGAGCGTTCTGCGTTTGCGCGCGCGGTGCTCGGCAAGCCGATGACCACGCCGCTGCGTGGAGTGCCCAAAGCCAGCGAAGGCACGGCGCCGCCCGCGACGCGGCCCGGCGATGCGCTGACCGCGGCCGAACTCGAGCGCGCCACGCGCGTGCTGATCGGCTACATCGGTCCGATCGGTAAGGTGGTTGCCAAACGCGCGGCCACCGAGGGCGTGAGCCGGCGCGACTTCTTCGCCAAAGTGGCCGGCAGCCTCGACAGCGAGACCTTGCGCGAGCGCTTCATGCGCGAGGTCGGTTTCGTCGAGGTGTAGCCGTCGCAACGCTGGACCCAGGCCCCGACCACACCCTCGGCCCCTTGACGCGGCCGGACCGAAAGAATCCACAGCGTGAGCGCCGACGACCGCACCGTTTTCATCGATCAGGAGCGCACGCTGCTGATCCCGCGGCCCGGCGGGCGTGCCAGTCCAACCAAGGCCGGCCGTGGCGCCACGGGTGGCGCCGGCCAGGGCACGACGCTGCAGCATCTTGTGGCCGGCATCAATCCGTTGCTGGTGGCGGCCGGCCCGCTGCTGGCGTTGCAGGCGCAGCTGCGCGCCACCACCAGCCACAACGACCGGCCGGGTCTGCAGCGCCAGCTGCTGGGCTTGATCAGTGAGTTCGAAGAGCGCGCCCGCGCCAGCGGCGTCAGCCGGCCGCAGGTCACCGCGGCGCGCTATCTGTTGTGCACGTTCATCGACGAGGCGATCGCCGCCACGCCGTGGGGCGCCCACCCGCCGCCCGGAACACGCGGCCTGCTGCAGGAGTTCCACGACGAGGAATCCGGCGCCGACAAGGTGTTCGAGCTGCTCGATCGGCTGAGCGCCGACGCGCAGGCCAACGCGCCGCTGCTCGAGCTGTTCTACGTGTGCATCGCACTGGGCCTGCAGGGTCGCTACGCGAAGCAGCGCAACGGCCGCGCCGAACTCGATGCGCTGGCCGCACGTCTGCTCGAAAGGGTGCGGCCGGCGCTGCTGCCCAGCGACGCGCGCACGCTGTCACAGCATTGGGCCGGGGAGCCCCGGCGTGCGGCCACGTTCACGCTGGTGCCGCTGTGGATCACCGTGGTCGTCGGCGCGGCGCTCGTGCTGGCCGCCGTGATGTGGATGTCCTCCCGATTGACTCATCAGGCCAGCCCGCTGCTGCAACAGCTGCACGACGTCCACGCCAGCCTGGCCGCTGCGCAGCCCGCTGCGGCAGCCAAACCGCGGCTGGCGCCGCTGTTGGCCGACGACCTCAACGCCGGTGCGATCGAGGTCAGCGACGACGCGCAGCGATCGATCGTCACATTGAGCGCCGACGCGCTGTTCGTCGCCGGCACCGCACAGCTGCAAGCCGCGCAGCACGAGCGCCTCCGGCGCATCGCGCAAGCGCTGGCCGGACTGCCCGGCCGCGTGGAAGTGATAGCGCACACCGACGATCAAGCGGTGGATTCGCTGCGATTCCCCTCGAACTGGCAGTTGTCGCGCGAGCGCGCGCAGGCGACCGCAGCCGCGCTCGTCGAAGCGGGCCTGCCCGCCGCGCGCGTGCGCGCCGAGGGCCGCGCCGAGACCGAGCCGCGCGTCGCCAACGATGGACCCGCCGCGCGCGCGCGCAATCGCCGCGTCGAAGTGCAGTTGCTGCTGCCGCGCCCTGAATCCTGATCCGGCGCCGCGTGCCACCGAGCCTGCCGTGATGCGTCCCGAGCTGATGACCCACCTGCGCGCCCTGCTGATCGCGCTCGGCCTGTATGCGGCTGGTGCACTGGTGTGGTTTGCGGGTCCGTTGCTCAGTGTCGGCGGCATCGCGCCGCTGGCCAGCGAACGGGCGCGCGCCACCGCGATCGCCGGCGTATTGCTGCTATTCGTGCTGCAAGTGGCGTGGCGCGCGCTGCGCTCGTCGCGCCGCAACCGGCGTTTGCTCGACGGCTTGTTGCCCGCGGCGACCGAGCGTGCCGCGGCGACGGCGGCACCCGGCGCACCCGAGGTGGCCGTGATCGGCCAGCGCTTCGCGCAGGCGTTGCAGGTGCTGCGCAGCCGTCACATGGCAGCCAGATCCATATTCGGTTGGTTCAAGCGCCGGCCCTATGTGTACGAGCTGCCCTGGTACATCATCATCGGCGCGCCCGGCGCCGGCAAGACGACCACCATCATCAACTCGGGGCTGCAGTTTCCGCTCGCTGCCGAGCTCGGCCCCAAGGCGCTGCGCGGCGCCGGCGGCACGCGAAACTGCGACTGGTGGTTCACCTCCGATGCGGTGTTGATCGACACCGCCGGCCGCTACACCACACAAGACAGCTACCGCGAGGCCGACCGCGCGGCATGGTTCGGCTTTCTGCGCCTGCTCGCGCAGCACCGGCCGCGCCAGCCGATCAATGGCGTGATCCTGACGCTGAGCGCCACCGATCTGCTGCAACCCGATGCCGACAGGCGCCGCGTGCTGGCGCGCGAGATGCGCGAGCGCATCGAAGAGCTGCACGTCCAACTGGGCATCCGCTTTCCGATCTACGTGATGGTCACCAAGTGCGACCTGCTGGCCGGCTTTGCGGAGTTCTTCGCCGACTTCGACAAGGACGAGCGCGCCCAGGTGTGGGGTGCCACGCTGCCGCTGAACGGCGACGCCGACGCCGCGGCGCGCCTGGCGCGCCTGTCCGGCGAGATGGTGGCGCTGGAGAAATCGCTGCACGAATGCCTGATCGCGCGGCTGCACGACGAGCGCGACCGCGACCGGCGCGCAGCTCTGTTCGGTTTTCCTCAACAGTGGCGCGTGCTGCGCGATGCACTGAGCGAGATGCTGAGCGCCACCTTCGAGTCGAGCGCGGGCCGCACGGCACCGCTGCTGCGCGGCGTGTACTTCACCAGCGCGACGCAGGAAGGCTCGCCGATGGACCGCGCCCTGGGCGCACTGTCGCGTGCACTGGGTTTGGCGCACCGCGTGTTGCCGCCCGGCCGACCCAGCGGCCGCTCGTATTTCGTGACGCGCCTGCTGCGCGAGGTGGTGCTGGGTGAAGCGGGGCTGGCCGGCACCAACCGCCGCTGGGAACGCCAGCGCGCCTGGCTGCACGGTGGCGTGGTCGCCGCGAGCCTGTTGTTCACCGTAGCGGCGCTGGCCTGGACCTGGCACCAGTACGCGGGCAGCGCCGAGCGCCTGGCCGCAGCGGCGCCGGCTACGGCGCGTCTGCAGGCGCAGGCCTCTGCGGCTAAAAGCCCGGGTTCGGCGGCGGATCTCAGTTCAATGGTGCCGTTGCTCGACGGCTTGTGGTCGCTGGCCGGCGACGACAGCATCCGCGCCAGGCGACACGCCGCTGGCCTGGGGCTCGATGCGTACGGCAGCGTCGTCGCTGCCGCCCAGGACGCGTACCACCACCTGCTGCGCGACACCCTGGTGCCACGATTGGCCAAACGGCTCGAGCAGCGGCTCAACACCGCCAGCCCCGATGCGCTCGTGACACGCTACGAGGCGCTGAAAGCCTACCTGATGCTGTTCGGAGGGACCCACTTCGACGCCGCTGCACTGCGAGGTTATCTGCTCGCCGACTGGGATCAGGACACTGCCAGCGTGGGTTCCGCCGCTGCCCGCAAGGCGTTGCGCGAGCATCTCGATCGCCTGCTGGCCAGCGGCGAGGTCGGTGCGCCGGCGATGGCCGATGCCGGCCTGGTGGGCCGCACAAGACAACAATTGACTGCAGTGCCGTTGGCGCAGCGTGTGATGGCCCGCTTGCGCCAGGCCGATGCGGGCCAAGGCGCCGCCGGCTTGTCGATCGATGCCGGCACGCTGGCGGCGGCGAGCAAGGTGCTGGTGCGGGCCAGCGGCGTGCCGCTGGAAACCGGTGTCGGACCGCTCTACACGCGGGCCGCGCAAGCCGGCTTGCGCGCCCGCGTGCAAGACAGCGTGCGCCAGCTCGACGAGGAGTCGCCGTGGGTGCTCGGTGCGCGGCCTGGCTCTGTCGACACGGCCGCGCGAGCGCGCCTGGTCGACGCGATCGAGGCCCAACTCGCGGTGGAACGCCTGCGTGCATGGGACGCGCTGGTGTATGACGTGCGGTTGGTGCCAGCCACTTCGCTGAACGTCGCCGTCGAGCAGGCGCGTCTGCTGTCGCGGCCGGATTCTCCGTTGAATGTGTTGCTCGCCACCGCGATGCGCGACATGGGGACGGCGCCCACGCCCGGGCCCGACGGCGGCGAGGCGCTGTCTGCCGAAGGCGGACGGCTCAATGCGCTGCGTGCCTATGCGCTGGGCACACCGCCGGGCTACGAGCCCGTGCACGCGGCGCTCGGGCGGGTCGCGGCGCAGATGGCAGCGATCGACGACGCTGCTGCACGCAAGGCGGCGCCCCCGGTCGCTGACGCCTGGCAGGAACTGGCCGCCGCCGCTGCGCGCACGCCGGAGCCGCTGCGCGCCCTGTGGCAGCAACTGGGCGACACCGACGCGGCGCTGGCCTTCACTGCGCTGCGCGAGCTGTGGGGTCATCAACTGGCCAGCGAGGTGGCGCCGGCGTGCAGCCGGGTCGTCGATGGCCGATATCCGTTCGCTCGCCAAGGCACGCAGGAAGTGTCGCGCGAAGAGTTCGTGCGCGCGTTCGGCGGCGGCGGCGTGATCGACGGTTTCTTCCAACGGAATCTGGCCGGCTGGGTCGACACGTCGACGCGGCCCTGGGGCGTGCGCGTCGCGCCGCAGGCCAAATGGGGCGATGCGCTGCTGCCGTTTCAGCGCGCGCAGGCGATCCGCTCGGCATTCTTCAGCGATGGCCGCCAGTTCGGCGTGCGCATGGACTTGCGGCTGCTCGAGCTCGACCCGGGGATCGGCCAGCTGACGATCGACGTCGACGGCCAGGCGGTGCGTTTTTCGCGTGACACGCGTGGCGTTCAGACGCTGGTGTGGCCCGGCCCGGGAGGGGCCGGCCGCATTCAGCTGCAGGCCAGCGCACCGGGCGCCGCTGCGGGCGCGCGTTTCGCGTTCGAGGGGCCGTGGTCGCTGCTGCGCCTGTTCGAGCGCGTGCGCATCGAGCCGGGATCGGCACCGGGGCGCGCGGTGCTCGTGTTCGACGTCGAAGGCCGCAAGGCACGCCTGGAGGCCCGCAGCCCGCAAGGGCCGCTGGCCATCACGATGCCCGAGCTGGAGCAGTTCCAATGTCCGCGTCGTTTATGACGGGGCACGGGTCGCCGCCGACGATGTCCGGCGCCGCAGGCTGGTTCGGCAAGATGCCGGCGCTGGGTGACTTTGCGTCACGCCGCTTGCCCGCCGAGTGGATCGACGCCTGGGACGGCTGGCTGCAGCGCGAACTCGTGCGCTCGCGTGCGGCCCTGGGCGACGACGATTGGCTGTCGTTGTACCTGGTGGCGCCTGTGCGCCGCTTCTGGCTCGCGCCGGGGCTGCTGGCGCGGGCCGCGTGGCTGGGCGTGCTGATGCCCAGCGTCGACAGCGTGGGCCGGCACTTCCCGTTCACGTTGGCGGCTGCGCTGCCGCCCGGACACGACGAGCTGATCGACGCGCTGGCCAACGACGGCTGGCTCAACGCTGCCGATGCCGTGGCGCGCCAGGTGCTCGACCCGGCGTGCGATGTGCAGGCGCTGGAGCAGGCCGTGTTCGAGATGCCCGCCCTGCATGGCGAGCGGCGCACCGAGGCACACGCGGGCACGCGCCTGGCGCAGCAGCTCGGCGAATCGAGCGGCGCGTTGCGCAGCGCATGGTGGTGCGAGGGCGCGGCTGACGTCAGCGATTTCGTGCTGGCCTCCGCGTTGCCGGCCGATGCGTCATTCGATGCGCTGTGGCGCGCCGCGCCCGAGGCCGACTGACGCCGCTGCGTCGGCGCGCGGCGCTGCCCGGTACCATGTGCGCCGTGGGGTGGACTTTGCTCTCGTGGTTGTCTGAGCCGCTGCGGCGATGGTCCGCCGCGCCGATCGTGTGGCTGCTGTGCATCGCCGGCACGGTCATCGCGACCGACGCGGCGGCCCAGCCCATGCGCGGCGTGTCGCTCACCGAAGACCGCGTCGCGCTGGTGATCGGCAACGCGGCGTACAAGCGCGACCCGTTGGATAACCCGGTCAACGACGCGCGCCTGATCGCGCGCACGCTCGACAAGGCCGGCTTCAAGGTCGCGCTGCGCGAGAACCTCGATCGGGCGGCGATGTTGACTGCGCTGCGCGAGTTCGCCGCTCAACTGACCGAGAACACGGTGGCGGTGCTGTACTACGCCGGCCACGCGATGCAGTTGCGCGACCACAACTTCATGTTCCCGGTCGACGCCGAGATCCGCAGCGAAGACGAAATCGCGATCCAGGGCATGGACCTGACGTTCATCCTCAGCCAGATGTCTCGTGCCAAGAGCCGCGTCAACATCGTGATCCTCGACGCCTGCCGCGACAACCCGTTCGCCAAGCGCGCGGCCTCCTCCACCAGCGCGCTGGGGTTGGCGCAGATGGACGCGCCGATCGGCACGCTGCTCGCCTACGCCACCGCGCCGGGCAAGCAGGCGCCCGACGGCATCGGCGCTGGCGGCAACAGCGTCTACACGGCGCAGCTCGCCAAGTACCTGCTGACCCCGGGGCTGCCGGTGGAGCTGATGTTCAAGCGCGTGCGCGAGTCGGTGGTGCGCGAGTCGCACCAGCTGCAGGTGCCGTGGGAGCACTCGTCGTTGCTCGGCGAATTCGCCTTCGTGCCGGGCATCAATTCGAGCAGCGACGTCGCCGACGCCGACGGCAGCGCCGAGGTCGCGTTGTGGAACAGCCTGCAGGGTGCCTCGCGGGCCGACGACTTTCGCGCCTACCTGCGCCAGTACCCCAAGGGCCGCTTCGCCGATCAGGCGCGCGCGCGCGTCGCCGAGCTGTCGGCGCCGGTGGCCAGCGCGGGCACCCGCACGCAGATGATGCCGCGTGTCGGCGACACCTGGCGCTATCGGGTGACCGATCAGTTCCGTTTCGGAGATCTCTTCGTGACCGCGCGCGTCGATGCGGTCAGCGACGACAGCATCGCCGAGACCTGGACCACCACCGCCGATGCCAAGGTGCGGACCACCCGGGTGTCGATGAAGCCGGCGTTCAATCCGCTACCCGACTGGAGCGCGGCGCCTGCGGAGTTCGCGCCTTACCTGCAGGCGGCCGACGTGCCGCCGGGTGCGTCCGAGGCGATCGGCATGCAGCGCCAGGCGATCGACGCGGTGTCGGTGTTGCTCAAGCCGAGCTGGCAAGGCGAAGAAGAGGTGACCGTCAGCGCCGGGCGCTTTCGTGCGCAGAAGCTGGTGCTGCGCGGCCAGGCCGCTGCGACGCGCGCCGGTTCGCCATTGGTGGCCGAGTACGTGGTCTGGTATGCGCCCGGCGTGCGGCGCATCGTGAAGTCCCAGGTGTCGGCCTATGCCGGGCGCTTGTTGCGCGAGTCCACGACGTTCGAACTGACCGAATACAAGCTCAATTGAGCGCCGCGGACGATGGCTCGCGCCAGGCGCTGCCGTCCAGCGGCATCGTGAAGCGCAACTCCAGCCGCGCGCCGCTCGAGCGCGAGCCACTGAGGCCAAACCACCACGCGCTGCGCGGTGATGCCAGCACCGCCAGCGGCAGCATGCGCGTCGCGCCGCCGTCGGGGCGGCGCGCCACGGCACGCAGCATGTAGTCCACGCTCACCAACTGCCACTGACCGCTGGTCGGCGGCAGTTCACTGCTGAAGTGCAGCGTGTGGGCGCGATGTTCCAGGTCGTCGGGCTCGCCGGCGAACGCCGGTGACCACAGCGCCATCAGCAGCCAGACGATCATCAGCGGCCACCACCACGGCAGGCGGGTGGGCGTGGTCAGTGCGAGGGGGCTGAACACGCCGGTCTCCTGATTTTTCAGTGCGGGCGCGCGGCGCCGTTGTCGGCGGCGATGCTGCGGATCAGGCAGGTCGCGTTGCTGGTCTCGGCCACGTACACCGGCCGGCCGTAGCGGTCGCTGCCGCTGACCTTGAGCGCGTAGCGCGCACCGTCGGTCGGCAGTTCCACCAGGTTCTGCTCGAACAACAGGCGGCCGTGTTGCCAGCAGCGCATCTGGTAGTTGAAGGTGCCTTTCGGGTCCTTGATGTAGGCACCCGAGCGCGGCGCTTCTTGCGCGTCGATGCTCGACACGCCCGAGCTGGCGACTACCGGCACCACCAGCAGCACGACCAAGGCCAGCGCGGTGGTCGCCGGGGAGTCCATCGCGCGCTCGATCGCGCGGCGCAGATCACTTGCTTTGAACATGGAGGGTCTCCAGGGCGACGGTGCTGCCGCTTGCTTTGGTGAAGGCGGCGCGCAGCTGGTCGAGGGACCCCAGCGGCAGCGGTTCGAAGTCGGTGCCGACCACGTTGGCGGGCAAGTCCTTCATCACGTCGCGCGGCGTGGCCATGCAGGCGATCGTTTCCTGCACGCCCTTGTCGTTCATCGTCAGCTGAAAACGCATCGTGCCGGGCAGCGACAGCGGGTGCGCCGCGCTGACCAGGGGATCCTTGGCGAAGCGGTTGGGGAAGAAGCGCGTGATCTTGGCGTTCTCGTCCTGCAGGTAGCAGTACACGAAGGCGTCGCGGGTCGGCTTGACCAGCAGGGTGATCGACTCGCCCTTGCTGAACGTCGTCTGGTTGCTGGAGGTCGCCAGCTCCAGCTTGAGCGGCTCTCCGAGCACGGCGTTGGTCGACGGCTGTGGGTTCGCGGCGTCGGGCTTCTTGTACACCGCCGGCTGCGACGGCGACCGGATCTTGGAGTGATCGGCGTTGAGGTAGGCGCGGAAGAACGCCTCGTCGATCACCGCCTCGTTGCTCATGCCGAGCGCCGCGCGGTAGTTGCCCAGCGCCTCGTCGATCGCGGGGTTGAACTCGCCATCGACCGGGCCCACGTAGAAGCCGCGGCGGCGCAGCTGGCTCTGGAAGTAGGCCACGATCTCGCCGCGGCCCGAAGCCATCGCGTAGTACCAGTCCGACAGCTCGAGCTTGATCTCGTCGTTGGTCTCGGGGTCGCCGCCCAGGCACTTCCAGTACGGCGTGCGCGTCAGCTTGCCCATCAGCTCGATGACCGCTAGCTCGACCAGGCCACGCAGCGCCTGCGCCTGGCCTTCGGACTTGCTCAGGTTCATGCTGTAGCTGATGCCGAATTTGTGATAGGCGGCGTCGCCGTCGAGGCCGCGCCCCGACTTGAGGATCACCACCGAGTTGCGCGAGGTCACGCCGGGCAGCACCGACATGTCTTCGGTCAGCAGCACGCTCAGATCCAGGCCGAGGATCGACGAGGCAGCGTCGCGCGTGATGCCCAGGTTGATGAATGGCTGGATGCTGAAGCCGGCGTCCTTCTGGTTGCGGATCACGTTCTCGTCGAGCTGCGATACCGAACCCTTGATGTCGAACTGCGGGATCACTTCGTAGGCGCTCTGGCGCTGCGCCGAGGCCAGGAAGCTGATCGCGTTGGTGGCGTCCTTGCCGTACGCGACCAGGCGCAGCGCGCGGCTGCGGCGGGTCATGTCGGACACCGCGGTGATCAGCATGTCGCGCGTGCCGGCGTTGACCTTCTTGGTCGAGTCCAGGATCTCCTCGACCAGCATGCTGAGGTCGCGCACGCCGTAGTCGATCATCATGTTGTCCATGCAGCGCAGCCCGGCGGAGAAACCGGTGATGCTGCGAAACGGCGCCAGTTCGGGGCCGACCTTGGTCGTCTGCGTCTGCGCGACGGTCTTGTCCTTGACCTCGAGCTGGTCCACGGCCGCGCAGCCGCCGAGCGCACCGGCGATCGACAGCGCGATCGCGGCGCGGCGCAGGAGGGAGGGCGTCTTGGCGTTCATGGGGTTGTTCATCCTGGTTGGAGGAGCGCGCGCTCTTATCTGCAGCCTTGGCCGCTGACAAGGTTGATGGCGTTGGGCGCGAACACGAAGATCTCGCGCGGCGAGGAACCGATGCGGCCCCCGGTGTTGACGTTGCCGATGCTCTGGCTGCCGCACTCGGCCGAGTTGCCCTGCTGACCGAGCTGGCTCTGGACCGCGGCGCGCTTGGCCTTTTCCTTGGCGATCTTGGCGCGGAACTTCGGGTCCAGGTCGAACGACGCATCGTCGGCCGCGTGTGCGTGCTGGCTGAGCGCCATGAAACCGGCGATCGCCACGCCGAGCGTGCTGAGCATGATCATCTTGGTCCTGTCCATTGTGTTCTCCTGAGCCGGTTCGTGGGGTTGGCGTGCGGCGATCCGCGGTCATTCTTCAGTTGCGTCGCGGTGCACGCCGGTTCAAACAAGCGAAAACGCCGCAAGCCCGGGGGCTTGCGGCGTGTCGAAGGAGACTCGACGGGCAGGATTACTGCGCCACGCCGATCTTCTGCTCGGCAACCGAGCGGGTCGCGGTGGCCGCGTTGTAGGCGCCCGCAGCGTAGATGCTGGTGTTCTCGATCTTGCTGTTCGAACCGACGGCCTTGCCGATTTGCTGGACGGCCACGCTGTCGTTGCCAGTGGCGAAGTTGCCGGCGTACGGGGCGTACACCGTCACGTTCTTCAGCTTGCCGCCATCGGCCACGCCGATGTCCTGGTGCGCCAGGGCGCGGCTGCCGGTGGCCCAGTTCTGCGAACCGTAGGCCTGGATGTAGCTGTTCTCGATCTTGCCGGTGCTGCCGAAGGCCACGCCAACGTGCTGGAACGCCTTGGAATCGGTGCCGCTGGAGTAGTTGACCACGCTGCGCGCGTCGATCGTGGTGTCACGGATTTCGCCGGCCAGCGCGCCGAAGGCGGCCACGCCGAGGGACAGAACGAGGGCAGTCTTGGTGAAGGTCTTCATGAGGGGCTCCTGAGTAGGTGGGTTGGGTTTGGGGCGGTGGCTTGCGGTTTTGCTGCCATCCGGAATCTCAGTTGCACCCTGTTGCCGGCCGGTTCAACCTTTTGGGTTAGTCGTCCGTTTGGTCGTCGCCGTCGCGCGGCTTTCGTGGCGGCGGTCGCGCGCGCGGCGCGTCGGCCGTGCGGCGAACGCCGAGAGAGCCCGCGACGCATTCATGCGGCCGAGGCCTGGCGTGACGGCGGCCCGGCCGGTGCCGGCGCCAGGGTGCGCCGTTTCAGCGACCGCTGACTTGGCGGGCGTGCGCTGCCTGCGGCGCCGAGGCGGCGCTGCCGATCATCGGCTCGTCGCTCGGCGCGGCCGCGACGCGGTCGGTGGGGACGGGGCTGCCGTGCAGTTGCAGATCGAAGGGCAGGCACATCGCGAGCACGAATGGCAGCGGCACCAGCCACAACAACGGCGAGAAGGTGTACGAGCGGACCGAAGGCTTGGACATGACCGGCTCCTGCATCCGACACCGGGGATCAATCGTGCGGTGGCGCCAATTGCCGCCTGCGCGAACGACGGTGCGAATGTGCGTTGTGTTGCGGCACCAGCGCCGCCGGTTCAGCGTGTCCTCGTCCGCATGAGGGGTGATCGCGCCTCTTTCTGGCTCTAGCGGCCCGGCTCGCGGTGCAGGGTCCGGCGCGAATGCCGCGAGCGCCTGCGCTGGGCTCAGGCTCGCGACGCGGCCAACTGCTGGCGCAGGCCGTCGGTGGCGCGCAGCGCGCCGACCTCGATGCCATTCCAGTTCTTCAGCGTCACCTCGCTCAGGCCGTGCACGAAGGCGCGCTCTGGCTTGTCCAGGCGCACCATCGTTTCGATCACCGCGGCCATCACCACCTCGGCCGCGCGGGCATTGTTGCCGTCGTCGATCTTGATCGCCACGCCCACGCCCTGCTCGGGCAATGCGGCGCAGAAGACGCCTTCGGCGCCAACCTTGCAGAACACCCGTTCGCCCAGGCGCTGCATCACCTTGGTGTCGAAGCGGCCGCTGCCCGCCACGTGAAAAGGCGCCTTGGCCACCGCCGCGCGCAGGCGTGCCGCCGCGCGCGCCCGCTCCGGGCTCAATCCGACGCCGGTGGCCACGCGCGCAAATCCCAGCGCGAGTTGGCTCAGCGGGATGCCGAAGGTCGGAATCGAGCAACCGTCGGTGCCCATCGGGGCGCGCGACAAGTCGCAACCGGTCGCGGACTGCAGCGCAGCCGTGACCTCGCGCATCACCGGATGCTCGGCGCGCACGTAGCCGCGCACGAATTCGCGAGCGTCGCGCCCCTGAGCACGCGCCATCAGACAGCCCACGCACAGGAAACCGGCGTGTTTGCCCGAGCAGTTGTTGTGAAGCGCAGTCAAGGCCTGGCCGCTGGCCGCCAGCTCGCGCTGCGCCACCTCGTGCTGCGGCCAGTGGACACCGCACTCGAGCGCGCTGTCGTCGAGGCCGGCCTTGGCGAGCACGGCGGCTGCGGTGGCCACATGCCGGGCCTGGCCGTTGTGCGAGGCACAGGCCAGCGCCAGCTCTTCGTCGCTGAGCGCGAAGGCATCGGCAGCGCCGCTGGTCACCAGCGGCAGCGCTTGCAGCGCCTTGACCGCAGAACGGGCGAACACCGGCCGCGCCGTGTCGCCCAGCGCGTGCACGGTGGCGCCGCGCGCGTCGACGATGGCCAGCGCGCCGCGGTGCGCCGATTCGACGATGCCGCCGCGGGTCGCTTCAACGAGGAGTGGGTTCATGGTGGACGCCGGATCTGCCGCTGCAGCGACTGTAGCGCGCGGCGCTCGTGCGTTGCGCGGATGTCGCGGCCATGACAGCCGCGCAAGACCCGTGGTCCTACCGTGAAGGGACCCTGTCCGACGAGGCAACGCGATGAACAACCCCGCAGATGCGCTGAGCCTGTTGCGCGCGATCAACGACACCGCGGCGTTCAACCGCTGGTGCGGCTTCGAGGTGCAGCGTGCAGCGCCCGGCGAGGTGGACCTGGCGATGCCGTGGCGCGCCGAGCTCGGCCAGTACGCCGGCTTCCTGCACGCCGGCGTGGTGGGCGCGCTGATCGACACCGCGTGCGGCTACGCCGCGGTCACGCAGACCGGCACGCGGGTGCTGGCCTCGCACTTCGCCGTCAATTGCCTGCGGCCCGCGGTGGGTGAACGTTTCGTCGCCAAGGCGCGCGTCGTGCGCGCCGGGCGCCAGCAGGTGTTCACTCATTGCGAGCTCTACGCCCACGACAAGGGGCAGGACAAGCTGGTGGCCACCGGAGAGACGCTGTTGTGCGTGGCCACCGAAGGCCCCACTGCCTGACGCCTCGGCGCATTGCCGCTACGCTCGGGTTGCGCGACGAGGCGGGTTCGGCGCGCTGGGCGTCCATTTCGAGCGGGCTCTGCGACCATGACTGAACCGAAGGTTTCCATTGCCGTGGTGGGTGCCGGCGCCGTCGGCAGCTACTATGGCGCGCTGCTGGCGCGCGCCGGCCACGCGGTGACGTTGATCGGCCGCGCGCCGCACGTGGCGGCGATCCTCGACAAGGGCCTGATGCTGCACAAAGGCGGCACCGTCGAGGCCGTGCGGTTGAACGCCAGCACCGAGATCGCCGCCGTCAGCGGCGCCGACCTCGTGCTGTGTTGCGTCAAGTCCACCGACACCGACGCCGCTGCGCGGGCGATGGCGCCGCATCTGCGTGCCGACGCGCTGGTGCTGAGCCTGCAAAACGGCGTCGACAACGCGGCGACGCTGGCCGCGCAGCTGCGCAACCCGGTGCTCGCTGCCGCGGTCTACGTGGCCACCGCGATGCCCGGGCCCGGCAGCGTGCAGCACTTCGGTCGCGGCGACCTGGTGATCGGGCCGGTCGATGCCGACGCAGCCCAAGATGCCGCGGTGTCGCGACAACTGCAGCGGGTGGTCAAGTGGATGGCCAGCGCCGACGTGCCGGTGCGCGTGTCGGCCGACGTGCGCGGCGAGCTGTGGCGCAAGCTGATGGTCAATTGCGCCTACAACGCGATCTCGGGGTTGGCGCAGTTGCCCTACGGCAAGATGGCCGCGCTGCCCGAGGTCGTGCAGATGCAGCGCGCCGTGGTGCAAGAGGTGGTCGCGGTCGCGCAGGCCGAGGGTGTGCCGCTCGCGTTGGCGGCGTCGCTGGAAGCGATGGAGCGCATCGCCGGCGCCATGCCGGCGCAGTTCTCGTCCACCGCGCAGGACATGGCGCGCGGCAAGCCCAGCGAGATCGATCACCTCAACGGCACCGTGGTGCGACTCGGCGCCAGGCATGGCATCGCCACGCCGGTGAATCAGGCGCTGTACGCGCTGGTCAAGCTGATCGAATCGGCGCGCCCGCCGGGCTGAACCGGGGCGCGGTCGAAGCCCGCGCACAATCGGCGAGATGGCCGAGTCCAGCCGACCGATACCGCCGGAGTTTGCGCGCGCGCTGCGCGACCTCGGCCTGGCCGCCGACGGCGAGCCGCTCACTGGCGAGCCGCTGACCGGCGGCGTGTCGTCCGACATCTGGTGCATCCACACCGCACACGGCCCGCTGTGCGCCAAACGCGCGCTGCCGCGGTTGCGCGTGGCCGCCCCATGGCACGCGCCGGTCGAGCGCAACCGCTACGAAGCGCGCTGGATGCAGGTGGCCAACGCCGCCGTGCCGGGCAGCGCGCCGCAGCTGCTCGGCCAACACGCCGAGCTCGGCGTGCTGGTGATGAGCTACCTGTCCGGCGCCGAGCATCCGTTGTGGAAGCAGCAGCTGCGCGACGGCGTGGCGCGCGCCGACACTGCGCGCGCCGTCGGTGCCACGCTCGCGCGCATCCACGATCATTCGGCTGCGCGGCCGCAACTGGCCGCCCAGTTCGACAGCGATGCCATCTTCTTCGACATCCGCCTCGAGCCGTACCTGCTGGCCACCGCCGCCAAGCACGCGGCGCACGCCGATGCGCTGCGCGCGCTGGTCGAGCAGACGCAGTCTCATGCCTGCGCGCTGGTGCATGGCGACGTGAGCCCGAAGAACATCCTGCTGGGCCCGCAAGGTCCGGTGCTGCTCGATGCCGAATGCGCGTGCTGGGGCGATCCGGCCTTCGACCTGGGGTTCGTGCTGAACCACCTGTTGCTCAAGTGCCTGTGGACACCTCGCGCGCAGGATGCGTTCCTGCAATGCTTCGCCGTGCTGGTCGAGGCTTACTTCGAGCACGCCCGCTGGCAGCCGCGCGAGCGGCTCGAGCGCCGCGCGGCCGCGCTGCTGCCGGGCCTGTTGTTGGCGCGGGTGGACGGCAAGTCGCCAGTCGAGTACATCACGCATGATGAGCAGCGGCAGGCCGTGCGGCGCTGTGCCGGTGCGTTGCTGCACGAGCGCCCGGCGCGCTTGCTCGACGTCAGCGAGGCCTGGCGCCAGGAACTGGTTCGACAATGAGCGGCCCGAACAATCCGAGCGAGATCCGCTTCGTGCACGCGCGCCGCGTCTGGGACAGCCGCGGCCATCCGACGGTGGAGGCCGAGGTGCGCCTGCTCGGTGGCGCGGTGGGCCGCGCCATCGTGCCCGCAGGCGCCAGCAAGGGCGCGCGCGAGGCGCTGGAGTTGCGCGACGGCGGGCATCCGCATGGCGGGCTCGACGTGCAGCATGCAGTGGCCCAGGTCAACGGCGACATCGCGCGCGCGGTGATGGGCATGGCCGCCAACGACCAGGCGGCGCTCGACGAGCGTTTGATCGAGCTCGACGGCACGCCCAACAAGTCCAAGCTCGGTGCCAACGCGACGCTGGCGGTGTCGATGGCGGCCGCTCACGGCGCCGCCGCCGCGCACGGCGTGCCGCTGTACCAATACCTCGGCGGCCCCGATGCCTCGTTGCTGCCGACGCCGCAGGTGCAGATCTTCGGCGGCGGCGCGCACGCCGGGCGCCGCGTCGACATCCAGGACTTCATGGTCGTGTGCCCGGGCGCCAAGAGTTTCGCGCAGGCGCTGGAGTGGACGGCCGAGGTCTACCGGCACGCGGGCTTGCTGATGCGCGCGCGCGGTGCCACCTTCGGCGTGGCCGACGAGGGCGGTTGGTGGCCGGTGTTCAACACCAACGAGCAGGCGCTCGAAGCGCTGGTGGCGGCGATCGAGCGCGCGCGCTTCGTACCGGGCGAGCAGGTGGCCATCGCACTCGACGTGGCCGCCAGCGACTTCGGCCGCAACCGCCGCTACGCGCTCGGCCTGGAGCGCCGTGAGCTCGACAGCGACGGCATGATCGAGCTGCTGGTGCGCTGGATCGAGAAGTACCCGATCGTCAGCATCGAAGACCCGTTGGCCGAAGACGACATCGAAGGCTTCGCGCGCTTCACGCGCGCCGCCGGCGGCAAGGTGCAGGTGGTCGGCGACGATCTGCTGGTCTCGAGCGCCGCGCTGCTGCGCCAGGCCGCCGCGGCGGGCGCGGCCAACACCGTGCTGCTCAAGCCCAACCAGCGCGGCACGCTGACCGAAACCTTGCAATGCTGGCAGGCCGCGCGCAGCGCGGGCTATGCGGGCATCGTATCGGCGCGCTCCGGCGAAACCGAGGACACCACCATCGTGCACCTGGCCATCGGCTGGCAGGTCGGCCAGCTCAAGGTCGGCGCCTTCGCCCGCGGCGAACGCATGGCCAAGTGGAACGAGGCGTTGCGCATCGAGGAGCGGCTCGGCGCGCGGGCCCGCTATGCCGGCACTGCGGTGCTGGGTCGCAACCCGCCAGGGCGCTGAATCGCGACAGCGCCGCGAGCGCGTGTCCGCGATGCGCGCGCGGCTGCGTTGGGCCTGGGTAGGGATTCTCCGGAGCGCTGCCATGGCACCGGGTCGCGCGTGCGCCCTCGCGCAGGCATCCAATACGATGCGGCCCGGCGATTGGCCGTTTTCACTGGTGAAGGCTTCCGACGCATGACATGGTCCATCCTGGCGCGTGACGACCGCGGCCGCTTCGGCGCGGCGATCGCGAGCCGCTTCTTTGCGGTGGGCGCGCTGTGCCTGCACACGCGACGCGGCGTCGGCGCAGTGGCGACTCAGGCGCTGATGAACCCGCTGTACGGACCGGCGGCCATCGAACGGCTCGCCCAGGGGTGCGCGCCGGCCGACGTGGTGGCCGCGTTGACGGCTACCGATGCGGGGCGGGCACAGCGCCAGCTGCACTTGCTGGGGGCCGCAGGCACCGCCGCCGCGCACACCGGCGATGCATGCGTCGGCTGGTGCGGGCACCAGGTGTTCGATGGCCTCAGCGTGGCCGGCAACATGCTGGCCGGGCCGCAGGTGCTGCAGGCGACGATCGATGCCTTCGTCGCCAGCGCCGCGCTGCCGCTGGCCGAGCGCCTGATCGAGGCGATGGCCGCCGGCGAGGCCGCGGGCGGCGACAAACGCGGCAAACAATCGGCCGCGCTGCGTATACAGGGCGATGAGGACCATGCCGAACTCGACCTGCGCGTCGATGACCACGACGAGCCGGTCGCCGAGCTGCGGCGGCTGTACGCCGTGAGCCTGCAGCGCTTCCAGCCTTTCGTCGCCTGCCTGCCGGGCCGCCACGACCCGGTGGGCGAACTCGACCGCGCGCGCATCGAGGCGCGCATCGACGCCTTTCACGCCGAGCGCAGGGCCTCCAGCCTAGCGTAGGCCGATCGATTCTTCCGGAGCCTGATGATGAAACGACTGTCCAAGATCTTGTCGAGTGTGCTGCTGTGCGTGGCTGCGTGCGCGGTGTCGGCCCAAACGCTGCGAGTGGGCTTGGCCGAAGACCCCGACGTGCTCGACCCCACGCTGGCCCGCACCTTCGTCGGCCGCATCGTGTTCGCCGCGCTGTGCGACAAGCTGCTGGAGATCGACGAGAAGCTCACCATCGTCCCGCAGCTCGCGCAGAGCTGGGAATGGTCGGCCGACAACAAGGCGCTGACGATGAAGCTGCGCCCGGGCGTCACCTTCCACGATGGCGAAAAGCTCGACGCCGCGGCGGTGAAGTTCAACCTCGAGCGCCACAAGAACATGCCGGGTTCCAACCGGCGCGGCGAACTGGCGCCGCTGTCCAGCGTCGACGTGGTCGACCCGCTGACGGTCAGGCTCCACCTGAGCGCGCCGTTCTCGCCGTTGCTGGCCGCGCTGGCCGATCGTGCGGGGATGATGGTGAGCCCGAAGGCCGCACAGGCCGCGGGCGCCAACTTCGGTGCGAAGCCGGTGTGTTCGGGGCCGTTCAAGTTCGTCGAGCGCATCGCGCAAGACCGCATCACGCTGGAGCGCTACGACGGCTACTGGGACAAGGCGAACGTCCATTTCGACAAGGTCACCTACACCCCGATCGTCGACTCGACCGTGCGCCTGGCGAATCTGAAATCAGGGCAGTTCGACTTCATCGAGCGCGTGGCGTCGTCCGACATCGAGAAACTGCAGGCCGACAAGAAGTTCAAGGTCGCCCGCATCACCGAGATCGGCTACCAGGGCATCACGATCAACGTGGGCAAGAGCGAGCAGGCCAAGAAGAACGCGCTCGGCAAGGACCCGCGCGTGCGCGAGGCGTTCGAGCTGGCGATCGATCGGCAGGGGCTGGCGCAGGTGGTGATGGACAACGAGGCCACGGTCGGCAACCAGTGGGTGGCGCCGAACAATCCGTACTACGCCAAGAACATGCCGGTCCCCAAGCGCGACATGGCGCGCGCCAGGGCCCTGCTCAAGGAAGCCGGCATACCCAACCCCACCGTGACGCTGATGACGCCCACCACCAGCGACGCGCAGCGCCTGGCGCTGGTCGTGCAGGCGATGACGCGCGAGGCCGGCTTCGACGTCAAGGTGCAGGCCACCGAGTTCGCCACCTCACTCAACCTGGCCGACAAGGGTGACTTCGACGCCTACGTGCTGGCCTGGAGCGGCCGCGCCGACCCCGACGGCAACCTGTTCAGCTTCGATGGCTGCAAGCAGCCGCTCAACTACGCGGGCTACTGCAGCGCCGAGACCGATGCGTTGCTGAGCCAGTCGCGCACGCAGCGCGAACCGGCCGAGCGCAGGAAGACCTACGAGCAGATCGCCGCGCGCGTGTTGAAGGAGCGCCCGATCATCTACCTGTATCACCGCAACTGGCTGTGGGCTTACTCGCCCAAACTCTCCGGCGTGCGCAACGTGCCCGACGGGCTGTTGCGCGTGACGGGGCTCAAGATGGCCAACGGCAGCCCGTGATGACCCACCCCCCGTGTTCGCAGGCAAGCGCGCTCCGCGCAGATTGACTTGATGGGCGGCTACCTCGTCAAGCGTTTGGCGCAGATCGTGCCGACGCTGGTGTTCGTGTCGATGCTGATCTTCGGGCTGCAGCAACTGCTGCCCGGCGACCCGGCGAAGATCCTGGCCGGCGAGGAGCAGGACCCGAACGTCATCGCGCACCTGCGCGTCAAGCTGCACCTGGACGAGCCGCTGCCGGTGCGCTACGCCTACTGGGTCGGCGGCGTGTTGAAGGGCGACCTCGGCGAGTCGCTGCGCACGCAGCAGCCGGTGCTGGAGCTCGTGGTGCAGAAGCTGCCGGTCACGGTGGAGCTCGCGGCGCTGGCGTTCGTGATCGCGCTGTCGATCGGCATCCCCACCGGCATCGTCGCGGCGGTGGGCCGCGGCAGCTGGTGGGACAGTGCGGCCAACGCGGTGGCGTTGTGGGGCATCTCGACGCCGAACTTCTGGCTCGGCATCCTGATGATCCTGTTGTTCTCGGTGCAGCTGGGCTGGCTGCCGGCGTCGGGCTACGTGAGCCCGTTCGAGGATCTGCGCGCGAACCTGGCCTCGATGATCATGCCGGCGTTCGTGCTGGGCAACGCGCTGGCCGCAGTGCTGATGCGCCACACGCGCAGCGCGATGCTGCAGGTGATGTCGTCGGACTACGTGCGCACCGCGCGCGCCAAGGGCCTGAGCGAACGCAGCGTGGTGCTGAAGCACGCGCTGCGCAACGCGCTGACGCCGGTGATCACGCTCGGCGCGCTCGAGCTCGGTACGCTGTTGTCGGGCGCGGTGCTCACCGAACAGGTGTTCACCATCCCCGGCTTCGGCAAACTCATCGTCGACTCGGTGTTCAACCGCGACTACGCGGTGGTGCAGGGTGTCGTGTTGGTCACCGCCACGGCCTACATCACGCTGAGCCTGCTGGCCGATCTGGCGTACTTCGTGGCCAACCCGCGGTTGCAGGCCTGACATGCGCTGCGTGGCAGACCGCCCCAGATGAGCCGCACCGACCGACACGCAAGATGATGGGGCTCTGACATGGCTGCCGTGTGGCCTGCTCGTGGCATCGCTGCACGCGCCAGCGAGGCCGGGCCGTGGCAGCGCGCGCTGCGCCGGCTGCTGCGGCGGCGATTGGCGATGGTGGGGCTGTTGGCCGTGTTGCTCTTCGTGGCGATGGCGTTGTTCGCGCCGTGGATCGCGCCGCACGACCCGGTGGCCACCAGCTGGGGCGCGATCCGCAAGGCGCCCGATGCCGCGCACTGGTTCGGCACCGACGAAATCGGCCGCGACGTGTTGTCGCGCGTGATCTGGGGCACGCGCGCGTCGCTGCTGGCCGGCGTGGTGTCGGTGTCGATCTCGCTGCTGCTCGGCGTGCCGATCGGATTGGCCGCCGGCTTCATGGGTGGCGTGGTCGACGGCCTGATCTCGCGCTTGACCGATGCGTTCCTGGCGTGCCCGTTTCTGGTCCTGGCGATCGCGCTGGCCGCGTTTCTCGGGCCGAGCCTCAGCAATGCCATGATCGCCATCGGCGTGTCGGCCACCCCGATCTTCGTGCGGCTGACGCGGGCGCAGGTGATCAATGTGAAGGTCGAGGACTATGTTGAAGCGGCGCGTGCGTTGGGCAACCCGCCGTGGCGCATCGCGCTGCGCCATGTGTTGCCCAACGTGACCGCGCCGCTGATCGTGCAGGCCACGCTGGCGATCGCCGCGGCGGTGATCGCCGAGGCGAGCTTGTCGTTTCTCGGCCTCGGGCAGCAGCCCCCCGATCCCAGTTGGGGCAGCATGCTCAACACCGCGAAGAATTATGTCGATCAGGCGCCGTGGATGGCGGTGTGGCCGGGGCTGGCGATCTTCCTGCTCGTGCTGGCGTTCAACCTGATGGGCGACGGCCTGCGTGATGCGCTCGATCCCCGCCAGATCTGATGGCATGGGCCCCGTGCGTCCGGCGAACGGCCGGCGCCGCGCGCTGCGCTGGTGCGGGGCTGGGGCTCTCGGCGCGGCGGCCCCGTTGCTGGTGAGGTCGGCGAACGCCGAAGCACCCGCCGCCGGCGAACCGCACGCCGACCCGATGTCCGACGCCCCGGAGCAGCGATCGCCGCTGCGCAACGTGGCGCCCGGGGTCGCCTCGTATGACGAGGCGCTCAACATCTGGCGGCGGGCCGAAGACCTGAACGCCTGGCTCGGCGAGCACTTCGAATACGACACCGCACGTGCGTTGCGGCTGTCGGAGACTCAGCGTGCCCGTTCCGGGACGCTGGCGATTCACGAACCGCGGGCGTTCTTCGACTCGCCGCGTGGCGTGTGCGTCGATGTGGCGCGCTTCGCGGTGGAGACGCTGCGGGTCATCGATCCGCGGGCCAACGCGTCGTACCTGATGATCGAGTTCAATCCGGCCACCCTGTCGGGCCAGGTGCTGCGCCGCCATTGGCTGGCGACTTTCGAGCGCGACGGCAGGCTCTATGCATTCGGCGACTCCAAGCGGCCCGGCCATCTGGCCGGCCCCTATGCCGACGCAGCCGCGTTCGTGGCCGACTACGCGCGCTACCGCGGCCGCGAGGTGGTGGCGTACCGCCTGCTGCCGACGTACGAGCGGCAGCGGCGCCAGCTCGCCACCCGCCAGCCGCGCGACGCGGCGTTGCCGTAGCGCGCGGCCGGTTCTTAGCCCACCACCACTTCGCTGATCTGGATCACCGGCTGCAAGTCGGTGTAGTTGGGGATGTCGGCCATGATTTCCTTGGCGTGCGGTCCGAAGCCCGCCTGGAACGCCTCGACCGAGTCGCAGAAGATGTGGCACATGCCCACATAGGTCGGTGCACTGCCCGGCGCGCCGCCGCCCAGGCCCTTGTCGACGGTGTAGGTGCGGCAGGCCGCGCCCATGCGCGCTTTGACCAGCGGCATGTGCTTGTCGCGGTAATAGGCATGGTCGAAGCGGCTGCCGGGGGTGTTGGGGTACATCACGCTGACTTTGATCATCGGGTCTCCTGAGCGGGTTGGTGGTCGATCCATTGGGGTGGGCATGGTGCCGAGCGCAGGTCGGTCACGCAAGTCGCCGCGTCGCACACCCCGTGCGCAACTGGGGCACACTCGCGCACTGCGCTTTCAGGAACGCCAACCAGAGGAGACGCGCCATGACACGACTCGCATCGATCTTCGGTGCCGCGATCGCGGTCGCGCTCGGCGGTTGCGCCACCGGTGGCAGCGGCTGGATCACGTTGGTCGACGGCACCAAAGGCATCGACAACTTCAACGCTGTCGGCCAGGCGGACTGGAGCGGAGTCGATGGTGCGATCCAGGCCACCAGGGGCGGCAAGGATCCCGCTTACTTGGTGAGCAAGAATTCGTACCGCGACTTCGCGATCCGCGTCGAGTTCTGGGCCAGCGACGATGCCAACAGCGGGGTGTTCCTGCGCTGCCAGAATCCGAATCAGATCTCCGACGAGAACTGCTACGAGGCCAACATCTTCGACCAGCGGCCCGACCCGACCTACGGCACCGGCGCGGTCACCAAGTTCGCCAAGGCGCCCAACCCGATGCCCAAGGCCGGCGGCAAGTGGAACACCTACGAGATCACCGCGCAGGGCACGCGGCTGGTGCTGGTGCTCAACGGCACGAAGACGGTGGACATGGAGGATTCGAAGTTCGCCAATGGCCCGATTGCGCTGCAGTGGGGTCGCGGCACGATCAAGTTCCGCAAGGTCGAGATCCGCCCGCTGTGAGAAGGCGCATGGGGTGACGCGGCGATGAAGGGCAGCTGCCTGTGCCGCTCGGTGGTCTACGAGATCGATCGCCTCGCGGGCCCGATCGGCCACTGCCACTGCGCCACCTGCCGCAAGGCGCACGCGGCGGCATTTGCCACCACCGCGCGCGTCGACCGCACGGCGTTTCGATGGCTGGCTGGCGAGCAGTGGCTCGGACAATACGAGTCGTCGCCCGGCAAGCTGCGGCAGTTCTGCGCCCGCTGCGGCAGCCACCTGATCGCGCACTGGGTCGATCAGCCTCAGGTCATCGTGCGCGTGGCCACGCTCGACGACGATCCCGGCGCGCGCCCGCTCGCGCACATCTGGGTGGCCGACCGCGTGCCCTGGCTCGCCTACGGCGACGAGCTGGCCTCGTTCGATCAGGCGCCGCCGCGCAAGTGAAGCCGGCATGACCGTGCGCATCGTCCGTCTCGGCACGGCTCGGCATCCCGATGAAGGCCTGCGCATCGGCACGGTGCGGCGCCCGCCGCGCGGCGTGCCGAAGACGCAATTCGCGTCACAGAACTGGTACGACGTGTGGTTTCCCAACCTGGCGCCGTCGCTCGACACGATGAAGCTGGGCCAGCAGGCGCAGACCCCGGCGCAATGGGCTGCGTTCGCCAAGAAGTACCGGGCAGAGATGGCGGCGCCTGATCACGCGCGCACGCTCGACCTGCTGGCCGCGCTGTCGCACCGGGGCCACTTCTCGGTGGGTTGCTATTGCGAGAGCGAGGCGCACTGCCACCGCTCGGTGCTGCGCGCTCTGCTGGTCGAGCGCGGCGCCCAGGTGGTGTGACGGCCCGCGCCAAGCCCCGAGGTCTCAGCGTGCGGCCTCGGCGGGCGGAAAGCTCGCCGCGTTGGCTTCCATCGGCAGGCGCAGCGCGTTGGTCAGGTAACTCACGGTGCGATAGAAGCCCGCGAGCATCAGCAGCTCGAGCAGCGCCTCTTCGCTGAAGCGCTCGCGCAGCGATTGCCACAGCGCGTCGTCGAGCGTGCACTCGCGGTGCAGGGCGTCGCACAGGCGGATCAGCAGACGGTCTTCGTCGCCCCAGCAGGCGTCGTCGGCGCCGCCGTGCACGGTGGCATGCAGTTGCTCGGGCGTGAGCTTGACGCGCGCGGCGAAGATCGCCACGTGCACGCCCCACTCGTACTGCGAGCCGCACAACGCGGTGGTGCGGTGGATCACCACCTCGCGCTGGCGCAGCGTCAGATGGCCGCGATCGAGCAGCCCGGCGGATAAGAACTTGTTGAACAGCCGCGTGTCGCGCGCCAGCGTGGTGAACAGCAGCAACGGCGGCTGTCCGGGCGGCATCGTGCGGTCGAGCCAGCCTTGAACGTCGGGCGCAAACGGCGGTGTGGCGGCGGCGATGCGTGCGGGCGATGACATGGCGAGCCTCCGGAGGGTGCTACTATTTTCATAGCAACGGCGTCAGACTAGTTCATGCGCTATGAAAAGTAAAGCATCGGGGTGGCGATGACCCCACCGCGCGTCGGCCAATCCGTGCGCGGCTCGCGCAGCGGCCGCCCGATCATGGTGGTGCTCGACCTGCTCGGGCGCCGCGCCGCGCTGCGGGTGTTGTGGGAACTGCGCGCTGATGCGCTGACCTTTCGCGCGTTGCAGGAGGCCGCCGCCACCAACCCGGCGCTGCTCAACACGCGGCTCAGGGAGTTGCGCGACGCCGGCGTCGTCGACCACGGCGAGGGTGGTTACTTCCTCACCGATGCCGGCCGCAGCCTGATGCAGGCGCTTCACCCGCTGTCGGCGTGGGCCGAGGTCTGGGGGCGATCGTCGGCGGCACGGCGCAAGGCAACCCCGTGAAGCGCCGCCGTGATGCGCGTGGCGCGAAGCGCGCCGCTAGACTGATCGCATGAACGAACCCCTGCAACGTGGCGACTACACCATCACCACCAACGCGCAGCGCCAGGACGTGCCGGCGATCCACGCGTTTCTGTCGCGCAGCTACTGGTCCGCCGGCATTCCGCTGGCGCTGGTGCAGCGCGCGATCGACCATTCGTTGTGCTTCGGCCTGTTCCATCGCGACGAGCAGGTCGGCTTCGCGCGCGTGGTCAGCGACCGCGCCAGCTTTGCCTACCTGGCCGACGTGTACGTGTTGGAAGCGCATCGCGGCCGCGGGCTGTCGAAGTGGCTGATCGAGGTGGTGCGCGCGCATCCCGATCTGCAGGGGCTGCGGCGCTTCCTGCTGGCCACACGCGACGCCCACGGGTTGTACCGGCAATTCGGGTTCAAGGGGTTGGCGGCCCCGTCGCGACTGATGGAGGTGCTCGACGCCGACGTGTACACGCGAATCGCGTCGTCACGGTGAAGCTGCGATGATGCTTTGGCCCTGGCGGCACCGGCGGCCCAAGGAGACCCCCAGGCTCGAATGGCATCTGCCCTCGCCGGAGCGCGACCAAGTGCTCACCGACGAGCCCGACAGCACCTGGTGGCAACGCCTGTGGCTGAATTTGATCGGCCCCCTCGTCCCCGAGGATGCCCTCTGAGCGCGCACCTGCACGGCGAAACGCCGCCGCTGATCGGCGTGGACTTCTCGAGCCGCCCCAGCGCACGCAAGCCGATCGTGATGGCGCAAGGCGAGCATCGCCACGGCGCGGTGGTGCTGTCGACGCTGCGCAAGTTCCACACGCTGCCGGCGTTCGGCGAGTGGTTGCAGCAGCCGGGGCATTGGGTCGGCGGCTTCGATTTTCCGTTCGGCCTGCCGCGCGCGCTGGTCGAGCACCTGCACTGGCCCACCGATTGGCTGGCTTGCATGCAGCACTACACGGCGCTGCCGCGCGCGCAGATCCGCGACACCTTCGCCGCCTACTGCGCCGGGCGGCCCGCGGGGTCGAAGTTCGCGCATCGTGCGTGCGATCGGCCTGCGGGATCGAGCCCGTCGATGAAGTGGGTCAACCCGCCGGTGGCCTACATGCTGCACGCCGGCGTGCCGTTGCTGCTGGCGGCCGGGGTGCACCTGCCGGCACTGCACGCGGGCGACGAACGTCGCGTCGCGCTCGAGGCGTACCCGGGGCTGCTCGCGCGCGAGCTGGTGGGCCCTCGTTCGTACAAGAGCGATGACTCGGCCAAGCACACCGAAGAGCGATTGCTCGCCAGGCTGGCCATCGTCGACGCGCTCGGCAAGGGGCGCACGCGGCTGGGTCTGTCGCTTCAGCTCGATGCCAGGTTGTGCGACCAGCTGGTCGACGACGCCAGCGGCGACACGCTCGATGCGGTGTTGTGCCTGATGCAGGCCGCATGGGGCGCGCGGCGGCCCGGCTTCGGCCTGCCCGCGCACATCGATCCGCTGGAGGGCTGGATCGTCAGCGCGTGATCGCTGGCCGCGGCGTTCAGACGGTGCGTGCCTTCACGCGCACGCCGTCGCTGACGGCAGACGGCGGATAGACGATCACCGTCGTGCCTTCGGCCAGGCCGTTGGTCACCCAGGCCTCGGTGCCGTTGCGTGCCGCGATCTCCACCGGCACCAAGCGTGCGCGGCCGCCGTCGAGCATGAACACCGCCTGGCCGCCCTCGGCGCGCGGAAACACCGCGCTCACCGGCACTCGCAGCACATGGGGTTGCGAAAGGGTCACCACGCGCACGCTGACGCGAAAGCCGTCGCCCAGCGATTGCCAGCGTTCGTAGGGCGTGGTCAGCTCGATCAGCACGTTGACGCGTTGCTCCTCGACGCCGAGCGCCGACACCTTGGTGAACGCCGCGGGCTCGACGAGCCGCACGCGGCCGTCGAGCACGCCGGCGCCGCCCCAGCGTTCGATGCGCACGCGGCTGCCGGGCGAGGCGCGCAGCGCATCGGTGGTCAGCAGCTCGGCCACCACTTCCATGCGTGCGGTGTCGCCCACGTCGATCAGTGGCGCACCCAGCGCGACGACCGTCTCGCTGGTCTGGTGCACCTTGAGCACGCGGCCGGCCACCGGCGAGCGCACGGCGAACGCGCGCGCCACGCCGCCAGGGCGCCAGGCCGAGAGCGCGGCGCGGGCCACTTCGAGCTCATGTCCGGCGACATGCTGGTCCTCGATCGCGCTCTCGACCTCTCTTTGTGCCGCGGCCACGCCGAGGCGGTCGTTGTCGAGCTTGGTCGGGGCCACGAAGCCCTGTTGGGCCAGCTGCTCGCTGCGACGCAATTCGAGCCGGGTCTGCTCGTGCGCCACACGGGCGCGCTCGATGCGCGTGGCGGCGCGCTGCAGGTTGGCCTGTGCCGCCTCGACGCGCGCGTGCAGTTCGCGCGTGGTGCGCTCGTCGAGCATCGGTGGCAACACCGGCATCAGCGTGGCCACCACGGCGTCGGCGGCCACCGGGTCGCCTTCGCGCAGCGCACTGCGCGCCAGGCGGCCGGCCAAGGGCGCCGAGACCACGTAGCGGTCGGTCAGGCGCGTCTTGCCGTCTTCGTCGATCGTGGTCTCGAACGGGCCGCTGGTCGCACGCGCCACTTCCACCGGCACCGGCCGCGGTGCAAACGCCCACACGACCAGCGCCGCGGCACTCAGCGTCCCCGCCACGATCATCCACTGGGTCTTGGTCTGCATTTCAGTTGCTCCACCGATCTATTTGCAGCCGCGATGCCGATCACCTTCGGCGTTCCAACTCCGGAGCGCGGCAAAGCCGCGGGCGGGTGTGCGCCGGCGCTCGGATGCGGCAGCCCTTCGCTGCGCGAAGGGTTCCCTGCGGTACTCGGTCTCGTGGCCCGTCGCGAAACTCGCTACGTTCGCTGCGCTCTCTTCGCTCGGACAATCGCGACGAGTCAGAACACGATGCGCGCTGACACGCGCGGCCACGAGCCCTGCGTTCCTCGGCGCCGCATAAGTCGCTGCCGACGCACACCCGCCCACGGCTTTGCCCGGTGCGCCGAGGTTTTCGTCGTGGAACACCACGGGCGTTGCAGCGCGGCGGGCGGTATCCGGGGTGGGCGATTTCTGGGGCGGCGAGAAGCGCAGCGCCGGGGTCGGCGTGCGCAGCGCGCTTCGTTCATCTGACTCGCCGAGATTGTTTGAGCGCAACGACCGCAGGGAGTGAAGCGAGTTTCTCGGCGCGACCCCGGCGCGAGCATCGCAGCGGAGTCGGCGCTGCGCGCCGACCGCCACAGCATGAGCCCACCCCGGGTACCGCCCGCCACGCCGCGCGGTCTCTTTGCATGAGGTTCGGGGGCAGGGCGCGCTACTGCATTGGGTGCCCATTCAATCTCTCGTCTTCAATGCTGCCACCATGTCGAGCGTGTCGATGCGACGGCGTACGACCAGCGCGCTGGCCAGCGCGGCGGCCAGCACGGCCAGGCCGGCCCAGGCGTAGGTGCGGGCGCGGATCACCACCGGAAAATAGAACTGGTCGTTCTTCAGCAGCTCGACCACGCCGTGCACCAGCGCCCAGCCGAGCACCATGCCCAGCGGCAGGGCCACCGCGATCACCAGCGCCATCTCGCCCAGCAACAGCGCCGACACCTCGGCGCGCGTGAAGCCGAGCACGCGCAGGCTGGCCAGCTCCCAGGTGCGCTCGGCCAGCGCGATGCGCGCGTTGTTGTAGACCACGCCCACCGCGATCACCGCGGCAAACAGCGTCAGCACCGTGCTCATGATGCGCACGTTGCGCGCAGTGAGCTCCTGCATGTTGCGCAGCATCGTGGCCTTGCTGAACGCGCCGGCCACGCGGGGCAGGGCCTTGCTCGCCTGCAGCAACTCGGCCTCGCGGCCGGGCTCGAGCGCCAGCACGAAGCCGGTGGACAGATCGCCGTCGCCGAGCGCGCGATTCAGCGCATCGCGGTTCATGTAGGTGTTCAGGCCCATCATCTCGCGCACCGTGCCGTCCACCGGCAGTTCGAGCGTGCGCGCGCGGCCCTCCAGCACCTCGACGCGCAGCGTGTCGCCCACGCGCACACCGAGCTTGTCGGCCAGACGGTCGGTGAGCAGCAGGCCGTCGCCGCGCGGCAAGGTCTCGCGGTTGGCGACGTCGATGATGCGGTACAGCTCGGGCACGCTCGCGTAGCCGCGGATCAGGCCGCGCTCGCGGCGATGGCCGTGCACCAGCGTGACGGCGACGAAGCGATCGGACTCCACCGCGCGCACGCCCGGCAGCCGCGCCAGCTCGAGGCGTGCGCTGTCGTCCACCGGCTCGAGCGTCCACACCGCCACGTCGTTGCGCATCACCAGCGTGAACTGCGTGTCGACCACCGCCTCGATGGCGTCGCGGAAGAAATTGCCCATCACCACGATGGCCACCGCCGCGGCCACGCCGCCGATCGCCAGCCCGGTGCGCCAGGGCCGGCGCTCCATGTTGCGCAGGATCATGCGCAGCGCCGGCCCGCTGCGAATCCAGCGCACGCGTTCGATCAGCGTGCGCCGGTAGCGCCCCGGCGCCGGCGGGCGCATCGCTTCGGCCGGCGTCAGCCGCACGGTGGCGGCGATCGCGTTGAGCGTGCCGATCACCGCGGTGGCCACGCTCAGCGTCAGGCTCACCACCAGCAGCCACGGCGCGATGCGGTGCTGAAACACCGGGAAGCGAAAGAACTCGGCATACAGCCCGGTGAACATCGCGCCCAACACATCGCCCAGCCAGACGCCGAGCGCGAGGCCCACGCTGACGATGGCCAGCACCAATTTCAAGTAGTGCAGCGCGATGGTGCGGTTGGGATAGCCGAGCGCCTTCAGCGCGGCGATCTGTTCGCGCTGCGTCGACACCAGGCGCGAGATCACCACGTTGAGCAGGAACGCCGCCACCGCCAGAAAGATCGACGGCAGCACGCTGCCCATCACATGCTGCTCCTTGATCTCGTTGTCGAGCATCGCGTGCGAGGTCTGGTCGGTGCGGCCGATCGCGTCGCGCCCTCCGTAGGGGCCGAGGGTGCGCGTCAAGGCGTCGATCACCTCGCGTTCGCTCGCCTGCGGCGCCAAGCGCACCGCCACGCGGTTGAACGCGCCCTCCATGTCGTAGGCGGCGGCCATGTCGACGGTGTCGATCCAGAACACACCGAAGCCGCGCTGGTCGGGCATGCCCCACAAGCCGGCGAACACGTACTCGGGCGACAGCGCGACGCCTGCCACCGTGAGCGTGCGCCGCTTGCCGTTCATCAGCGCGCTCAGGCGTGCACCGGGCTTCAGGCCATGCGCATCGGCGAAGGTGGCCGACACCAGCGCCGGGATCGAGCCGTCGGACGGCCGCGCGTCGACGTCGTCCTCGAGCGCGCGGCCGTTGCGCACGCTGACGCGGTTCAGGCGTTGCGGATGGCGCGGGTCGAGGCCGATCAGCTGCCCGATGATCGGATCGCTCTTGCCGTCGATCTCCACCCGCACCGCCATCTCGGTGGTGGTTTGCACATCGGCCACGCCGGGCAGCGTGCGCAGCACTTCGGCGAGCGACAACGGCGCGCGCTTGACGGCGGCAAACACGTCGGCGAAGCGCCCGGCCACGTAGTAGCTGTCGCGCGCGTCCTGCAGCGATTCCACCGCCGACAGCGTGGTGATGAAGCCGCCGATGCCGCTGCCCACCACCAGCGCGATGGTGAGCGCCTGGCTCCACATCAGCCGCAGGTCGCGCAGCAGTTTGCGGTCCAGGGCCTTCACCAGGACAACTCCGACGGCGACAGCTTCTGCTCGTTGCGTTCGACGCTGACCACGCGCCCGTCGCCCAGCCGGATCACACGGTCGGCCATGCCGGCGATCGCCGCGTTGTGCGTGATGACCACGGTGGTGGTGCCGAGCTCGCGGTTGATGCGCTCGATCACCTCGAGCACGAGCTTGCCCGTCTGGTAGTCGAGCGCGCCGGTCGGCTCGTCGCACAACAGCACGTCGGGCTGCTTGACGATGGCCCGCGCGATCGCCACACGCTGTTGCTCGCCTCCCGACAGCTGCGCCGGAAAGTGGTCGCGCCGCGGCGTCAGGCCCACGCGGTCGATGGCATCGTCGACCGACATCGGATGGGCCACGATGTCGGTCACCAACGCCACGTTCTCGCGCACCGTGAGGCTGGGGATCAGGTTGTAGAACTGGAACACGAAGCCGACGTGCTCGCGCCGATAGGTGGTGAGGTCGGACTCGCTCGCGCCATCGAGGCGGTAGTCGCCGAAACGCACCTCGCCCGCGGTGGGCACGTCGAGCCCACCCAGGATGTTGAGCAGCGTCGACTTGCCGCTGCCCGAGGGGCCCAGCAGAACCACGAACTCGCCGCGGCCGATGGTGAGACTCACGTCGACCAGCGCACGCACCTCGACCTCGCCGCTGCCGTAGGTCTTGGTCAAGCCGCGAGCGCTGAAGACGGCGGGAAGCAGGGCGTCGGCCATGGCAGTGCATGCTGCGCGGGCGCGGCCGCCTGCGTCTTGAGGTTGGTCAAGCTGCCGGTGTTCCAGTGCGTCGGCCCGATGATGTCTTCCGGCGATCCCCCCTCGAGGCAGCCCACGCGGGAATCGACGATGCGCTCGCCGTCGCACCGAGGCCGCAGCGCAAAATCAAAATATGAGCACTGCGCGGCCCGCCGAAGGTGCGAGATCCCGCTCGCCAAGGGTGCATCTATGAGCCGTTGGGGCAAGCTGCTGCGCCGCGCCAACACCGCCCGCCTGGCCACCAACCTGCTGGCGCTGTGGAAGCTGTTCAGGCACCCGCAGACGCCGTGGCCGGCCAAGCTGGTGGCAGTGTCGGTGCTGGCTTATGCGTTGAGCCCGATCGATCTGATCCCCGACTTCATCCCGGTGCTAGGAGTCTGGGCGGCAGAGGGGCCGATTCTTGTCGACGTGAGTGGGGCGTAGCTCGTTGAATGGGGATGGCCGCGAACTACCTTCCCTACGAACCG
>Ga0326726_10000046_pt1 | contig 106559 bp, 84 predicted proteins | sample MHFenrmetagenome_2_FD_207603 | JGI IMG/M metagenome (GOLD analysis project Ga0326726, IMG submission 207603) | Lab enriched peat soil microbial communities from Michigan Hollow, Ithaca, NY, United States - MHF15MN | ecosystem: Environmental > Terrestrial > Soil > Wetlands > Peat | place: USA... | reverse complement strand
ACGGTGTACGTGAAGGCGACGTCATCGGATGGTTCAAGCGCCATCAAGGATTTCACGGTGAACGTGACGGACGTAAGCGAGTTCGACGTCACGTCACCGACAGACAGCAACGCGTCGTCCAATACAGTTGCCGAGAATACGGCAGTTGGAGTGACCGTGGGCATAACCGCATCGGCAAGCGATGCGGACGGTACTAATAATACGGTGACCTACAGCCTGTTGGGCGATGCGCAAGGCAATGCGTACACGGCCGGTGAGTTCGCGGTCGATCCGACGACGGGTGTCGTCAGGACGGGATCGACGGCGCTGGACTACGAGTCAGGATCGAGCCGTACGGTGTACGTGAAGGCGACGTCGTCGGACGGTTCGAGTGCCGTCACCGGTTTCACGGTGAATGTTACGGATGTGAACGAGTTCGATGTCACGTCGCCGACGGACAGCAACGCATCGGCCAATACGGTTGAGGAGAACGCGGCATCCGGGGTGACGGTGGGCGTCACCGCATCGGCGAGCGACGCGGACGGCACGAACAGCACAGTGACCTACAGCCTGGTGGGCGATGCGCAAGGCAATGCGTATAGGGCCGGAGAGTTCACGATCGACTCGACGACAGGTGTCGTCAAGACGGGCTCGACGGCGCTTAACTACGAGTCAGGAGCGACCCGTACGGTGTATGTGAACGCGACGTCGTCTGACGGTTCGAGCGCGATCACCGGTTTCACGGTGAACGTGACGAATGTGAACGAAACGCCGAGCGCAGGCAACAGTACCGCCATGGTCACGGTTGACCGCTCGAGGACGCTGAGTGCAGGTGATTTCAAATTCAGCGACGTGGATGCGGGCGACAGCCTGGCGTCAGTGAAGATCACGGCTTTGCCGTTGAAAGGGCTGCTTAAATACAATGAGGGGAGCGCCGAATCGCCGAGCCTTAAGTCGGTGACGGTCAACCAGGTCATCAGCAAATCCGATATCGACGCAGGCAAACTGGTCTACATCCCCGATGCGGCCACGAATTACCTGGATTACGGTACCTCGACCAGCGATGCATCGTTCACATTTACCGTGACCGATGCCGGGGGGCTGGAGAGTGGCACGGCTACGCTGACTATCGACCTCGTCGACAATGCATTGCCGACACTGACTACGTTCAGCGGGGCGATTGCGACCATCAACGAGGATACCCAAAAGGCCATCACATTTGCAGATCTTGCTGCGAAGGGCGACGAGTTCGACCAGGACGGAACCGTCGATGGCTTCGTGGTCAAGGCGGTCAGCACGGGAACCCTGAAGATCGGCGCCGACGCGGCGTCGGCAACAGCGTACAATGCATCGACGAACAAAACCATCGATGCGACGCATATCGCCTTCTGGACCCCGGCGCAGGATGCGAACGGCCAGCTTAACGCTTTCACGGTAGTGGCCCTTGACGACCTTGGCGGCGAATCGGCTTCCGCCACACAGGTGACGATGCAGGTGACTCCGATCAACGACGCGCCGGTAATCAACGAAGCCGGCAGCGGCCTGACGGGTGCATTGACCGAGAACAGGGATACTGATGCGGTTACGGCGGGCGTGCAGATGGTGGCAACTGGGACGGTGGCATTCAGCGACGTCGACGCGGGCGACACGGTTGCCGCGACGGTGACGGCCTCGGCCGCAACGCTGGCATACCGTGCGGATGGAGCCCAGAGCGATTCGCAGCTGCCGTCGGGGTTGGACGCGACGGCTCTGAAGGGTGCGTTCAGCATCACGACGGGAGGCGAGTGGACGTACAATGCGACAGCCCTGGACTTGGAGAAGCTCGGTTCGGGAGACAAGGTCACGCTGACTTACACGGTGACGGTGACTGACGGTGACGGATTGACCGACACGGCGCCGGTGACGATCACGCTGACGGGTGCGAACGACGCGCCGGTGATCAACGAAGCCGGCAGCGGCCTGGCGGGTGCATTGACCGAGAACAGGGATACGGATGCGGTTACGGAAGGGGTGCAGATGGTGGCGACGGGCACTGTCGTGTCCAGCGACGTTGACGCGGGCGACACGGTCGCCGCGACGGTGACGGCCTCGGCTGCAACGCTGGCGTACCGTGCGGATGGAGCCCAGAGCGATTCGCAGCTGCCGTCCGGGTTGGACGCGACGGCGCTGAAGGGTGCGTTCAGCATCACGACGGGAGGCGAGTGGACGTACAATGCGACAGCCCTGGACCTGGAGAAGCTCGGTTCAGGCGACAAGGTCACGCTGACCTACACGGTGACGGTGACGGATGGTGACGGTTTGACTGACACGGCGCCGGTGACGATCACGCTGACGGGCGCGAACGACGCGCCGGTGATCAACGAAGCCGGCAGCGTCCTGACGGGCGCATTGACCGAGAACACGGATACGGACGCGGTGACAGCAGGCGTGCAGATGGTGGCGACTGGGACGGTGGCGTTCAGCGACGTTGACGCGGGCGACACGGTCGCCGCGACGGTGACGGCCTCGGCTGCAACGCTGACGTACCGTGCGGATGGAGCCCAGAGCGATTCGCAGCTGCCGTCCGGGTTGGACGCCGCAGCGCTGAAGGGTGCGTTCAGCATCACGACGGGAGGCGAGTGGACGTACAATGCTACAGCCCTGGACCTGGAGAAGCTCGGTTCAGGTGACAAGGTCACGCTGACCTATACGGTGACGGTGACGGACGGTGACGGTTTGACCGACACGGCGCCGGTGACGATCACGCTGACGGGCGCGAACGACGCGCCGGTGATCAATGAAGCCGGCAGCGTCCTGACGGGCGCATTGACCGAGAACACGGATACGGATGCGGTTTCGGGGGGTGTGCAGATGGTGGCGACGGGAACGGTGGCGTTCAGCGACGTCGATGCGGGCGACACGGTTGCCGCGACGGTGACGGCCTCGGCCGCAACGCTGGCGTACCGTGCGGATGGAGCCCAGGGCGATTCGCAGCTTCCGTCCGGGTTGGACGCGACGGCGCTGAAGGGTGCGTTCAGCATCACGACAGGAGGCGAGTGGACGTACAATGCGACAGCCCTGAATCTGGAGAAGCTCGGTTTGGGCGATACGGTGACGCTGATCTACACGGTGACGGTGACGGACGGAGACGGATTGACCGACACGGCGCCGGTTACGATCACGCTGACGGGCGCGAACGACGCGCCGACGGTGGTCACTGTTATACCGGACCAGAAGGATGCGGTGGAAGACGTCCCGTATTCGTTCACCTTCAATGCGGGCACCTTTGCCGATGTGGATTCCGGTGACAGCCTGAGTTACACGGCGACGCTGGAAAATGGCACCGCTTTGCCTACATGGTTGACCTTCGACGCTGCGTCGCGCACCTTCAGCGGTACGCCGGGGGATGCCGGCGTGGGGTCGATCAACGTGAAGGTGACGGCGACGGACGGGAGCAATGCGTCGGTGAGCGATGTGTTCAGGCTGTCGGTGGCGAATGTGAACGACGCGCCGAAAGGGAGCGTGACGATCACTGGTACGGCGAAGCAGGGCGAGACGCTGACTGCTGACACGAGCGGTTTGAGCGACGCTGACGGGCTCGGGAGATTCACCTATCGCTGGTATGCGGATGGTAAGTATATCGGCGTCGGTGAATCGTTCACCCTAGACGAGGCCCAGGTTGGCAAGTCGATGACTGTGAAGGTGAGCTACACGGACGGCCATGGTACGCTCGAGAGCAAAACGAGCGCCGCGACCTCTCAGGTAGAAAACGTCAACGACCTGCCGACCGGAGCCGTCATCGTCGAGGGCACCGTGTCGAAAGGAAGCGTGCTGACGGCCGACATCAGTACGCTTGCCGATGCCGACGGGCTGCCCCAGAACGCTGAGGACTTTGCCTATCAGTGGCAGTCTTACGATGGTACGACCTGGAGTGATATATCCGGAGCTAATGCATCGACTTACACCCTGAAGCAGACAGATGTCGGCGACAGGATCCGGGTCAATGTGAACTACACCGATGGCCATGATATGCACGAGTCGGTGACAAGTGCCCAGACGGCGACGGTGACCAATGTCAACAGCGCACCGACAGGCGAGCCGCTGATCACCGGGAAAACGTATCAGGGCGAGAAGTTGACCGCCGTGACCACCGGGATCGCCGATGCCGATGGCCTGGGCCAGTTCAGCTACCAGTGGTATGCGGGGAATGCCGCGATCAATGGGGCAACCGGGTCCACCTATTCATTGACCAGTGCCGAAGTGGGCAAGACGATCACGGTCGCGGTGGGCTATACCGACGGACAGGGCACACACGAATCGCTTCACAGCAGCCCGACCGTGGCGGTCTATCGCCTCAGCATCGGTACTGTCGTGGACGGTTACCTCGCCAATGCACTGGTGTGGATCGATGAGGACAACGACGGGGTCCGCGACTGGACCGATTTGAATAACAATGGCAAATGGAATCCCGGGGAAGGGGAGTCGTGGGACCTGACTGACGCAACCGGCCAGTATACGTTGACGGAGCCGCTGAATAACGATACCTGGACGATCCGGATGACCGCCGAGCCTGGCGGGTCGACCTACGACATTTCAACGGGAGCGAAGTTTACCGGCACCTATTCAGCGCCGACCGGGTCCACGGTGGTCAACCCGCTGACGACCCTGATCGTCGCTAACAGCGTTGCGAACAACCTTACCGCTGTTCAAAGCGAGAGCCAAGTCAAAGAACTGCTCGGCCTTGACCCCATCCTCGATCTTAAGACGTACGATCCGCTGCTTGAAGCGGTGAAGGCCAGCGCCGACGCCAATGCAAACAAGGCGACGGCCGTCAAGGTCTACAGTGCGGCAATCCAGGTGGCAAACCTGATCGACGTGGCAACGAGCATGGTCAGCGGGGCGGGGGTTGCGGATACCAGCGGAGTCGCCGGCGAGGTGGCCACGGCCCTTCTTACGGCTTCCCAGTCGGGGGGCGTACTTGACCTGACCAACGCCGCCGTGATCTCGGAAACCCTCTCCACCGTGGTGGATAAAACCGTCGCCGATTCGGTCAAGGCGGATCAGATCAAGGCCAACCTTGATACGGTCGCCACGGCAGAGGCCTTGGTGAACCATGAGATCCAGGCTGTCGCCGATAACGTCGATCCGTTACAGACGGTGCTTGTCGAGGACGAACTTACCAAGATCGTCACTGCACAGATCGTTGCCTCGAACGTTGCCGGGGAGGCGTCGGGCGCTTCTACCGGAGATGTCACGGTCTCCGTCACGGCAGACAACATCGGGACCAAGCTCACCGATGCCGGAGCCGATGTGCAGACCGTCCTGACCAACTACCTGCCGATCGGAGAGGTCCTCATTGCGGGAACGCCGAAGGAGGCAGCGACGCTGACGGCAAGCAATACGCTTTTCGACGTGGACGGGCTGGGAACCATCAGTTACCAGTGGCAGGCAGCTGGTGTCGATATCAATGGCGCCCATGGCAACAGCTACACGCTGACCCATGCTGAGGCCGGAAAAGCCATCACGGTGGTTGCGACCTACATCGACGGGGATGGCAAGCATGAAATGGTGATCAGCGACCCGACCTCGAGCGTCCTCGACGAGATTGCGCCGGTCGTGACCGGGTTGACTCCCGGCGAGGGCGAAACCGGTGTTCCCGTCGGCAGCGATATCATCCTGACCTTCAGTGAGACGATACAGAAGGGTACCGGACTCATAGAAATCCTTATCGGCAGCGCGACCGGTGACGTCGTTGAGAGCTACAATGCGGCAACCGATTCGACCCACCTCTCTATTTCGGGCAATACGCTGAGGATCAATCCGTCTCTGGATCTGGCCAACAGCACCAAGTATTACGTGAAACTCGCCGACGGTGTGGTAAAAGATATATATGGCAACTTTTTTGATGCCAATGAAGCCGCGGAACCATACGGGTTCACCACGGCTGCAGCCGTGGCCATGTCGTCCCATGGTGATTCCGGGGATATCGTGTTGCCGGTGCTTGTGGGCGTTACGACCGTCAGCCTCATTTCCTGGCTCGTGTTCTGATAATTTATTTTCCGGGAGGAGGCGTGGTTCCTGCTCCCGGGATACTTCCCGCAAACTTTTTCCAATTGAGGTTTCCCATGCAGACTATTTACGCGGACGGCATTGCCAATATCATCCTTATCGACGGCGTGCTGCGTCTCGACCTTGTCAATATCACACAGATTGAGAACGAGAAGCCGAATGTCCGGCCTGCCGGTGCTGTGGCCATGTCCCTCCAGGGCCTGATCCGCACGCATGGCCAGCTTTCGCAGGTGATCGACAAACTGGTCGCAGATGGCATCCTCAAAAAGGGCGATGCCCCTGCGGCCCTCGACGCCGTATCAGCGGATGCAGCCGCCGCAAATGCCTAAGCCGCTGCCTTTTTGGCAGTGATTCAACAGGAGCCAGTCCATGTTGAACCTTAAGAAAGTCACGCTGCAGTACAGCCCTTACGAGGACCGGATTCGCATGATGGCTGAACCCGAGGGAGGGGAGCCTGTCGCCTTCCTGCTTACCCTTCGCATGAGCCGGGCCCTTGCCGGCATGCTTTGCAACCACCTCGAGCGTGCATTGCCCCCATCCTCGCCCGTCAGTCGCGACATGCAACTCGCCTGTCGGCAGCGTGATGCCGAGTGGAAGTTGCAACCTTCGGAGCCGGTCAGTTTCAGCTCGTCCATGTACAATTACCTTCCTGAAAAATTTGATCTTTCCTGCAGCCCGCAATCGGCTGCCATCAAGTTTCCCGCAGGCGACGATATCGCCGAACTCAGGATGAACCTCATCGAGCTCCGCCAGTTGCTGTCGGTGCTCTGCCGCATATTCCGCAAGGCAGGCTGGCCCATGGATGCGTGGCCGGAATGGTTCATCACCGAGGGACCTGTGAGCAACTGACAGGAAGCGGAGACTCTGTCGTCTCCTTCCGGGCTTACGGTCACTTCGCGCTCCTCTTTATTTTCAGAAGGCGATGCGAATTGCCTCCCCCCTTATCGAAAAGACATTTCCATGGCAAAGTACCCTCCGACACCATTTCCGGCCTCGCTTGTTCCCTGGTTTTAAAAGCTTCCTGGAAACCAATGCGAAATGTTACTTGATTCCGGATTTTATATAAAAAGTATAGTAATCCTTTCTTGTTATATGTCCGTTTCAGGTTTATTTGTTACAGTCCTTCAGTTATATAGATTGATTGAGGTTACTGTTTTGATTCTGTTGTTTATTTTGTTTATTTCGACTTTATTGGTTTTATGTCCTTGTATGGAAAGATATATGTCAGGATATGTGTTGATGCCCTGTTATTGAATCGTTGTTATCAATCCGGCAACTATGGGACGCAATAAGCAGAGGACGAGGCCTGTGATTCCGCTTGCATTGGAAGCTACGCTCCCTGCGAAGCTTGGTCCTTGCATGGGCCCGACTCCTGTCGGGAAAGGAGCCATGAATTCCGGATTGTTCAGCAAACAGGATTGAGGTTTTTGATTGCCGGAGTGATTACTCTTCCGGGAATCAATTTATTGCTTAAAGGTATTGATGTTTTTTATATAAGGATGCTCTTTTTGTATATGCCGAACGGATGTGTTTATGGCGACGAGATCATTGCTTATGATGGCTCACCAGATTTTGGTGTTGCCTATAATTATATACGGAAGCGTCAGGTGTTTATGGAATTATTGTGCAAGATCGGCCGATTATGAGCTATTCGGCTATTGTTGTCGATAAGTGTCGACTTGATTGCCGGCAACATGCCTGCTTGCACCATATCGGTGATCTCCTGCTTGCGCGCTTCGATCCTGTGAGTTCCGGAGTGGTTGGTTTTTTAAATTTTTATCCGAAGGTTTTTTTCCCGTGAGCTTTCCTCAGAAAAAAAACGAGCTGCAGGACTCTCTGTTTGTTACGCTGCCCTATCTGTACCGGATTCTCGTATTCAGCCTGTTTACGAACATCCTGGTGCTCGCCCCGACGCTTTACATGCTCCAGGTGTATGACCGGGTCGTGAACAGCCAGAGCTATCGCACCCTGCTCATGCTTACGGTGCTGGTTATCGGCGCCTACATCCTGCTTGAAACCCTCGAATGGGTCAGATCGCAGGTGCAGCACGAAGCTTCGCACCATTTCGACGAGAAGATACGAAACCGGGTGTTCGACCTGGTTTTCGCCTCAAGGCTCCAGAACATGCCAGAAGGGAGGGCAGCCCTCGCGCTGAGCGACCTCAGGGCGCTCAGGGAGTTTATCTCCTCGCATGTGATGCTCTCTATCATCGACGCCCCCTTCGCCCTGCTTATCCTTGTGATCCTGTTTCTCATCGACCCATCCATCGGCTGGTTTTCCGTTGGGGGCGCGGTGGTGCAGTTCATCATCGGTTTCATCAATGAACGGAAGATCGCGAGCCCGCTCATGGCGGCCAACCAGAATTCACTGAGCGCCCAGATGTATGCTGGCAGCGCTCTTCGCAACACCCAGATCGTCGAGGCCATGGGCATGCTCGGGCCGATCAGGGAACGCTGGCTCGAACGGCAGCGACGGTTCCTGCAGCAGCAGGCGATCGCCTCCGACAGCGCTGGCGCGAATGCGGCGATGTCTCGGATGATCCAATCGCTGCTCGGCTCGCTCCTGCTCGGCCTGGGGTGCCTGCTTGTCATGCGCGGCACCATCAACATGACCGAAGAGCTCATCGGCTGGGTCCTCGGTGGCAAGGTGCTGAACCCGCTGGTGCAGATCATCGCCGGTTGGCGGCAGGTCGAGAATACCAGGGAGTCCTACCAGCGCCTGAACGCCATGATGCATGCCATCCCCTCGAAGGAGAAAGGGATGCCCCTGCCCGCGCCCAATGGCCTGCTTTCGGTCGAAGGGGTTGTGGCGGGCCCTCCCGGCACGCAGATCCAGGTACTGCGCGGCATGGCTTTCCGGGTAGCCCCAGGTGACTGCGTTGCGGTCGTCGGCCCTTCGGCATCGGGTAAAACAACGCTCGCCAGGGTGCTGGTCGGCATCTGGCCGGCGATGTCAGGCAAGGTCCGCCTGGACGGTAGCGATATCTATGCATGGGACAAGGAGGAGCTCGGCCCGCACCTGGGGTACCTGCCCCAGACGGTCGAACTGTTCGAGGGAAGCATCGCCGAAAATATCGCGAGGTTCGGAGATCCGGACATGGAAAAAGTCCGTGCAGCCTGTAACATGGTCGGGCTTGAAGGGTTCATCGAAGGCCTTCCCGCCGGGTATGACACGAATATCGGGGACGACGGCGCGTTCCTCTCGGGAGGTCAGCGGCAGCGGGTTGCGCTGGCACGTGCGGTCTACGGCATGCCGAAGCTGGTCGTGCTCGACGAGCCGAACTCCAACCTCGATGAGTCGGGAGACGCGGACCTGCTGTCGACCTTACAGCAGCTGAAGGCGCAGGGGTCGACGGTCATAGTCATCTCGCACAAGATGAACATCCTGGGGGCGGCAGGGTACATGCTCGTGCTGGTCGACGGGCAGATCAAGCTTTTCGGGCCGAGGGACGAGGTGCTCGAGGCGCTGCAACCCAAACCGAACGGTGCCCCGCCACAGGGTGCGGCGCCCAGGCAACAGGCTTCGCAGGGGGGGGCAAAGGTATGAAGCGTTTCATCGAAGGCAGCGAACTGCGCCGACATCTCTGGGCTTTCAGGAAAGAGTTCCTGTGGGTGGGTATCTTCAGCTTCATCGTCAACCTCCTGATGCTCACCCCGACGATGTACATGTTGCAGATCTACGACCGGGTGTTCAAAAGCAGGAGTGAGGTGACCCTCCTTGCCATCACCCTCATCGTATTGTTTTTTTATGTCATCATAGCCATCGCGGAATGGCTCAGGTCCCGCCTGCTCGTGAGGGGTGGGGTCAGGATGGACGAGGCACTCAACGCCCTTGTCTTCAATGCGAGTTTCGAACGCCAGCTCAGGCTGGCGGGGCGCAAAACCTCGGAGGCATTCTCGGACCTGACGACCATCCGCCAGTTCCTGACGGGCAACGGTATCTTCGCTTTTTTCGATATCCCATGGACCCCGATCTACATAGCCGTCATCTTTTTCCTGAGCCCGTTCATCGGCTGGCTGTCGATCCTGTTCGCCTGCATCCAGATCGTGATGACCTACCTGAGCAGCAGGTATACGTCGGGCGATATCGAGCGTGCAACCGAAGCGGCAGGAAAGAGCAACTCGTATGTCATGGGAAAGCTGCGCAATATCGAGCCGATCCATGCGATGGGCATGTTGCCGAACCTGCGCAAACGATGGCACGAGCATTACGTGAAGTCGCTTCATGAAGGTTCGCTGGCCGGCCACAAGCAGCATACCAATCATGCCTTCTCGAAGTTCGTTCGGTACAGCATGCAGTCGCTGACCCTTGGCGTTGGAGCCCTGATGGTGCTGGATAACAAGATGTCTGCTGCGGGCATGATTGCGGCCAACGTGCTGATGTCGCGCGCACTTGGGCCACTCGACCTGATCATGGCGACGTGGAAGCCCTTCATCCAGGCCAGGGAGGCGTTCCTGCGCACCGAGTCGCTACTGTCGGAGTTCCCCGAGCGGCATGTCGGCTCGGGGAACTCCGAGCTGCTGGGGCAGGTGTCGCTGGCCGGGCTGGTAGCCCGCGCGGCAGGGCGGACGGAGCCGATCCTGCACGGCATCGACCTCGATGTTCCTGCCGGTTCGGTCGTCGGGATCATCGGACCGTCGGGTTCGGGAAAGACGACCCTTGCCCGCTGCATCGTCGGCGCCTGGCCTGAAGTCCAGGGCCAGGTCCTGCTCGATGATGCTCCGATAGGCTCCTTTGACAGGGCGGTGCTTGGTCCGCAGATCGGCTACCTGCCCCAGGATATCGAATTGTTCGAGGGGTCGATCGCGGAGAATATCGCCCGTTTCAGCCAGGTTGACCCGGCAAAGATCATCGAGGCTACCCAGCGGACGGGGATACACGAGATGATCCTCCGCTTTCCGAACGGGTACAATACCCAGGTCGGAGACGCCGGTGGCATGCTTTCCGGCGGTCAGCGCCAGCGAATCGGCCTTGCCCGGGCCCTGTATGGCAATCCGTCGATCATCGTGCTCGACGAACCGAATTCGAACCTTGATGATGCCGGCGACCGGGCGCTGGTGCAGACCGTTGCCGAACTCAAGCAGCGAGGCAGGACGGTGTTCCTGATCACCCATCGCATGAACATCCTCGCTGCAGCCGACAGGCTGATCGTCATGAAGGATGGGCGTATTGAACATTTCGGCCCGAGGGACGGGGTGCTGGATGTGATGCGGGCACAGGCCCGCCAGACTGCGGATGCGGCCGCATCGTCGACTAACCGATAATGAGATTTTAATCAGTGATGCAACTCAAGAATCTGTTTTCAGGAAGAAAAAAAGAGGCCGGGCAAGATATCCCTTCGGACCCGGATATGAAGTACGCCGATACGAAGAGCCCGATCAGGTTCGGGTTCTGGGTGCTGATCGTGGGATTCGGAGGCTTCCTCCTCTGGGCGGGGCTGGCTCCGCTGGACGAAGGCGTTCCCTGCGGAGGGATGGTCAGCATATCGACGAAACGAAAGGTCGTGCAGCACCTGCACGGCGGCACGGTGACCGCCGTACATGTCCACGAGGGGCAGTTCGTCAGGAAAGGTGACCTTCTCCTTGAGCTTGACGCCCAGACCTCGAAGGCAAGGTATGCCGAAGTCCACCAGCACTATCTCGGGTTGCGTGCGGCAGAAGGCCGATTGCTTGCCGAACAGAACGGCTCATCGGCCATGAGGCTGCATCCGGATCTCGTTTCGGATCCTGACAAGGCGCTGGTCTCCCAGCTGGTGAAGACGCAGCGGGAGCTTCTTGCCTCCCGCAACACGACGATGCGGCTCATGAGAGAACAGCTTGCCTCACTCAGCAGCCTGGTCAGGGAAGGGTATGCCCCCCTGAGCCAGCAGCGGGAGGTCGAGATCAAGATCGCCCAGCTCAGGGTGGAGAGTGCAACCCAGCTGGCCCAGGTGCAGAACGAAGTACAGGCCGATTCGGAGAAGTCGATCGCGCTGGGCGAGGAGCTCGCGGAAACCGAGGTCAAGTCGCCTGCTGACGGGCAGGTCGTCGGCCTGCAGGTCCAGACCGTCGGTGCGGTCATCCAGCCCGGGCAGAAGCTGATGGATATCGTTCCGCTCAATGAGTCGATGATCGTCGAGGCGAAAATTGCCCCGCACCTTATTGACAAGGTTCATACGGGGCTGGTGGCCAACGTGCAGTTCGCTTCGTTTGCCAACTCTCCGCAGCTTGTCGTTCCCGGCAGGATCGAGTCGGTTTCGGGGGATATCCTCTCTGAAATGGCGCCAGCCCCCGGCCAACCGGCCGCCGCGGCGCAGTCCTACTACCTTGCCCGCATCGCCATAACCGGGGAGGGCATGAAGGAACTTGGACACCGGAAGATGCAGCCCGGCATGCCGGTCCAGGTAGTCATCAAGACCGGTGAACGCACGATGCTCACCTATATCCTTCATCCGCTGATCAAAAGGATGTCGGCTTCGCTCAAGGAGGAGTAGGCATGTACAACGTTCAATTACGGAGAGGATGCAGCCGGGCGGCAAGCCGGGGCTTCGGGCTGCTGGCGGGGCGCATGAAATGGGGGTGTCTTGTCGTGGCGTTGTTGCTTTTCCGGCAGGAGCCGGTATCGGCAACCGCGCCGCTCAGCTTGACGGAAGCGTATTCATTTGCCGTTCATCACGATGCGCAGGTCCGATCGGCTGAAGCGGACCAGGCGATATACCAGGAGGAGGTGTCGAAAGCGAACTCGGCTTTCTTCCCGACCCTTCGCGCCACGGTCTCCAAGGGGCGCAACCAGACGGAGAGCTGGACGCCGCATCAACAAAAACCGCAATATTATAACACGGTCAGCAACGCCCTTTCGCTGAAGCAGCCGCTTTTCAACCTCGGGAGCATTGCGGGTTTGAAGCAGGCGAAAGCTGTCGTTGCCAAAAGCGAGTTGATGCTTGCACATGAGCAGTCCGCCCTTATCGTTCGGATTTCCGAGGCATTTTTCAATGTGCTTTTCAACGAAGAGAACCTGACATTCACCAGGGCGCAGACCAAAGCTTCATTTGAGCAGTTGCAACAGGCGAAAAGGCGATGTTCCGAAGGTTATGGAACCGTGACGGAGATCAGCGAAGCCCAGGCCAGTCACGACATGTCGATAGCCGACGAGGCTGCCGCCGTGAGCGGCCTTGAATTCAGCCGTCGGGAGCTGGAGCGCATCACGGGAGAGTATGCTGAACGGTTGTGCCGCCTGTCGCCGGCAAAGCTTGCGTTGACCGTTCCGGAACCTGCCGGCGTCGGTGCCTGGTTGGCCCTTGCCGAAGAGAACAACCACAGGTTGAATGCCTCGCGACAGGAGATCGAAGTCTCCCGGAAGGAGATCGACAAAAACCGTGCAGCCCGTTATCCCCAAATCGATCTCTGGGCTGGCAGGAACTATTCCCAAAGCGAGTCGAACTACACCATAGGCTCGACCTACGATACCTATTCGGTGAGCGTCCAGGTGAGCGTCCCGATATATTCCGGGGGGTATACAAGCGCTTCCGTCAGGCAGGCCGTGGCCAGGAAGATCAAGGCATATGACGACATGCAGGTGCAGGAACGGACCGTCATTTCGGATGTCAGGAAGTATTACGACGCGCAACTGAACAGCATCGTGCAGGTCAAGGCTTACGAGCAGGCGGTGAGGTCCCATGAAATAGCGCTGGATGGTACAAAGAAGGCGTTCCTTGCAGGGTTCCGGACGAATGCTGACGTGCTTGATGCCCAGAAAAAACTCCTGGAAAGCCGCAGGAGCCTTGCCAAGGCAAGGTATCAGTACATTCTGAACAATCTGATGCTCAAGGATTCGGCAGGAGTGCTGAGGCCCGGGGACATCGAGGTGGTCAACAGCTGCCTTGAGCCTGCCGGTACCTGACATCCTTTTGATCCATCAGAACTTTCCCGATAAATTCAAGCCAACATGCCCCTGCGCTCTTCCGGTAGGGGCATGAATGTTTTATTCCTGTTTTTCTCTCTTGCCGGGAATGTGCGTACCTTTGAAAAAAAAGGAGTCTTCATGCGCTTCAGGACCATCAGGACGGTTTCGGTTTTGGCTTCACTTTTCCTCGGGACCAGTCCCGCCGAACTCTTTGCGTGGCATGACCGTACCCACATGGCCATCGCCGAGGCGGGCGGTTTCGATCTCTGGTACAGCGCGGCCGCTCCCGACGTCGCCAAATCGAAAGAGCCGTTCACGGCGATCGAGGGCCCGAACCATTATTTCAACAACAACGCCGGACGGAAGGTCAGTGCAGACATGGTTCGCGGGCAGTCGGGCAAATATGACAAGCCGGATGAGGGCGGGGAGGGGCATCTCTACGGGGCCGTGATCGGTGCGGTCAGGGCTTACCGTACGGCTCAGGCGAAGGGGAAGTATGCCCGCTATCCGCTGGTCTACTGCGCGCACTACATCGGAGACCTCTCAATGCCGCTGCACAACACTCCATATGACGATTTCAACAGGGAGCGGCACGGTATCAATGACGGCATTATCGATGGTGGTATCAGGGACAGCGTCGCCTCCATCAGGAAGCGCCTGAGGCGGATCGTCATCAGGGACGAAGACGATCTTGCCCGCGAAATAGCTGTCGTCGGCGAATCGGCCCGAAAGCTGGGCGTGAAGATGAGGCGCGAGAACCGTGACATGACGACCAGTGAAGCCTATCTTCAGGTGATCCGCAGCGCTTCGCTCCTGAAGGCCGTGCTGGCGTTCGCGGAACATCCCGTGGAAACGGCCCTGGACACAAAACCGAAACAACCCTAACATGGCAAACAGGGAACATCTTGAGCTGATCCGCCAGGCAACGACCGTATGGAACAGTTGGCGTTCTGCTAACCCCGGAATTCATCCTGACCTGCGAGAGGCTGCCCTCGAAGGCGCCGACCTGAGGGAGGCCAACCTGAGTGATGCAAACCTCAATGGCGCCGTCCTTCGTAACGCACGGCTTTCGGGAGCCGACCTGCGAGGCGCCGACCTGCGGGGGGCTGACCTCTCCAAAGCAAGCCTTGACGGGGTCGATTTCAGCCGGAGCACGATCGACATCCTGACCACGTATGAAGGAGTTCAGGGATGTGAAGTCGGCGTTAACGGCCTCTATTCATCCGCCACCGATTCGGCGGCGCTTATGAGGATCGATCCGCCGGGCAACTCCATGCAGGGGGCAAACGCCGAGGCGGTCATCGAAAGCCTCAAGCAGGCCCGCAAGCTTCATACCTTCTCTCTGCTGCTTTCCGGCATCGGCCTGCTGTTCATCGTCATCAAGCCGAAGACCATCACCTTGCCCTACCTTGCGGGCTCATTCAAGTTCGACGAGCTCAGCTACACCTTTCTGGCCACCATCCTTTCGGCCATGCTCCTGAGCCAGGTATCGTCGTTCCTCGATTCGGCGCTGCAGGGCGCGCACTACCTGAACAATCGACGGGCGGCCATGCTCGTGGGTCACTTTCCCTGGCTGCTCTCCAAGTTTGAGAGCGATCCGGCCATGCGCCGACAGTCCAGGATACAGCGTTTTTTCCTGATCTACCATCCGGTGGTCTACATCTACTTCTTCGTGAGGTGGGATGCCCTGTTCACCGGCGACTGGACGGCCCTCCTCGATCATTACCGGGAACTGCCCATCGTGTTCGGAGAGTATCTGCTTCCGGTCATTTATCTCCTCCTGATCATACTATGCCGTCAGATTTTCAGGATGTCGGAAGGGTTCCAGCGACCGATCCTGTTCGATATGGAGACTGAACGGGAACGGCGGAGCGATATGGAACGCCTTGCCGAAGCCATCGAGAAGCAGGCTCTTCTGACAACAGAGATGGTCGAACTGATGCGCAAGCGCACTTCGTAGTCAACCCACCTCATCTCCCTTTACTTATCACTTACCGTTATAATGTGACGGACTTTGCTGGTGTTTCAGGTTTTTTATTTATTATTTGATCGAGGTGATTCACTTCGTGCGTCGGGTTCCCTCCTCGGTTACCATGCATCGTCGCTGATCATACCAGTCATCGTTCGTCGTTTTTTTCCCGTAGTACAGCCCTGAACCGTCAGTGCGTCGGTTGGCATCCCACGCATCTTCAAATAGTGAGCAAAGGAGGTGAACGGAAAGCAATCAATTCGTCAGCCCCGGAAGTAACCTGACCATCATCTAACCCTGCGAAGGAATCCATCCCTCTATCGGGTTCCGTCGCATAACACAGGAGGATTGCTATGCCCAAGAAAAAGGAGACCCGACCAGAATTGCACCGCATCTGCAATGTGGTGCCCTCCCATCAGGTCGAAGGTGACTGGACCATGGAGACCGCCCTGGCTTCCGGCGCCATAGCGGCACCGGCCAAGGCCGCGCCGGCAAGCGTGGACCTTCGCGAAGCCTGGTGGGACATCGGCGACCAGGGGCCGACAGGTTCATGCGTCGGCTGGGGATCGACCGACAGCGTCGCCCGATACCATTTCGTCAAGGCCGGCAAGCTGGCCAAGACCGAACATCTCTCCATCCGCCTCTCATGGATGGGGTCCAAGGAGCTCGATACGGATCCGAATCCGAACACCTTCATCGAGTCGGCCGGGACCACTTTGAAGGGGGCTGTGGATATCCTCAGGAAGAAGGGGGCTGTGCTCGACAGTGTGCTGCCGTTCCAGATCACGAACTACATGTACACCGGCGAGGAGAGTACCTTCTACGCCACCGCGGCCACCCGCAAGATCTCCTCTTACTTCAACCTCGGGAAGGACCTCGCCAAGTGGCGTGACTGGCTCGCGTCCCATGGACCGATCCTGGCCGCGCTGAGCGTCGACGCCACCTGGGACAACGCCACGGCGACCAAGGGCAAACTGGATACCTTCAAGCCAAATACGACCCGGGGCGGCCATGCCATCGCCATCGTCGGCTACACAGCCGACAAGCGTTTCATCGTGCGCAACAGCTGGGGGAGCGCCTGGGGCGACAAGGGCTACGGCTATGCCGCCGAGACCTACATCACGGCCGGATTTTTCAACGAGAGCTACGGCATTACGCTTTGAACAACGGTTCCCAGGCGCCCATGTGTTTTCTGGGCGCCCCGGGATCGTACCAGCATGAACGGAGGTTGTATTGAAGAGGACGCCTTTCCTGAAGTACCTTGCCCTGATGGCTATGCTTGTTGTCCCGGCGTTAATCGCCGGCGGCTGCACGGCCACATCCGGATCTCACCAAAACAAAGCATTTGCCATGGTGCATCAGCTCAATGAATCGGACAACAACCGCACGATCAGTATCCGTACCGGGGAAAAGCTGCGGATCACCCTGCCGGAGAACGCGACCACAGGGTTTCGCTGGGAGATAGAACGATGCGACAGGGAGCTGGTCGGTGTCGTCGCTGAAGAGCCCCGGTACCATTCCGGGAAGGTCGGGTCGGGGGGCCATGTGGAGTTCGTCTTCCAGGGCAGGAGCGTCGGCGTCTGCGAAATCGTGCTGAAGCACTGGCGTTCATGGGAGGGGGAGGCATCGGTCATCGCCCGCTACCACCTGCACGTCAACGTGCTTCAGTAAAAACAGAAAATAGGGGACGACATTCATTTTGTTCACTTGCGGCGGCTGAAGTGAACAAAATGAATGTCGTCCCCTCGAACGCGTCCCCTCGAACGCGTCCCCTCGAACGCGTCCCCTCGAACGCGTCCCCTCGAACGCGTCCCCTCGAACGCGTCCCCTCGAACGCATCCCCTCGAACGCATCCCCTTGAACGAAAACCGTTGTTCAGTTCAGTTCGGAATAGCGCAGGAACTCCCTTGTGCGCTCGTCCCGGGGGTTGTCCAGCAGTTCCCTGGTGGAGTTCATTTCGACGAGCTCCGATTTTCCCATGAAGGCAAGCTGGTCGGCGAATCCTTTCAGGAAACGCACGGAGTGCGATACGATCATCACGGTGTGGCCGGCGGCGGCGAACTCCTGCAGGAGGGTGCGCACGTCTCCGCTCCTGATGGGGTCGAGCGCGCTGGTCGGTTCGTCGAGCAGGAGCACGTCGGGTTTCATGGCAAGCGCCCGCAGGATGGCCACGCGCTGCTGCTCGCCGCCAGAAAGTTCCTCGGGGTACTTGTTCCGGTGCTGCTCGATGCCGAGTTTCGCGAGCAGGGCGATCGCTTCGTGTTCCGCATCGGCCTTCGGCATCCGGTTGACATGAACCGGCGCCTCGATGATGTTCCCGAGCACAGTCAGGTGGGGGAACAGGTGCAGGTGCTGGAACACGATGCCCGATCTCTTCCGGAACTCCCAGAGCCTCTCCGACCGGGTCTCGCTTTCCGATGCCTTCAAGGTGTTCCTTCCTATCGTGATGCTTCCGCCCTCGAAGGGCAGCAGGCCGCACAGGCACATCAGGAGCGTGGTCTTGCCGTTGCCGGACGGGCCGATGATGCCGAGGATTTTTCCCGGCTCAAGCTCAAGATTGACATTGCTCAGCAGTCTTGTGCCCTGGACGGTTGTGGTCAGTTCCCTGATGGTGATCATTTGTCGGTTCCCGAGGATAGAATGCCGGTTGATTTTCTCTGCAGCCGCTGTTCCAGCTTGTGCGCGTAATGGGCAAGGGGCAGGCTCATGGCCAGGTAGTAGCAGCATACCACCAGGCCGATGCCGAGGTAGCTCTGCGTGGCGTTGGCCAGCTCACGGTAGGCGGTGGCCAGTTCCCAGACCGCTATGGCGAACGCCGTCGAGGTGTCCTTGAAGAGCGCCACGAAATCGTTGGTCATCGGAGGCAGGGCGACCCTGAACGCCTGCGGGAAGATGATGCGCCGGAACGCCTGCACCGGCCGCATTCCGAGCGAGTAGGCTACCTGCCACTGCCGTGACGGGACGGCATCGAAGGCCGTCCGGTAGACCTGCGACTCATAGGCAGCGTAGTTCAGGCCGAGGCCGACTACGGCCGTCAGCCAGCCAGGCAGGGTGATGCCCACCACCGGCAGCCCGAAATAGAGGAACAGCAGTTGCACCAGCACCGGCGTGCCCCTGAAGAATTCGATGTAGGCGGTGCAAGCCACCCTGACGGGCGTATTGCCGTTGGATTGGCCGAGCGCAAGCGGTATGCCGAGGACGACGGCAATAAGCATCGCGCCGAAGGCGATCATGATGGTGACCAGCGCAGCCTTGGTCAGCTTGATGAGACCTTCTGACCAGTTGAAGTTCGATTTCGTGACCTTTAAGTCGACAGGTTTTTCCGTACGGAGGCTCAGTTGTTCATCGTTCCAGAGCTCCCATTTCCTGAAGATCTTTTCTGTGGTACCGTTGTTGGCCAGCCTGTCGATGGCGGTGTTCACCTTTGCCAGCAGGGCGGTATCCGCTTTCCTGATGCCGACGACATAGGCTCCGGTGTTGAATGGTTCGCCGGCGGCCTTGAGCTTCGGGTTACGTCGCGCGTAGAACATCTCACCGGCCACGTCCATCAGCACGGCATCCACCCGGCCCATTTCGAGGTCCTGGTATGCTCCTACCGGGTCCTGATAGCCGATGCTTTTGTATCCGCCTTCGTCAAGCAGTCTCGATGCGGCGCAGTTGACCAGCGTCCCGACCTTCATTCCGTATTTCCTGCACGCTTCGAGGGAGGTGATCTTCGAATCGCTTTTCCTTACGGTTAACTGAAGCCTGAAAAGGTAGTAAGGCTTGCTGAACAGGACTTCGCGGGCGCGGTCCCCGGTCGGTTCGAAACCATCGATGATGACGTCGAACTCCTTGCGCTGCAGGGAGGCGACGATGCTCTCCCAGTCGGTCGGCACGAACTCGGCTTTCATGCCCATTTCACGGGCGAGCGCCTCGGCGAATTCGTAATCGAAACCGGTATATGACTGGGGGTTTTCAGGATCGGCGAAGACGTAGGGGGCTCCACCGCTGGGATCGGCTCCCCATCGTAGTGCAGGAGCGGCCTGTGCCGTCAGTGAGTTGATCACCAGCAGCATAAAGAGAAACAACAGCTTTTTCGTGGCAGGGAGGGGCTTTGCGGTTTACAGGGACTAATCGATTACAGCTGAAATTACGCATCAGGCAGGCTTTGTCAATGAAATATTCTCGTGCAAGTAATAAATTCCTGAAGGTTCCTCGCAGCATATCATGGAGGGCCGTTACATTTGTTATGACATTCAGATGAAGTCCTTTAAAGAGGATTGACAGTCTGGTACTGTCATCGGCAGTTGGTCATGGATCCCCTTGCCTTATTGTGTCGCCGTTATTGCCCTTCAACGAGTTGTATCCCTCATGAACATCAACCTTCCCCTCAGGATCGCCGGTATCGGACGCTACCTTCCCTCACGCGTGGTGTCGAGCGCCGAACTCGAATCAAGTCTCGGGCTTCCGGAGGGCTGGGTGGAACGGAGGAACGGAGTTCGTGAACGCCGCTGGGTGACCGATGAAACATCCTCGTTCATGGCTGCCGCCGCGGCCCGAGAGGCACTGTCGGAAGCCTGCCTGGAGCCGGAGGAGCTCGACCTCATCATAAACGCTTCCGGCACAGGAGAGCAGTCGATACCCGATACGGGGGCTCTGATCCAGAGGCAGCTCGGCCTCGGCCGTTCGGGCATACCAGCCATGACGGTCAATACCACCTGCCTGAGTTTCATCACGGCCCTGGATGTGGCGGCGCAGTACCTCTACTCGGGCCGCTTCTCCAGGATCCTCATCGCCAGTTCGGATATCGCATCGTGCGGCATCAACCGCAGGCAGCCGGAGTCGGCGACCCTTGTGGGGGATGCAGCGGCTGCCGTCGTCGTCATGAGGCCAGGGGCAGGGGAGCAGTCTATGATTCGCGATGCGAATTTCAGGACCTATGGCGCCGGGGCGTACATGACGGCAATCATGGGCGGAGGTTCGGCACGCCATCCGCACAAGCAGGGCCATAACCCGGAAGACGATCTTTTCCATATGGACGGCCCCGCCGTGCTGCGCATGGCAAAGGAGTACGGCGGAGCGTTTCTCGAAGAGCTCTGTTCCGGGTTGTCGAAAAGCCTGGTCGACATCGACCTCGTCGTCCCGCACCAGTCGAGCAGGGTCGGCCTGCAGTTGCTTCAGGGTTACGGTTGGCCGGAGCAGTCGATCATGCAGACTCTCGAACAGCTCGGTAACTGCGTTGCCGCCTCTATTCCGGCGACCTTTTATGAGGCGGTGCGGTGCGGACGGGTGAAGCGAGGCGACAGATTGCTGCTCGTCGGGACCGGAGCCGGGCTTTCGATCGGAGGGCTCGTGCTCGTCTATTGATGTGCCCAAAACAAACGAGGGAGGCGCTCCTTATGGAGAGAACCGTGCTGGTGACCGGCAACAATACCCTATCCTCTGCACAAATTCCGCTATCGAAGCTCTCAATAGAAATCAGCAAAAAAATGCTCCGTTATGATGCCATCCCGGCATCAGGGATCGGACGTCCCCCAATCCATTTTTTCCGTGAGGCACCGTCAACAAAATTTGATATGGCCTGTCATTCACACCCGCATTCTGCACCCCGACAACACCATGACCGAATAGATCGTATGCATCATCGTCTTTTTTTTGTGTGATATTCTCAAGTTCATGTTTTCAGGAACGTCCCCAAAGTTTTTCCTTTTTTCCGTCAGGCACCGTCAACAAAATTTGATATGGCCTGTTATTCACATCCGTATTTTGCACCCCGACAACACCATGACCGAATAGATCTTATGCATCATCGTCTTTTTTTTGTGTGATATTTACAGGTTTATGTTTTCAGGAACGTCCCCAAAGTTTTTCCACAGGTTTATGTTTTCAGGAACGTCCCCAAAGTTTTTCCTGTTTTCAGGAACGTCCCCAAAGTTTTTCCAAAGTTTTTCGCAGGAACGTCCCCAAAGTTTTTCGGTGTGTGTATAAAAAAAGTATGAGCTTCGATGGTGGGCCGGAATGCCGGAAATTCTTCAGCATCAAGGGTTCGCGGTTGTAAGGGTATCCGGGATGCCTTGTCGGAGGGAGAAAAAATATGGCCGTGACATTGACCCGGCGGAAAAAAATCGTTACACTTCAGGAGTTCTTTCTGCATGCCGGTGCCGGATATTTTCATCCGGATAATAGGGAAGTACGTGAGAATCGTACACTGTGCCCGCAACTGTAGGACGGTGTGCCGGGTGGCTGAGAGGACAGCTCTGTCCATGATGCCGCTGCGGCTGGAAACGCAGACACTCTGCCGCCCCCCCATGAAATGCCACGGGGAAGGCCGGGGAAGGATGCCTCCGCACTGGTTGACGCTGAAAAAGCGTCGCCGTCCATAGTCAGGAGACCTGCCGGAAATGCTGTCGTCATATGGCTTCGGGAAGAGAGCCAGGCGGCCATGTCGATGTTCGTTTCCGGAAGCCCCGAAAGGTTTTTTTACCGTTTTTTCACAAAGCTTTTCAGCAGTTTTGCGTGGTGGTTATATTACCATTTGCGTTTTATCGCACGACTGCGGAATACCTGCTTCCTGAAAGGATAAGTCGCGCTATTTAAAGTCTTTACCTTTCAAAAAAATATTGACTTCGGAGACCTCCCATGAAAATATCCCGCCACTTCACGACTTCCGGACAGAACGTTTACGACCGTTTCGAGTACACCCTAAGGACTTCCGTGCTGCGCAATCCCGATGGTTCGAAAGTGTTTGAAATGAACGATGTCGAGGTGCCGGTTTCGTGGTCGCAGGTAGCTTCCGATATCCTTGCCCAGAAATATTTCCGCAAGACCGGAGTGCCGCAGCGCGATGAGAACAGGGAGGTCATGCTCGACTCTGAAGGCCGTCCGGTGACCGGCAGCGAAAACTCCATCAAGCAGGTGGTGCACCGCATGGTCGGTTGCTGGCGTGAGTGGGGTGAACAGTACCGCTACTTCGATACCCCTGATGATGCACAGGCGTTTTACGACGAGGTCGCCTATATGCTGCTCGCCCAGATGGCCGCACCGAACTCTCCCCAGTGGTTCAACACCGGCCTCAAGTTCGCCTACAGCATCGACGGCCCCGCCCAGGGACATTTCTACGTCGACCAGAAGAGTGGCGAGACTCGCGAATCCGAAGACGCCTATAGCCGCCCGCAGGCCCACGCCTGCTTCATCCAGTCCGTCCAGGACGACCTGGTCAACGAAGGCGGCATTTTCGACCTCGCCATTCGCGAGGCCAGGGTCTTCAAGTTCGGCAGCGGCTCCGGCACCAACTACTCGAACCTAAGGGGTTCCGGTGAAAAGCTAAGCGGCGGCGGAAGCTCTTCCGGCCTGATGAGCTTCCTGAAGATCTTCGATTCCGCGGCCGGCGCCATCAAGTCCGGCGGCACCACCCGCCGCGCTGCCAAGATGGTCATCATCGACATCGACCATCCCGACGTCGAGAAGTTCATCGAATGGAAGGCCAAGGAGGAGGACAAGGTCGCAGCGATGGTCACCGGCTCCAGGATATGCTCGCGTTTCCTGAAAGCCATCGTCTCCGAAGCCCTCGTCGGCGGTACCGACCGCCAGGAGAACCCGGCCCTCGACAGGCTCATCCGCAACGCTTTGCATCGCGGTGTGCCCATGAGCTATATCATGCGCGTGCTCGCTCTGGTCGAGCAGGGGTACACCACCCTCGATTTCGAAGAGTACGATACGCACTACGAGTCCGAAGCCTACCAGACAGTCGGCGGTCAGAACTCGAACAACAGTGTCCGCGTGACCAACGCCTTCATGAAGGCCGTGCAGAACGACGAGATGTGGGTGCTGCGCGAGCGCACCACAGGCAAGGACTTCAGGGCTGTGCGAGCCCGCGACCTCTGGGAGAAGATCGCCATGAGCGCATGGAAGTGCGCCGACCCTGGCCTGCAGTTCGACACGACCATCAACGACTGGCACACCTGCCCGAAGAGCGGCCGCATCAACGCCAGTAATCCATGTAGCGAGTACATGTTCCTCGACGATACTGCATGCAACCTGGCCAGCCTCAACCTGGCCCATTTCCTCGACGAGGCCAGCGGCAAGATCATGATCGCAGAACTGATGCACGCGTCCAGCCTCTGGACCGTCGTGCTCGAGATCTCGGTACTCATGGCCCACTTCCCGTCGAAGGAGATCGCCCGACTGAGCTACGAGTTCAGGACTCTCGGCCTCGGTTTCGCCAACATGGGGCGCCTACTCATGGTGCTCGGCATTCCTTACGATTCACCGCGAGCGCTTTCGATCGCTGGCGCCATCTCGGCCCTCATGACCGGCCAGGCCTACGTCACTTCGGCCGACATGGCTCGTGATCTTGGCGCATTCGCCCGATACCATGAGAACAGCGAAGAGATGCTGCGCGTCATCCGCAACCACAGCAGGGCGGCCAGGAACGCCTCGGAAGAGGACTACGAAGGACTTTCCGTCAAACCGCGCGGCATCGATTCCGAATACTGCCCGAAAGAGCTGTTCGAAGCGGCCGGCAAGGTCTGGGATGAGGCGCTCAAGAAGGGCAGGAAGCATGGCTTCCGCAACGCGCAGGTCAGCGTCATCGCACCGACCGGCACCATCGGCCTGGTCATGGACTGCGACACCACGGGCATCGAACCCGAATTCGCCATCGTCAAATTCAAGAAGCTTGCCGGCGGAGGCTACTTCAAGATCGTCAACCAGTCCGTGCACAAGGCGCTCGCCCGCCTCGGCTACACCGCCGCGCATATCGAGGACATTGAAAAGTACTGCAAGGGGCAGGGCACCCTCAGGGGATGCCCCGGCATCAACCAGCAGTGGCTCAAGAGCCGCGGGTTCACCGATGACAAGCTCGAGGTGATTGAAAAGCAGCTCGAAGGGGTGTTCGACATCCGCTTCGCCTTCAACAAGTGGATCGTCGGCGAGGAGTTCTGCCACTCCCTCGGCTTCAGCGAGGCCGAGCTGAATGACCCGAACTTCGATATGCTGATCGCCCTTGGGGCCACGCCGGAAGATGTCGATGCGGCCAACGACTACGTCTGCGGCACCATGACCATCGAAGGCGCGCCGCACCTCAAGGAGGAGCACCTTCCGGTATTCGACTGTGCCAGCACCTGCGGCAAGAAGGGGCGCCGCTACATCAACCACATGGCCCACGTGCACATGATGTCCGCCGTCCAGCCCTTTATCTCCGGTGCCATCTCCAAGACGGTCAACATGCCAGGAAGCGCCACGACCGTCGAGATCGGCGACGTCTACATGTCGGCATGGCAGTCCATGGTCAAGGCCATCACCATCTACCGCGACGGCTCCAAGCTTTCGCAGCCGCTCAACATCTCCAACCTCTCGCCGCTTGACGAAGTGATCATGCTCGGCAATGAGGAGGACCTCGACGAGACCAAGGGACCGAAGGAGGTCCAGGAGCGCATCATCGAACGCGTCTACCACCGCTCCGAGCGCCGCATGCTGCCCAAGCGCCGCAAGGGCTACATCCGTGAGGCCTATGTCGGCGGGCACAAGGTGTTCCTCCGGACCGGCGAATACGAAGACGGTTCGCTGGGCGAAGTGTTCATCGACATGTACAAGGAGGGCGCATCCTTCAAGGGACTCCTGAACTGCTTCGCAGTGCTCGCATCGAAGGCGCTGCAGTACGGCATGCCGCTCGAGGAACTGGTCGACAGCTTCACCTTCACCCGTTTCGAGCCCGCTGGCGCCGTGCAGGGGCACAACGCCATCAAGAACTCCACCTCGATCCTCGACTACGTGTTCCGCTCTATCGGCTACGACTACCTCGGACGCAAGGATTTCGTCCACGTCAAGGCCGTCGACGAGGTGCCTGATGTCGTGTCCAAGAACGGCAACGGAACTCACGCAGCGAAGGTGCACGAACCGGAGCTTGCCGTCCACACCATGGCCGCTCAGGCCGACGAGCATCACGTCGCACTTCAGAGCCAGGTCGCCCAGGCGAGGGTTCAGGGCTACACCGGCGAACAGTGCGAGAACTGCGGCTCCATGCGAGTCAAGCAGAACGGTACCTGCAAGGTCTGTGATGATTGCGGGATGACCACCGGCTGCTCTTGAAGTAACCGTTTTCTGCCTGTTGTCCCGACATTGCCTCCTGGCAATGTCGGGGTGAGGCGTTGCCCGAAATCGTCACGTACTACGTGTACGCTCCGGTTTCTCCGCTCCGTCCGCCTTTCCCGATGGGTCGGGGTCACTACACTTTTTATAGGTGCCCTTTATTCTGTTGTTTCTGCGTTAATGATATGATTTTGAAGTAGAATTAACGTTATTTATTTTTCATAGAAGTTGTTCTATTGACTACGTATTGATGCACAAAAACCATGTGTGCAGATACCGAAACGCGAATACCGGACAGTGCACCATCTCGGGAAGGGCAGACTCATTCTCCGAAACTTCTTGAGTCATTACGTCAGGCACTGTATGTTCGGCACTACAGCAACAGAACAACAGATACCTATTGCGCCTGGGTCAAACGTTTTGTTCATTTCCATAACCTCAGGCATCCAAAGGATATGGGTGAAAAGGAGATCAATGCCTTTTTGACTCATCTTGCCGTGGAGGATAAGGTGAGTTCTTCTACGCAGAATCAGGCATTGAGCGCACTGTTATTTCTTTACAGGTATGTTATAGGCAAAGAAATTGGTGATCTTGGACAGGTCATTCGTGCCAGAAAGTCTGTCCGGTTGCCAGTGGTGTTGACTCGTGAAGAGGTGAAATCGCTTCTTGCTCAGCTATCAGGTGACAAATGGTTAATGGCATCGCTCATGTATGGTGCCGGATTGAGGCTGATGGAATGTCTTCGATTGCGTGTCCAGGATATTGATTTTTCTCGTAGTGAAATTATGGTTCGTGATGGCAAGGGGGCAAAAGACAGGATAACGATGTTGCCTGAATCTTTGAAAAATCCACTCGGCGACCATCTGAAAAATGTCAAACGCATTCACGATAAAGACATCGCTGATGGCTGGGGGCGTGTACTGCTGCCGAATGCCCTGGATCGGAAATATCCGAATGCACCTGCCGAATGGAGATGGCAATGGGTTTTTCCCCAGGAAAAACGGTGGGTAAATATGAAGACCGGCGAGGAGGGACGGCACCACATGGATGAGTCACTAATTCAAAAAGCTGTCAAAGAGGCGGCATTTCATGCACAATTGACAAAACGGGCCACTTGCCATACATTCCGGCACTCTTTTGCTACTCACTTGCTGGAAGGCGGATATGATATTCGAACCGTACAGGAACTTCTTGGGCATAGTGATGTAAGAACAACCATGATTTACACCCATGTTTTAAATCGTGGGCCATCCGGAGTTCGCAGTCCTGTTGACGGCTTGTAAGGTACGTTTTTATGCCGATCCATATAAGAAGCAAAAATAAAACGTAACACAACGCATAAAATGTTAGTAATAATGTAATTAGCGGTATCCTGAGCGTCTTTTCGATTGCGTCTTATATGGGCTGGAATTCAAAAATCCGCGGTATAGGCGGATCAATCTAATTATTGTTGGCCGTCTAGATCAACTCTCGGACTTTGAAATGCCGCTCCCCTCAAAAACAAAAATCGATAAGGCCGGTTTGGCCCTTGCGAAAGCAAGGTTCAAGGACGAGGTTGACTACATTGAGCTAGAAGAAGCCTTCGATGAGTATCGAAAGGCACACTTGCAGCCGCTCTCAGAAACCACACTCGAACTACAGCAACTCCTGACTAACTTTGGCGCGCCGTACTACATAGCCCAACGCCTAAAACGCAAGCCACAGATTGTTCGGAAGCTGAACCGATTGAGCGTCCGCTTGACGCAACTGCAAGACATTGGCGGTTGCAGAATCATCGTCCACCGGAATTCCGATGTGGACAAGCTCGTCAAATACCTAGTTGATTCGGTCGGTGCACAGAACGTATTCACCATCGACCGGACGACTGACTATCGAGACAAAGGCCGCGACGACACAGGATATCGAGCTTTGCATGTAATTCTTAAGCGTAGCGGCGTGTTTCTCGAATTGCAGATTCGTAGCCGAATACAACACTATTGGGCGGAGAGTATCGAACGAACATCAGTGATTTATGGCTACCACCTGAAAGAGAGTGAAGGTAGCCCCCAAGTTATTCAATACTTCAAAACCTTGTCCGATGTTTTCTTCGAAATTGAGGCTGGGAGAGAGGCATCTGTTGCGCAGCGCCTCCGAATCGACTCATTACGCGCTGTATGCGAAGAGATAATTCGAGAGTCTGATCGCCACAAGGTCTTCGATAGTTTTGTCAACGAGGACATTATTCTCACACTTACAGAGAAGGAGAGCCGAAACCCAGCTGGGCTGAACAACTGGATTTTGGTTTTCGATTGGAACGCCGGGGCCTTCGTTAGCTGGGATATTGTGAGCCGCAATCCAAGTGACGCCGTCGAAACATACATTGAATACGAGCGTATGTTTCCAGTGGAATCTGGTTACGAAGTTGTATTGGTTGGCTCATCAGAAGTGGCGACAGTCCGCCAAACCCACAGTCACTACTTTGGCATCGAGTCTTACGACAATATTCTTGAGAATCTGGACACGTCAATTGTTGGTTTCACACGAAAAATTGATATTGACGTTGGAGCTAGGAAGATACTTGCGTGCATGCAGCGTCGGCATTTTTGGGGCAAAAAGACTATCTCAATAGACACGCTGAACAATCACTTCTGCAAAGATGTGTTGACGTTCAATTCGTCACTTCGAACTCTTTTGGATAAAGGACTCGTTCAGACTTCTACTCTAAATGGCGGTGTCTCTTTGAATGTTCGGAAAAAGGCGGAAATTGAGCAATACCTTTGATGCCCAGACGGCCAACCCATCATTCCACCGGACGCTGCGCGGTGAAGCCGCGCAGCGCCAGTGAATTCAGACGTTCGACCAAAACCATACTGTCTGGAAGATACCAACAATTGAGCAACTCGGATTACATGTAATGCCATACACTGTCACCCCAAATACGACCCAGGATAAACAAGCACTACTCCGCTACTTTCGGGAGCGCGGAGAAGAGAAGCTTTCGGAACTGCGCCAAGAGTTCGGGAATCAGCACTACAAACAACTTGCGGATGGTGTAAATAAGACCATCGGTGCGTCGCTGGATGCCTTTAGAGAGGTCATCATCGACAAGTCCGATTCGGATGGATGGACTGACGACGATCGTTTGTGCTCCATTCTCACTTCGACCTATTGTGCTCAAGTCGCGATGCTTGATCTGAGAAATCAAGTATGGCCGTACGAGTACATGGCCTTTTCTCGTCGAATCGGTGAGCTTTGGGAGCGGTTCGTCCATATCCCATTCTCCTACGCTGTGACTAACGTCTCGCCATTTGTCCCTCCGCTTTTCTCGGAGGTCCGCGCCAATCTGCGACGCGAGATCGAAGAATACATTCAGGAACTTCCGCTTACGGAAGAACAGAAAAACGATTTATTGGAATACTACGAAAAAGTCTGGGTGCTTGTGGACTCGGGCGAAATCAGCCTCCAACTAGATCTGCATGCAGAGATAAATGGAAAAAAAGTAAACATCGATTTCAAGAGCGGCTTTGGCTCGAATGAGAAAGGAAATACTAATCGTCTTTTGATGGTTGCGACCATCTATAAGAATTTGGAGGATGACTACGAGAACGTCCTACTTGTTCGAGCCCGTGAAGATCTAAACAACCACTACTTTAGGACGCTCAAGAATTCTGAGGTTTGGGAGGCGTTCTGCGGTGAGGAAGCGTACGGTAAGATTGGTGAGTTTACTGGGTTTGATCTGCGGAACTGGATTTCTCAGAATATTGACTGGGAAAATGATCTTCTTCCCGAGACAGTCAGCCATCTCACGGAGAGTAATTTGATGGGCTACTTAGAATGGTAATTCAGGAGCGCCACAGAGATCCTTATCGCGCCTTCTTTACTGCAGACGAGGCGCTAGGTGACTACATGGTTAGTCTACTCGATCTGTCAGACGGTGATCAGCTTTTAGAGCCAGCCGCTGGGGATGGGCATTTGATTGATTCCATCAAAAAGGCTCAGTCCTCCTGCTCAATCACTGCTTACGAACTCAATCCTCGACAGATTGATAACCTGTGTGCCAAGTTCACTAGCGATAATTCGGTGAAGATCATCGCGCGAGATACCATCCTCTGCCCGGATCTTGATCTAAGGGAAACTTTCGGACCCCGATTCACAAAGATACTCGCTAATCCTCCCTATGGTGGCTGGCAGGAGTACGAACGGAGAGACGACCTCAAGAAACGATTTCGTGGGTTCTACGTCAGAGAAACCTACACGTTATTTCTTTTGCGTTGCCTGCGGCTATTAGAACTAGGAGGAAGGCTTGTCTTTATCATTCCGAACACCTTCCTCTATCTAAATATGCACGAGCCACTTCGGAAGTATATCTTGGAGAACTTCTCCATTGATTCGATAGACAATTTTAAATCGTCACTTTTTCCGGGCATTTCATTTGGCTACGCTGATCTGTGCATTATTTCGATTACCGCTAAGCCTGCAGGCGATAGCCACGCATTTCGGCTTCGGTTCGTTGATTCAATTGATGAATTTGATTCGTCCGCTCACTCGAAAGCCAATTCGAGATTCGTTCTTCAGCGGGATATTTTGAGGAAACCGAATTACACGATCCCCGTTTCCGCGGACAAGTCTTCAGAAGAGCAGCTGTTAGGGCACGAATCCTTGATGGCTGACGTGGCAGACTGCGTAACCGGGTTCTATTCCGGGAATGACAAACGATTTTTGCGGCGCGCATCCGTCACGGTCAAGCGCTCTAATGGATATGAGGTGATAGAGCAAGCTCAGGTTGCATCTAATCTCGAAGGTATTACCGAGCCTCTTGACGGAATCGAAGGTGATCGCTGTTTTGTGCCGATTCTAAAAGGTGGAGGATTTCACTTTATAAAACCGACAATGTGGTATGTGGATTGGAGCAAAGAAGCGGTTGCTCATTACAAGGCTGACCGGAAAGCACGGTTTCAAAATCCTGCATACTACTTCAGGAAAGGTATCGGCTTCCCCATGGTCACATCGAGTAAACCGACGGCATCGCTGATTGATGGCGGTTTGTTCGATCAGTCTATTGTTGGGATATTTCCAAAAAATGTCGAGTTAGAGTTTTTGCTTGCTTACTGTAACTCAAAGCCATTTTGGGCTTGCCTGAAGACCATAAATCCATCCGCCAACAATTCCGCAAGGTATGTCTTGCGGACACCTATTATTCGGGGCGAGCCAGACCAAGAAGCGATCATCGCTCAGAAAACGAGAGAGCTGCTCGATCTTATACGGAATGGTGGGAAAGGTGGTGATAAATTACAGGCCGAGATCCTGGACTCAATCACTCGATATGTGAAACAAAAGGCGTCGAACAAGGCGCTAGAACCGACGTCGCTGCGCGCCGCGGCTCAGCTTTAGCGTTCGACCAAAACCATACTGTCTGGAAGATACCAACAATTGAGCAACTCGGATTACATGTAATGCCATACACTGTCACCCCAAATACGACCCAGGATAAACAAGCACTACTCCGCTACTTTCGGGAGCGCGGAGAAGAGAAGCTTTCGGAACTGCGCCAAGAGTTCGGGAATCAGCACTACAAACAACTTGCGGATGGTGTAAATAAGACCATCGGTGCGTCGCTGGATGCCTTTAGAGAGGTCATCATCGACAAGTCCGATTCGGATGGATGGACTGACGACGATCGTTTGTGCTCCATTCTCACTTCGACCTATTGTGCTCAAGTCGCGATGCTTGATCTGAGAAATCAAGTATGGCCGTACGAGTACATGGCCTTTTCTCGTCGAATCGGTGAGCTTTGGGAGCGGTTCGTCCATATCCCATTCTCCTACGCTGTGACTAACGTCTCGCCATTTGTCCCTCCGCTTTTCTCGGAGGTCCGCGCCAATCTGCGACGCGAGATCGAAGAATACATTCAGGAACTTCCGCTTACGGAAGAACAGAAAAACGATTTATTGGAATACTACGAAAAAGTCTGGGTGCTTGTGGACTCGGGCGAAATCAGCCTCCAACTAGATCTGCATGCAGAGATAAATGGAAAAAAAGTAAACATCGATTTCAAGAGCGGCTTTGGCTCGAATGAGAAAGGAAATACTAATCGTCTTTTGATGGTTGCGACCATCTATAAGAATTTGGAGGATGACTACGAGAACGTCCTACTTGTTCGAGCCCGTGAAGATCTAAACAACCACTACTTTAGGACGCTCAAGAATTCTGAGGTTTGGGAGGCGTTCTGCGGTGAGGAAGCGTACGGTAAGATTGGTGAGTTTACTGGGTTTGATCTGCGGAACTGGATTTCTCAGAATATTGACTGGGAAAATGATCTTCTTCCCGAGACAGTCAGCCATCTCACGGAGAGTAATTTGATGGGCTACTTAGAATGGTAATTCAGGAGCGCCACAGAGATCCTTATCGCGCCTTCTTTACTGCAGACGAGGCGCTAGGTGACTACATGGTTAGTCTACTCGATCTGTCAGACGGTGATCAGCTTTTAGAGCCAGCCGCTGGGGATGGGCATTTGATTGATTCCATCAAAAAGGCTCAGTCCTCCTGCTCAATCACTGCTTACGAACTCAATCCTCGACAGATTGATAACCTGTGTGCCAAGTTCACTAGCGATAATTCGGTGAAGATCATCGCGCGAGATACCATCCTCTGCCCGGATCTTGATCTAAGGGAAACTTTCGGACCCCGATTCACAAAGATACTCGCTAATCCTCCCTATGGTGGCTGGCAGGAGTACGAACGGAGAGACGACCTCAAGAAACGATTTCGTGGGTTCTACGTCAGAGAAACCTACACGTTATTTCTTTTGCGTTGCCTGCGGCTATTAGAACTAGGAGGAAGGCTTGTCTTTATCATTCCGAACACCTTCCTCTATCTAAATATGCACGAGCCACTTCGGAAGTATATCTTGGAGAACTTCTCCATTGATTCGATAGACAATTTTAAATCGTCACTTTTTCCGGGCATTTCATTTGGCTACGCTGATCTGTGCATTATTTCGATTACCGCTAAGCCTGCAGGCGATAGCCACGCATTTCGGCTTCGGTTCGTTGATTCAATTGATGAATTTGATTCGTCCGCTCACTCGAAAGCCAATTCGAGATTCGTTCTTCAGCGGGATATTTTGAGGAAACCGAATTACACGATCCCCGTTTCCGCGGACAAGTCTTCAGAAGAGCAGCTGTTAGGGCACGAATCCTTGATGGCTGACGTGGCAGACTGCGTAACCGGGTTCTATTCCGGGAATGACAAACGATTTTTGCGGCGCGCATCCGTCACGGTCAAGCGCTCTAATGGATATGAGGTGATAGAGCAAGCTCAGGTTGCATCTAATCTCGAAGGTATTACCGAGCCTCTTGACGGAATCGAAGGTGATCGCTGTTTTGTGCCGATTCTAAAAGGTGGAGGATTTCACTTTATAAAACCGACAATGTGGTATGTGGATTGGAGCAAAGAAGCGGTTGCTCATTACAAGGCTGACCGGAAAGCACGGTTTCAAAATCCTGCATACTACTTCAGGAAAGGTATCGGCTTCCCCATGGTCACATCGAGTAAACCGACGGCATCGCTGATTGATGGCGGTTTGTTCGATCAGTCTATTGTTGGGATATTTCCAAAAAATGTCGAGTTAGAGTTTTTGCTTGCTTACTGTAACTCAAAGCCATTTTGGGCTTGCCTGAAGACCATAAATCCATCCGCCAACAATTCCGCAAGGTATGTCTTGCGGACACCTATTATTCGGGGCGAGCCAGACCAAGAAGCGATCATCGCTCAGAAAACGAGAGAGCTGCTCGATCTTATACGGAATGGTGGGAAAGGTGGTGATAAATTACAGGCCGAGATCCTGGACTCAATCACTCGATATGTGAAACAAAAGGCGTCGAACAAGGCGCTAGAACCGACGTCGCTGCGCGCCGCGGCTCAGCTTTAGCGTTAGCTTTACAAAAAGGAGATCAGCAGTATGTCAACCACCGTAATTTCTATCGGCCCGTTTCGCGACGTCCATGACATTGATGTCACAACAACCAAAGGGCGTCGTTGCACCATCGACATATACAAAAATAATAGTGGCTTTGACTCCGAAGTAACCATTCTTGATAGTGTTTCCAGCCCGTCAGGTAGCTGGGTGTACAACACCAAGCCGGTAAGTGACTCTGCCATCGATAATTTTGATGCAGCTATCGAGCTTATTAAAAAGTATCTTTCTGAAGTAGATCCACAGGATTCGATCAAAGATGTTCATAATCCGTGTAACACGCCATTTATAAGCGAAGCGGACCAGAACAGTGTCCTTTCAGATAAAGGGGTTCCTCTCAGTGTTCGAGTCAATTAAAGCTAACAAAGCCATTAAATTCGCTCCCTGCGGTCGCCGGACGCTCGTTCCTCGCGCCGTTTATAGCGGGCGTTATGTCCCTTCAACGGAGGTTCCATGCTAGTTCCGGTTGGTAAGCACAAAGGAAAATCTGCCGAGTCTCTCGTGCTCAAAGAGCCAGGGTATGTTCATTGGCTTCAAGGGCAAACCGCTACCGGCCCTCTACTTGCCCTTCAAAAAGAGGTTCAGAACCTCATCAAGAAGTTCGACCAAAGGCCATTTCACGTCAAATGCAACGGCAACGCATGCTCTGCTCAGGCAAGCCGTCTCTCCGTCTACGGAGACAGCATTTCTCCTTACTGGTGGTGTGATAGCTGCGATCCCTATCAAATGGGCGCTATCGCCGGAAAGCTACAGATATTCCGTTCCTATTCGTCAGCCTTAACCCATGTCGAGTTTTTCTGCGCTGGCCGGCAGAGCGACTACAAAGAACTCGTCAAGGCAATAGCCCAAGCCAAAGGTTTGCCGTCAAGGGTTGGCGAGTCTCAAGCTGCCGCGTTCTTCAAGTGAAGTGGCATAACCTTTCAGTCGAGCGGACCTGCGCGAAAAGCCGCGCAGGCCGCTCACTTCCACGTTAGGCCTATTGCCATGTGGAAAGATGAATTCTTAAAGCTTATGTCTGGCACCACAATTGATGGTGGTTCCATTGAGAAAGCTCAACGATTGAAAGACTCACACATTCCAGAGTATCTGTATAAATTCAGAGGAGTAAACGAGTACTCACTTCAGAACTTGGAATCAGATACCGTTTGGGTGTGCTCGGCGACGAACTATAACGATCCATATGACTGCGCTAGTACTCTGAATGTCCCACTATTGACTGCGAGATCGTCTAAGCTCAATTTTTCGGATGCCGGCAAACACGGAGGCCTCGACAAGCATCTGACTGAATCTGAACTGGCACAGGCTCAAGCTGCAGAAGATCCAATGCGCGAGATTGCACTTGCACTTTTCAGAAAAGAAAAAACGATAAAGGAATCTGACTACGAAAAGCTACTAGAGGGAATTAATTCTGCATTGCTGAATGTCGGAGACGACATGATCAGAAGCCTCAACAGCATATCCCAGCAGGGGATGAAAGTGTGTTCGTTTAGCGAAAGAAATGATTCTATCGTTATGTGGGGACACTACGCTGTAAGCCATACAGGGTTTTGCTTAGAGTATCCTATCAAAAGTCTTGCCCCCGGTGATCCTCGTAGGAGCTCCCTTTTTCCAGTTACTTATTCTCCTGAGCTGTTCGATGCAACACCGTATCTCCTGCAAAGCATGGAAACAGAGGGGTTTAATAATCTGTTCGGAATGATGGCTGGGGCACGAAAAGCCCCAGACTGGAGCTACGAAGAAGAATGGCGCTTACTGTTACCGATGGGTGAATCATTCCATGACCAGAATTATCAAATGCCAACACCAACAACTATCTACCTAGGGACGCGTATCTCAGAACAGCATGAAGAAAAAATTAGAGAGGTAGGTGCGAGGCGAGGCATTCCAGTTAAAAAAATGAAACTCTCACAGCGTGAATTTAAACTTGTTCCTGAAGACGAAAAATAGGCCTAACAATCACATGCACTCGGACAGCAAAAAGCCTCGCTCGTTCCTAGCTATGCTTTTTGCAACCGGTGATGTGAGACGTTATGTTTCATAGGCCATGACATCCGCGAGCGGTTGCAAGAACTACGAAATCTTCAAGTCCCTTGAGTCTTCGCTGGATCGCGTTCACGAAGCCGCTTGGTTCATTCGCCTGATGGAAGAGCACTACCATCGCGCAGATCAGTTTCGCTGGTCGCTAAATTCGTTCCTGCGTGCCCTGAAGGAAGTCCTGCAACTCGTTACGATGGAAGTTCAACAAAACAAAGAGTTATCGGCTTGGTTACGTTCAGAAAAGGAAAGTTTGCACAGCGATCCTTTGATTGCATCGCTATTCAAGCAACGTGATGTGGTCGTTCACAAGACCATGCTGAAGCCAGCCAGCAAGGGCACAGTCGGATTTACGCGTGGTCGCGGTCTGAAAATTGGGCTTGGCTTTCCAATCGATCCGCTTGACGATAGTGAAATCGCTATCCTGAAATACATCTACTTCGCCGCTAATGATAAGGATTTCCTCGGCATCCTTTACACAGAAGAAGACGGTGGTGGTGAATACACCTGCGTCCAGCGAGAGTGGCGTCTCGAACAGTTTCCCGACGAAGAACTCACTCAACTTGCAGCAAAGGCTTGGGAGCGAGTTGCGAGGGTCGCCTACGACGCGGCAACCAAACTCGGCGCTCAGATCATTGAGCCTCGGTTCAAGCTCGGAGATCCCAATCGCGTTCAGTTCAAAATTTACAGGCCGGAATGGGTAAAGGAACAGTTGGAGAAAGCGAAAGCCGAGGTTGCAAATGAAACATAACCCTGCGGTCCACCGGACTCTGCGCGATAAAGCCGCGCAGCGCCGGTGAGGGTGCTATGGGACGATATTCATTCTATACACTCAGGAGTCGCGAAGTGTAAAGAATGAATGTCGTCCCCTATTTTTGTTCACTCTGGCTTATTCTGCCCATGCGGCAGTTGCGGCTTTTACGACGGGGCGCCAGCCGGTTGGGGCGGCTTCGATGGTGGTTTCGACGAGGTTCTGGTCGGCGATCAGGAGGGTCCTTGACGGATAATGGCGCACCAGTTCGTAGTCGTGGGTGCCGATGATGACACTGATGCCTTTTGCGTTGATCTTCTTGAGGTATTCGAGGATCTCGATGGAGGTGTCGGGATCAAGGTTGCCGGTGGGCTCGTCGGCGAGGATCGCGACCGGTTCGCCCACGAGGGCGCGGGCGATGGCCACGCGCTGCTGTTCGCCGCCGGAGAGGTTCTGCGGCATCTCTTTCGCTTTCTGTTCGAGCCCGACTTCGCGCAGCGCGGTCATGACCCGTTCGTTGATGAGCGCGTTTTTCGTGCCGGTGACCTTGAGTACGAATGCCAGGTTGTCGTAGACGTTGCGGTCCTCGAGAAGTCGGAACTCCTGGAACACGATGCCGAGCTTGCGGCGCAGCAGGGCGATCTTGCGCTTCTTGATGGTCTTCGAACTGAAACCCCCGATGGTGATCTCTCCTTTTTTCGGCATGACCTCCATATAGAGGGACTTGAGCAGGGTGCTCTTTCCGCTGCCGCTCCGCCCGACGATGTAGACCAGTTCGCCTGGCTGGATGGAAATGTTCAGGTTCCTGAAGATGGGTTTGTTCCGGAGTTCTATGTCGGTATTGGTGAATGCGATCATGATGGAGGTCAGTGATTTTTCGTTCTGTTTCGTGCGATCTCGGCGGCGAGCATGGCCGCTTCGTAAAAGCTCCGTTCGGAAGCCGTGCCCTTGCCGGCCTGGTCGAATCCCGTGCCATGGTCCGGCGAGGTCCTGACGATGGGCAGGCCGAGCGTGACGTTGATGCCGGTGTCGAAGGCGAGCACCTTGAAGGGCAGCAGCCCCTGGTCGTGGTACATGGCGACGACGAGGTCGTAGTTGCGCTGGCGCCTGGCGCCGAAGAAACCGTCAGCAGGGAATGGGCCGGCGATGTTCATGATCCCTGACAACCGTTCGATGGAGGGACTGATGACTGATGCCTCTTCGTCGCCCATGACGCCGCCATCGGATGCGTGCGGGTTAAGGCCGAGCACGGCGATGGCGGGGCGGTCGAGCCGGAAGTCCTGCCGAATCAACCCTTCGAGCGAACGGAAGAAGCCGTCCATGTCCATCGATCTGATCATGCCTGGTACGGCTGAGAGCGGTACGTGGATAGTGGCGAGGGCGACTTTCATACCCGAGACAGGATCGACGAAGAGCATGACGGGCGTTGGTACGCCAAAAAAGTTGGCCAGGAAGTCGGTGTGCCCGGTGTTGCTGAATTCTGCGCGGGCGACAGCCTCCTTGTTGATCGGGGCGGTGACGAGGGCGTCGCAGTGGCCGTCCCTGCAAAGCCCTGCGGCCGTTTCGAGCGCCTTCATGGCGATGAAGCCAGCTGTTTTCGATACGGTTCCCGGCAGGATTTCATCCGGTTCTTCGATGCTGAGCACTGGCAGAACCCCCTTCTCAGGAACGATGCCAGGGATGGCGTCGATTGATGGGATCGCTTCGATCCGTACCGGCAGGCCGATCAGGTCGCGGTAGAATTCGAACGTCCTGGTCGAGCCGGTGGCTACAAAGGTGTGACCCTCCTTCTGGAGCTTTGGAAGGCTCTTCAGAATGATTTCGGGGCCGATGCCGTGGATATCGCCGATTGTCAGGACAATGCGCATGTCAGAGCCTTTTGTATGCGCTGGCGATCTTCTCGTCCTTCTTGACTCCGAGCGTGGCCAGCCAGAAGAGTACCGGTTCGGGGAGGATCATGAACATGCCGCCGCCAGGTTGAAACGTAACTGCCTGGGCCTGAGTCTGGAGATAAAGGTTCAGGAAGTGGCCGCCGGTGAGGCCGGAGAGAAGGTCTGCGGCAAAGAGCGCGAAGCAGAGCGCGATGAGCTTCTGCTGGAGTTTTCGGTTCTTGAACAGGAATATGGCCGCAAGGGAGGTGATCCCGGTCAGGGGCGAAAATATGCCGCCGGCGATGCTGCCTGCGGTGACGACGATTCCTGCGCCCTGTACGTCCATAAAATCGCCGAAGAGCACGATGTGGCCTGTCTGGAAGGTCCAGAAGGGCATGGCCATGCTGCCGAAGGCGAGCAGGGCGGCGAGGAAGAGGTAGAGGCTTTGGATTCTGGAGAGCATGGCTGTCAGCGGTTACATGATCGTTGGTCTTTATTTCACGCGCCGTTCAAAACCTGTTCCCGGTTTTTTGACGGAGCCTTTGTGGTTTTCAATATAAGCAAAATGCATTTCACCGGTTGCGGTCGAGGCACATCCGTTGCATGGCATCAGAGACGGTTCGGGTCGCCCCGAGGCGAGACTGTACGAAGGCTCCGGCTTTTGCGCCGGCTTGCCGCATCCGATCCGGGGCGTTTGCGAACCTCGAAAGTGCCGCATGAAGGCCGGATTCATTGGCGATGGTCGCTGCCCCGCCTGATTCGATGAGCTCTCCGGCTTCAGGCGACTTGCCGAAATTCGGCCCGAAGAGCACCGGGATGCCGTGCACGGCCGGTTCGATGGTGTTGTGCACGTTCACGCCGAACGCCCCGCCGACGTAGGCGATCGAGGCGATCGCGTAAAGCTCGGCGAGGTAACCGGTCTGGTCGACGACGAGTACCTGCTTCCGGGGGTCGAAGGATTCACCGATCGATGAGATGGTCACGGCTTCGAGGCCAAGTTTCCTCAGGTTTTCCATGATCCTGTCGATGTTCGGGCGGTCGACCTTGTGCGGCACCAGGACGAGGCTGATCTTCTCCCGGAGCGGAATCCAGGCCGGGAGAAGGATGGTTTCGTCCGGTTCCCAGGTGCTGCCCGCAACCAGCACGGTCCGTCCATCGAACAGCGGCTTCAGCCGGGCCGCACGCGCGTCGCTGTTTCGCTGGCGTTCGAGCACCTGGTCGAACCGGGGGTCGCCGGCCTGCACAACCTTTCGACAATGGAAGGTGTTTGCAAATGCTTCGCGGTCAGTCTCCCCGACGGTGAAGATGGTGTCGAACAGCGCGAACAGGTCGCGATAGAATCCCCTGAGCACCGGTTTGAAGTAGGCAGATCCTTGTGGCAGCGCCGCGGCGGCGAGTACCATCTTCGCCCCGCTTTGTTTCACGGCTTCAAGGTGGTTTGGCCAGAAATCGTATCGCATCAGCATGAAGAGGTCTGCCTTGACGAGTTCGACCAGCCGACGCGCGTTGTCCGGCGTATCGAGCGGCAGGTAGAATACAGCCGATGCGCCCGGGAAATCCTTGCGGGCCTCATAGCCCGAGTCGGAGAGGAAGGAGACGACGACATCGAGCTCCGGCATCCTTCGCTTCAGTTCGGCAATGACCGGGCGGGCCTGTTCGAATTCACCGACCGATGAGGCATGCACCCAGAGACGGCAGGAGGGCTTGGGGACAGCGCGGAGTTTACGTTCGATGTCGGTGAAGAGTTCGCGGCGAAGGTCGGCGAAGCTCTGCAGGGCCCTGATGCGAGGTGACAGCAGGCGGAACAATCCCGGCAGAAGCGGGGACAGTGTCCTGTATGCGGCGAGGGCTGGTCCGGCCATGTGCTGATGTTGAATAGGGATTCCGGAAAAGGGCGGGTAACGCTTGCCGTCCTGGTGACGGTAAGGTAAGGAAAAAGAAGGGCTGATTAAACAGACGGGAGTCCTGAAAAACTTGTTCCACGAACTGGTTGCCGCGTTGGTTTCCACAAGTTGGCATCGAAATCACCATCCACGGCGCCCCGGACTCAGCCAGCCTTAATATGACGGGTTGGCGTCCGGTGCTCCGTGCTCGCGGATTGTCCACGGCACTTTGTCATTTCAAGGTTCGCCGAAGATGTTCGATCATATTGCCGCAGTGAGCTATTGCAATTTGCCGTTTACCGATTTGCTAGCGTTCGCGTGAAGCAGTGTTCCTGATTGCGGCGAATATGGCTTTGTCGGATTGTGGCACCACGGGGCTGTTGAGAATTTTCGCGATATAGGCAAGTGCTTGCTCCATTTTTACGCTGTCCATGGTTTTGAGGGAGGCAAGGAGCGCTGATGGTGAGGTTGGATTGCCATTGCTGTTGGCCGATATCGTTGTAATAAACGGTGAAAACCCTTGCGACGCAACGACCGGAGTCTTGACGATCGGGTTATGCACAACCGGAGTGGTGACAACCGGAGTGGTGACAACCGGAGTGGTGACAACCGGAGTGGTGACAACCGGAGTGGTGACAACCGGAGCAGTGACGACCGGAGCAGTGACGACCGGGGTAGTGACGACCGGGGTAGTGACGACCGGAGTAGTGACAACCGGAGTAGTGACAACCGGAGTAGTGACAACCGGAGTAGTGACAACCGGAGTAGTGACAACCGGAGTAGTGACAACCGGAGTGGTGACAACCGGAGTGGTGACAACCGGCAACTGTGGAATAATAACGATAGTTGGACGCTGGACGAACAATGTATTCTCATCGACAACGCCTAACTGTCCGGCTGACAGAACCCCGGGCAGCAAGGTGCCTGAAATCAGGAGCCCGGCAAAGGCACTCTTACAATGTGAATGGAATGGCAGCAATGAACACCCCCCTTCGGTTATGGTTATGATCGAAAAGATCGTCGACGCCGACCTGTACGATCAGATGGCGCAGTATCGAATCGTTGAACCTCGCAAAACTGAAATTCAACCCTGATACCCATCGATTAGCATTATAGCCCGCGCTCAGGTCGATGACGGAACTCAAGCCAACGCCAACGCCTGCGAATGCTCCGGAGGATCTGTTCGAATCCTGTTTGGTGCCGCCTCCGACCGATATGGATACAGGAAAGATATGTTCGCCAATTGTACAGGCGCTTCCCAATGTCGCCACGCCGTAATAGTTTTTCTGGATTTTTTCGGCTACACCCCAGGCGACGAGGTTGTTGGCACCGATGGCAAACGATATGCTGTCGAAGCTGTTGGTCAGAAAGGTCTTGCCAAGCTTGAAGCTCAGGTTCCCGTCCTCGCCGAAGCCCCACGAACTGCCATTTGATGCTTTCGGATTGACGCTGATTATTCCAACGTAGGTGTCAAAACCTGCATTTTTCTGCGGGTTGCCCATTCCCAGCCCGACTGCTGCGCTTGCGTCGAACTGGGCGTTGTCGCCACCGGCATTCGAGCGGGAATCCGATGCTACGGCGCCAGCAAGAAAACCGTTCCTCCACCCCATTGTCCTGGCGCTTGGAATACCGAAAACAGATGGTGATAGCAGTTTCGAGCTGTTTATCGCCACGTCACGCAAAAACGACAGTGACGGGTCTCTGTCAGCCGCCAACGATGTCGACGGCAACGCTGAAGCCAGCAGGGCTGTCGCGATGGCGAGTTTTTTGATGTATGTCTGCACGGGGAGGGGTTCGTTTACTTCAGTAGTGAAAAAAATGCACAAGATTTATGAGCACCTCTATTTATTCCCGGGCTTCTCATTACAATTTAAATAAAGGTGCCCTTATATCTGAAATTGCTCGGGCCGTGTCGGGTCCGATGACGAGTTTCGTTACAATCAACAAACAGGTAGACTATATGGTGATGTTTACAAGAAAATTACTGATTTTCTTGAGTATATCCCAGCTGTACCCAGTAATATTAAAGGAAATCCCGAAAAACCTGTGGCGTATCTGATGGACAGGCCGGTTGGGGAATTTATGGCCAGAGTATCTGATATATTGCAGCCAACGCGTTAGCAAAAGGCCGGAACGTGCGGGACGAGGAATCGTTTAATGGCAGATCACATTTTCTGTCGGAAGGTTTCCTTATCCGGATCTCCAATTCAAAGCTGTGCATGCCATACCGTATGATCGAACATACCGCCGACCTCTGTTTCGAAGTGACTGCCGGCAGCTTCGATGGATTGCTTGAAGAGGCGCTCCGTGCCATGACGGACTGGATCGGTGCCACCCGGGCCGATCCGGTTGCTGATCGCATGTTCTCAATCGAAGCCCCCGATTCGGCAGTGCTGATGGTAGACCTGCTCAACGAGGCGCTCGCTTTTTCCCAGATCCACAGGGAGGCTTATGAGCGGGTCGAGTTCCGGCATCTCGATGGGCGGCATGCTAACGGTCGCTTCATCGGGCATTCGATCACGGGAGCTCGCGGCGAGATCAAGGCCGTGACTTACCATGGTGCGCAGGTGGAAAGTTTGCCGGACGGGAGTTGGCGGGCAACTGTCCTGATGGATATCTGACATGGCTGGCAGGCGGGTTTTCATCGGCTTTCATGCAGGTCAGGCGCTCAGCGATGCCGTGGCCGGGTTCAGGCGATTGCATGATGGCATGAATGTCCGCTGGATACTGTCGGAGAACCTGCATGTTACGATGGTTCCTCCCTGGGAAACGGAGGACCCTGACCTGGTCTGCAGCCTCTTGGGCGAACTCGCCTCCGGATTTGCTGCCGTTCCGGTACGTTTCGATGTGGTGTCGTTTGGCCCTGAACCCGGTCATCCGAGGCTTGTCTGGGCGACGGGGGAGGCTCCTGCCGCGCTGCGGGGCCTGGCGGCACTGTTGAAGGGTGCTTTCGGGGGCGGGAATGATGCGGGACGTGAATTCCTGCTGCACCTGACGATCGCGCGCATCAAACGGCAGGAGGGCCGGCCGCTCTCCGATCTCAAGCTCCATGAGCCGATCGAATGGAATACCGAGCTCGACACCCTCTGCCTCTACGAGTCTGTCCTGAAGCCGACAGGCGCCGAGTACCGCGTGCTCTGCCGCATTTCCCTCGCCGGAAACTGAGGCGGAATGCGGTTCAGTTTCGGATCTTCGGCTTGGGCAATTTAAGCAGCTCCTGTTTCGAGGCATCGGGAAGACCCGGGAAAAACTCGATTCCAGCCATTTTCTCGATCTGACCGATGCCGACCACCTGCAGCACGGTGCCAGGCTCGTTCCTGATGAGATAGGCTGCACCCCTGTTTTTCAGGGGATCGAACACGACCTTGTAAAGATGGCTGGGCACAAGGAACCTCTCTTTCAAGAATCGTGAGCTGCCATTGATGAACAGCGCTCCGGTGACGACGTACAGTTCACCGTCGTTTTTGACATACTCCCGCACCGCGCTTTCGACCGGCTTCCATATGCCGGCATTGCTTACCCGGCTCACAGGGATGAGGTTTGCCAGGGTGTAACACTGGCGCTGGGCCCTGACGGTTGGCATGTCCTCGGGAGGCGCCATGTAGCCAATCTCGTAAGGGGAGTTGTCGTTAAACTTGTACTCGGGATTTCCGGCGGCCACCGGCCCTCGCTCGTTTTTAATGTCGTCGGTCAGGACCGGATGTTCAGCCTGGGCGACCATCTCCCTGGTCAGGTGTTCCGCGGCCCAGAGCGGGGTGTGCGAAATACCGGAATACATGATGGCCGCGTGGTCGAGGCAAAGCTCGCGGGATTTGACGGCCATGTTCCTGTTTCGCAGGTTAGGCGCCGTACCGTTCAGGTATATCGGGGCGCAGCTGTTCCTGAGTCTGGCAGGGGCCGCCGTTTTCGGTGCGTTTTTTTGCGTTGCGCCTGCGGTTTCTGAAAAAATCTGCAGGAGGGCTGCCAGGAGGATCGCCAGGATGCGGATAGATGGTTTCATTACCGTCAAGTCAAGGTTGTTTCGGAGTTTGCCTTGCATAGAGTTCAATGTAGCAAGTTCCTGCGAAATGTTCCGGCACCTGCGTGCGCAGAGGCCGACTGGAGAACGGTTTCAGGATATCGTAAAATTGCATTCGTCTTTGGTCGAATAAAATCGTACTATGGAGTCGATTTACAGTGTGTGGTGAATATGCCAAGAAAGAGTTCGGGAGACACGATGCCATGGAGGCTATGGTGTGCCCGCTGATTGTGATGGTTCGATGGCAGGCCTGGCGCCTGCCGGATGACGGATGTTCCGGTTGATGACAACCTCTCTTCATACCTCTTCTTTCCAGCATTGCTGCCACTACGCCTCGCACGAGGCTTTTTTTATCAATGACATGGGAAGAAAGAACTATGACTGAACAGCATGAAATGCCGGTGAATTTCCGCAGCCTTAACCTCGCGGAACCTCTCCTTAAAGCCCTCGAAGCCGTCGGCTATGAAACCCCCACGCCCATCCAGGCGCAGACCATTCCCCTTATCCTTGAAGGTCGCGACGTGCTCGGCCAGGCCCAGACCGGCACCGGCAAGACGGCGGCGTTTGCGCTTCCCGTCCTGTCGAACATCGACCTGTCCCGACCCGAACCTCAGGTCCTCGTGCTCGCTCCTACCCGTGAGCTTGCCATACAGGTAGCCGAGGCTTTCCATAGCTATGCCGAGCATCTGCCCGGCTTTCACGTGCTTCCGATCTACGGCGGACAGGATTATGGCGTCCAGCTCCGCAGCCTGAAACGCGGCGTACATGTCGTCGTCGGAACCCCCGGCAGGGTCATGGACCACATGCGACGTGGTTCGCTGAACCTCGACGGGCTTGCATGCCTGGTTCTTGACGAGGCCGACGAGATGCTTCGCATGGGCTTCATCGACGATGTCGAGTGGATTCTCGAACAGACACCGTCGCAACGCCAGGTCGCACTCTTCTCGGCAACCATGCCGGCGCCGATCCTGCGCATTGCACGCAAATACCTGAACAACCCGGCCGAGATCACGATCCAGTCGAAGACCACGACGGTAGAGACTATTCGCCAGCGTTACTGGATGGTGGGCGGGCACCACAAGCTCGATGCCCTGACGCGCATTCTCGAGGCAGAACCGTTTGATGGCATTCTCATTTTCGTTCGCACCAAGACTGAAACCGTCGCGCTTGCCGAAAAGCTTCAGGCAAGGGGATATGCGGCCTCTGCATTGAACGGCGATATGGCGCAGCAACAGCGTGAGCGCACGATCGATCAGCTCAAGGACGGCACGCTGAACATCGTGATCGCTACCGACGTGGCGGCCAGAGGCCTCGACGTCGATCGCATCAGCCATGTGATCAACTATGATATCCCGACCGACACGGAGTCTTATGTGCACCGCATCGGCAGGACCGGCCGCGCCGGACGCAGCGGCGAAGCGATCCTGTTCGTCTCACCGAGGGAGCGGGGCATGCTCGGCGCCATCGAGCGGGCCACACGGAAGCGCATCGAACTGATGGAGCTGCCGTCGACCGAGATCATCAATGACAAGCGCATCGCCCGGTTCCAGCAGCGCATCACCGATACCATCGCCGCCGAGGACCTCCAGTTCTACACCAACCTGGTCGAGCGTTATTGCGAAGCCCACGAGGTGTCGCCCATCGAGGCCGCCGCAGCCCTTGCAAGGCTCCTACAGGGCGATACGCCGTTCCTGCTCTCCGCGAAGCCTGAACGTGAGCAGTCTTCCCGCCCATCCGAGCGTGAGCCACGCCGCGACTCCTTCAGGGATTCGAACCGCGAAGAGGGACGTGAGCAGAGGAAACAGCGCAAGACCAGCCTCTACGGCGACGAAAAGATGGAGACCTACCGCATCGAGGTCGGCAAGGTGCACGATGTCAAGCCGGGCAATATTGCCGGCGCGATCATCAACGAGATCGGTCTCGATCCCGAGGCTGTCGGCAAGATCATCATCGGCGACCATTACAGCACGGTCGAACTTCCTTCGGGAATGCCGAACGATGTGTTCCAGGAGCTCAAGAAGGTCAGGGTCTGCGGTCAGCAGCTCAGGGTTTCGAAGATGGATGATCAGCGGAGCACCTACGGCGACCGCGGCGGTAACCGTGGCGGTTACGGTGGTGGTGACCGGGGTGGAGATCGTGGCGGCTACAGTGGTGGCGATCGTGGAGGAGACCGTGGTGGCTACAGTGGTGGCGACCGCAAGAAAAGCTACGGCAAGCCCGGCGGTGGCAAAGGCAAGAAAGATGCCCCTTTCTTCACCGGCTTCAGTGCGTCGAAAAAGAAAAGGATGAAGGACTGAAAGGTCTGAAAAGAGATCAAGGACAACAGGGACAGCAGGGACGAAGATGAAGACACTTCTCCTGCAGTCCTTGATGTCCTTGTTGTCGTTTGAGTCCTTTTCTTCAAATTCCCCCACTCCCTTCATAATCATTTTTTGTGTATACTGATCTACGGAAGTTCAAGTGAGCGGAACTCGAAACAGGAGGCTTCATGGAACTTGAATTCTACGGGGCAACCCGACGCGTGACCGGTTCCTGCCATATTGTCAGGGCGGGGGGAGTCACGATACTTCTTGATTGTGGCCTGGTACAGGGCGGCCCCGAAGACGAGGCCGTGAACCGTGAACCATTTCCCTTCGATCCTGCGTCAATTGACGCTGTCATCCTCAGCCATGGACATATCGACCACTCGGGCCGGATACCCCTGCTGGTAAAGCGCGGCTTCAGGGGGCCGGTCTATACCCATGAAGCGACCATCGAACTCTGTCGGGTGCTGCTGAAGGATTCGGCGTCCCTGGCCGAACACGACGCCCAGCGCCGGCGCCGGCACGGAAACGGCGACGCGGAACCGCTCTACACGGTCGATGACGCCATGCGCGCCACCGGACACATGAGAGGGATGCGGTACGGGGAGGTGCGGGAGATCCTGCCCGGCATGACCCTGCGCCTGCACGATGCCGGCCATATCCTCGGGTCAGCTTTCGTTGAGCTCGAGGTTTCGGAGAAGGGCGTCCGGCGGACGATCGTCTTCAGCGGAGATATCGGGCAGTACGATTCCCCGATTCTCAATGATCCCGCAGCCATCGGCCATGCCGATTATGTGATCGTCGAGAGCACCTACGGCGACCGGTTGCATCGCAGCTTTGACGAAACCGTGGAAGAGATCGGCGGGATCATCTCATCGGGATGCAGGGACTGCGGCAACATCCTCATCCCTTCGTTCGCCATCGGCCGTAGCCAGGAGCTGCTCTATCTTTTCGGTCAGCATTATCATGAGTGGGACCTTGCCCGATGGGAGGTCTTTCTCGACAGCCCCATGGCCATCGAGGCCAGCCGGATCTACTGGAACCATCCCGAACTGTGGGACGAGGAGGCGTCGCTGTTCCGCAGCAACCTGCGCCGGATGCCGCCTCTTGGCAACCTGCACCTGACGGGGCGGGTGGAGGAGTCCATGGCGATCAACCGGATGCGGGAGGGGGCGATCATAGTGGCAGGCAGCGGCATGTGCAATGGTGGCCGGATCATCCACCATCTGAAGCACAACATCGAGCGACCAGAGTGCCACGTGATCATCATCGGTTTCCAGGCGGCAGGAACGCTCGGGCGCCAGCTGGTCGAGGGTCACAAGGAGGTCTACATGCACGGCGAGCGCTTCAGGGTTGCTGCGCAGGTGCATACCATCGGCGGACTGTCGGCCCACGGCGACCGTGACGACCTGCTGCGCTGGGTTGGTAGCTGCGAGTGCCGTCCTTCCGTGTACGTTGTGCACGGGGAGGAGACGGTGAAGCAGATCTTCTCTGAAACGATCAAGGCTTCACTGTCGATGGAGACGCAGGTTCCCAAGCCCGGAGAAATTCTTGATCTCAGATCAGGAGCACTCAGAGGTTCGACCTCTTGAGTTTTTTTCACTTAAACAAACGACATGACTGTAAATACCATAGCTGAACTCATTCCTGTACTGCAGACCGCCATCGGGCCGGTCATCCTTATCTCAGGCCTCGGCCTGCTGCTTCTGACCATGACCAACCGCCTCGGCCGGACGATCGACCGCTCCAGGGAGCTTCTCGAAGAGTATACCGACCTCTCCACCACGGCAAGGTCCCAGGTTGACCGGGAGATCATAGTTCTCTGGAAACGCGCTCAATACGTAAGGGCGGCCATCCTGCTCGCAACGGCAACCTGCCTCGGAGCGGCGACGATAATCATCCTGCTGTTCATCACCAGCCTGTTCAGGATAGAGGTCCCATTGTTGGTGGCCACGGTGTTCATCGTCAGCATGATCTCCCTGATCTCTTCGCTGGTCTTTTTCCTGCTTGACGTGAACCTGACCCTTTCCGCGCTCCGTATTGAGCTCGAAGGGCATAAACGGCACTGAATCCGGTCAGCGGGCGGCTTTCCTGTAAGTGCCTATGAGCACCGCTTCCCCGAGCACATGCCCTTTGATGGCGGCCTCCAGCTTTGATTTGTCCGGAAAGGAGAGGTCCGGCAGGCCGGTATCGAGGGCATAGAGCTTGTGGAAGTAACGGTGCGTGCCGATCGGAGGGCATGGCCCGTCGTACCCACCTTTTTTTGAGCTCCCGTAGCCCTCAAGCACCCCTTTCGGTAGTGGCCGGTTGCCCGCTCCCTCGTCGAGACCTTTCATGGCGGGGGGGATGTTGTAGAGCAGCCAGTGCACCCAGGTGATCTTCGGAGCCGCCGGATCCGGTGCGTCCGGGTCGTCGACGATAAGTACGAGGCTTTTGGTCCCGGCCGGCAGGTTCTTCCACGCAAGCGGCGGAGAAAGCTCCTTTCCTTCGCAGGTGTACCTGGAGGGAATGGGTTCCATGTGTCCGAAAGCGGTGGATGTCAGAGCAAAGGTCATGGTTTCTCCTGTTCTGGCAGAGGCTGGTCGGATGGCGGGCATGATGGCAATGAGGATGGCCAGCGCCGCGCCGGTAGCGCCGGATCTGCGTATTTTCGAGAGCTTCATGTTAGCGGCCGGTTCACGATTTCAGTGGGTACATTGCGTGGAACGCTTACCATGGTCAATTGGTTCAGGCAGGAACATGGTGGGCAATCCCCTTCGAACGGCACAAACGGAACAAGGAAATGGAGCGTACATCCATCAGAAGGATTTCAGACTGGCTGTGGGAAATCCCTCGCGACTTCAGGGATGACATGCGCGTACCCGCACGGTTTTATGCTTCGGAGGCGATGCTCGGTCAGATTCTTGCCGACCGCTCGCTTGAACAGCTGGTCAATGTCGCCACGCTTCAGGGCATCAGGCGATATGCGCTTGCCATGCCGGACATCCATGAAGGTTACGGTTTCCCGATCGGGGGCGTCGCGGCCTTCGACCTCGACGAGGGCATCATCTCACCCGGCGGCATTGGCTATGACATCAACTGCGGCGTCAGGCTTCTCAGGACCGGCGAGCGGTATTCGGATGTCCGGGAAAAGATTCCGGCGCTGGCCCGCGAGATCTACCTCCAGGTGCCGTCCGGGGTCGGCCACGGCAACCGCATCACCTTCTCTTCAGAACGCCTCGACAGCATCCTTCGCAGCGGCGCACCCTGCATGGTCGGTTTCGGCTATGGCACGGAAGATGACCTGCTGCACCTCGAGTCGGGAGGCATGCTTGAAGATGCCGATCCCGCAACGGTATCCCCGCACGCCAAACAGCGGGGTATGGACCAGCTCGGCACCATGGGGGCCGGCAACCATTTCGTCGAGATCGACCGTGTCTCCACGATCTTCGATCCGGCGGCCGCCGAACGGATGGGTCTTTTTCACGGCCAGTTGGTGATCCAGCTCCATACCGGCTCGCGAGGCCTCGGCCACCAGATCGCCACCGACTATATCCGTAAGATGAACCTCGTCATGCCCGGCTACGGCATCACGGTGCCGGACAGGGAGCTTGCCTGCGTACCGTTCCGCTCACCCGAGGGGCAGGAGTACTTCCGGGCCATGTCCGCTGGGGCGAACTTCGCCTGGGCCAACCGCCAGCTCATCACCTGGGAGATCAGGCAGGCGTGGCGCACCCTCTTTTCATCCGATCCCCCGGAGGTCGTCTACGACGTCGCACACAACGTGGCCAAGATCGAGGAGCACGAGGTGGATGGCCGCAACATGGAGTTGCTGGTACACCGCAAGGGGGCCACGCGCGCCTTCCCCGGCCAGCCGGTCATCATTCCCGGCAGCATGGGCACGGGATCTTTCGTGCTCGAGGGCGCCCCCGGGGCCATGCGCGATAGCTTCGGATCATCCTGCCATGGCGCCGGGCGTTGCATGTCGAGGACGAAAGCCAAGCACATGGTGCAGGGGAGCCAACTCAGGAAAGAGCTCGAACTGCAGGGCATCTCCGTGCAGGCCGGCTCCATGGCCGGCCTCGCCGAAGAGGCCCCTGAGGCCTACAAGGACATCGCCGACGTCGTCAACACCGTCGCCGCCGCCGGCATCGCCAAAAAAGTCGCCCAGCTGACGCCGGTAGGCATCATGAAAGGTTGATGCACATCTCCGACAGAACCTTGAGAATCAGTCCCATACTCCGGAGGGCTTCAGCCCTCCGGACATTCAGCTCTTACATTTTCTTGTGTAGCCCCCGGCTTCAGCCGGGGGAACAGAACACTCCCCAAAAAACTTCCTGGGCTTCAGCCCAACCTCTTCGATGACCCTCGAGCCGGGTTGAAACCCGGCGGAAGCCGTGAGGGATGTTTTGGTTAAAACCCTATAAAATAATTGGATAACTGCACCCCGGGCTGAAGCCCGGGGCTACACAAGAGAATGTAAGAGGCAAAATATCCGTCGGGTTGAAACCCGACAGAATGTGGGCTCCTGCCCTGTGGGACCGCGGACATTCGTCGCAGGAACCCGAAGATCTTCCGAAAGCACAGTCCCATACTCAGGAGGGAATTAACCCTGCGGACATTTGTCGCAGGAATCCAAAACACTTCCGAAAGCACAGTCCCATACTCAGGAGGGAATTAACCCTGCGGACATTTGTCGCAGGAACACAAAACACTCCCGAAAACACGGTCCCATACTCCGGAGGGCTTCAGCCCTCCGGACATTCAGCTCTTACATTTTCTTGTGTAGCCCCCGGCTTCAGCCGGGGGAACAGAACACTCCCCAAAAAACTTCCCGGGCTTCAGCCCAACCTCTTCGATGACCCTCGAGCCGGGTTGAAACCCGGCGGAAGCCGTGAGGGATGTATGGGTTAAAACCCTATAAAATAATTGGATAACTGCACCCCTGGCTGAAGCCCGGGGCTACACAAGAGAATGTAAGAGGCAAAATATCCGTCGGGTTGAAACCCGACAGAATGTGGGCTCCTGCCCTGTGGGACCGCGGACATTCGTCGCAGGAACCCGAAGATCTTCCGAAAGCACAGTCCCATACTCAGGAGGGAATTAACCCTGCGGACATTCGTCGCAGGAACCCGAAGATCTTCCGAAAATACGGTCCCATACTCAGGAGGGAATTAACCCTGCGGACATTCGTCGCAGGAATCCAAAACACTCCCGAAAACACGGTCCCATACTCAGGAGGGCTTCAGCCCTCCGGACATTCAGCTCTTACATGTTCTTGTGTAGCCCCCGGCTTCAGCCGGGGGAACAGAACACTCCACAAAAAACTTCCCGGGCTTCAGCCCAACCTCTTCGATGACCCTCGAGCCGGGTTGAAACCCGGCGGAAGCCGTGAGAGAGGGTTGGGTTAAAACCCTATATAATAATTGGATAACTGCACCCCGGGCTGAAGCCCGGGGCTACACAAGAGAATGTAAGAGGCAAAATATCCGTCGGGTTGAAACCCGACAGAATGTGGGCTCCTGCCCTGTGGGACCGCGGACATTCGTCGCAGGAACCCGAAGATCTTCCGAAAATACGGTCCCATACTCAGGAGGGAATTAACCCTGCGGACATTCGTCGCAGGAATCCAAAACACTCCCGAAAACACGGTCCCATACTGAGCAGGGGAGGCTTCAGCCGTGGGAACACCTACCCCCTCGGATGGAACGTTCGGTGGACCTCTTTGATGAAGGAGCGGTCGATGTGGGTGTAAATCTGGGTGGCGATGATGGAGCTGTGGCCGAGCATCTCCTGCACGGCTCTAAGGTCGGCGCCGCCTTCGAGGAGGTGGGTGGCGAAGGTGTGGCGGAAGGTGTGGGGGCTGACCGGTTTTTCGATGCCGGCCAGCACGGTGTACTGCCTGACGATGTTCCATGCGGCCATGCGCGAAAGGGCGGTTCCACGGGCGCTGAGGAAGATGGTGTCCTGGGCTTTCGGGCCGGCGATGAATGGTCGAAGCTCCTCCTGGTAGCGCTTCACCCAGGAAGCCGCTGATTCGCCGATCGGTACCAGCCGCTCCTTCGATCCCTTTCCAAACACACGAACGAACCCGGCGTCAAGGTAGAGGCTCTGCTGCGATAGGCCGGTCATTTCGCTTACCCTGACCCCCGTTGCGTAGAGGAATTCGAGCATCGCCTTGTCACGGATGAGGAACTTTCCTGGCGGATGCTGCCTGAGGGGGGCATCGAGCAGCCGCATCATCTCGTCGACCGAGAGCACGGAGGGGAGGTAACGTCCCTGTTTCGGCTGATGTATGTTTTCGGCGGGGTTGCTTCCGGAAAGGCGTTCGGTGAGGAGGAATTTGTGGAACGATCGGATCGCCGAGATATTGCGGGCCATGGAGCTCGCCTCAAGGCCGATGTCGTGCAGCTCCAGGATGAATTTCCTGATGTCGCCAGGGGCCACTTCAGACGGCGTTACCCCGGCGGCCTGCAACCACGTGAGGTAGCGCCCGAGGTCGTTGAGGTAGGAGACCCGGGTGTTGCCGGAAAAATTTCGCTCGAGGGTCAGGTAGTTGAGGAATGATTCGAGCTGGGTGCGGTGCGGTTCCTGCAGCTCGGCCATCCTCACTCCTCCTTTTTCCTGAGCCTTGCGGTGAAGCCCCCGTCGAAGCCTTCGCGTTCTCCGGGCAGGGTGAGCATCCAGCCCTCGCCATGCTTTTCGGGTATGAACGATTCCGGGAAGCTTTTCGGGAAAGGCGCAGCTTCATACTCCGGATGCCTGGCGAGGAATGCCACGACCTGCTGCTCATTCTCCTCCGGTTCGACAGAACAGGTGGCGTAGACGAGGATGCCTCCGGGTTTGAGCAGCCCGGCGGCCCTTTCGAGCAGGGCTGTCTGCAGCGAGACGAGCTCCGTGAGCTTTTCGTTTCCGGTTCGCCACCTGAGTTCTGCACGCCGGCCCAGCACGCCGGTGCCGGTACAGGGTGCGTCGAGCAGGATGGCGTCGGGGCGGCATCCTGGATCAAAGTCGAGCGCGTCGCCTTCATGCATTTCGATGATCGAGATGCCGAGCGCACGGGCGTTTGATGCGACCCGTTCGAGTTTGCGGGACGAACGGTCGAGGGCGATAATGCGGCCGGAATCGTTCATCAGCTCAGCCATTAAAGTGGACTTGCCGCCAGGCGCGGCGCACATGTCGTACACGATTCTACCCGGTTCCGGAGCCGTCAGGAGGCAGGCGAGTCCCTGTACCGGGTTCTGGACGCTGACGAGCCCGGCGTCGAGCAGGGGCTCCATGATGGCGAAATCCTGCGAGAAGAAAAAGTTGTCCAGGCCGTCCTGAAGCCATCTCACGCCGGCAAGCTCAGGCATGCGGGCAAGCTTTTCAGGCGAGGTTTTCAGGCGGTTCACCCGGTACCCGGTGGCAGGGGGACGGTTGCCATGGGCGAGCATCGTTTCCGTGCGCTCGCGCCCGTAACGTGAAAGCCATCGACCGATCAGCCAGGCAGGGTAGGAGAAGAGAACCGAAAGCCGTTCTTCATCAGCCATTTCTGCCGTCCAGGCCTCAATGTCGACGGTTTTCGGGGAGATCTTCCTCAGGACTCCGTTGACCAGCCGCGATAGGTGGTCGCCCTTGTATTTCCGGGCCAGCTTGACGCATTCGTCGACCGCCGCCGGCCGGGGCACCCTGTCGAGGTGCAGCAGCTGGTATGTGCCGAGCCGGAGGATGTTCTTGAGCACCGGCGCCGCTTTTGCATAGTCGTGCCGGTAGAATTTTTCGATCACGAAGTCGCATTGCAGCCGGAACTTCGTCGTGCCGCTTACCAGTTCGCGCGCCAGCGCCCGGTCGCTGCGTCCTGCTCCGGAGTGCTCGAGCATCCGGTTCAGCACCTCTTCCGACTTCCTGTTTCCGGCGTCCACCTCCTGGAGGACCCGGAGCGCTGTTTCGCGTGCGTTCATGGGCTTTGTTGTAACACCTGTAAGGCTAATGAAAAAAATGATATGTGTTGTAAAATAGCACGGGCTTCCTTAGATTCCTGAAATTTGATCGTTCTTTTTCAGATTTCGAGCTATCATCCAGAAAGGCGGAGGGACTGGCCCTGCGAAGCCTTGGCAACCTTCAATGCAGAATGAGCGGTGCCAAATCCATCCCGGAGGGATTCCGGGAAAGATGATGTATGCATACCTGCTGATTTCATACCTCTCTTGATGCTTCCCCGTCAGCATTGCCTGACACCCATCCACGCCTGTACGGACGACAGATTCCATTACCGTACCCGTACCATGACCGACGACAACAGCTCCTTCCGGTTCGAGACCCTGCAGGTCCATGCCGGCCAGGTGCCCGATCCCGTAACCGGATCGAGGGCAGTGCCCATCTACCAGACCACCTCCTATGTGTTCGACAGCGCCGAGCATGGCGCCAACCTCTTTGCCCTGAAGGAGGCCGGCAACATCTATACGCGCCTGATGAACCCGACTACCGACGTGCTCGAAAAGCGGATGGCCGCCCTCGAGGGGGGCAAGGCCGCGCTGGCCGTCGCAAGCGGCCATTCAGCACAGTTCATCACTATCGCCACGATCTGCCAGGCGGGGGACAACATCGTCTCGTCGAGCTACCTCTACGGCGGCACCTACAACCAGTTCAAGGTGGCCCTTTCTCGGCTCGGAATCGGCGCGAAGTTCGTGGACGGCAACGATCCCGAGTCGTTCCGGCGCGCGATCGACTCCGGCACGAAGGCCCTTTACCTCGAATCGATCGGCAACCCGGCCTTCCACGTGCCGGATTTCGATGCTGTGGCTGCGATCGCCAGGGAGAACGGCATCCCGCTCATAGTGGACAACACCTTCGGCTGCGCTGGCTACCTCTGCCGCCCGATCGACCACGGGGCTTCGATCGTGGTTGAGTCGGCCACCAAGTGGATCGGGGGACATGGAACCTCGATGGGCGGCATTATCGTGGATGCCGGTACCTTCGACTGGTCCGGCGGAAAGTTTCCGCTCTTCACCGAGCCGTCGGAGGGGTACCATGGCATGAAGTTCCACGAGACTTTCGGCGACCTTGCCTTCATCGTCAGGGCGCGGGTCGAGGGGCTCAGGGATTTCGGTCCGGCCATCAGCCCCTTCAACTCCTTCATGCTGCTGCAAGGGCTCGAGACCCTTTCGCTGCGGGTTCAGCGCCATCTTGACAATACGCTCGAGCTGGCCCGCTGGCTTGAGGCCCACGAAGATGTGGCCTGGGTGAACTATCCCGGGCTCGAAGGGCATCCGACCCACAACCTCGCGAAGCGCTATCTGCAACACGGCTATGGAGGCGTGCTGACCTTCGGCGTGAAGGGCGGGTATGGCCGCGCAGTGAAGTTCATCGACAGCGTCCGGCTGGCCAGCCACCTGGCCAACGTTGGCGACGCCAAGACGCTGGTGATCCATCCGGCTTCGACCACCCATCAGCAGCTTTCCCCGGCCGAACAGGTTTCGGCAGGCGTGACGGAGGATATGGTGCGGGTTTCGGTCGGCATCGAGCATATCGACGACATCAAGGCTGATTTCAGCCAGGCACTACTGAATTTATCCTGAGAGATCGATGGACCATATCCATATCATATCCGAAGAGACCCGATATTTCGAATCGAACGAACCGCTTGCACTTGAGCTCGGCGGCGTGCTGCCCGGCGTGAAGGTGGCCTTCCGGACGTGGGGCACGATGAACGAGTCGAAAAGTAACGTCGTGCTGATCTGCCATGCCCTGACCGGCAACGCCGACGCCGATGTCTGGTGGAGCGGCATGTTCGGCGAAGGGCGGGCCTTCGACGAAACCAGGGACTTCATCATCTGCAGCAACGTGATCGGCAGTTGCTATGGCTCCACAGGTCCGCTCTCTCCGAATCCGGAGAGCGGCAGGCATTACGGCCCTGACTTCCCGCGCATCACCATCCGCGACATGGTCAATGTCCAGCATCGCCTCGTGAAATCGTTCGGCATAGAACGGCTCAGCCTCGTGGTCGGTGCATCGCTCGGCGGTATGCAGGTGCTGGAGTGGGGATGCATGTATCCGGAAATGGCTGGTGCTCTCATGCCGATGGGGATCTCGGGCCGCCATTCGGCATGGTGCATCGCCCAGAGCGAGGCCCAGCGCCAGGCCATCGCGGCCGACGGCGACTGGAACGAGGGATGGTATGATCTGGCGCTGCCGCCGGCCAAGGGGTTGGCCGCCGCGCGGATGATGGCCATGTGCACTTACCGATGCTTCGAGAACTTCCAGCTCCGTTTCGGCAGGCAGGTGCAGGAGGACGGGCTTTTCAAGGCGGAGAGCTACCAGCGTTACCAGGGAAAGAAGCTGGTGGGGCGTTTCGATGCCAACACCTACGTGACGCTGACACGGGCGATGGACATGCACGATGTCGCGCGGGGCAGGGGAGCCTACGAGAGTGTGCTCGGATCGCTGCCGATGCCGGTCGAGATCCTCTCCATCGATTCGGACATCCTCTATCCGAAAGAGGAGCAGGAGGAGCTTGCACGCCTGATCCCGGGGTCGAGGATCCTCTTCCTCGACGAGCCCTACGGCCACGACGCCTTCCTCATCGATGTCGATATGGTCAGTCGCATGGTGTGCGAGTTCAAGGCTGCGATCGGGAGTGGGCGGAGGTAGTTCGTTGGCTGAGCTTCTGCAGTTAGCCCTGGGGTCAGGCCTTGCAAAAGTTGCATTTTGAAAATGCAACTTTTGCAAGGCCTGACCCCAGCTTTTATCCGATGACGTCGAAGCCGGTGTAGGGGCGCAGTACCTCGGGCACCGTGATCTTGCCTTCGGCCGTCTGGTAGTGCTCCATCAGGGATACCATGAGACGCGATGTGGCCAGCCCTGAGCCGTTCAGGGTGTGCACGAACTCCGGTTTCGACTTTCCGTCGGGCTTGAAGCGGATACTCGAACGACGGGCCTGGTAGTCCTCGAAGTTCGATACGCTGGAGGCTTCGAGGTACTTGTTTTCCGCTGGCGACCACACCTCGATGTCGTAGCACTTGGCCGCGTTGGCGCTGATGTCGCCACCGCACAGGGTGATGACGCGATAGGGGATCTTCAGCGCGCAGAGGATCGCCTCGGCGTGCGAGAGGATCTGCTCGAGCGCATCGTAGGACTCTTCCGGCCTGGTGAACCTGACCATCTCCACCTTGTTGAACTGGTGTACCCTGAGGAATCCCTTCGTATCCTTGCCGTAGCTGCCGGCCTCGCGCCTGAAGCATGCCGAGTAGGCAACATAGGCGATCGGAAGCTTCGCGGCGTCGAGCATTTCGGCGCGGTGCAGGTTGGTCACGGGAACCTCGGCCGTAGGGATTGCGTACAGACCGTCTTCCGGGATGTGGTACACCTGGTCGGCGAACTTGGGCCACTGGCCGGTGCCACGTAGCGACTCCTGGTTGACCAGGAACGGCGGGAACACTTCGGTATAGCCATGGTTTTCCGTATGCGTGTCAAGCATGAAATTGATCAGGGCCCGCTCAAGCCTTGCTCCCTTGCCGGTGTAGACCGGGAAGCCGGCGCCGCTGATCTTGGCACCCCGTTCGAAATCGAGGATGCCGAGGCTTTTGCCCAGTTCGAGGTGGTTCCTGACGGGAAAGTCGAGTTCATGGCTGAACTCCACCGGCCCCTTGTAGAGCACGTTGTCTTCGGCCGTGCGCCCTTCCGGGACTGACGGATGGAGCCTGTTCGGCAGGGTGAGCAGCAGCTCTTCCATGCCGTCATCGAGCTTCGCCAGTTCTGCGTCGAGCCCGGTTATCTGGTCGGAAACCGATTTCATCTGGCTGATCAGCTCTTCGGCCGATCCCTGCCCGGTACGCTTGATGTCCGCGATCTCCTTCGATACCCGGTTGCGCAGGGCTTTCAGATCGTCGGCGCGCTGGACCATCTCTTTCCGCGCCCGGTCGATGTCGAGCAGCTCTCGGACTTTGCCGGCATCTTCGCCCATCTGCCGCTGGTGCAGCATGGTGATCACATCATCTGGGTTTTGCCGTACGAGGTTGATATCGAGCATGGTCTGTGTGTGGATGTGGTTATGCTGAAAGGAGCGATTTGACGACGTTCTGGACCTTGGTGCCGTCAGCCTTGCCTTTCAGGGCCTTCATGGCTTCGCCCATTACCCTGCCAATGTCCTTCATGGATGAGGCGCCGGTTTTGGCGACGATTTCGCGGATGACGGCTTCGACCTCTTCGTCGGAGACCGGAGCAGGAAGGTACTCTTCGATCACCTTCAGCTCGGTCGCCTCGGTTTCGGCGAGGTCAGGCCTGTTGCCAGCCGTAAACTGTTCGATGGCATCGCGTCGCTTCTTGGCCAGGCTCATGAGTACCTCGAGCTCCTGGTCATCGCTGAGCACTCCCTTGCCGCCGACCCTTATGGAGACCTCCTTTTCAAGCAGCGCAGCACGGATTGACCTGATGGCATTGAGGCGGGTCTTGTCGCCGCTTTTGAGCGACTCTTTCATTTCCTGATCTATTCTTTCCTTGAGGCTCATGATCGTTTGTTCCTGATTGACTTATTGCTGTTAGAACCTGAAGATACGAGAAAAAATCGAGAATTGGACTGATCAGACCGTTCAGACCGATCCGTCTGATTATCCCGAATTTCGCGTCACTCGTCCTGCACATCTCCGCCCGTTGGCCTCAGCACGATCTCCTCGACAGTCGTACGGCCGGGTTGCCGGTAGGCATGTACGATCGGCGCGGCGATATCTTCGGGCATCATCATGTGGGATTTGAAATCGTCGTCTACCTCCCCCCACATCGGCGTATAGACGGCTCCCGGCATGACGTCGGTGATCCTCACGTTGCATTCGCGTGCGTACAGTCGCATGGTTTCGACGAGTCCCCGCTGACCGAACTTGGACATGCAGTACACCGAAGAGTGCTTGAAAGCCTTCTCTGCCGCTACCGAGGTGATGAAAAAGATGTGTCCCGACCGCTTTTTCTCCATGACCCGGAAAAGTGCCTGGGTCAGGAAGAAGGTTCCCTTCAGATTGGTTGCCATGGTGAAGTCGAAATCCTCTTCGGTCATTTCGGAGAGCGTCTTGAACCGGCCGACTCCGGCATTGTTTACCAGGCAGTCGATCGTGCCGTGCCGTTCAAGAAGATGAGCCGAAAGCCTGCGTACATCTTCGATGCGTCCGATGTCGCAGGCGAAGGTGTCGGTGATGGCCCCTTCTGCCCGGCAATCGAGCGATATTGAATCGAGATCGGCCTGGCTCCGTGAACAGAGTACGAGCAGGGGATCGAAATCGGGGTTATGCCTGCCTGCCTGGGCGAATGCAAGGGCGATGGCCCTGCCGATACCCTTTCCTGCTCCGGTAATAAGAATTATATGCTGCATGGCGCCTGACGGGAAAAATGTTATAAGTTGAGTGTAGTTGCGACGAAATTAGTGCGGACTATTGCGCTGATTTTTTAAATGATATATATTGGCTGTGTAGTGAGCGTTGCCTTTTAAAGTTATTATTTCATCAATGAAGCCCTGGATGTGATTATGAACAAAAGTAAAGTAAAGTGGTTTGATGGCAAAAAAGGGTATGGATTTATCCTGAACCCGGAAGGGGGAGAGGATATTTTCGTTCATTTTTCCGCCATCGTGTCTGACCAGAGTTTTAAGGTATTGAACCAGGATGCAGACGTGGAGTATGAGATTGACAAAACCCAGAAAGGCTTGCAGGCGAAGAATGTCCGTGAGTTTCCGGCTTCAGTCGAGGCCGTTGCGGCAGTTGCTGCGGAATCAGCTTCCCTGTCAGGAGTTCGGAACGAGCTCAATCCGGCGGAATAGTTGTTTTCCGGCAGCCCCCCAGGCTGCTTTGTCAGGAGATCCTTTTAGCTGACGCCGGCCCTTGCCGGACCCTGCCCCGCCTGAAAGAGGCTCCTGAAATCATTCTACAGAACGAATCATGAAAGCATCGAGTGGTCTCTGAAGCTGAACCAGTCATCGGCGCCCACGATTACATGGTCGAGAAGATCTATCTGCAACAGGTTACCTGCCTGCTTCAGGATCGTCGTGACCTGTTTGTCTGCATTGCTGGGCTGAACATCGCCTGAAGGGTGGTTGTGGACCAGGATCACCGAATTTGCGCTTTCGCGGATGGCCGCCTTGAAGATCTCCCTCGGGTGGATGAGGGAGGCCGTCAGGGTGCCGACCGACACGATCTCATGCCTGATGATCCGGTTTTTTGCGTCGAGGAAGAGAATGCAGAGATGCTCCTTCGTTTCGTCGGGAATCCTTCCCTTCATGTACTCGAAAACATCCCTGGCCGATTGCACCTTGAGGTTTGCATTCCTGCTGTAGTGCAGGTGTTTGTGCAGTTCGAAGACGGCGATAACCTGCATGGCCTTGGCCTGGCCGATGCCCCGGATCTTCTGCAGCTCCTGGAGCGACTTGCCCGGGAGCTGTTCGAGGCCGAATTGCGAAATGAGCTCGTTGCAGGTATCCACGATGTTGCGGCCACGAGTGCCGGAGCGGAGGATTATGGCCAGTAGTTCTGCCGGGCTCAGCGACGCTGGTCCTGAGCTGAGGAATCGTTCCCTCGGACGGTTGGCGGGGTCGATATCATGAATGCGCATGGTCCTGTGGGGGTTCAGGGTTGCGTAAATGGCCGTTACGCGTGACACGCGACACTCGTAACGGGTTATATGTTACGTGTCACGTGTTACGTTCTTCGTATTGAACAGATGGTAGTTGATGCTGTCGCTCAGAGCCTGAAGGCTCGCTTCGATGATGTTGGTGGAGACGCCGACCGTACCCCAGGTCTTGATGCCGTCGCTGCTTTCGATCAGGACCCTGACCTTTGCGCTCGTACCACGTTTTTCTTCCAGCACTCTCACCTTGTAGTCGATCAGGCGGATGGCACGGATTTCAGGATAGAACCTGACCAGCGCCTTGCGCAGCGCCTTGTCGAGCGCGTTGACCGGGCCGTCTCCGTCAGATACCGTCAGTTCGGTCTCGCCTGCGACATCTACCTTCAGCACCGCCTGGTCGACGGAGTGGCCGTCGCGGCTGTTCTCGATCTGTACCTTTGATTCGAGCACTTCGAAGAACGGCCTGAACTGGCCGAGTTCGCGGCGAAGGATGAGCTCGAAGGAGGCCTCGGCGCCGTCGAACTGGTATCCGCGGTGTTCGAGAGACTTGACGTTGTTGACCAGCTTTTTGAATAGCTCGCCTTTTTCCGGAAGGTCGATGCCGAGCTCATTGGCCTTGTAGCGGATGTTGCTCTGTCCGGCGAGCTCTGAGACCAGTACGCGCTGGCGGTTGCCCACCAGTGCCGGGTCGATGTGCTCGTAGAGTGAGCTTTCCTTCATGACCGCGCTGACGTGGATGCCCCCCTTGTGGGCGAATGCCGATTTGCCGACGAACGGCGCCTTGGTGTCGGGAGGGAGGTTAAGGATCTCGAACACGAACTTGGACATCGAGGTCAGCTGCGCCAGATCCTGCACATGCGTGATATTCCTGCCGAGCTTGAGTATGAGGTTCGGGACGATGCTGATCAGGTTGGCGTTGCCGCACCGCTCTCCGATGCCGTTGACCGTGCCCTGCACCTGCGTGGCCCCGGCCCTGACGGCCTCGATTGAATTTGCCACGGCCATGTCCCCGTCGTTGTGGGCGTGGATGCCCACAGGCACGGTGAACAGTTCGCAGACCCGTTTCACGATCATTGATACCTCATGAGGGAGCGATCCTCCGTTGGTATCGCACAGCACCAGCCTTCGGGCGCCGCCGTCGACAGCAGCACGAAGCATGGTTTCCGCAAAGTCCGCATTGTCCTTCCATCCGTCGAAGAAGTGCTCGGCGTCGAAAAAGACTTCGCGGCCTCCGTTGACAAGGCGCTCTACCGAACGGCGGATCAGTTCTGCGTTCTCTTCATCCGAAATGCCGAGGCTTTTCAATGAATGGGCCTTCCAGGTCTTGCCGAAGATGGTGAGGACCGGAGCTTCAGATTTCAGGAGGCCGACCAGGTTAGGGTCGTTGTCGATGTTGTCGAGCGACCTGGCCGTCGAACCGAACGCGCTGAGGCGCGCATTCCTGAATGCAAGGCTCCTTGATTTCAGGAAGAACTCTTCGTCCTTCGGATTGCTGCTCGGCCATCCGCCTTCGATGAAATCCACACCGAATTCGTCAAGCCGTTCGGCGATCAGAAGCTTGTCCTGTACCGAAAGATTGATATGTTCGCCCTGCGTGCCGTCACGCAAGGTCGTGTCATACAGTTCGATTGCCATGTGGTGTACTGCTTGTTAAGCCTTGTCAGAGGCCATAAGGTCGTTTTTTCTGGCGTATTCGAAGATGCCGCCCGCCTGCACGATGTTGACCACGTCGCCCAGCGGCTTGAGCTGGTAGGTCACGTTCTGTGTGAGGTTGGTCAGCGTGTTCGCCTTCATGTCGATTGACAGTTCGTCTCCTGTCAGGATGATCTTGTTGAGCTGCTGCGCCGTTTCATAAGGGATAACAAAGCCGCCGTCCACGCAGTTGCGGTAGAAGATCCTCGCATATGACTCCGCGATGATGGCCTTGGCACCGGCAACCTGCAGGGCGAACGGTGCATGTTCCCTCGATGAACCGCAACCGAAGTTGGGGCCAGCGATGATGATCGTATATGGAGATGAGAAGCTGCCTTCCTGCACGAACGGAATCTCCCCCTCCGGGAGGCCGCCCTGCTCGGGGGGGACCCCGGAAAGTGCGTATTTGCCGTACAGCTTCACCTCTTCAGGATCCGAGAGGCTATAGACGAGGTGCTCGGCCGGAATGATCTGGTCGGTATCGATATTCTTGCCGAGGACGTAGGCTTTTCCCTGAATGATGCTTTCCATGATGGTTGGTTTTCCTTATCAGTTTCTTCATTCGATCAGAGGAAATCCCTCGGATCGGTGAGTTTGCCCGTGACGGCCGATGCGGCCGCGGTCAGCGGCGAAGCAAGGTAAACTCCGGCGTGCTTGCTGCCCATACGACCGGGGAAATTCCTGTTGGTCGTTGAAACGACAACGTCGTTGTCCACCGAACGGCCGACGGTGTCGGCAGGGCCACCGAGGCATGCGGCACAGGAGGGCAGCGCGATGCTGCATCCGGCCTCTTCGAAGATCGAACGCAGTGTCTGTCCTTCGTAGGTTTCGGTAGAGAGCTGCGATGCCACCAGGACCGTCGCCGGAACGATGTTGGTCGTGACGGCAACCTTCCTGCCTTTCAGGATTTTGGCTGCAAGCATGAAGTCGGTCAGCTTGCCGCCCGTGCACGAACCGATGTAGGACTTGGTGATCGGCGTACCGGCGACGCTGCGCACGGTAGCACGGTTGTCCGGGCTGTGCGGCTGTGCGACGACCGGTTCCATCTTGTCGACCTGGTAGCGGTACATGCTGTGGTAGGTCGCGTCGGGATCGCTCGTGAAAATCTCGTAAGGCTTGCTGGTGCGTGCCTTGACAAAGGCCTCGGTCACGGCGTCCACGGCGATGATGCCGTTCATGCCGCCGGCCTCGATGGCCATGTTGCAGAGCGTCATGCGCTCGTCCATCGGCAGGGAGTAGACCGCTTCGCCGTCGAACTCCATGGCTCGGTAGGTCGCGCCGTCGGTGCCGATGTCTCCGAGGATCTGCAGGATCAGGTCCTTGGCCGTAAGGTATTCCGGCATCTTGCCCTCGAAGGTGAACTTCATGGATTCGGGAACCTTCTCCCAGAGCTTGCCGGTACCGAGGATGAATGCCGCATCGGTGTTGCCGATGCCGGAGCCGAACATGCCGAACGCACCGGAGGTGCATGTGTGCGAGTCGGTACCGAACAGCACGGTGCCGGGGAGGTTGAATCCCTCTTCGGCAAGGGCTACGTGGCAGACTCCTCTGTAGCGTTCAGTGCCTACGTCATAGTAGTTCGGAAGCCCCTGCTTGGCCGCGAACTGCCTCAGGAGGTCGATGTTGCGGTGAGCATGCTCGTTGCTGGTGTAGATGTAGTGGTCCGGAAGCACGACCACCTTCTCGGGGTCCCATACCTTGGCGTCGGGACCGAACTCCTGCTTGAAGATGTCGAAGGTCGGGGGTCCGCAGACGTCGTGCGTGAGCAGGACATCGACGTTCAGCCAGACGCTTTCGCCAGTATCGACAAATTTGCGATTGGCGGCTCTGGCAAAAATTTTCTGGGTTATCGTTTGTGCCATTGGTGTATTGGTCAGATTCCGTTTACGGTTTTAAACCTTGTGGACCCATGTCCCTGTTTTTTCGCCTTGAAGCCGGAAAAGCCGGTCACTGACAGTGCTCCGGCTTTTCCGGCGCCGGTTTCCCGGCGCAATCGCTCTGTCAGTATTCCTTCCCCACGTTGACGCGGCGGAAGGATTTGTCGCCGGGTGCTTAAAGGCAGGCGACGATGGCCTTGGTCATCTCGGTCGTCGATACGCTCTTTTCTCCCGGACTGGCGATATCAGCCGTGCGGATGCCGGTGGCCAGCGCACGTTCGATAGCATCGTAGATCTCGGCGGCGACGTCCGGCATGCAGAAGCTGTTCTCGAACATCATGGCCACCGAGGCGATGGTCGCGATCGGGTTTGCCTTGTTCTGGCCGGCGATGTCGGGAGCACTTCCATGGATCGGTTCGTAAAGGGCGTGCTTCGTGCCGATGCTCGCCGAGGGCAGCATGCCGAGGCTGCCGGTGATCATGCCGGAGATGTCACTCAGGATATCACCGAACAGGTTGCTGGTCACGATGACGTCGAACTGCTTCGGGTTGCGCACGATCTGCATGGCCGCGTTGTCGACGTACATGTCGGCAAGCTCGATTCCGGGGAAGTCCTTGTGAACCTCATGCACGACGTTGCGCCAGAACTGCGAGACCTCCAGGACGTTGGCCTTGTCGATAGACGTGACCTTCACGTTGCCGCGTTTCTGCGCAGCTTCGAAGGCGAGCCTGGCTATACGCTCGATTTCGTAGCGCTCGTACACCATGGTGTTCCAGCCGCGGTTCTCATCATAACCCCTTGGCTGGCCGAAATAGATGCCGCCGGTCAGTTCCCTGAATACGACGAAATCGGTACCCCTGACCACTTCCGGCTTCAGGGTCGATGCGTCCAGCAGGGCGTCATAGACCTTCGCGGGGCGCAGGTTGGCGAACAGGCCGAGCTCCCTGCGGATCTTCAGGAGGGCGGCTTCCGGCTTTTCTGCGTGCGGCAGGCTCTCCCACTTGGGGCCGCCCACTGCGCCGAGCAATACGGCATCGCAGTTCCTGCAGGCCTCGAGGGTTTCATCGGTAAGCATGCTTCCGTGCAGGTCGTAGGATGCGCCACCGAAGGGGTGCTCCTCGACCGTGATATCGAAACCGTGTTTCTTTGATACGACATTCAGCACGTCGAGCGCTCCGGCTACCACTTCGGGGCCGATGCCGTCGCCGGGAATGGAAACAATCTTGTACATGGCTCTCCGGTTTACTTCTTCTTGAGCCAGCTCATCATCTCGCGGAGCTTTGCACCGACCTTCTCGAGCGGGTGGTTACGGTTGCTCTCGCGGAGGCTGTTCAGGGAGTTGTAGCCCGAATTGCACTCGTCGATGAACTCCTTCGCGAAGCGTCCGTCCTGGATCTCTTCGAGGATCTTCTTCATCTCCGCCTTCACGGTGGAGGTGATGAGGCGCGGGCCACGGGTCATGCCGCCGTATTCTGCGGTGTCGCTGACCGAGTAGTTCATGCGGGAAAGGCCGCCTTCATAGTAGAGGTCCACGATGAGCTTCAACTCGTGCAGGCACTCGAAGTAGGCCAGTTCCGCCGGATAACCGGCTTCGGTCAGGGTTTCGAACCCTGCCTTGATCAGCTCGGCTGAACCGCCGCAGAGCACGGCCTGTTCGCCGAACAGGTCGGTTTCGGTCTCATCCTTGAAGTTGGTTTCGATCACGCCGGCCTTGGTTCCGCCGAGGCCTTTGGCCCAGGCAAGCGCCTGCTGCTTGGCGTCGCCGGTGAAGTCCTGATGCACCGCAATGAGGCACGGCACGCCGTTGCCTTCGGTGTAGGTCCTGCGGACCAGGTGGCCAGGGCTCTTCGGGGCGATCATGATGACGTTGATATCGGTCGGAGGCACGATCTGCTTGTAATGGATATTGAAGCCGTGGCCGAAGGCAAGGGTGTTGCCCGGTTTCAGGTTCGGAGCGATCTCGTTGTCGTAGACGCTTTTCTGGGTCTGGTCCGGCAGGAGCACCATGATGATATCTGCCCACTTGACGGCTTCGGCGACGGTTTCGACCCTCAGGCCGGCTTCACGGGCCTTGGCGCATGAGGAACTGTCTGTGCGGAGGCCGACGCAGACGTTCAGGCCGCTCTCCATCAGGTTCAGCGCATGGGCGTGGCCCTGGCTGCCGTAACCGAGGACGGCGATATTCTTGTTCTGCAGTACCGCGAGGTCGGCATCCTGCTCGTAAAAGACGTTCATTGACATAGCTGTTGACTGTTTTTGCGTACGTAAATAAAAATCAGTTTTCACCGCGGTGTATGGCGACAGCCCCGGACCGCGCGAGTTCCCTTATGCCAAACGGCCTGAAAAGGTCGATGGCCGTATTGATTTTATCCGGCGAACCGATGACCTCAATAGTAATGGATTTTTGCTTTATATCCACGACTTTTCCCTTAAAAACGTTGGTCAGTTCGAAAATCTCCTGCTGCGTGGTTTTGGTCAGTTTCATGCTCATAAGCAGCAGCTCCCGCTCGACATGCGGCTGATGGGTGAGGTCGGTGACCTTGATGGTGTCGACCAGGCGGTTCAGTTGCTTGAGCACCTGGCTGATGATCCTGTCTTCGCCGCGCGTCACGATGGTCATGCGCGAAATTTCGGGGTCTTCCGTTTCGCCGATGGAGATGCTCTCGAGGTTGAACCCGCGTGCGCTGAACATGGCAGCCACACGGTTAAGCGTGCCGAACTTGTTCTCGACCAGTACAGAGATAAGGTGTTTCATGGTGTTTTACGGCAATAATGGGAATCAGTGATGATTCGTTATCGGGATTTGCGTGGTTCCGTATTGAAATACAGGGCGAACGCAGGTGTTTCAGGTCATTCTGAATAACTCGTCATGTAAACGGCTATCAGGTGCTGCAAGCAGGCTTCGATTGAAATATAAAGTTTTTCGGCAAACCCCGGTTTGCCCGGCGCAATATATGAATACTCGAGGATATACCCCAGATGGTATGATGTTGAACGTGCGGTTTCGTTACCTCCGATGTATCAATAATCGCCAGGATCATCCAGGGTTGTTTTCCCCGGTATGCCGGATGTTGACTGCTGATGTCCGGATATATGCGGGGGATAAAAAGAGTGTTTTATGGTTCATAAGTAAAGTGTATAATTTTAAATGCGTTGATTTTGTCGTTGTCAGGCTTTGTACAATCGTCAGTAAGGTCATACCATGCACTCTCATCCCCCTCATCAGTGTGCGTGCATACAGCGAAAGCTGTTGCATGCAACCTTCTCGCTATTCCTCGTTCCGGTCCTGTCCATAACCCCGTTTTTCGGTTCAGGTGGTGATGCCTGTGCCGGAGGAAGTTCGGATAAGGCGCTTTCAAGATCAATAACCGGCGAGGCCATTGGCGGGGTTTCGTCAAGGACGTCCGGATCGGAGCAACTGCTGACCGGTGCGCTGACGAATATCGCTTCAGGCATGAGATCTCAGGCTGTCGCGGGAAAGGCTCCGGCATTGCCTGGTTTGCAAAGCCTGCTTCCCGCGGTGCCCCTGCAACTGGCCGACGGCAGGATGAACGCCTCGATAGGTTCCTCCTCTACGGTAATGAATTACAATGACGGAGAGCTTCAGGCAAACCTGGATTTCGGATTCGGTTACTACAACCAGTTGAGAGGGTCAGGGAGCGTCATGGGGCATGCTGGCTTCGCAGCCATGATCCATGACAATCTTGCCGTGGGTGTTAACGGTCTCATGTACGATCAGCGGAGCGATCTTGTCCTCAGTGCAGTCTGGCAGGTGCCCGACTCGGGAGTGCGGCTCAAGGCATCTGGCGGTTATATGTGGGGACGACAGAGATACTCTTTTCCTTCAGGTGATGCCACTGTTGGACTCAGTCAGTACAGTTGGGCTATGTCGGGATCCTGGTTCATGAACGACAGTGAAGAGTTCAGGCATTTCCAGGCCATCGGACTCAGTGCCTGGGGGGCACAGGCCCGGCAGAACCCTCTTGGCGATCCGGTCTATTTCATGCGGGAAACCGCAACGGAATTCCTTGTTTTCCTTGACCCGCTTCAGCTCTCCGAGGGACGGCTCATCGGTGCATCGGCAGATGCCCAGCTCGCATTGTGCCAGTCGCTCGTGACAAAGGGTTCGATCGGTTATGAACAGCTCCGCTTTCCGTTTTCGGATGGCACGCGAGAGTTGAACAGTTCGGTGTACTGCAACCTTGCCATGTACTGGGAACCGGTTTCATGGATCACGCTTGCCGCCGACGTGAAAAAAGGGGTAAGCGAAGACCGCATAGGGATTTCTGCCGAAAGCGGCCACTGGAAAGTCGATACCTGGTACAGCAGGGGAGAGAACGGACTTTTGAGCGACAAGGGGGGAATGCTGACCTTCCGGCTTTTCGTGCCGTCAGCGAAGAACAACCTCACCCTGGCGCGCCGCATGCAGCCGGTCAGGTCTTCCGGCAGCTCCGCCATGCTCGGAGATGCCCTCCAGCGTCCGGTCCAGATGCCACAGGCATTCCTCGCAAAGGTTGATCCTACTGCGGTCAGGCAGGTTGCAACCATCTCCAAAACCGGCGTTGACAATGGTGCTGTCGTTGACAGTCAAGGCGATATCACCATAGTGGTCGGTACCGGTGTTCCAGTCATCACCGGGGTCACCAGGGATGGAACATCGTTCAGTTATGCGGGTATCATTGAAACGACATCGACCCAGGTCATTATTCACACCGGCAAACTTCCTGACGGAGTCTCGACTTATGTCATTGGCGTCAATGCAACCGACAATTACGAAGTGACCTTCATCACAAACTGAACTATCTATGATCACGATCATGAAGCGGAGATTTGCCTCGGAGGCCTTGTCATGCGTTCGCATTGCAATGAGCATGGCAGTGCTGTTTGTCTGTTGTTCAGGCCTGCTTCAGGCTGCGACAGTACAGGCCCTGTACATCAACAAGGCCGGAGCATGGAAAACAGGATGTTCCATCGTCACGCAACCTGCGGGAGCTGCAAGCGAAACCGCGCTGGCTACACAGCCGAAAGTGCAGTTGACGGGGGTGGACGGCGTTGCTGTTCGCAAGAGCGGTGTGGTTATCACGGCAACTCTGGCAAGCGGATATAAAGGAACGCTGTCGAATGCAATCACGGTTACTGACGGAGAGGGGATTGCGACTTTTCACGGGTTGACGTTCACCAGCACGACGGTCACTGATTCCACACGGTTCAAGCTTGTGTTTACGCCTGGCGGCGACCGCTCGGCAACGTCGGACTACACAAAGCTGACGCTTGCCGTAGGTAACCGGTACCAGGGCGGCATCATTTTTTATTTCCTGACCACTGGCCAGCAGCTTGGCACCGGCACCTCCAACGTCATTCAGTACAGTCCGACGGAGCAGCATGGTCTGATTGCAGCCACTCAGGATCAGGGGGGGAGCCGGTCGACGCAATACAGTTCGGTGAGTCCGAACCCGCTTGGAACGGTCGGCGCGGCCATCGGTACCGGTCAGAAGAATACCCAGCTGATCGTAGCCCTCTGTGCCTCGGCTTCAACCCCGGTTTACGGGGCCAAGCTTTGCGACGACCTGGTGCTGAACGGATACAGCGACTGGTATCAACCCAGTGAGCAGGAGTTGCTGAAGTTGGCGCAAACGCAGACGATAGTAGGCATGGGACCGTGGATCAATGAAGACGATTCCACCTACTGGTCCTCGTCTCATCTCGCCGGAAACCACACCTATGCCCGTTATGTGCTGTTTAATAAGAAAGAGATCTGGGATGACTACGAATTCACGGAAAAGTTCAGAACAAGGGCGGTGAGATCATTTTGATGGAGTGCGGTCGCCAGGCCGCCGGACAACAAAAAAGCCGCCAGTATCATTGGCGGCTTTTTTGTTGTCCATATCTGTCTTTGCTCAAACCATGGTTTTTGGATTCAGCCTGGCCAGCAGCATGTCGGAGATCGACCCGCCCGCAGGCACCATAGGGAAGACCATGTCACGCCTGACTACACGGAAGTCGACCAGCACTGGACCTTCGTTGTAAGCCAGCGCTTCGCTGATGGCCTTGCGTGCGGATTCCGGGTTGTCGGCGCTCATCGCTTTGCAGCCGAACGCCTCGGCGACCTTGACGAAATCGGGGTTGCTGGCTTCCAGGTCGGTGAATGAGTACTTCTCCTTGTGGAAGAGCTCCTGCCACTGGCGGACCATGCCGAGATAGCTGTTGTTGATCAGGAAGACCTTGATCGGCAGCTTGTTGTAGACGGCCGTCACCAGCTCCTGGATGTTCATCATCAGGCCACCGTCGCCGCAGATGGTGATAACCGGGCGGTCGGTCACGCCAAATGCCGCGCCGATCGTTGCGGGCAGGCCGAAGCCCATGGTGCCAAGCCCGCCACTGGTGATGATCGAGCGGGGTTCGGTGAACTTGTAGTACTGCGCGGTCCACATCTGGTGCTGGCCGACGTCGGTCACGACAATGGCGTGTCCCTTCGTCTGCTTCGAAATCTCTTCGATGACGAACTCGGTCTTCAGGGAGTCCGGCTCGACCGTGTACTCCATCGGGCACTGCTTCCGCCATTTCCCGATCTCTGCAAGCCATGCGCTGCGGTCCTCCCCGGTCTTGGGCAGCTCCCTCGAAATCGACTCGAGGAAATCCTTCGCGTCGCCGACGACCGGCAGGTCTACCTTGACGTTCTTGTCGACGTTGGTCGGGTCGATGTCGTTATGGATCTTGAGCGCCTGCGTTGCGAAGGTCTCGACCTTGCCGGTGACCCGGTCGTCGAACCTTGCACCGACGGCGATCAGCAGGTCACAGTTGCTGACCGCCTGGTTTGCCCAGTAGGTGCCGTGCATGCCGAGCATGCCCATCGAAAGCGGGTGGTCGCCAGGGAAGGCGCCAAGCCCCTGCAGGGTCATGGCGACCGGAATCTGATGCTCGATGGCGATCTGGCGCAGGGCGTCCGAAGCTTCGGACGTGATGACGCCGCCGCCGATGTAGAAGAGCGGACGCTTTGCCTTCGCGATCATTTTTGTGGCCTTCTGCACCTGGTTCGTGTGGCACTTCACGGTCGGCTTGAAGCCGCGGATGTCGACGCTCTCCGGCCACTCGAAGATGCATTCGGCGGCAAGCACGTCCTTCGGCATGTCGACCAGGACCGGGCCTGGCCGGCCGGTGGTGGCGAGGTAGAATGCCTTGCGGATGGTCGAGGCCAGGTCGCGGACATCCTTGACGAGGAAGTTGTGCTTGGTGATCGGGCGCGTGATGCCGACGATGTCCGCCTCCTGGAAGGCGTCATTGCCGATCAGGGAGCTCGGCACCTGGCCGGTGAAGACCACCATCGGCGAGGAGTCCATGTAGGCGTTGGCGATGCCTGTGACGGTGTTGGTCGCGCCGGGGCCCGAGGTGACGAGCACCACGCCCGGCCGGCCGGTTGCGCGGGCATAGCCCTCGGCCATGTGTGTCGCGCCCTGTTCGTGACGGACAAGGATGTGCTTGATGTCCTTGACGTCGTGCAGCGTCTCGTAGACCTTCAGGAGCGACCCTCCGGGGTAGCCGAAGATGTACTCGACGTTTTCATGCCGGAGGCACTCGAAAAATATCTCGGATCCGTTCAGTTTCTGTCCGGGTTCATGCATGGTTTGAACATTTAAAATTCAGATTAACACTTCGGTTTCAGGATAGCACCCGTGTTGGCCGATGTCACCATCTGCGCGTAACGGGCGAGGTATCCTTTCCTGATCTTGGGCTCGAATGGCGGCAGTGCGGCGATCCTTTCGGCGATCGTCTTTTCATCGAGGTCTACCGTCATCAAACGTGCCGGGATGTCGATGGTGATCGTGTCGCCGGTTTTCAGCGCCGCGATCGGACCTCCTTCGGCGGCTTCGGGCGATACGTGGCCTATGCATGCCCCCCTCGATCCGCCGGAGAAGCGGCCGTCGGTGATCAGTGCGACCGAGTCGCCGAGTCCGCGGCCCATGATGGCGCTGGTGGGTGAGAGCATCTCCGGCATGCCGGGACCGCCGCGCGGCCCTTCGTAGCGGATGACCACGATGTCACCTGCCTTGACATCGTCGCCCATGATGCCCGCGATCGCGTCGTCCTGGCAGTCATAGACCTTTGCCGGGCCGGTATGCCTCATCATGGAGGCGCTGACCGCACCCGTCTTGACAACAGCGCCGTTCGGCGCGAGGTTCCCGTACAGCACGGCAAGGCCGCCCGTCGCGGAATAGGGCTCGGAGACCGGACGGATGACCTTGCGGTCGAGCACTTCGGCATCGGCGATGTTTTCGCCGAGCGTCTTTCCGGTCACTGTCGGCACAGACAGGTCAAGCAGGCCGTCGACGGTCGAGAGCTCCTTCAGGATGGCCGAAATGCCGCCGGCGCGGTCCACATCCTCGATGTGCACCTCGGTCGTCGCGGGGCTCACCTTGCAGATGTAGGGCGTGCGGGCCGACAGGCCGTTAAGCTCGGCGAAGTCGAACTCGAGTTCGGCCTCGTTGGCGATGGCCAGCGTGTGCAGGATCGTATTGGTGCTCCCGCCCATGGCGAAGTCCAGCGAGAAGGCGTTGAGCAGTGCTCGCCGGGTTAGGATGTCCCTGGGACGGACCTCTTCAAGGACAAGGTCGACGATGCGCCTTGATGCGTTTCTGACCAGTTCGAGCCTCCTCGGATCGATTGCCAGAATGGTGCCGTTGCCCGGAAGGGCGAAGCCGAGCGCCTCGCAGAGGCAGTTCATGGAGTTGGCCGTGAACATGCCCGAGCAGGAACCGCATCCGGGGCAGCCGCTCTCTTCGATGGTGTCGAGCTCCTTTTCGTCGATTTCGCCAGTGCTGAACCTGCCGACCGCTTCAAAGACTGATATGAGGTCGACCTTCTTGCCCGAAGGTGTATGGCCAGCCTGCATCGGGCCGCCCGACACAAAGATGACCGGCACATTGGTCCGCAGCGCCCCCATCATCATGCCGGGAGTGATCTTGTCGCAGTTCGGGATGCACACCAGGCCGTCGAGACGGTGGGCCTCGACCATGGTCTCGACCGAGTCGGCGATAATTTCGCGGCTGGCCAATGAGTATCGCATGCCGACGTGGCCCATGGCGATGCCGTCGCATACGCCGATGGTGTTGAATTCAAAGGGAACGCCGCCGGCTTCCCTCACAGCCTCCTTGGCCACCCTTCCGAGTTCCTGGAGATGGGCGTGGCCAGGGATCAGTTCGTTGAACGAATTGCAGATCCCGATGAACGGCTTGGAGAAGTCGCCTTTCGAACGGACGGCCCCGGTCGCCTTGAGCAGGCTCCGATGTGGAGCTTTGTCAAATCCTTTTTTTATGGTGTCAGATCTCATCGACGTTGCTTGTTTACGTTTTAATCAAAAAAACAGGGCTCCTGGCCTGCCTGTCCCGAAGCCTTGAGTCTGAGGTATTGTCGTGGAAAATACGATGGACTTGGGAAAGGCCTGACGGATCAGGATACAGGAATGAGTACCTGTACGGGCAGTACGGGTACGAGTGAATCGACGCCTGCCAAGCTGTTGATCGGCAGGTGCTGGAGCGTGCGGCTGACGGCCATCGACGGGGCATGGCACCCGGAAGTATCGAAACGATGGTTGGTCAAAGAGGGCATTGCAGTAGATCGGTTGACGCGCGAATGTATAGAATAAATTGCAGGCAAGTTACATCTTCCGCTCAATTATGTCAAGGGCGGCTTGAAAAAACCGTTCATTTGACGGAACCGGTGGTGCTATTTTGAATGGTCGGAGCCAGGTTGAGTCAGCAAAAGAATCCGAAAAGAGTGCTATTTTATCAGCTCCGATGGTGTAAAAACTTAAAAATATTATTTTTAGGTAATCTTAGTCGATCGGTGCATGCTGCTCAAAGCAAACCACTAAATGTCAGCGCCATGTTGTCTCTCCAGTCCCCGCTCTCGCAGGATCTGCCTTCGTTTTTTCTTCTCCTCAGCCTTATCGGTTTCTTTCTGGTGCTCGGTGAACTCCTGACCCGGAAATTCAGCGTCAGCCCGCTTGTCGTCAGAAAAATCATGCATCTCAGCATGGGGGTCGTGACCTTTTTCATGCCCTCCTATTTCCATTCCAACTTCTATCCTGCCGTTACGGCGCTCCTGTTCGTGGTCGTCGGTGCGCTGAGCCTGAAGGTCAGCTTCTTTAAGTCGCTGCATGGCGAGCCGGTCGAATCGACGAACGACGAAGAGGCTGGGCCGGTCGTCAGTTACGGCCCCATTCTCTTCCCTCTGGCATTCCTTCTGCTGGTTCTGGTACTTTGGGACAGACACATCTGGATCCTGCAGGTCGCCATGCTGGTCATGGGTGTGGGCGACGCGCTGGCGGCGCTGGTCGGCAAAGCGTCCGGCGGCGAGCACATCGAGCACTTGACCCGGAGCCCCAAGACGGTGGCCGGATCGCTGGCGATGTTTGTTTCCAGCCTGGTTATTATCTCCGTTTCCCTGTTCCTGTTCCAGAATACGTTCACCGGTGGCCTCGCCGCCCAGCCGATCTGGGCGTTGCTGTCGCTCGCCCTGCTGCTCGCCCTGCTGGCTACGAGCACCGAGGCTCTGCTCTCCTCAGGGTTCGACAACCTCTTTATCCCGGCTTCGATCGCCTACCCGCTCTACCTCCTCGACGTGAACGGCATGGTGACGCTCGACGGCTTCCTGATCGGCGGCCTGTTTGCGCTCCTGCTCGCCCTGTTCTCGATCAAGGTGAAGTTCCTGAACAACAGTGGAGCTACGGCCACATTCCTGCTCGGCACGAACATCTTCGGTGTCGGCGGCATGGTCTGGACCGTGCCGCTCCTGACCTTCTACCTTCTCTCTTCAGTCCTGTCGAAGCTCGGACGGAAGCGCAAGGCGAAGTTCGACCTGGTGTTCGAGAAAGGTTCGCAGCGCGACGCCGGGCAGGTCTATGCGAACGGCGGCGTTGCCTGGATCATGATGGTAGCCTTCTCCCTGACGAAAGACCCTTACATCTTTTTCGCTTACCTCGGTACGCTCGCCGCTGTGCAGGCAGACACCTGGGCAACCGAGATCGGTACCATGTGGCCCAACGCAAAGGCCAGGCTGATCACGAACTTCAAGAATGTCCCTGTCGGTACCTCCGGCGGGGTCTCCATTCCCGGTACCTCGGCATCATTTTTCGGCTCGCTTCTGATCTGCTCGAGTTCGGTGCTCATGAATGTTCCGTGGATCAACAAAGTGGGCATCCCGCAGTCCCTCCTGGTCATCGGCATCGCCGGGCTGATCTCAAGTCTCGTGGACAGTTTCTTCGGTGCGACCTTCCAGGCGCAGTACTACGATCCCATCAGGCAGAAGGTGACCGAGCGTACACACAGCATGGCTGCTGATGGAAGCAAGGTAAAAAATGAGCGGATCAAGGGATATGATTTTGTGAACAACGATCTGGTCAATACATTGTGTGCTATATCGGGTTCCGTGGTGGCCTACTTTGTCGTACAGAACCTGGCAACCTTCTGAGAATTTTATCTTTAGAGCGAGCTGAACATGAATGAAAATGCAGGCGGTGGAATCTTATCGATGCTTACAGGTTCAGGACCTGTTGTCCTTCTTGTTCTTGGTGTGCTGGTGACCTTTTCGATCGTTTCCTGGGCGATCATCGCATTCAAGTTCGGGTACATCAGGAAATCGATGCGTGAGTCCCAGGATTTTCTCGATTCGTTTTTCAACGCACAGAGTGCCGACCGTCTGTTCGCCTCCAGCGAGAATTACCGCAACGGGTCGCTGCCCAGGGTGTTCCGGGCAGGCTACGTCGAATACACCTCCATGCGGGACAAGAGCACCATCACGCAACTGAGGGATCGCATTTCCCTTGCCGTCAAGCGCGAGGTCAATGCCGAGAGCAAGCGCCTGACGCATCTGGTGCCGTTCCTGGCCACTGTGGGCAACACGGCGCCATTCATCGGCCTGTTCGGTACGGTATGGGGCATCATGAGCTCGTTCCAAAGCATCGGCCTCATGAAGTCCGCTTCGCTTGCAGCTGTCGCCCCCGGTATTTCCGAAGCGCTCATTGCGACGGCCACCGGCCTTGTGGCTGCCATCCCGGCGGTCATGGGCTATAACTATCTCACCCAGAAGATCGGTCAGATCGAACGAGACCTCGAGGATTTTTCCTCCGATTTCATCGAATCCTACCTCAACCAGTAACCGGGGAGGAACTGAACGATGATGACCGGACAGAAGACCAGGCTCATGAGCGAGATCAACGTGACGCCGTTTGTAGACGTCATGCTGGTGCTGCTTGTCATTTTCATGGTAACGGCCCCCATGATGACCAGCGGGGTGAAGGTCGAGGTTCCCCAGACCTCCCATGAACGGATGGACGTCGATTCAAAGGCGCTGGTCATAAGCGTCGACGGATCACGGAGGGTGACGATCAATGATTTCCAGCTCGATGCGGATGAGCTCGCAGCCCAGCTTCCGCGCATCCTCGAATCAAAGCAGGCTGAAGAGGTTTACCTCAAGGCCGACAGGTCCCTGCCCTATGGCTTCGTCATGTCGGTCATGGCCTCGATCCGCGAGGCCGGAGTCGAAAAGATCGGCATGGTAACCGAGCCCGTGGCGTCGCAAGCCAAAAAACGTTGAGGCGACCGGACCCGATTATGAGCACAAGTAAAGAACTGAAGCAGGATCAGCAGCGGTTTGCCATATGGCTCGGCATTGCGGCCGCGGCCCATGTCGCCCTGGTTGTGTTTACATTCCTGCTGCAGATCTATTATATCCGCACGCATCCTCCGTTGAGAATCGTCAGTGTCAGCCTGGTCTCTCTTCCTGGGAGCCCTGGTCCAGCAGGAGGGCGATCGGTGTCAGCGCCTGCGCCTACGCCCTCCCCGAAACCCGTTCCCGAGCCTCCCGCCCCCAAGGCGCCGGAACCACCCGCGCCCAAAAAGGTCGCCGAACCGGCGGTGGCAAAGAAAACCGTGCCGGATGAAAAGGTCAAGGAAGTAAAGCCGAATCTCGACGATGCCCTGGCAAAGCTCAAACAGAAAACCGAAAGCCGGCAACCGGCCTCGGGCGTCGGTAGTGCCATTGCGAATTTGCAGAAAAAGGTGGCCTCCCAGGGCAGCGGTCCGGCGCGAGGCAACGGTAGTGGCGGCGGTGGTGGCCTGTATGGCCCCGGCGGTGGGGCGGTCGACCCATACAAGTCGAAAATCGCTGGTATCATTCAGGATAACTGGTCTTTTTCACAGACATTGATAAGAAATGCCAATGGCATGGAGGTCTATGTGGCTATCAATATCCTGCCGGACGGCACTATTTCGCAGATACGATTTGATCGCAGGGCCCCGAGCGAATACCTCAACAATTCCGTGAAAGCCGCTCTGCAGAAATCCAGCCCCTTGCCGGCACTTCCGCGTGAATATGGCAGGCAGGCCCTCTGGGTGGGTTTTGTGTTCACTCCCGAAGGGGTCGCGCAATGATCAACGGTCATACCGGGGCGTGGACTTTGCATATATATGGAATATTGTGTCGATGAGTGATCTGAAATGCTTATTATATGTGGGATGTTGAGTGTGTTTTGCCGGGTTGCCGGTCCAATATCGGACACGACAGCCTGAATACCCTTAATCGAATGATGTCATCGCAAAGAGAACGTTAATTTTTTTATGGAAACAACTATGAGGATCAGGAAGATTTCGATCTCTGCTTTTTCCTTCGCCCTTTTTTGCCTCCTGTTTTTACCTGCCATGCTCAAGTCCGAGGAGACAAGGGAATACATCTCAATCCGTAAGCAGGGTGCTGGCCGAATCTCCATTGCTCTCGACAGGACATCAGCCCGGGGTGGCAAGGAGTCCGAGTGGGCGAAGAGCCTTGACGGAACCATAAGGAGCGGCCTTGATTTTACAGGTCTTTTCAACCTCATGCAGGCGCCGCTCAATATGCGGACCGCACAGGGCGGGGCGCTTAATTTCGGTGCGCTCAATTCAGTCGGGGCCGAAATCTATACCGGGGGAACTTTGACGAAACAGTCGGGACGGGCTAACCTCGACATGGAGGTATATGATGCCCTGAGCGGAAAGCAGCTCATGAAGAGGTCCTACTCCGGAGAGGAGGGCCAGCTCAGGCCGATGGGCCTGCAGTTCTGCGCAGACCTTGTCGAACTCCTGACGGGAAAGAAGTCCCTTGTTTTCGGCAGCAGGATCGCATTCGTTTCGAACCGTACCGGTTTCAAGGAGGTTTACATGTGTGATTTCGATGGCCAGAACATCGTGCAGCTCACCAGTTCGAAATCCATTGCCCTGACGCCGGCCTTTTCCCCGGACGGCAAGTATCTCGCATGGACAGACTATGTCTCCGGGCGTCCCGATCTGTACATCCGGAATCTCTCGGACAAGTCCACTGTTGCTGTAGGCCGGCCAGGCGTCAGCATTGCTCCGGCGTGGCGGCGCAATACCGGCGAGGTGGCGACGACCCTCTCTTTCGAAGGCGATCAGGAGATCTACCTCATCAAGCCTGACGGCAAGCTCTCAAGGAGAGTCACCTACAGCCGGGGAATCGATGTGTCACCGACTTTTTCTCCCGATGGCTCGCAGATGGCATTCGTTTCGGCTCGAAGCGGCAGGCCCCAGATCTTCATTCAGGACCTTCAGAGCGGAGCGTCACGCAGGCTGACTTTCAGCGGAACTTACAATACCCAGCCATCATGGTCACCCCTTGGAAATAAAATTGCATACTCATCGTTACAAAAAAACGGTGAAATAAATATATTTATCATAAATGCAGATGGGTCAGGCCTTCTGCAACTGACTGCTGGGTCGAAATTCAACGAATATCCCTCATGGGCGCCCGATGGCAGTATGATCGTTTTTTCGTCGAACCGACAGGGAAGAAGGAAGTTGTTTGTGATGAATGCTGATGGTACAAACCAGAGACCTTTGACACAGGTGGATGGAGACCAGCAGCAGCCTTCCTGGTCAACGGTTAGGTAGTACCTGCTGTTTCTCATCAACCAACAACGGAGGAGTATATGACTAACATGAAAACTTTTGGAAGAACACTGTTCATTCCCGCCATGCTCATGCTCGGAGCATGCTGCTGTGAGAAGGATGTCGTGGTGGCTCCTGTCCCGCCTCCACCGCCCCCGGCAGCACCGGCTCCTGTCGTCGCTCCAATCTCCGACATCTATTTCGATTTCGACCGGTCCGAGCTGACTCCGTCTGCACAGTCGCAGATGAAGACGAATGCAGCATGGCTTGCTGCCAATGCCGATCGTAAAGCCATCGTGGAAGGCCATTGCGATGAAAGGGGAACTGCTGAGTACAACATGGCGCTCGGCGAACGCAGGGCTGCTTCCGCCAAGGACTATCTTGTGCGTCTCGGAGTGGAGGCTGCACGTTTGCAGACGGTAAGCTTCGGATCGGAGCGACCGATCGATCCCGGCCACAACGAAGATGCCTGGTCCAAGAACCGCAGGGTTCATTTCGAAATTCAGTGACATTAAGTTATTTTCGAGCCGGGAATTCCTCCCGGCTCAATTTTATCAACAGATCAACGTATCAAAGTATGAAACACACGTTACCCAGTATTATCGGGGTCGCCATGATTGTTCTTGCCGGATGTTCGTCGAAAAGCACGATATCGCCAGCAGATTCGTCAGCTACAGGTGCTGGAGCATCTTCCACTGCAGGCCAGTCTTCAAAGCCTGTCGTGTCAGGTCCGGTGCTTGGTGACATCTTTTTTGATTTCGATAGCTCTGCATTGAGCACCGAGGCACAGGAGCAGCTGAAGCAGAATGCGGTCTGGATTCAGAAAAATGCCTCCCAGTCCGTCACCATCGAGGGCCACTGCGATGAGCGGGGTACCGATGAATACAACATTGCACTCGGCGAGCGTCGTGCAACTTCAGCCAAGCAGTTCCTGACAACTCTCGGCGTCAGCGACGCGAAGGTTTCGACGGTCAGCTATGGTGAAGAGAAGCCTTTCGATCCCGGCCACAACGAAGAGGCCTGGTCGAAGAACAGAAGGGGCCATTTTGTTACCAAGTAAGATCTTCTTCCTGAGGGATGTTGGCGGCAGGAGCCACTCCTGCTGCCGGATTACCGGGGATGAATAACAAATCGACAAATGATGAAAGTTCGCTCTCTTCTGCTTTTTCCCTTAGCCTTACTTTCCGCTTGCGCTTCGAAGTCCGATCTCAACTACGTCCAGGGTGAGGTTTCCAAGCTCAGGGAAGATTCGCAGACGATCAAGACCCAGTCAGCAGGATCCTTTTCCGAAATCACCCAGTATCGTGAAGAGGTGGCGTCCCTTAAAGGCGGGATCGAAGAGCTGCGTCATGATCACTCAACTGCGTTGAAACGGCTTGATGTCGAGGACTCACTGATGGTCAGGAAAACCGATGGCATCGAGGCCCGCCTCGCCAGGATCGAGCAGTATCTCGGCATAACCGAAACCTCTGCAGCTTCATCTGCAAAGGCTGTACCTGTTCCCGATGGCGGGAAGGAGAAGGCGTCAGTTCCAACGACCGGGTCCGGCCAGCCGAAAACGGCTGCGCAGCCTGTATCAGGCGACGAGCTTCTCAATGACGGGCTTGCAAAAATGAAAAAGGCGGACAACGCCGGGGCTCGAGACAGCTTCACCGCATTCATGACCAGGAACCCGAAATCTCCCAAGGTCGCAGATGCGCAGTTTTATATCGCGGAGTCATATTTCAATGAAAAGTGGTATGAGAAGGCGATTCTCGAGTATCAGGTCGTGATCGCCAAGTATACCAAGAGCCTCAAGCGTCCTTCAGCCCTGTACAAACAGGCGCTCTCTTTTGAAAAGATCGGAGATGCGACCAATGCAAAGGCACGGTTCAAGGATGTTGTCACGGTCTATCCTGCTTCACCGGAAGCCAAACTGGCAAAAAAGAAGCTTCCGTAGGAAGTTCTTTGACGGTTCAGTGCAGTTGCCTGCCGAGTTCAACCCGGGATCGCATCCCGGGTTTTTTTATGCAAAAAAGAAAGCCATGCTTTCAGTGGCATGGCTTTCAATGAACAGATCTGTTTTGTAATGCTGCTGAAACAAGCCTGTTTATTTAAAGAACTCGTTCAGGGTATAGGTCCTGCGATCTATTTCGACACAAAGCTGTGATTTGCCCATGTCATAAAAGACAGGAATATCCCGCATGGTCCATTTTACGCCGCGTTTGTCGAAATCGATGACGTAACGATTTTCATTGTCAATCACCTTCTTGTTTATGTCGATGGCGATATCGGGTTGGGTGGTCAGTACGAAAATCTCGATCTCTCCTGCAATCAGCTTCCGGATCATCTCTTTGGTAGGAGAGAGCTTCCTGCGCCCCGAAGCAGGTACGATTTCCAGCTGAAGGTTGTCGTTACGATCCCTTTTTGCCGACGTGATGAAATACTTTTCTGCCTTGTGGACCGCGTTGCCAGACCACGGGCCCGAGACGCTTTTGCGGACCTGATTGGCTTCGGTAAACGGGCGGCTGAGCTGACTCTGCATGGTTCTGCTCGGTTAAATTGGCTGAGAGGGCACCAGGTGCGGTGCATACTTTCAATAGTTTGTAAATTAGCAAAACGACTGCAAATAAAAAAGGGATTCACGTGAATCCCTTTTTTATGATGAGCGCCCGGCAAGACCTTATTTGTCGTTGCCGTCGATCACTTCGTATTCGGCATTTTCAACTGCGCCGTCGCCGCCGCTCTTGCCGGTCTGCTTTCCGGTGTCCGTTGGCTGGGCTCCAGCTTCGGGGCCGCCGGCAGGTTGCTGCGAATACAGGTCGGAGGCTGCGTCGCTCCATACCTTGGTCAGTTCGTCCATGGCTGGTTTTATCGCCTCGACGCTGCCGCCCTTGTGCGCATCCTTCAGTTTTTCGAGGGCGCTTTCGATAGCCGCTTTCTTGTCTGCAGGAAGCTTGTCGCCAAGTTCTGAGAGCTGTTTGTCCGTGCTGAAGATGAGGGAGTCAGCCGAGTTTCTCACTTCGATCTCCTCCTTTCGCTTCTGATCCTCGGCCGCATGGGCTTTTGCGTCCTGTTTCATCTTCTCGATCTCGGCTTCGGACAGTTTGCCGCTCGCCTCGATCTTGATGCTCTGCTCCTTGCCTGTCGCCTTGTCCTTGGCCGATACGTTCAGGATGCCGTTGGCGTCGATGTCGAAGGTCACTTCAATCTGCGGAATGCCTCTCGGTGCCGGCGGGATATCGCCAAGATGGAACCTGCCCAGCGTCTTGTTGTCGCCGGCCATCGGGCGTTCGCCCTGCAGCACATGCACCTCGACCGAGGTCTGGCTGTCGGCAGCAGTCGAGAAGACCTCCTGCTTGCGTGTCGGGATCGTGGAGTTCGACTCGATCAGCCTGGTCATGACGCCACCGAGAGTTTCGATGCCGAGCGACAGCGGGGTCACGTCGAGCAGCAGCACGTCGGTCACGTCACCTTTCAGCACGCCGCCCTGGATGGCCGCGCCGATGGCCACAACCTCGTCAGGGTTTACACTCTTGTTCGGCTCCTTGCCGAAGAAATCCTTGACGAGCGACTGGACTTTCGGGATGCGGGTTGAACCGCCCACAAGCACGACCTCATCTATCTCCTTCATGTCGAGCTTTGAGTTCTTTACCGCGCGACGGCAGGGTTCAAGCAGGTTGTCAAAAAGATCGGAGCACATCGCCTCGAACTTGGCCCTGGTCAGGTTGATCACCAGGTGCTTGGGTCCCTCCTGGGTCGCCGTGATGAACGGGAGGTTGATCTCCGTGTCCGTACGTGAAGAGAGTTCGACCTTGGCTTTTTCAGAGGCCTCTTTCAGTCGCTGCAGGGCGATCGCGTCTTTGCGCAGGTCGATACCTTCCTGCTTCTTGAATTCATCGGCCAGGTAATCGATGATTTTCTGGTCGAAATCGTCGCCGCCGAGGTGGGTATCACCGTCAGTCGACTTCACTTCGAAGACCCCGTCACCGAGCTCGAGGATCGAGATGTCGAAGGTACCGCCACCAAGGTCGAATACGGCGACCTTCTCGCTATGCTGTTTTTTGTCGAGACCGTATGCGAGCGCCGCGGCCGTCGGTTCGTTGATAATGCGCTTCACGTCGAGGCCCGCAATCTTGCCGGCATCTTTCGTTGCCTGTCGCTGCGCGTCGTTGAAGTAGGCCGGCACCGTGATGACGGCTTCGGTGATCTTCTCGCCGAGGAAGTCTTCGGCTGTCTGCTTCATCTTCTGGAGGATCATTGCCGAGATCTCCTGGGGAGAGTAGGTCTTGTCGCCGATCTTCACCCTTGCGTCGCCGGCTTCGTTGACCACGTCGTACGAGGCTAGCTTTTTTTCATTCGGCACCTCGTCATACTTCCTGCCCATGAAGCGCTTGATCGAAAAGATGGTGTTTTTCGGGTTCGTCACGGCCTGGCGTTTCGCTGCCTGTCCGACGAGTCGCTCACCGGTCTTGGTGAATGCAACCATCGACGGTGTCGTGCGGTTGCCTTCGGAGTTTTCGATGACCGTCGGTTGCGAACCCTGCATTACGGAGACGCAGGAGTTGGTGGTGCCGAGGTCGATTCCGATAATTTTGCCCATAATCGATAATTCCTTTTTTTAGTGATTCAGATTCTTTGTTAAAGCCTTCCCCTGATTGAGGGGCGCCGAACCTCTTCAGCCTTCAGCTGATCGAGATATCCCTGGTTTTTTTAACCGGCAGCGCTTTCGGCAGGGTCACATGAAGGACGCCGTTTTCGAAGGCGGCGCCGATATGTTCCTGATCGATGAGCTCCCCGATGTTGAAGCTGCGCGAGAAACTGCCATAGGAGCGTTCGATCCTGTGGTAGTCCTTCTTTTTCTGCTCCTCTTCCTGTGTTCGCTCCGCTTTTATGGTCAGCACGTCATCTTCAATGTTCAGTGCTATACTCTCTTTCTGGATGCCCGGAAGTTCAGCATCGAGGTGAAAAGCGTGTTCATCTTCGGAAATGTCGACTTTGAATGCCGGCGCTGAGGTCATCTGGGTTCCGCTCCAGATGTCTTCGAAGAGTCGCATGGGGTCTTTTGCTATTTTCATCAACATGACTTTATCCTTGAATGAAGTTTGAAGATGTTCATTTGCTATGATTGCTGGCGTACCTGAGTACGTCTCTGTCCTTTATACTGCAAATGCCATGCCAATTGCGTGTGATGGGGGTGCGCCTGACAAAATGACAGATTATGCTCCGCCGTCTGACAGAACGCATGGTATTGATGTCGTACTTAAGGTGGGTGGCGCGACTGATCAGGGGCCAGTCAATGTCGGGAACCCGAAGCCATACTCCGTGACCCCACTGATAGTTCTGAGGATGATCAAGTGATATGATGTCGCGGAGATGATGAAATCGGATGAATGCCGTAGGGGAGCTTAACGCAACCGCCTCGACCTGAGTGGCCGGGAAGCGGTGTCCAGGGCAGTAACAGCAGAGAGACTTTCAGCATTGATCTGAAAATGCTATGCAGGACGGTGGCCGGGGTGCCCGTCTGCTGTCCGCCGGTCTTAGGGCTTCAGGCGGAGAGGCTGCTGTTGACTTTCTGGATCCAGCTGAGTCGATCCTGGAGGTTTTCAACAACGCTTTTTGAAATCAGGAAGCAGGAATAGACAATGCTGTCATCTGAAATGCGGTAATAGCATTTGAGCCCTTCTTTTCTCCGGTTGACGACACCATTGTCGTGCATGAGGGCAAGATGCTTCGAGATGTTCGCCTGGCTGGCGTTGACTTCGTTGACGATTTCCTGGACTGTGCGTTCGCCGTCACAGAGGGTCCTGAGGATCTTCAGGCGCATGGGCTCTGACAGAAGTTTGAAACGGTTGGACACGGCCTCGAGCATTTCATCGGGCATGTTGAAATGCCATTTCTTTACGTCTTCTTCGGAAATCGTTATGGTCTTGCTCATGACAAAGCCTGATTGTTACCTCTTTTTAGTTGGTCGGGATCTATGCGTTTGAGAGTATATAGCTATTTAAACATACTATTCAAATCAAAAAATACGTACAAACCTCATTCTCGTTCGCATGGAGTTTGGAAATCAGCGCAGGGCGTCCTGGGGGGGGATAGCTCATGAGATGACGTTGGTCATCCTGACTATTGATTCTACGAGGGTTTTGGGGGCCTTGACACGGACAATCCGTTCACGGATGATGATTTTCGTGTTTTTGGCATCCTGGAACTCCGCGCGGCATTCCGGGCATTCGTCAAGATGGAGCTTGAGCTCGTCCGATTCTTGCGCGGTGAGTTCGCCGTCGATGGCTGCGCTCATGAGCACCATCGCTTTGTTGCAATTCATAATGATATACTGATTTGTTTGGTGATGGCTGAGTTCACTCGTCGGTATCTGTATTGAATCCATGCTTCCTGGCGTAATCCTCAAGCTTGGCGCGTAACAGTTTTCTGCCTCTGTATAACCTTGACCTCACCGTACCTATGGGGCTTTCAACCATGTTTGCTATCTCTTCGTATGTAAATCCTTCCATATCACACAATTGTATGACTTCCCTGAACTCTTCGGGGAGTGACTGCAATGCCTGATAAACCTCTTCATGCAGGAGGGAGTGGAAAAAATCCGACTCGGCTTCGGTAGTATCGCTCTGTACGTCCTTGATCGTGTGGTAAAAATCCTTGATCAGGTCGTAATCGACCTTGCCGGGCTCCCTTGCATTCTTGCGAAATTTATTGATGTAGTTGTTTTTCAGGATTTTAAACAGCCACGCTTTGCAGTTTGTTCCCCGCTCGAATGAATTGAAAAATTTATAAGCCTTCAGATAGGTCTCCTGGACCAGATCTTCGGCGTCATTCGGGTTCATCGTCAAATGCAGCGCATAGTTATAGAGCGCATTGATATGCACTACGGCTTCCTGCTGGAACTCCTTCTGCTTGAGTTCTTCCTGTGCCGAGAGAGCCTTTTTTTTCTCTTTCATATCCTGGTGCTGCCGGATGTGTTGATTGCGTCCTGACTGTCCGAGGTCCGGCCCCGGTTGTGCGACGTTGGGAATCTTTCCCTTCAAAGAATATAAAAATATATCTTTAGAGAATTTAGAGCCAAACGATCATTTAACATAAGGGCTGAAGCCCTGAATAACGGAACGGACGGAGAGCAACATGGCTGAACATGCGGATGTCATTGTCATCGGCGCAGGCATCGGCGGCCTGACGACGGCGGCCCTGCTCCAGGAGCGGGGCTTTTCGACCATTGTTTTGGAGAAAAACAGGTTTCCCGGAGGAAGTTGTTCCGCATTCCAGAAGGGAGGGTACACCTTCGATGCCGGAGCGTCCGTGTTTTACGGATTCAGTGACGACGATGCGAAGGGAACGCTCAACCTGCACTCGAGGATTTTCAGGAAGCTCGGCGTAGATGTCCTGACGATTCCCGATCCCGTGCAGATCCATTATCACATGCCGAACGGTTTCGAGGTGCCTGTATATTACGAGCGGTCCCGGTTCCTTGATTGCCTCTATCGGCGTTTTCCCCATGAGAGGGAGGGAATCCGGAAATTTTACGATGAGCTTGAGTCGGTCTACGACATCCTGAACGCGCTGCCGGCCGGTTCGCTCGAGGATCTGATGCATCTCGGGGTGGTCGGCGCCAGGCATCCGTTCAAAGCGGCTTCGCTCGGCATCAAGACCCTCTTTTCAATGGGCGGCGTGGCCCGCCGGTACATAAATGATGAAGAGCTTCTCCGGTTCATCGATCTGGAATCTTACTCCTGGGCCGTTCAGGATGCCATGTCCACCCCCCTCGTTAATGCGGGTATCTGCCTCGCCGACCGGCATCATGGCGGCATCAACTATCCCGTCGGGGGTTCGGGAGCCATTCCTGCCGCGCTGGTGAAGGGCATTGAAAAGTTCGGAGGGACGATCCGTTTCGGAACAGAAGTCGAACAGATCCTGATCGATGGAGGCAAAGCCGTCGGCGTCAGGCTTTCCGGCGGTGAAGAGGTCAGGGCAAGGGCCGTTGTCAGCAATGCCACTGTCTGGGACACCTTCGATCGCCTGGTGCCCGATGTGCGTCTGCGTGTTCCGGAGGGACGTTTCGTACAGGCCCCGAGCTGGTTCCAGATGTATCTTGGCGTCGACGGCTCGGTCATTCCCGAGCGCTTCAACGTTCACCACATTCTGGTCGACGACTGGTCCAGGTATGACGAACTTGGAGGTACCATCTATTTTTCGGCGCCGACTCTGCTCGACCCGTCGCTTGCACCTGACGGGAAGCATGCCGTGCATCTCTTCGTAACGGCCGAGACCTGGCAATGGGATCGGTACGACCGGCAGGGGCCGGAGTACCGTCAGAAAAAGGAGGCGTACGCGCGCTCCCTGATCGCCCGTACCGAGCGGATACTGCCCGGCCTGTCCGCGGCGGTGGAACTCATGGTCATGGCCACTCCGCAGACCCACGAACGCTATCTGAACCGGTGGCAGGGCTCTTACGGTCCATTGCTCCATCCCGGTCAGAATGTGCTGCGCAAGCCCCAGAACCGGACACCTGTCGAAAACCTTTTTGCAGCCGGCGACAGCACCTTCCCGGGGCAGGGGGTGATCGCCGTCACCTATTCGGGCGTCTCCTGCGCATCGTATATCGCAAGAGAGCTGGGTAAGCCGCTCGATTACCTGTAAGGGGACAGGGACAGCAGGGACTGAAAGGACAACAGGGACAACAATGGAACATTTCCCTAACAATCCACTGTCAACTATCAAGGGCACCTCTATTTATTTGTTCCGAAACCCGATTGCGGCGTTGGTCGGTGCTCGAAATCCTCATGTACTCAGTGTACACTCCGGTTTCTGCGCTCCGTCCGCCTTGCACTCGGGCTTCTCACGACAATAAATAGAGGTGCCCTCAACTGTTACGCAGTAGCCAGCAGCATGTCGATCTCACGGTACGGGAAGTCGGTGAGTTCAGCCAGGATTTTCTTGGTGACGTATCCTTTGTAGATGTAGGTACCTTTCCTCAGGCTGTGGCTTTTCCAGAGGATATCCGGGATTGTTTCGTGTGCGGTGAGCTTCTGGAGGAACGGCAGCAGGGTGTTTGTGAGGGCGAAGGAGGCTGTTTTTGCCACGGCCGACGGAATGTTCGGCACGCAGTAATGGGTGACGCCATGCTTGACGTAGATCGGGTTAGTGTGGGTCGTGTGACGGCTGGTCGCAAAGCATGCCCCCTGGTCGATCGAGACGTCGATGATGACTGAACCCGGTTTCATGGTTTTTACCACCTGCTCGTTCACCAGCGGCTTGCCCAGCTTCTGCCTGGGGCTGAGGGCTCCGATCATCACGTCGGAGATTCTTGCCAGTTGCGCGATGTAATGCTCGTTGGCGATGGCCGTCACCAGATGGCGGTTGAAAAAGGCTTCGAACCGCCGCAGCCGGTTGATCTCCTTGTCGATGACCGTCACCTGGGCGCCGAGTCCGAGCGCATCCTGGGCGGCGAAAAGTCCGACCGTGCCCGCACCGATGATGGTGACATGCGCGGGAGGGACGCCGGCGATACCTCCGAGAAGGATGCCGCTGCCCCCATATCCGGTTTCGAGATACTTGGCCGCAGTCTGGATGGCCAGCGAGCCGGCGATTTCGCTCAGGGTCCTGACGATCGGCAGCTCTCCATCCCTTGTTTCGATGAACTCGAATCCGATGGCCGTGATGTTCTTTTCGATCAGCGCCTTGATCATCTGCCGGCTGACCGTACCGAGGTGCAATGCCGAAATCAGCATCTGTCCCGGAATGAACATGGGCAGCTCTTCCGTCAGCGGAGGGGCAACCTTGACGATTACGTTCGCCTGCCGGTAAAGCTCATCGGGCGAGGATGCGATGAGGGCTCCGGCTTCGGAATAAAGGGTGTCGGAAAAGTTGCAGAACGTCCCGGCGCCTGATTCCACAATGACCCTGATGCCTTGCTCCACAAGTATCTGTACCCCAGCCGGCGACAATGCGACACGACGTTCGTCCTGAGCTCGCTCCCTTGGCATTGCAATGGCCACGTTCATGGTTTTTTCCGGCTTGAGCAGCCAGCGTTCGAGAGTTTTGACCCCCAGCTCGAATTCGAGAGTCCCAAGGTCGGAAGGGTAGCCCATCGTGGTTTCAGATCATCAGGATTACAGCAAAAAACTTTCCGGCAGCTGCTGCCGGATTGAAAGAAAACAGTTGAGGGGTAGGGATCGGTCCATCCTGCGAATTTTTCTTCAGGATGGACCGGACAACGACTTATGGTTTTGCCTTGATCGTGACCCGTTCAATCGTCACCCCGGGAGCGTCATGGGTCGTACAGGTCGAACCGGGCAGATGCAGCCTGCCGCCGGTCACGGTGCAGATCATGCCTGAAGCGGCATCGATCGCCCCTCTGGCAGCTCCGCCGACCATGCCGATCGGTCCCTGCATGAAGGAGAAGGTCTCCATGAAGGAGTTGACGGCAAGAAGCGAGGCCGGGCCGAGCCCGCTGGCGATCTTGCCGAGCGTATCGACAGGGTTGAGCTTTCCCGTCTGTACCCTCGATACCAGATTTGATGCGCCCGAGGGCAGCTTGTTTACCACATTGTATCCGATCGTCTGGGCATAGGTGATGAATCCGGGGACGTTCAGCCCGAGCACGATCCTTCTCAGGTTCTCGGCCCTGGTCAGGACCCTGACGGTGCCCTCCCTGGCGATGACCGTTTGGCAGGCAAGCCGCCCGCCCTCCTGGAAGAGCTTGTCGGAAATGAAGGCCTTTTCAACATCGTTTGGCGGAGAGAGGAGCTCGGCTCCTTCGCGAACATAAACAAAACAGCTCTGGCAGATGCCGTTGCCTCCGCAGATATAGCCGATGTGGGCCTTGTTATGCTGGGCTGTGGCAAGAAGCAGGTCACCGACCTGCGCTTCACATGGCCTGTCGTTGATGTAGATGATCATGGCTGTGGTATTTGCATTGGTAAACGTTGTATACGGCTTCGGACGACATGTACGGATTACCACACTTCAGGGCACCTCGAAAAACTTATCGCGAAACCAGATTTTTTCTTTGGTCCCGACCATGTCGGGATACTCCGGTTTCTGCGCTTCGTCCGCATGGAGCCCTGGCTGCTCACGACACTTTTCAGAGGTGTCCTTTAAAAAATAATATAATCAAAAAACCTCGGTGTGTTCAATCCGGGGCGGATCGTGGAGATTGCCCTCAGAATGTCGAAAAAGCCGGAATTTCCGGCTTTTTCGGTGATGCGTTCAAGGTTTTCGAGAAAGCTTCAGTTGCATGCTACACCTTTCCGGGTCTCAATGCGAAGCACATCATGGGAGAGTTTCGATGCGCCATCGACGGGGCAGCTGGCCGTGGGTCTGGATGTCGCGCCGTTCGAGGCGTGGCTCTTGCCGTTTTCCGGGGCATCGGTGTCTGCAGTCCCCGGTTTCGGTGTAAAGACGGACATGACGGCCTCCATCACCAACTGAATGGCGTCGCCGATGCCCCCGATCACATCGGTCAGCAGCTCCCATGGGCTAACCTGGTGCCCTTCGATGTCGCGCCTGGCCTGGAATGAAATCGTATCGGTGAACTTCTCTGCTGCCGCCCAACCCATCTTGCCCATGTACGCGGGTACGCCGGCGGGGTTGGAAAGGGTAAGGCGGGCAGCCTCCTCCACCGTCGTGAGGATGCTGATCTTTCCGGGTTTCTCGATCGTAGTCTGGCAGGCCATCCTCATGCCTTCGCTGATGAGGGTATCGGAGAGCATGGCCTTCTCGGCGCTGGTCATCGGAGAGAGCAGTTCCTGGCCTTCGAGAACCTTGACGTAGCAGGTCTGGCAAAGGGCATTACCGCCGCAGAAATAACCGATATGGCTGTGGCCGGCACGGGCAACGTCGAGCAGTATATCACCGGTTGTCGCATTGCACTCCCGGTCGTTGATCGTGATTTTCATGATATGTACTGTTTTTGTGTTCGAAATTCGATTATCATCGAGATCATAACGACACCGAACAAGGAAAAAGTTGCAACAAATGGGTGAAGGGAGAGAAGAAGCTGGACTGAATGGACTTAATCGACGAATTGAGGAGATGGACGTTATGGACAAGAGAAGAAAAAGGGGGCATACCGAGAGCCAATTGAGTTGGGCCCTTACTGTTGGGCACCTCTAAAAAGTGTCGTGAGCGAGTCAAGGGCAAGGCGGACGGAGCGCAGAAACCGGAGTGTACACCTCGTACATGAGGATTTCGAGCACCGCCTAACGCAGCAATTGACTCGCGGAACAACTTTTTAGAGGTGCCCTGTTATGTCACGCCTCAACTGACGGATGGCAGGTAAAAGAGAGCTGTCTCATGTTTTATCCAAATCGAAATCGCTATTGGGTTCGAAATCGATTCTTCTCACCTACGGCGCCAATGGATTTCGATTTTGCTGACGTGAGGATGCGTTTATCACTGCCTGGACAGGCATGCGTCATTTTTCCATTGACATGACACTACATTGTCCATCCCGTCCATTTTTCTTCACCCGTTACTTTGTCCCCGCTATTTCCCTGAGTAGGGCGGCGTAGCGGTCGATGAGCGCGATGGGGGTCGTGTCGGCGTCGGCCGGGTGGTTGAAGACGAGCTTCATCTTCTTGTCGTGCTTGAACTGCGGTCGGTAGGCGAGCAGCGTGGCGTCCTGCAGCGAGGCGATCAGGGTGTTGAAGAACCTGCCTTCATAGAACTCCTTGTCGTCGTCGGCGGGCAAAAAGATGGTGGTTACCGACTGCTGGATGTCGATTTTTTCGAGTCCGATGGACGAACCGAGGTTCTTGAGTCGGGCCAACGCCAGCAGGTTGCTGACCTCGACGGGCATGGTGCCGAAACGGTCGGACAGTTCGGTAGCCAGATGGTCCAGGTCGCCATCACGGGAGGCTTTCGAGATCTTGTCGTAACAGGCGAAGCGCTCCTGGGTGGCCGTGAGGTAGTAGTCCGGGATCAGCGCGTCGAAGAAGAAGACCATGTCGCAGGGTTTCGACGGTTTCAGGGCCGCTTTTTCGCTGTCGCTGAAGATGTGCTGGAAATCGGTCAGCTTCAGCTCGGCCACGGTCTCTTCGACCATCTTCTGGTAGAGGTCGAAGCCGATCTCGTGGATGAACCCGGACTGCTCCGCTCCGAGCAGGTTGCCGGCGCCGCGGATGTCGAGGTCCCTGAGTGCCACGTTGATGCCTGAACCCAGCTCGGTGAAGCTTTCGATGACGGCGAGCCTTTGCACGGCCTCCCGCTTCAGGGTGTGCAGCGGTGGCGTGATGAGGTAGCAGTATGCCTTGCGCTCACTGCGTCCGACGCGTCCCCTGAGCTGGTAGAGGTCCGACAGGCCGAACATGTCGGCGCGGTTGATGATGATCGTGTTGGCGTTCGAGATGTCGAGCCCCGAACCGATGATCGAGGTCGAGATCAGCACGTCGAGCTCCTTCTGCATGAAATCCATCATCACGTTTTCGAGATCCCGGGTCGGCATCTGGCCGTGCGCCGTAGCCATCCTGGCCCAGGGCACCAGCTCGCGGAGCTGCCGTTCAGTCTCCTCAAGGCTCGCGATGCGGTTGTGCAGGAAGAACACCTGCCCCTCGCGCTGGATCTCCTGCCTGATGGCCGCCTGCACCACGCCGGGATCGAACTCGGTGATGACCGTCTCGACCGGCTGCCGGTTCTTGGGCGGGGTGGAGACGAGGGAGATGTCCCGAGCGCCGAGCATGGAGAACTGCATGGTCCTCGGGATCGGCGTGGCCGACATGGTCAGGGTATCGACGCCGGGGAAGTTCTGGCGGAGCTTCTCCTTGACCTCGACCCCGAAATGCTGCTCTTCATCGATGACCAGCAGGCCGAGTTCCTTGAACACCACGTCGTTCGAAACGATCCGGTGGGTGCCGATTACGATGTCCACGGAGCCGGCCGCGATCCGTTCGATGATCTCCTGCTGCTGTTTTTTAGGTATGAACCTGCTCAGCACGGCGATATTCACCGGGAAGTTCTGGAACCTGCGTCCGAATGACTCCCCGTGCTGGTGGGCAAGGATGGTGGTCGGGGTCAGGATGGCCACCTGTTTTCCCGCCTCCACCGCCTTGAACGCTGCGCGCATGGCGATCTCGGTCTTGCCGAACCCGGCATCTCCGCAGATCAGGCGGTCCATCGGCGACGGGGACTGCATATCCTTCTTGACCTCCTCGATTGCCTTGAGCTGGTCCGGAGTCTCCTCGAACATGAACGAAGCCTCGAACTCGCGCTGGAAGATCGAATCGGGAGCGAAAGCGAACCCCGGGGTCATTTTCCGCTCGGCGTAGATCCGGATCAGCTTGGCCGCGATGTCGCGCAGCTTCTTGCGTACCTTCTCCTTCTTTGCCGACCATTTGGCGCTGCCCAGCTTCGACAGGTGAGGCAGGGAGCCTTCGGAGGCAGTGTACTTCGACAGCAGGTTGATGTTTTGCACGTTCACGTAGAGCTGGTCGCCGTCCTCGTACTCCACGAGTACACACTCCTGTTCGGAGTTCCCTACCTGGATCGTTTCGAGCGACTTGAATACCCCGATTCCGTAGTCCTCGTGCACGACGTAGTCGCCTACTTTCAGGCGCTGGAGGTCCTTGAGCGATATGCCCTTGACCTTTCGCCGGCGGTGCGCCCGTCGGGTGTGGAACTTGCCGAAGATGTCCGACTCGGTGTAAAGGTCGAGACCGCCGAACGAGAAGCCGGTGTGCAGGTTGGCCGGAAGCCAGCCGACCTCCGTCTGGCCGTCTGCCTCGCCGGCATGGAGCTCCTCGTTGATGAACTCGCTCAACTCCTCGATTTCGCGCTTCGAACCGCAGGCGAACACGGTCGCCATCTCATCTGCCGCATCCCGTTGCAGACGCCCGGCCAGCATCCTGAAATTGCCCTGCAGCTTCTCCTGCTCACCCGACATGAAGTCGATACCCCTTGTTTCTAACCGGTGCACGACGAGGTGCCTGAAGTTCGGCAGGACGGTATCCAGCCGATCCAGGACGTCCGATCCCGCCATGGCGGTCGCATCGTCGACGATGACGATCGTGGATGCGGGGAGGTAGTCGAGGATGCCGGACGCCGGCGCCGGTTCATCGCCCCTTGCCGCCGTGAAGCTTCCGAAAAGCTCGGCCGATTCGAGCGTGGAGGATGAGAGCTGGCTGTCGACGTCAAAGCTCCTGATCGAGCTGACCGTATCGCCGAAGAATTCGATGCGCAGCGGTCCGGCAGCGCCGAAGCCGAACACGTCCACGATCGAGCCCCGCACCGAAAATTCCCCCTCATCCTCCACGAACTCCCGTTTCTGGAAGCCGTTTTCCGTGAGGAAGGCCATCAGCGCATCGTAACCGGCCTCATCCCCTCCCTGCAGGGGAAACATCCTGCCCGAAGACTCCTTGAGGCGGCAGACCTTCGTTTCGATATCGTCGAACGTTGCCACCACCACCATCGCCCTGCCCTGCGCCAGCCTGCCGAGGGTTGGCGAAAGGCCGTCGTCGGTGCTGCACACTTCGTTCGATGGCAGGAAGACCGGCAGGTCGTTGTAGTAAAGTTCGATGATTTCCGGGCTGCAGAACAGCACCACAGGTGCCGAGAAATCGCGGTAAATCTGCGCCGCGAGGAGTGATGCGAGTGATCCTCGCAGGCCAGATACCGGGAGGGTTTCATGGCTTTTTTCTGCCGATGCGGCAGAAAGCGCTTCATGGAGTGAGCGGTAGGGGGTCGAAGCCCTGAATGTTTCCAGAAGGTATGAAACCGGTCTTTTGACGATGCTTGCGAACTGCCTGGCAGTATCGTTGGATAAGGTCATGGAGCTGAAATAAAAGCTGATCCTTCACGTTGGCTGATGCTCAATATAACAAAGCCGTGAAATTCCCATCGGCTAAGGCCTCAGCAGCCTGCCCCATAGCCAGTTAGGGGAGCGTGGCGCGATGGATGGCGGCCCTGTCCAGCAGTCGCCAGTTACATTCTGGTCGACGTCCGGACCTGTTTCGTGCGGTAACAGGGAGTCGAGAATGTCGTTTCTTTCAAACCCGAAAAAAACGTTCGAGCCATAACGGCTCGCTCCATTAACCGCTGGAAGATGCTTTGCGATGGAGGTCCGGCCCGAATGCGCCCTTCAGGAAAAGTTGTTATTTTGAGGCTCACTGGTTCGGTGAGTTGACTGTTCCTGTCATCCATGGATTTCCGGTTTGTGAATTCTTTGCAAAAAGAGTCTCAAGGCCGCCCCTTTCGCTGGTTTTGTCCGATCCAGTTAACGTAATTTATGCAACGGCGTCGGCCCCCGGCCCGACGTACGGCGAACAACGGCATCCTGCCGATTCACAATCTGCCTTCTGGCCCAACGACTAATTATGGATCGCATTCTCGACGTCAGGGATCTGAAGACCTGGTACAAGACCGAAGACGGCATTGCCAAAGCCGTCGACGGAGTCAGCTTTTCGCTCTACAGGAACCGAACCCTCGGTATTATCGGCGAGTCCGGATGCGGAAAGTCGGTGACGGCGCTTTCGGTCATGCGCCTCGTCCCGATGCCTCCCGGCTATTTCGCGGGCGGGGATATCATCTGGAAATGCAGGAGCATCGTCTCTGCGAGTGAAGAGGATATGCGCAGGATCAGGGGCAACGAGATCGCCATGATCTTCCAGGAGCCCATGAGCTCGCTCAATCCGGTCTATACCTGCGGTGTCCAGATCATGGAACAGATCCTGAACCACCGCGACGTAGGCAAGGCTGAAGCCCGCCGGCAGGCGATCGACCTGCTGAACCTGGTCGGCATCCCCAACCCTTCCGACCGCATAGACTCCTATCCTCATGAACTGTCCGGCGGCATGCGCCAGCGTGTGATGATCGCCATGGCCCTCTCCTGCGGTCCGGAGCTCCTGATCGCCGACGAGCCGACCACGGCCCTCGATGTCACCGTGCAGGCCCAGATCCTCGAACTGATCGGGCGGCTGCGGGAGGAAACCGGCATGAGCGTCATGCTCATCACGCACGATTTCGGCGTCGTGGCCGAGCTCTGCGAGGAGGTCGTGGTTATGTATGCCTCGCGGGTCGTCGAGAGCGGAACGGTGAACCATATTTTCGAAAACCCGCTCCATCCCTACACCAGGGGACTCCTGAAATCGATTCCGCGGCTCGGCGCGAAAAAAGAGCGCCTGAGCGTCATCGAAGGCAATGTGCCGAGCGCCACAAGGCTTCCCGAGGGTTGCCGCTTCGCAGGGCGGTGCCCACAGGCCGACAGCCAGTGCCGTCAGGCCCAGCCGCCCCTGCTCGAGTACGAACCGGGTCATAGCGCCGCCTGCTGGAAAATTGCCTGAACAGCGCAAAACGCCACAAACAGAAGCAGCATGCCAGACATCTCCATCCTGATTGTCGAGGATGACCGGAACCTTGCCGGACTCCTGAAATACAACCTTGAAAAAGCCGGTTACGCATGCAGGCATGCCGCGAGCGGCGAGGATGCCTTGCTCGAACTTCGCGGCCATGCGTTCAGCCTCGTGCTGCTTGACATCATGCTGCCGGGTATCGACGGGTTCGAGGTATGTCGCAAGATCCGCCAGAATGCTCTCTGGGGAGAGCTGCCCATCGTCATGCTGACGGCGAAAGGGGAGGAGATCGACAAGGTGCTTGGCTTCGAGCTCGGCATCGACGATTATGTGGTCAAGCCCTTCAGTCCGAGGGAGCTCAACCTCAGGATCCGGGCCATCCTGAAGCGGGATCGGCGCCATCGCCAGGAGGTGCAGGAGCTCCTGCGCTCAGGAGGCCTCGAAATCGACATCGGCCGGCACACGGCATTTCTTGATGGCCAGCCCCTGATCCTGACCCTGATGGAGTTCAAGCTGCTCTCGCTGCTGATGAGGCGCAAAGGGCAGGCCCAGAGCCGGGAGGTGCTGCTCAGCGACGTATGGGATGTCGACAAGGAGATCAACACCAGGACCATAGATACCCACGTGACCCGGCTTCGTGAAAAGTTGGGAGAGACGGGCCGCAAGATCGTGACCGTTCGTGGCCTTGGCTACAAGTTCGACGAAACCGGGGACGACAGCCATGCGGGGTAGGCTATCGATCAGGCTTGGCGCCATTTTCGGCCTGATCGTCTTTTTTTCGCTTGCTTTCAGCTACGTCTACCAGGGCCGCCAGCTGCGCGAGCTCTTCATCAGGGGGGTTCGCACGGATCTCCTGCGCGAACTGCGCCTTAACAGCGAGATGCTTGCCGAAAAGCCACCCGAATGGAGCGATATCGCCCTCTCCGACCAGTGGGCCGACAGGGTCGGCTCGGCCCTGGCCGTGAGGGTCACGCTGATCGATCTCGACGGGAGGGTGATCGGCGACTCCTATGTGCCGACCGGCCAGCTTCCATTCCTCAAAAGCCATGTCGGCCGGAAGGAGGTCAGGGATGCCCTGGCCGGAGGATTGGGCGAATCGATCCGCTTCAGCGAAACCGTCCGGGAGGGGATGCTCTACCTCGCCGTGCCCGTCGGTGCGCCCCGCCGCTGGGGAGTCCTCCGCTTCGCCAAGCCCCTGCATGACATCAGCGCGCTTGAAGACGAGGTTCGCAAAGGGATCGAAGGCGGCCTTTTCTGGGCGCTTCTCATCTCGATTGTCGCAGGCACGCTCTCGGCGTTCTTCCTGTCGCGCCCACTCGAACGCATCGCCGACGGCGCCGACCGGTTCCTGCATGGCCAGACGGAAGTCAGGATGCCGGTCCGGCGCAGGGACGAGATCGGGCGGCTCTCGATGGCCTTCAACTACATGGCTGACGAGATCGTCAGGATGAACCGTCAGGAGGAGTGGCTGCGGGAGGTGCTCTCCAGTATCCGCGAGGCCATTATCGTCACCAACGCCGATGGCCAGATCGTGCTGGTGAACCCTTCCGCATCGCGACTTTTCCTGATCGAGGGCGCGATGAACCGGGCGGTGCCGGTCAAACAGATCGCAGACAGGACCATGCGCGACCTGTTCGATAGGGTACAGGCAAACGGCAACAGGCTTTTCAGGGAGGAGCTGACGGCCATGACCACGAAAGGGGAGCGTGTCCTGAAGGTAAGCGCCGTGCCTGTCATGCAGGGCGACCGGTTCGACGGGACGGTGTTCGTCATCAACGACATCACTCGGCTTCGAAACCTCGAGAGGATGCGTCGTGACTTCGTATCGAGCGTCTCTCACGAGCTCAGGACTCCGCTCGCCAGCATCAGGGGCTATACCGAAACCCTGCTTGAAGGGGCCATCAATGACCCCGACAATGCAGCGGCATTCCTGCGAATCATCCTGCAGGAGAGCGAGCAGCTCACGGCCCTGGTCAACGATGTCCTGGATCTTTCGAGGATCGAGTCCGGAAAGATCGTCTACACGTTCGGACCGGTCGACGTCAGGCCGCAGATCGAAAAAACCGTCGCCATGTTCGCCCAGGCGGCCCGGAAAAAAGAAGTGCGGATCGAACTGGCCGTACCGGACGGACTCCCTACGGTTCTGGCCGACAGTGGCTATTTCGACGTTGTGATGCGCAACCTCGTGGACAACGCGATCAAGTATGTCGATGAAAGGAACGGCCTGATACGGATCAGGGCCTACGCCAGCCCCGGCAGCGTGAGCATCGAGGTGGAGGACAACGGCATAGGTATTCCTCAGGTGGACCTGGACAGGATCTTCGAGCGGTTCTACCGTGTCGACAAGGCCCGTTCCCGGCAGCTCGGAGGTACCGGCCTCGGCCTTTCGATCGTCAAGCATATCGTGCTGGCGCATAAGGGCGACATCCAGGTCCGCTCGCGGGTAAACCGCGGGTCGGTTTTCACCGTGACCCTTCCCGTCGCCCCTTGAGTGATATGCTGGATTCTCGAGGCGCCCTGTCGAAGTGATCCCATATCCAGGGGAGCGTCAGCACCCCTGACATTAACATCTTACATTCTCTTGTGTAGCCCCCGGCTTCAGCCGGGGGTAACGGGACTCCCCCCGCCGGTCCACCGGCTCTCCTCGATGATCTGGCAATGCAGCGGGATCCTGACCGGAGGAAGCTGGCCGTGGGCATAAAAGCCGGCCTCGAACACTTCGTGGTTGATGCTGATGTTCTCGTGCGCGGCGGCTACTCGATACGCCACGACCACCAGTGATCCATAAAGCTCCGACTCACGGTGGTAGACCCCTATCAGCCCCTCCACAGTGCCTTCCAGCGACGTCTCCTCGTACAGCTCGCGCAGGCACCCCTCCTCGGGATGTTCTCCCGCCTCGAGGAATCCGCCAGGAAGGGCCCATTCGTTGAACGCAGGTTCGTGGGCCCGGCGGATCACCAGCAGCTCGTTGTTACGGTTGACCGTGAACGCAAGGGCAACAGGCAGTGGATTGATATAATGGATCCATCCGCATGCCGGGCAGGCCATGCGGTCACGGCCGTCGACAAAGGTCTGGTTCAGGGGGGTTGCACAAATTGGGCAAAACGAATAAGACTTCATGAGACTGACTGTCGATTCAGGTTGTGATTGCTCATCCGAAGGATGGTTCCTCAAGGGAAAATCCACTTCAGAGAACGCAGGGATTATCCAGATAGTTCTTGAAGATAACGCTTGCGCGACAGGCATGAAGCGTGTTCACAAACTTGTGACGAAACGCTTTATTTCCGCGACACGCCATTGACGAAACTTTTTATCCGCTCTCCGGATTTTTTCCCTCAGAACGGTTTTCCAATTTCAACTCAGTATCAGAATGTCATTACTTCAGTCTGGCCAGCAAGCCCCGGATTTTACGGCCACGGATCAGGACGGAAAGGTCGTAACCCTCAGGGAGTACCTCGGAAGGAAGGTCATTATGTACTTTTACCCGAAAGATGACACCCCCGGTTGCACGAAGGAGGCTTGTGCTTTTCGGGACAATTTTCCTAATTTTGAGAATACGGGCGTTGCTGTCCTTGGGGTAAGCGTCGACAGTGAAAAGGCGCATCGCAAGTTTGCCGACAAGTACCAGTTGCCCTTCCGTCTCGTCTCGGACGAGGGGAAAACCATTGTGGAAGCCTACGGAGTCTGGGGAAAGAAGAAGTTCATGGGCAGGGAGTATATGGGCACAAACCGAGTGACCTATCTGATCGACGAAAATGGAAACATCGAGCAGGTCTGGCCAAAGGTGAAGCCTGAAACGCATGCCGCGGAACTGCTCGAGTGGCTGCAGCAAAAAACGTGACGTATGGTGAACGAATTCGAACATCTCAAGGCCGGCAAGCTCCTGCTTGCATCCCTCAACCTCGTTGAAACGAATTTCAAGCGGACGGTACTGCTCATGTGCGAGCATGACGAGGAGGGGTCGATCGGCTTCATCCTGAACCGCCCGATGGAGTTCAAGGTCTGCGAGGCGATAACCGGTTTCGACGAGATCGAAGAGCCGCTGCATATGGGTGGCCCGGTCCAGGTCGATACCGTTCACTTCCTGCACAGACGCGGGGATGTGGTCGATGGCGCCCAGGAGGTCCTGCCGGGACTTTTCTGGGGAGGGGACAAGGACCAGCTCAGCTACCTCATCAACACCGGCGTCATCAAGCCCTCCGAGGTGCGTTTCTTTCTTGGTTACGCAGGATGGAGCTCAGGGCAACTCGAAGAGGAGTTCGAGGAGGGGTCCTGGTACACCGCAGAAGGGTCGAGCGAACTCATCTTCACCGACGAGTACGAACGGATGTGGAGCCGCTCGGTCCGCTCCAAGGGTGGGGAGTACTGTTTCGTAGCCAACTCCCCGGAGTTGCCGGGCATGAACTGACGTTCAGGAACCAATTGACCGGGTTTCTTTGTTCTTGATAATGTTCGCACGAAAGGTTATTTATATGATCTCGTGCATGGGCGCGGTTCTTTGACTTTACTGGGGATGACAGGCTTTCGACAGGGTAGGTGTGAGATGTCGTTGCACTCCGAGTTTCAGCATGGATGGACTCGTTAAAGAAGTCTATGTAACAAACAGATGCAGACGATTATTCGTATGCAATGGCTGCCTGATTAGCAAAAGTTAATACAGACGCCATCGTCCGGCGGTGAATGCGCTTACTCTGAAAGCGCCGGATGGCATAACCCGCGCTTGAGCTTCGGTTCGCGCAAGTAAGCTTCATACGTTCAGGCCCACTGGGGCGTATGAATATCTGTGAGGGATAAGGGACCGAACGTTGCCGGCGATGTAAACGGTCCACGAAAAAACAACCACCGGAGATGAGTGTGGTGACTGCATCGAGCAATGTTCTGGACGCGGGTTCGAGTCCCGCCATCTCCACTAATAAGCGATCCATTAGCTTTCAAAAAAGTCTATAAACCCTTGAGAAATCAAGGGTTTTCGCTTTTCTGGTATCTCGTATTGTCTCATGATGTGTTGCTCAATCTACCAATAATAGGTAGATTCATTGGTAGATATACCAATCGGCGACGCCTTACCACCTTCGAGATATACCAATGGCGAGAAAAATCCTTCCCCTATCAGCTCGGCGAGTTGAAACCATCAAACCCACCGACAAGACGCAAACCATTTTCGACGGTGGCGGCCTTTTCCTCTTCATTCCTCCTCTACGGTACGATACATCTGGCAAGCCACTTCCTGCCTCAAAGCTCTGGCGGTTTAAGTATACCTTCAACGGTAAGTCTTGCATGATCTCCTTTGGCCCATATCCTGATGTCAGTTTGGAGGCGGCCCGAGAAAGGCGCTATAAGGCAAGGAACCTGCTTGCCAATGGTATCAATCCGATTGAGGAGAGAAAGCAGCGTGTCGCTGCCGATGCACGCTCTCAAGAGATTCAGGGGAACACCTTCGAACGGATAGCCCGGCAATGGTTTGATATTGCAAAAACCGAATGGGTAGACGGTCATGCACGAACCGTATTGTCACGCATGGAACGAGACATCTTGCCGCCTCTTGGGAATCGATTGATTTCCGAGATCACGACGCAGGATGTTCTGGCCGCTCTGAGATTGGTAGAGGCTCGTCAGGCTTATGAATCGGCTCACCGAATCAAGACAATCATCGGGCAGATTTTCAAGTTCGCCATCATCTCAAATATCCCCGGTGTTGAGAACAACCCAGCGCTCAATCTGAGCAAAGTCCTTAAGCAGCCCCAGAAGAAAAGCATGGCGGCCATTCTGGAGCCAGAAAAGCTCGGGCGACTTCTTCGAGATATTGATGCTTATGCCGGCTCTCATATCGCTCGATGTGCTTTGCAGCTCGCTCCTATGCTTTTCGTTCGACCAGGGGAGCTCCGGAACGCGAAATGGGAGGACATTGATCTGGACGCTGCAGTCTGGCTACTACCGATCGAGGATACGAAGCTGGTTCTCAAGGAGAAGGCACGTCGGAAAGGGCAGGTTCACACGGTCCCTCTGGCCCGGCAAGCCGTCGCTATTTTGCAAGAGCTGCAACCGTTCACTGGAAGAAGCAAGTATGTGTTTCCTGGGCGCGCGGCATCGAGGGTAATGTCGAACAACACGGTGAACCAGGCATTGCGGACGATGGGCTGGGATGCCGAGACCGTCACTGGCCATGGTTTCCGCGCTACAGCCCGGACCATGCTTCACGAGACGTTGGGCTTTTCACCTGATGCGATTGAAGCCCAACTGGGGCATCGGGTCCCTGACAGGTTGGGCGAGGCCTACAATCGCTCGAAGCACCTTGATGAGCGCCGTCGGATGATGCAAGCCTGGGCGGATTACCTGGATGGGTTGAAGGTTGGCGATTATGACACGATATAAGATTCGGGAAGGAGAAAAGGGGGCTTATCATGAAGAAATCGCTGGATTTAAAAGCTAATAATGCATATTTTTTCCTCATATCTCCTTGCTTGCATGATATTTAGCCATACGGTCTTAATGTTAAGTAAATACAGGTAAGGTCTTTCATGATCTGATAATGCATCACGCGGATGCTATTTTAACCGAGGAAATGGCATCCGCCATTGATGATTTTGAGTCTTGTCTTTTCTATTTTTGGGCTTGATATTCTCTTCTTTAATGGAACATGCATTGAAATAGAGACTTAGAAGTGAGTTTGTTCGATAATGTTGTGAGAGTAAATGGCCGTAAAAAGCTCTAAGTGCCATTATTTATTGGGTATACGGGGTGCCGTTGTCCTTAATTAATTTATATCACCATTGCAATGACAGAAAAGACATGCACGGTCAAAGTTCAGGGAGATCATATTAAAAAACTGACCTCAGCAAATCCGGAACATGCCTTGGCTGAGTTAATATGGAATGGTGTCGATGCTGATGCGAGTAATGTTGATGTGATAATTGAGGGGAATGCTCTTAGGGGGATAGAGTTAATAATTATTCGAGATAATGGGACGGCATTTTCTTTACAAGATGCTGAAATATTTTTCTCGTCTTTGGGTGGTTCATGGAAATCTAAAAAAAATAAATCGAATAAGGGTAGGTTTTTACATGGTAAGGAAGGGCAAGGGCGATTTAAAGCGTTTGCTTTGGGGCGATATGTTGAATGGCATGTGAATTATAAGGGTAAAAAAGGAGATGGGAATAGTCGTTTTATTATAACGGGCTACAGTGAGGATTTGCAAAGATTTACGATAAAAGAAGTTGAAAGTAATGACGCTAAGGTTCCTGGTGTTGTTGTAAAGATTTATGATTTGAATAAGCAATTTAAGGTTTTTAAGTCTGGTAATATTATTGATAAGCTATTGCCTATATTTTGTTTGTATTTACAAAACTATCCTGATGTTAAAATAACTGTTGCAGGGGACGCTGTTGATGTGGCTAAAGCTGTAAAAAAATCGGTTTCATTTGAGCTTGATGCCGTGAGATATAAAGGCAAGAGTTATTCTGTTGTGTTGGATTTAATTGAGTGGGTTGATATAGAGGTAAGGGATTTATGGTATTGTGATCAGGGATTGGTCCCTTTGCTTAAATATGATAAGCAGATCAGGGGAATTGGTGATTATGGATTTTCTGCATATTTGAGGTCATCATTAATTGAGAGGATGAATGCTGAAAATGTGCTCGAGCTCGATGGTTTTGATGAGGTTATAAAGACATTGTCAGACTCGGCTATAAAAAAAATAAAAGAGTATTTTATTGAAAGAGCATTAGAAGATGGGCAGGAGCAGATTCGCAAATGGAAGATTGATGAAATATATCCTTATAAGGAGGATGCGACAACACCAATAGAAGTGGCTGAGCGCCAAATGTTTGATATTGTGGCAGTTAAAATTGAAGAGAGTTTGCCGTCTCAAGATGGAAATAGTAAAAAAGAAAAGGCTTTTCAACTCCGTATGCTACGTCAAGTAGTTGAAAGCAGTCCAGATGCACTTCAAAAAATTATTACAGAAGTCCTTAACTTGCCGGCGGATAGTCGCGAGGCGCTATCAGGCCTTCTTCAAGATATCTCTTTAACGGGAATGATAAATGCATCAAAGCTTGTTGCCGATAGGCTTAGATTTATTGTCGGATTAGAAGGAATATTGTTTGATGGAGATGGAAAAAAGACCTTAAAAGAACGCAGTCAGCTTCATAGAATGATTGCTGAAAATACGTGGGTATTTGGCCCAGAATTTACCGTCTCTGTTGATGATAAGTCGTTAACAGAAGTATTGCGAAAACATAGGTCATTATTGGGTTTAGAGCTTATAGTTGATGATGCTGTTAAAACAATAGACGGAAAGGTTGGGATAGTTGATCTAATGCTTTCGAGACAATTGCCGACGACTCGTGAGGATGAGCTTGAGCATCTTGTGATTGAACTGAAAGCGCCAAAAGTTAAGGTAGGGGAAGATGAGTGTGGGCAAATAAAAAAGTATGCTTATGCAGTTATTGCAGATGAGCGGTTTGCGTCCCTAAAAGTAAGGTGGAATTTCTGGGTCATTTCAAATGAGATGGATCAGTATGCTATTAATGAGACAACCCAGGAAGGGCGCCCGCAAGGTCTTTTGTATAAGAATAAGGAGGGGAATGTGATGATATGGGTTAAGACATGGTCCCAAATTATTAGAGAAAATAAGTATAGGCTTGAATTTGTTAGGGATAAGCTGAATTATGATGTCGATAAAATAGATGGTGTGCAATATATGAGAAATACATATGCTAAATTTCTAAAAGGTGTTATAGTTGATGATGAAATGTTAGTCCCGAAAGATTCTGAAGATGTATTGATTGTGGATTAGGTTGGTGCGTATTTTCATTTTCTCTTCGACTATGGTCTAGTCAGATTACTTGATGCCTCACAAAGTTCTATTGCTGGAGAGCGCATGAATCCTGATCAAATATCATTAGCATCTGATGTGCCAATGAAACAGTGTAGCATTAATTTCCCAGACCATTACAGTTCCCCAGCCCGTCCGCCAGGAGTATCTGTTAACCTATGAGTTGGACATATATCGGATAAATAGTTCAACCAGAAAATGATTTATCCTAATCGTGCTGCTTCTCCAGCAATATGACTTGCCAATGAGGTGACGAAGGTTTTGAGGCTTGTCATATCCGAGAGAACAGAGAACTTGCCACTAGTGACAGCATCTTTGGGGGTAGCAATGACCGATGCGGAGGTATAGAGCTGTTCTTGAACCAATTTCTGACAAAGCAGATCATACCTCTTTAGATATGAGGCTCCTTTAAACTCCTCGAACAGAGGGAAATGTGGTGAGGCATCCCTCACTGGGGATAAGGACTCTGGTGCTTCTTCGACCAGCATTAACCAACCTAAATTCCCGAGCGATTATAACTATGCCGCGCTCAGGTCAAGTATCGGAATGTCGAGAGCCTTGAGAATCTGCCGCTGAGGCTTGGTGAGTTCGGTCAGGATGTGACCGTACTTGCCAGAGTAG
>Ga0326726_10000045_pt1 | contig 106676 bp, 89 predicted proteins | sample MHFenrmetagenome_2_FD_207603 | JGI IMG/M metagenome (GOLD analysis project Ga0326726, IMG submission 207603) | Lab enriched peat soil microbial communities from Michigan Hollow, Ithaca, NY, United States - MHF15MN | ecosystem: Environmental > Terrestrial > Soil > Wetlands > Peat | place: USA... | reverse complement strand
GGTCACCGTGCCGGCCGTCGCCGGGGCGGTGTAGACCGTCGAAGCCCCGCTCGCGGTGTGGGCGGGCGTGAACGTGCCGCACGACCCGCCGGAGCAGGACCAATCGACGCCGGCGTCCGAGGAATCATTGCTGACCGCCGCCGTCAGGCTCACCGATTGGCCGCCGGTGACGACGCTCGGCACGGTGATCAGGGAAACGATGACCTGTTCATGGTTCCGGGAGCAGCCGGAAGCAAGGACCAGGACGAGCGCCAGAGCGGCGAACCCCGAAAGAACGGCTATGGTCCGGCCACGGACTTTCATGGGAGCCTCCTTTTGTCTTCTATTCTACTCTATTTCCGGCGCGGATTCCCCTGCGGTTTGGACGGAGCGGACCGCTTGACCTGCTCCGCTTCGCGCTGGTGCCGCTGAGCCATCTGCTGGCGTTCGGCCTGGTGCTGCTTTTGCTGCTCGGCCGCCTGGGCCCGGTGCTGCTGGTCGATCCGGGCCTGCTCTGCCTGGCTCTGGATGTTGCGTTTTTCCTGCGCCTGGCGGCGGGCCAGGTCCTGCTGCTCCTGGGCCTGGCTGCGCTGGAGCAAAGTCTGTTCTTGGGCCTGCCTCTTTCGAATGGCAGACTCGGGGGATGCGGCCCGGGCCCCCTGAGGAGGCTCATAGATCCGAGCCGTCCCCATCTGTTGACGGGCTTCCTCGGGGGTCAGCGCCTGCCTCGGCCGGGCCTGGCGATCCTCCCGGAACGCGGGCCTATAGAACATGGCCTGGTTGCCGGAAATGCGCGGGCCGCCGGGACGGTCGGCATTGGCAAGCGTATAGCGGGTGACCTGGCGCCCGGTGAAGCGCTGGATGGAATTCACGTCGATCCCTTCATTGATCATCCGGCCGCCCCGGAATTCGTAGCGGTTCTGGAACCGGGTCCGGTTGGCGACCGTCGCGTTGCGCTCATAGGGAAGGCAGTAGCGCCGGAGGTTGCGGTCCAGGAAGTGGGGCCCGTTGACGAACACCCAGAAATTCAGCGGCAGCCCCAGGGCATAGGCGTCGAAGTCAATGCCCATCCCGAAGGCGATCCCGGGCGGGATCGGCGCCCAGCCGCAGTAAAGGTCCGAGGACCGCCAGAAGACCCAGGCCGGGCCCCACTCCGTGCCGGGCGCCCAGAACCAGCCGCAGCCGTCGTCCCAGCCCCAGCGGCCATAATGAAAGGGCATCCAGCCCCAGTCATAGTCGGAGTCCCAGCACCAGCCGTAGTCGGACCAGATCCAATGCCCGTCCGCGTACGGTCTCCAGCCATAGCCCATATGCCTTGGGCACCAGACATAGCCGTAACGGTCCAGGGTGATCCATGAGCCATAGGGGGCCAGGTAATCATAGCAATAGCCGATATCGAGCCCTGCGCCAAAGCCCTGCGGCGCACCCGGGATCGGGCCACCCGGCCCGGCTTGCGGATAGCTCGCCGCGATGCAGAACGACGATAAGGCCGCCAGCGCGGCCATAAAGACCAGGCTCGAGACGAGGCGAACGTATTTCATGGTCGACCTCCTTCGTGCCCAAAAAAGATGCAAACTCTATGCCATCTGGGAGGACCCAGTTAGACCCGAAGGCGGGTGCCGATCGGCCCGGCGCTTCCTGTCCGGCAGGATAATCCCGCCTTGAAATGGGCCATTCCGGACTGAGAGCGAGACCCGACAGGGGAGGTCCATCGGACGCCCTTGGCATGGAGATTGCATAATCTTATATGAACGAGGGAGGTGCATTATGAAGATCTTCAAATCGGTCTTTCTGGCTCTTCTTCTGTGCGCGGCCGTCGCCTTTCCCCAGACCAAAGACCTGGGCATGGGGGCGTTTGAGAACGAGCACGGACCCATCCTGCTGGCCGTCGATGCCGCCCTGGTCGACTTCCAGCTCAGCAGCCCGTACGTCATGTTCGTCATGTACATGGCCTCCAATGACCACAACAAGGACATCGTCGTCAGCCGGAACACGATCGTCATGGTCTACAACGGGCAGGAGTACAAGCTGCCGACCGTCAAGGAGCTCCGCGACAATTACAAGGGCGAGATCCATGACCTCGATTTCTATCGCCATCTCGGCAAGGAAGGCATCATCGCCACCTGGGCCCGCTTCTACAATTTTCCCGACGGAGGGGATTTCTTCCCGCCTCTAACGATGCGCAGCCAGGTGGCCAGGGACGAAGGGTCCATGTACAGCTTCACCGGCTTCCGGACCAAGCTGTATTTCAAGAACCCGGGCTTCAAGAAGGGAGACAAGGTGACCTTCAAGGTCTGGGACAAGAATGATCCCAAGATCAGCAATACGATCGACGCCGTCCTCGACTAGAGGCGGGATTCGATCAATCAAAAGGAGGTTTTCATGAGATCCAAGATGATGGCGGCTGCGGGTGTTTTCATCATCGCGCTCGCGGTGACCTCGGCCCTCGCTCAAGGCCCCTCGCTCCGGGCCACGATCGACTTCCAGTTCACCGTCGGCACCAAGATGTTCCCGCCGGGGACGTATACGTTCATCAAGGAAGACCCCGCCGATGTGTTTCGGGTGACCGGCGATAAGCACGAAGCCGTCGCTCCGGTCTTGACCCGGGTCGCGAGCATGATGCCGACCCTGGATGCGGTGGTGTTCGACGTCGTCGGTGACAAGTACGTCCTCGCGGAGATCTGGATCCCCGGCGATGACGGCTACGTGGTCGCCACGACCAAAGCCAAGCACACACACAAGATCGTAAAAGTCGGCATGTAAGTCCTGACCGCCAGGCCCGGGCGGCGCCGTCCGCCCGGGCCATTCCGATCCCCAAGCCGGCGAACGGCAGGTTATTCCCCGAGGCCCCGATCGTAACGCCCGTAGAGCGGCCGGGATCGGGCTCTTTCCCACCTGTCCTTCCCGTCATCCCCATTTAAATTCCTGGTCCGGGTGAAACATTCTGGCCGAACTTACGTCTAAATGTATGGAAACGAAAACAGGCTTTAGACGGAGGATATCATGAAGATCAGAACAAAACTGGCCATCCTGCTGGTCGCGGTCATACTCTCGCTCGCGGGCATCAATGCCATCGCCGGCGCCCTGTCGGTCGACAAGATCGCGGCGGCCGCGACCCCCTCGACGGAGGTCGGCGTCACCCTCGTCGGCTAAGCCCGGCCCGCTTCCCGGGACCGGGTTTGACCGGGCTCATCCGCCCGGCTATCATGGTCCCGGAAGGCGCCCGTGAGAAGCCGGAAGACCGCACCCCGAACGATCGACGACTACATCGCCGGGTTCCCCGGAGAGATCCAGGAACAGTTACAGTGCCTGCGCGCCGCGATCAAGGCCGCGGCGCCGGCGGCCGAGGAACGCATCAGCTACCGGATGCCGGCGTTCTATCTCCGCGAGAACCTCGTCTATTTCGCGGCCTTCAAGGACCATATCGGCTTCTTCCCGACGTCGAGCGGGGTGGCCGCCTTCGAGGCCGAGCTCGGCCCGTACAGGATCTCGAAGGGAACGATCCGATTTCCCCTCGACCGGCCCCTGCCGCTGAAGCTCGTCGCCAAGATCGTCAAGTTCCGCGCCGCCGAGAACCTCGCCCGGACCGTCGGGAAGTCTGTTGATTCCCGTCTGGCGAAGCGCTCATGATCGGGCCGATCGGACGAGGCGTTCAGTTCTTCCTCGTCCGGCCATAGCGGACGCGCGGTACCAGAGGGGCTTGTTCCCCGGAGTCCTCCGTCTCGGCTGGCCCGAGCTCCGCCATTCCTGTATAATCATCGTCGAGGAAGGGGGCGGAGGTAGCAATGCGGGTGATCGTCGTCGTGCCAACCTACAATGAGGCGGCCAACCTTCCCCCGATGGCCGCGGCTCTTTTAGCCCTGCCTGTGGCCGGCCTGCGCCTCCTCATCGTCGACGACGGATCTCCCGACCGGACGGGCCAATTGGCCGACGATCTGGCCGCCCGCTCGGCGGGACGGATCGCCGTCCTGCACCGCCACGGATCGCGCGGACTGGGCCGCGCCTACCGGGACGGATTTCGGTGGGCACTCGAGAATGGCGCCGACGCCATCGTCCAGATGGACGCCGACTTCTCTCATCCCCCGGCCGACGTCACCCGCCTGCTCGAGCGGCTCGCCGAAAGCGACGTCGCCGTCGGATCGCGCTACACGGCGGGCGGGAGCGTCGCCGACGATTGGGGCGCCGGGCGCCGGACCCTGAGCCGCTCGGCCAACGCCTACGCCCGAACGATCCTGGGGCTCCGAACGCGGGACGCCACGGCTGGCTTCAAGGCTTGGCGGCGGACGGCCCTCGAGGCCGTGGCCCCCGACCGCATCCGTTCGAGAGGCTATCTGTCACAAGTCGAGATGGCCTATGTCAGCGAGCGTCTCGGTCTTCGCATCTCCGAGGTCCCCATCCGCTTCGAAGAGCGCCGCACGGGCCGTTCGAAGATGAGCCTCAAGGTCAAGCTCGAGGCCGCCCTGGGCATCGTCGGCGTCTGGCGGCGGCACCGGCGTATCCGTCCGATCATGGGCCCCGCGGACGGGACAAAGGCGTGAAGAGGCATCTCGCTGCCGCGATCCTCGGCCTGTCGGTCGCCGTCGCGGTCCTGATGGCGATCCTGAGGCCGGTCCCCCACGGTCACCGCTACGATCTGGCCATTCAGCTGACCTCGGGCCTGTTGCTGATCGCGCTCTTCCTCAAGGTCCCCCGGCGCCGGCTGTTCTCCAAGCCCGTGCTGGCCGCGGTCTTCGTCGTCGGCCTGACGCTGGGCGTCAACAACCTGGCCAGGATCAAGCCGGGTTCGGAGATCGTCCGGTACTATGGCACGGTCTTCGAAGCGCTGGACACTGGCCGGAATCCCTACGCGGCCGGCACGATCTTCCATATGGACGAGAATGGGACCGCGGTCTACGGCAATTTCAACTACCCTCCGGCCGAGATCTATCCCTATTATTGGGCCTATAAGATCACGGGCCGATGGGACAGCTCCGTCCTCACGGGCACGATGCTCCTGCTCAACGCGCTCGGCTGCGTCATGCTGCTCCTGACGTTCCCCGGGATCAGGGCGGTCGAGCTGGCGGCCTTCTTCCCGTTCTTCATGCTGGGGGAGATCCGGACCAATCCGTCCCTGACCTTCCTCGTCACGGCCGGCCTTGTCGCGCTCATGGTCAGGGAAAGGAGGCGTCCGAGCCGGGTCAGGCCCATCGCGATCGCCCTCCTGTTCGGCCTGGGGCTCATGACCAAGTTCCTGGTGTGGCCCCTCATGGCCGCCTACTACTGGAACAGGTTCGATCCGAAGAGGCCCGCCTCGCTGGGCCCGATCTCAGGCGGCGGAGGGCTGGCCTTGGGGACTTCGCTCCTGCTCATGGCCCCGTTCGGCGTCATGGCGGTCGTCAAGGAGGCCTTCCTGTTCAACGTCAGCCTGGCTCAGCGGGCCGGCCTGACGACGTTCTATCCCAACGTCCTATCGGGGCCTCTGCGAGCCCTGAGCGCGGGGACGATCTACCCCGTCGTCGCCCTGCTGGTCATGGCCGGCGCGGTCCTTGTCGCCCCCCGGCTCCGCCTCTTCCCGGCCCTGCTGACGGCGGCGTCCGCGTTCCTGTTGGCGGCCCCTACACCAGAGCCGCAGTTCCTGCCCATCGTTCTCTTCCTGGCTCTCGCGGCCCGATGCCTGGAGCGGGAAGGAGGGGCCATCCCCGGGGGCGAAGGAACCTAGGCAAGGTCGTGCTCGTCCGGCTCGCCGGCCGGACCGCGAAGGGCCAGGATCTCGGAGGCGATCTCCTCGATCGGCTTGTTGGTCACGGTCATGACCGTCCAGCCCGCGTGCTGGGCATAGAGCTGGCGGGCCTGCATGAGCTCGATGCGGATGAATTCGGGGTCGGCGTAATCCGGCCCGGCCGCGCCTTTGAGGTATTCCGAGCGCGTTCGCCGCAGCTCGGCCAGCTCCCGGGCGTTCGTGTCCAGGCAGAAGATCCGGTTCGGCGGGACCTTGTCGAGGACGGCCGGCGGCGCCTGGTTCATCACGATCGGGACATTGGCCACGTACCAGCCTTTGAACGCCAGGTAGATGCTGAGCGGCGTCTTGAACGTCCGGGACACGCCGAGCAGGACGATCTCCGCTTTCCGGATGTCCTCGAGCCTTTGGCCGTCGTCGTGCCGGAGCGCGAATTCCATGGTCTCGATGCGCCGGAAGTAGGCCCTGTTCAGCTGGGCGAATACGCCCGGCCTCTCGGCGGGCGAGGCGGCCAGGGTCTCGGTCAGGCGGGCCAGGAGCGGTCCCATCAGGTCGATCGTCTCCACGTCGTGCTCGCGGCCGAACCGGATCATAGCGTTCCGGACGGTCTGGGTGACGATCGTGTGGACGATGAAGCCCTTGGCCGCGGCCGCCTCCTGGACGACCTGGATCACCCGTTTCTCGGTCCGGACGTTCGACCGGACGACGATGTCCACCTCCGCGCCGGGGAACTGGGCCAGGGCGGCCCTCAGGATACGCTCCGCGGTGCGCCCCGTGCCGTCGGAGACGACATAGATCTTGTTCACCAGGCCTAAGATAGTCTTCCCCGCCGGGGGGAGTCAAACGACGGGCGGACGCTGTCCCCTCGGGGACCGGACTTCAGGCGACAACCTCGACGCCGAGCGGGAACTTGGACAGATGCTCGCAGCCGCCGGCCTGAATGACGATGGGGTTCTCGTATCGGAAGCCGATGGCCTCTTCCGGGCAGGCGTACTGCATGGCGCAGATGACCACCTCGTTCTCGCGATAGCGATGGTCGGGATTGGTCCAGTACGGGAAGGGGCCGTCGTTCATGCCGATCCGCCACTCGTCGCCCATCAATCCGATGCCGTGCTCGAAGCCAGGGACCATGTAGTCGGCGAAGCCCCGGCTCTCGGCGAAGCCGATCATCCGCTCGGCCAGTTCCGAGGGGCTGATGCCGGCCCGGTAGGTCTTCAGGGTCAGGGCCACGATGTCGATGAAGTTGCGGGCGTGCCAGAGCTGCCGGTCGGTGGCAGGGGCGATGAGATAATTGTGCGAATGGTCGCCCAGCCCCAGCATGAACATGGCGTGGATGTCGACCATGAGCGGCTCGCCGGCCCGGAGCTCGCGGCGCGTGGCCGGGGTGCAGGCCCCGCCCGTGAGTCCGGCCCGGTAGCCCGAGGCGATCTCGTTGCCGCCGGTGAACGACCATTCCCACTCGCTCCCGACCCGGCGCATGGCCAGCGCCGCGAGGCCCGCGATCTCGGTCTCGGTCCGGCCTTTCCAGCCACCGTCGCGCAGGGCGCCGAAGACCGCCTGGTGCCCGACGTCGACGATCCGCGAGGCTTCGCGGAAGCGGGCGATCGTGCCGGGGTCCTTGACGAGCGACAGCCGGTCGATGAGATCATGGGCGTTGACGAGCTCGCAGCCGGCCAGGGCGTCGCGAAAGCGCTCGAACTCATAGTGGGTCAGGTTGCCCTCGGGCAGGTAATTCGACATGCCGCTCTCGATGCCGACACGGCCCTTCCGGCCTTTGAGCAGGTCCTTGATAAAGTCGGAAATGAGCTCGATCTGGTCCTGGCCGCCCATCGGGGCGAAGCCGAAGACGCGGTCCTCGCCGACCCAGGACTCGTCGGCGACGCGGGCGGCGTCGATGACGAAGGTGAAGGCGGCCGGCAGTCCCTCGGACGGCACCACGACGAAGCTCCGCCAGGGGCAGAACGCGTCGAGGACCCAGGACAGGGTCCGCAGGCGGGAGCCGAGGTAAACGTCGATCCCGGCCCGGCCCATGTCCGCTTGCAGGGCCCGGACGCGGCCGGGGTGGTCGATGAAATAGGGGCTGGCCGGGTCGTTGGGCTTCACGCGGGCCTCGTCAATAGACCGCCGGGATGCCGGCCAGGACCTTGTTGAGCCGGTCGGCGATCGCGGCCAGCTTGAGGGCCTTGATCATGTTGCCTTTGAGCCGGAGCTGGCCGGTCATCAGGGCCTTCTGGGCCCCCATCTCGGCCCGCGAGATCTGGGCGAAGACGTCGTAGGTGCCGGTGATGCGGAACTCCGCATCCGGCGGCTCTCCGGAGCCCAGCACGATCTCGGCCAGAGCCCCGTCCTCGAAGCGGAAGAGCAGGTACTTGCTTCCGCCGCCGGAGCAGTCGAGGTAGATGTTCGACATCGACGAGGTGATGTGGTTCATCTTCTCGGGGGTCAGCTCGGCCCGCAGGCGCTTCTCGGCCTCGGCCCGCCATTCCTCGGTGAGATATTGGAGAGGGGACATGGGATGCTCCTTTCAACGATTGCCGCAGAGAACGATATAGACCAGGGCGCGGGCCGTGTCAATCCGCGTCCTCCCTATCATGGCCGAAAACGGATCAGACGCACCGGACCGAAAAGGCCGGAATCGGCGACTTCTCCATATGTGTTGTTGATCAAATTGGCCACCCGGACCCGGATCTCGTTCGGGCCGGGATGAAGGGCCGCGCCGATCTCGAACACGTGCGGGCCCCAAAGCCGGGCGCCGCAGCTCCGGCCGTTGACCCAAACCTCGGCCGCGTGGGCGACGCGGCCGAGGTCGAGGCGCATGTCCGGTTCGGGCTGGTCGACGGCGACCGTCTTGACGTAGTCCAGGAGTCCGCTGAACTTCTTGAGGCCCCAGGCCGACCAATCTTCGAGCGGCTTCTCGACGCCCTTCATGAAGGCGGCCGGCGGGACGGACGGGAATTCCATGACCGGCTGGATGGCCGGATCGAAGGTGACCATCCAGGGCCCCTCGACGGCGGCGACGACATCGAGCTCGGGCCGACGCTCGGGAGGGCCGGCGAGCGCCTGGCTCCGAGGATCGAAGACCAGCCAATAAGCTTCATAAGGCTTGAACACCAGGGCCAGGGTGCTCCCCTCGGCGCCGTCCGTCGAGGGCACGGGGCGGACCCGGCCCGTTTCGCAGTCCCAGATCGAGGCGGCGCCGTGCGCGTCCCGCACGGAAAGTTCGCCCGATTGCCAGCCGTCGGCGTTGTTCACCAGCCAGAAAAAGTCGCGGCCGTCGATGCGGCGGTGGTGACGGAGCATCGGGAAATCCCCCGACCGGAACGTCACCTGGCGTTCAAGACCGACCGGCTCGGGACCCGCGGCCCACAGGGTCTTGAGCCCACCGCCCCCGACAGCCGTGAAGGCCGGCTGCGCGCGCAACGAATCCATCAGTTCCTTCATCAGGGCATCGCCGACGCCGTGCTCGGCCGACGCCGCCGGCAGCTCGCCCAGAGCATAGACGCGGCCCCCAGCCTTGGCGAATAGCACCATCTTGCGGGCCGTTTCGAGGGGCAGGATGTCGAGCGGGGGCAGGACCAGCGTCCGAAAGACGAAGGGGCCCCGGACCAGCGCCCCCGCCTTTACGCCCATCTCGCGGAGGTAGAAGCGATCGCCGACAAGGAACTCGATCCCCCGCGCCGTGAGGTCGTCGATCGCCTGGGAATAGGCCTTGTCGATCGCGTTGATCCTCTTGCCGGCCTCGCCCGTCTCGGGAAAGGACCACATGCTGACGTCCAGGAGCCCCGCGTCGGCCTGGATCCAGGCCGATTCGATCGGATTGTAGAGCAGGACGTCGGGCACGGCGTGCCCCATGGAGTTGATGAAGCTCGCCCGCCGGACGAAATCCGTCCACAGGTGGAGATAAGGGAACATCGGGTTCTCGGCGTACCAATCGGGCGGCCACGGATTGCCGGCGAGCTTGCGGGTCGTGAACACGCCGTGGGGGATGACGTGGCTCATGCCCCAGGCGGTCACGGCGTTGGCGGCCTGCTTGAGAAAAGGCGGGTTGAACGTGCCCCACGGGGTCCCCTCGAACGCGCCCGCGCCCATGAGCTCGGTCGTCGCCCGGACGTCCCCGAACTCGGCCACCGACTCGGTCTCCTTGAAGTCGTGCACGCGGAGCGGCTTGCGGCCGAGGCAGTCCTGGCCCGGCATGGTCACGCTGCGCAGCATCTTGAGATGATCGCCGACGGCCGAGACCTCCGGTTGCAGGCCCTCTTCCCAGAAATGGATGGTCGTGTACATGCCGTGCCGTTCATGCCAATCGGTCACGGCCCGGTACGTCTCGGCGTAGATGTCGGAGACGAGGTCAAACCATTCCCAGCGGGCCCGGGCGAATACGCCCTCGGCGTCCCGGTCGACCGCGAGCGGCAGCCAGAGCCGGATGTCGCGGCCGTAGCGCTCCCGGTAGCGTTCGTCCAGGGTCGCGGACCAGGCCAGGCCCCAGCCGTAATCGCCTTCGTTGTCGATGAAATCGCCGGGAACGGAGCGGCCCAGCTTGTCCCCGAGGCGGCGGGCATAGGGCTCGAGCGCCGTTTCGATGAACTTGGGCCCCAGCCGGGCGTCGAGGTAATTGACGTCCGAGCCGTCGGCGCCCGGGTGGCTGTAGGTGTTGAAGACGTAGACGCGCCAGGTCCCGCCGGCAGGGGCTGTCCAAGAAAAGGGCTCGCCACCGCCGAGGACCCGAAGTGTCCGGCTGAGGATCAGGGATCCCGGGCCCCTCTCGGCCGCGACGACAAAGAACGAGGCCGGGACCCGGATGTCCGATCCGCCCGGGGCTTCGAACGTCGTCCAGCTCAGGGACACGGCTTTGAGCTCCGGGTTGGCCTTGAGGATGCGGCCGTTGGCCCGAAAGCTCGGCCACCAGTATTCGTCGCAATAGCCGAGATAGGCCCGGCGGGCCTCGGCCTCTCTGAGGGCGCCGTCGAACGACGCGAACCAGGGGTCGGCCAGCCATTCCGAGTCGGGAAGATCCGGCGTGCCGACCATGGACCGCCGGGCATGGGCATACCCCGGGTTGAAGCGCTGGCTGAGCAGGACCCGCGACATCCCGGCCATCTTGGCCGGATCGAGGGGCTCGTCCCAGAACCAGAAAATGAAGGGGGCATAGATCATGTCCGGGTCCACGAACGAGGCCCGGAGCGTCTCGAACGGGACCGCGATCCTGGCCCCCCGATTCGCGGGCCGGGCCGGAGCGGGAGGTCCGGGCTTCGTGCAGGACGGAGAGAGGGCCAGCACGCTGACGAGGAGCGCAAGGCCAAGGAACCGCGAATGGACCGGGATTCTCGACATGGCTGCCTCCTTCATGCCGCCGGAACGATCAAGCCGAAGGTCCGCCCTTCCGGCCGTACAGATCCGTATGAAGATATTTCAGTCCGGAGTCGACCATCAGCGTGACCACGGTCGCGCCGGGTCCCAGCCGTTCGGCCAGCTTGATCGCGGCGAGAACGTTCGCGCCCGACGAGATCCCGCCGAACAGGGCCTCCTCGCGGGCCAGCCGCCTGGCCATGTCCTTGGCCTCGGCCGTGGAGACGGCGACGATGTCATCCACCAAGTCCGGGTCCCAGAGCGGCGGCGTGTAGCCGATCCCGACCCCTTCGATCTTGTGCGGTCCCGCAGACCCGCCGCTCAGGACCGGCGATTCGGCCGGCTCCACGGCCGCGATCCGCAGGCCGGGCTTATGGCGCTTGAGGGCGGTCGCAACGCCGCGGAGAGAGGCCGCCGTGCCCACGGCGTGAACGAAGGCATCGACCTGGCCGGACGTCTGGCTCCAGATCTCCTCGCCGAGAGGAAAATAGCCCGCGATGCTATCGATGTTCCGCAGCTGGTCGGTCCAGACCGTGTGCGGTTCCCGGCTCAGCTCGCGGGCGGCCTCGACCATGTCCAGGATGAGCGTCTTGGTGGTCAGTCCCACCTCGCTGGGGACGAGGGTCAGCTCGGCGCCGAGCGCGGCCATCTGATCCAGCTTCTCCCGGCTGAAAGCGTCCGAGGTGACGATCCGAAGGCGGTAACCTTTGGCCGCGCAAACGAGGGCCAGGGAGGCCCCGGTGCTGCCGCCGGTGTATTCGACGACCGTGTCGCCCGGCTTCAGACGGCCGTCCGCTTCGGCCTTGGAAATGACGGCCGCGGCCATCCGGTCCTTGAGACTGCCGGTGGGGTTCTCCCATTCGAGCTTGACCAGCACCTTCGCGTGACCCGGAGGAACGATCTTGTCGAGGCGGACGAGGGACGTCCTCCCGATCGCTTCGAGGATGTTCATGGGCCTCTCCCTCATGGTCCCGAGGATGGGCGAAGTCTAGCACGGCCCGCAGTCCGTTGTCACGATGCCGCGGCGGGCGGCGTATTATAATAGGAACGTCCTCCCGGCGGACCGGGAGTTCAAGAGGAGTCGCTATGATCCGTCGTCTCTATGCCTTAGCTCTGATCGGGGTCGCCCTGGCCGGCGCGGCGTTCGCAGGGCGTCCGGCATCGGTCCCAGCAGGCTCCCTCGAGGACCGCATCGCGGGCTACGTAATCCCCTATGTGCGAACCAATAACTTTAGCGGAGTCATCCTGGTCACCAAGGACGGCCGCCCGCTCTTCCGCCGCGGATACGGCTATGCCGTGCGGGAATTCGATGTTCCCGTGACGCCTGAGACCAGATTCCAGATCGCTTCGGTCTCGAAGTCGTTCACGGCGGCGGCGATCATGCTGCTCGAACAGCGGGGCCGGCTCCGGACGTCGGATCCGGTCGCCCGCATCCTCCCCGGCTATCCGAACGGGGAACGGATCACCCTCCATCATCTCTTGACCCATACGTCGGGGATCCCGAACGTGAACGGGTTCCCCGATTATGACACGAAGTCCCGGTTTCCGCAGGGTCTCGGCGAAATCCTGTCCTGGTTCAAGGACCGGCCTCTCGATTTCGAGCCGGGAACGCGATATGCCTACAGCAACTCGAACTACAACGTCTTGGCCGCGGTCATCGAGCGGGTCTCGGGACGCTCCTACGGAGCGTTCATGGCCGAGAACATTTTTGACCCTCTTGGCCTGCGGGACACGGCTCATCATGGCGACGCCCAGGCGGTCATTCCCCGGCTGGCCGCGGGCTACGCGCCCGCGGGCGGCGACGGCCTCGAGCGGGCGCCTTATCTCGACTGGTCGATCAAGACCGGCAACGGGTCGATCTTCTCGACGGCCGACGATCTGGCTAAGTGGGACGAAGCGCTCTATGGCGATACGCTCTTGAACGGGATATCGCGCGAGAAGATGTTCACGGAGCAGGCCGCCGGCGTCGGCTACGGATGGTTCGTCCGGAAGGGCGCCCGCCGCTCACTGGCATCGAACGGGCGAGCCCCCGGGTTCTCAGCCAGCGTCGAGCGGTTCCCGGACGAACGGGTCTGCGTCGTCGTTCTCTCGAACCTTTACTCGAGCCTCAGCCAGAGCATGGCCGGCGACATCGCCGCGATCGTCTTCGGCGAGGACCGCCAGCCCCTGATCCCCGCGACCCCGGTGGTCGTCCCCGCGGCGGAAATGGACCGCTATCTCGGCCGCTTCGCGTTCGGGCAGGACTTCTCCTTCAATCCCGGAGTCTCCATAGAGATCATGCGCGACGGCCCGTGGCTCGTCATGGCCGCCGGGGGAGCGACAGGAACGACCTATCTCATTCCCGCTGGAAACGGGCGGTTCATCGACCGGGCCTATGGGGGCATCGTATCGTTTGACAAGACTCCCGGCACAAAGGCCGCCTTCCTGGTCTGGAACTTCGGCCGGGATTTTCAGGCCAACCGGGTCCGCTAAAACCTGATCCAGGCGGACCCCCGCCGTTTTCTGGCCCTAAGGACCCTTGGCACGTCGCTTGCTTATCCTCAATGAAAGAGCTATTTCTGCGCCCACCCTCTTCGTGGCGGTGGTCGGTTCTTTGGCCCGGGGCCGCGGCTAGAGACAGGAAAAGGGGAAGATGATGAAGCTATCCAAACAGAAAGGCCGGCTTCTGCTCGGGATCTGGCTCGTCCTCATGGGGCTCGTCCAGCTGCTGGATCTCAGCTTTGTGGGCCTGCGCCCGATCATGGGCGTGCTGGCGATCGCCGCCGGGATCCTGGTCGCGCTCCACGAGTGAACGGCCGGGCCGCCGGGTTCGCGCTCAGGCGCCGCGGGGCGCTCGCTCCAGATATTCTTTGAGGACGACGGCGCTGTTGCGCCGCTCGTCTTTCGCGGCGTAGACGAATGTGACCGGCCGCTTCTCTTGCCGGATCCGGGCCCGCAGCCGCTCGATCTCATCCTCGTTGCGGCGCAGCTCGGTCATGTACCGGCGCCGGAACTCCGGCCACTTCTCCGGGTCGTGGCTGTACCACTTTCGAAGCGCTTGGCTGGGCGCGACATCCCGGAACCACTCGTCGACGGCCGCCTTGTCCTTGGTCAGGCCGCGCGGCCAGAGCCGCTCGACGAGCAGCCGGAGGCCGTCCTCCTTGGACGGGGCTTCGTAAGCGCGCTTGAGACGGATGGGCATGTTCCCCTCCCCTTTTCCGGACCTGAACGCGCAGGTCCTTTCGGCCCTCTATTTTCATTATAGCAGGGGGTCCGTCTATCCTCCCCTGAAGGACGCCATCCTGCCCCTCGGGACAAGGCGGGCCGGAAGAGCTGCTGTCCTCTTCGCCCCTCCCTGAGCCGCCCCGAAGCGGCCCCTGGATCATCTGGCATGTTTGTTGCTTTTCCCTTCATTGAAGGAGACTGGGGAGTTCACGACTTGCGCGGCTCAGGCGGAGAATGGTCGGCCAAGAGGAGGTTCGGGCTGGCCGTGCTGTCGGCCGGGGTCCTGATGGTGGCCATAGCCCGGCCTCTTCCCAGCGCCGAAACCCGGGCCGGGGCGGCCGGGCCCGGTCTCACGGAGCATATCGGGGCTCTCATCCCCGCGGACATCCTGGCCGTCGACGATCAAGGCCGAACGGTCAGGCTGGCCGATCTCCTGGACCGGCCGGCCGTCCTGACGCTTGTGTACTACACCTGCGAGCATATCTGCCCGCTCGTTCTCGGAGCGCTGGGCCAGCTCGCGTCCGACATGCCGCTCCGGCCCGGCGCCGATTACCGGCTGATCACGCTGAGCTTCGACGCCTCCGATACGCGGGCCGAAGCGGCTGCCGCCAGGCTCAATTACACCAAGCCCCTGGGCCCCAAGCTGCCGGCGGACGCCTGGTCGTTCCTGACGGCCTCGACCGAGGACATCGCCCGCCTGACGGGCGCGCTCGGCTTTCGCTTCGAGCCGGACGTCCACGGCTTCATCCATCCGTCCGTCCTCGTGATCCTCGGGCCGGGCGGGCGGATCGCGGGCTACGTCCATGTGACCCGGACGGCTTACGGGGTGGGCTACCCGGTGACGTTCTCGCCGATGGCGATCGCCGCGGACCTGCAAAGGGCCGGCGCGGCGGAGCCGGCGGGTCCCGATCCGGCTCCCCTGCTGTTCTGCTATCCCCATGAGCCCCCGGCCCACGCCAAGTTCTATGGCCTGATGACGGCCATGGGAGTGGGCACGCTCGTCCTCCTGGCCGCCTTCTTCGTTTACATGTCCGTTCTATGGAAGCGCCCGCGGCCGGGCGCGGGAGGCGCCTGATGCCCGACCAACCCCCGCCCGGGGTCCGGACCGAGCCGCCCTACTGGGTCGACACTGGCCGCTATCACGGCCTAGCCGCCTGGATGATGTCGACCGACCATAAGCGCATCGGCATCATGTACCTGGTCGCGTTGCTCTCCTTCTTCTCCGTCGGCGTCTTCCTCGGCTTCCTGATGCGCCTGAACCTCCTCGCGCCCGGAGCGTTCATCAAAGCCCAGACTTACAACGAGCTTTTCACCATGCACGGCCTCATCCAGATCTTCCTGTTCATCATTCCCGGCGTGCCGGTGGCCTTCGGCAACTTCTTCCTGCCCATCCTCATCGGGGCGAAGGACATGGCCTTCCCGCGGCTCAACCGGCTGTCGTGGTGGCTCTACGTCGCCGGGGCCTTCATCGTCCTCCTCTCGCTCGTCATCCAGGGCAGGCCGCCGGACACGGGCTGGACCTTCTACGCCCCGTATAGCATCCGCACGGCGACGAGCGTCAGTGTGGCCGTCTCCGGCGTCTTCGTCCTGGGCTTCTCCTCGATCCTGACGGGCCTCAACTTCGTCACCACCATCCACCGGCTGCGGGCCCGGGGCATGGGCTGGTTCCACATGCCCGCCTTCTGCTGGACGCTCTACGCCACCGGCTGGGTCCAGATGCTGGCGACCCCGGTCCTGGCCATCACTCTGGTCTTCCTCGTCCTCAGCCGGGTCTTCGGCATCGGCTTCTTCGATCCGGCCCGGGGCGGCGACCCCATCCTCTTCGAGCATCTCTTCTGGACCTATTCCCACCCCGCCGTCTACATCATGCTCCTGCCGGCCATGGGCATCATCAGCGAGGTCGTGCCGGTGTTCTCCCGCAAGTCCCTGTACGGCTACGTCGCCGTGGCCATGTCCGCCCTGGGCATCGCCATCGTCGGCTACGCGGTCTGGGGGCACCACATGTTCACCAGCGGCATGAGCGACACGGCCCGGGTGGTCTTCTCGTTCCTGACGTTCCTCGTGGCGGTGCCGAGCGGGGTCAAGGTCTTCAACTGGATCTCGACCCTCTACAAGGGATCGATCAAGCTCGACGCGCCGCTCATCTTCGCGCTGTCGTTCATCTTCCTGTTCTCGATCGGCGGCCTGACGGGCCTCATCATCGGATCGCTGGCCCCCAACCTCCACGTCCACGGCACCTACTTCATCGTCGCCCACTTCCACTACGTCATGTTCGGCGGGGCCGGCTTCGCCATCCTGACGGCCCTCCATTACTGGTTCCCCAAGATGTCCGGCCGGATGTACAACGAGCGGCGGGCCAAGCTCGGCTGGCTGTTCCTGTTCGTCGGCTTCCAGTTCCTCTATTTCAGCATGTTCATCCTGGGCTACAAGGGCATGCCCCGGCGCTATTTCGACTATCCGCCGGAGTTCCGCACGCTCAACATCGTCTCCACTGTCGGGTCCTGGATCCTGATCACCGGCCTGATCATCATCGCGGTCAACCTGCTGCGCTCCCTGCGCCACGGCCCGCCGGCCCCCCCCGACCCGTGGGGAGGCAAGACCTTGGAATGGCGCATTCCCTCGCCGCCGGCGTCCGAGAACTTCCGGACCCCGCCGGTCATCTCCGACACGCCCTACGACTATGGGCCGGAGTGAGGCCATGGACGAGACCAGGACCCCGATCCTGACCGGCGCCGCCGGACGGGAGGGCGTCGACGAGCTCGGCAAGCGGACCGGGATGTGGTTCTTCCTCTTCACCGAGCTCCTCTTCTTCGGCGGCATGTTCCTCCTGTACTCGATCTACCGCTACAAGTTCGCGGCGGATTTCCATCGCGCGGCGGCCGACGAGAACCTGGTCCTGGGTTCGGTCAACACGGCCATCCTCCTGACCAGCAGCCTGGCCATGGTCCTGGCCGTCGCCGCGGTCCGCCGCGGCCAGATCAGGCGGTCCCTCGGATTCCAGCGGGCGACGATCTCGCTCGGGACCGTGTTCCTCGTCATCAAGGGGATCGAGTGGGGGGCCAAGATCTCCCGGGGCATCTATCCGAACGGGCCGACGCTCCTGTCCTTGGGCCAGGGCCAGATCCTCTTCTTCGGCCTCTACTTCACGATGACCGGCCTCCATGCCCTCCACGTCCTCATCGGCATCACGGTCATCGCCTTCATGATCCGCTTCACCAAGCGGGGGGTCATCGGACCCGACCGTTATGCCCGGCTGGAGAACACCGGACTCTATTGGCATTTCGTGGACATCGTCTGGGTCTATCTCTTTCCCTTGTTCTATCTGATCACATAGGAGGACGCCCATGACGGGACCGGCGCCCGGACGGAGGCCTGACGAAACGGCCCTCGCGCCGACCGGGACCTATGTCGCGGTCTGGGCCGCCCTCCTGTTCTTCCTCGGCCTGACCATCGTCGTGGCCAAGGTCCGCCTGGCGCCGTTCGGCGCCGCGGCCAACCTGCTGATCGCCACGATCAAGGCCGGGCTCGTCCTGACCGTCTTCATGCATCTCCGGTCGGAGGGCCGGTTCCTGAAGATCATGCTGGGCGTCGCGCTCGCGGCCTTGACCCTGATCATCATGCTGACGTTCAGCGACGTCCTGTTCCGGAGGTGACAGATGTTCCCGGGGGCGGCGGTATCGACGGGCAAGGTCGACAGCGCCTTCTTCTTCATCGTGGCCTCGTCGGGACTGCTGCTCCTCCTCGTGACGGCGATGATGATCATCTTCGTCGTGCGCTACGGCCACCGGCGCCGGCCGCATCCCCAGCCCGTGAAGGACAACGTGGCGTTGGAGATCGTCTGGACGGTCATTCCGCTGGCCCTGGTCATGGTCATGTTCTATTTCGGGTACGTCGACTTCGAGTTCATCCGCAATCCGCCCGCCGGGGCGATGCCGGTCCAGGTCACGGCGAGGCAGTGGTCGTGGCTCTTCCGCTATGCCAATGGGCGCGAAGACGACGTCCTGCGCGTGCCCCTCGGCCGGCCGGTCGCGCTGAGCATGACCTCGGTGGACGTCCTCCACTGCCTGTACATCCCGGCTTTCAGGATCAAGGAGGATTGCGTGCCCGGCATGACCACGCACCTCTGGTTCGACGCCGACGCGGCCGGGACCTATGAGATCTTCTGCACCGAGTACTGCGGCGTCGGCCACTCGCACATGAGAAGCCAGTGCATCGTCATGCCGGCGGCGGATTTCGACAAGTGGTACGCCGCGCCTGAGGAGGCCGGACTGGCGGCCGCGGGGCTCAAGATACTCAAGAGCAAGGGCTGCCTCGGCTGTCATTCGATCGACGGGTCGCGGAAGGTCGGCCCGACCTTCAAAAGCCTGATCGGGCTTCAACAGGCGGTTACGGCGGCCAGCCGGGCCAGGACGGTCACGGTGGACGCCGAATACGTCAGGCAATACGTCCTCCGGCCGAACGTCGACGTCGTCAAGGGCTATCAGCCCATCATGCCCAATATCCCGGTGACGAATGAAGACCTGGACGCGATCATCGGCTATCTGGAGACCCTCAGATGAGATTCCTGGCTCTCTGCAAGCCGGTCCTGGCCGGCCTCGCCGCGGCGGCCGCCGCGGCCGGCTATCTCGTCGTGGCGCCGCACCGGCCGGCCGGCGCCGTCTGGGCGGGACTGGGCACGCTACTGCTGGCCGCCGGGGCCGCAGCGCTCAACCAATATCAGGAGCGCGAGATCGATCGCCGCATGGACCGGACGAGGGACCGGCCCATCCCCTCGGGCTTGGTCCGTCCCGAGCTGGCCCTGGTCTTTTCGGCCCTCCTCCTTGGCGCCGGCCTGGTCGTCCTGAGCCGCGGCGGGACCCGGCCGGTCCTGCTGGGAGCTCTGGCCGCGGCCTGGTACAACGGGGTCTACACGCCTCTCAAGAGGATAAGCCCGATGGCCGTGGTCCCGGGCTCGCTCTCCGGAGCCCTGGCGCCGGCCGTGGGCGCGGCCTTTGCCGGGGCCCGCTTCGACGACCCCCGGGTGCTATTGCTGGCGCTGCTCCTGTTCATTTGGCAGATCCCTCATTTCTGGCTCATCGTTCTCGACCGGGTCCGGGAGTTCCGCGAGGCCGGCCTGCCCAACCTGCTCGACGTCCTGTCGGAGACGCAGGCCCGGCGTGTCGTCGTTCATTGGGTCCTGGGGACGGCGGCCGCGTCGCTCGTCGTCGCCGGCTGGGGCGCGGTCGTCTTCCCGGCCACGCGCTGGGCCGTGCTGGCGCTGTCGCTCTGGCTGGCCGGCCGGGCCCTCTGGTTCCGCGCCTCGCCCCTGCGCCTCGAGCGGTCCCTGTTCCGGACCATGAACATCCATATGGCCATGCTGCTTCTCGCCATCGCCGTCGACAGGCTGTTCCTGTGAGCGGCGAGGAAACGAGGCCCTGATCATGAGGGTCGCGATCGACCGCGACCAGTGCATCTCCTGCGGGGCGTGTTACGGGGAATGCCCCCAGGTCTTCGAAGAGAACGGCGACGACTCCTGGAGCCAGGTCACGGGGCCTTATCGCGTGGACGGGAACATCGCCGTCGGCGAGATCCCCGCGGATCTCGAAACCTGCGCCAAGAACGGGGCTGATGTCTGCCCCGTCTCCATCATCCACCTCGGCTGAGGGCCAAACCCCCTTCCGCGCGGGACCCTGCGGCGCTCCCGCCGGGCAGGCCTGACGGCGGGTCAGCCCGGCGCCGGGCCGCGGCCCGGACCGTCAGTACCGGAGCCGGTTCCCGCGGCGGGACGGCGGATACTGGTCCAGCATCTGGCCCAGGATCTTTTCGAGCTCGCGGTCGCTGAAATTGTGCCTGGCCGGACCGCCGTAATAATAATCGTAGAGGGCCTTGTCGGCCACGCCGCGCCAGACAAGCTCGTGGGTCTTGGCGTCGACAAAGTCCAAGACCAGCGTTCCCTGGGTGTAGGCATAATCATCGGTGGCACCCAGGTACGGCCAGTAATAGCCCCAGCGGGGCCCGTACCAGTACCCCCAGCCCGTGATGTCGACGCGCTCCTTGAAGCCGACATAGTAATTGATCAGGATATCCGGGTTCTCCTTGGCCGGGGCCAGGCCTTTGTCGGCCAGGATCTCATTGGTGACATCTTGGATGCGCTTGCCCAGCAGCGGGTTGCGATCGACGGCTCCCCGGGCGGTGTCCGGCATCTTCTCCGGCTTGGCCATCCAATCGAACGTCTTGTAGGTCGTGAACGGCGCTCTCCGGTCGAAATCCTCGCTGACTTGGATCGTCGAGCAGCCGACCAGGACGAGCAGGGACGCGGCACAGACTGCCAAAATAGTTCTTCTCATGTCTCCCCCCTTACGATATCCATTGTAGGCCCTCGGCGGCCGGTCCGCAAACGCCGGGGCTGGGGTCGGCCGCCGGATTGTGCTAGAATGACGCCGCTGTGTTCGAGCATCGGAACGAGCCGCTCCTGCCTCTCCGGCACTTCTGGCGCCGCCAGGTCGTCCATATCCTCATCGGCCTGGGGATCATCGCCGCCTCGCTCGGTCTGGGGGTGACCGGCTATCACGTCTTCGAGAACCTGCCCGTCCTCGATGCCCTGGTCAACGCCTCGATGATCCTGGGCGGGATGGGGCCGGTCAACCCGATCCTGACCCCCGCCGGCAAGATCTTCGCCTCGTTCTACGCCCTCTATTCCGGCATCGTCTTCCTCGTCGTCGTGGGCGTCATGATGGCGCCCCTGATCCACCGCCTGCTCCACCGGCTGCACCTCGACGAGAAGCGGCCGCACGCCTGATCCTCCCCGGGCTCAAGGGATCAGGACGATCTTGCCGTAGGCCGGGCTCTCCATGATCGTATGATGGGCCCGGGGCGCTTCAGCCAGGGGCATCTCCTCGCCGACGACCGGACGAAGCGCGCCCTGGCGGAGGCCGGCCTCGAGCGCGGCGAAGATCTCGGCCTTTTCGTTGTCGGTCGTTTTGTAAAGCGTCAGGCCGAGGATCGTCGCCTGGCTCCACATGATGTCCCGCGGCGTGATCTCGACGCGGCCGCGGCTGCCGATGACGACCAGGCGGCCGCCGGGGGCCACGACCTGGAGGTCCTTGTCGAGGTTGACGTTGGCCAGCATCTCCAGGAGGACATGGACGCCCCGGTTGCCGGTCAGGGCGGGCAGCTGATCGAGATAGCCGGGCGTCCGGTGATCAAGGACGTGATCGGCCCCCTGCTCCCGGACGAGCCTCCGGCCGCGCTCGCTCCCGGCCGTCCCGATGACGGTCAGGCCGGCGGCATGGGCGAGTTGGACGGCGGCCGTGCCCACCCCGCCCGAGGCCCCGTGGACAAGGACCGTCTCGGCCGGCCGCGCCTGGGCCCGCTTGAAGAGGGCCCGGTAGGCGGTGCCGTACGGGATGTAGATGCCGGCCCCCTGGCTGAAGGTCACGTTCTCCGGCAGCGGATGGACCTGTCCCTCGTCGCACAAGGCCAGCTCGGCGTAGGCGCCCGAGATCGTCCCGGACGTATAGACGCGGTCGCCAGCCTTGACCCGGGTGACGCCTTCGCCGGCCGACTCTACGAGGCCGCCGGCGTCCGAGCCGGGCGTGAACGGCAGCACCGGCCGCCGGCCGTAGGCGCCTGACCTCGAGTAGGCGTCCGTCGGATTGACGCCCGTGGCCTTGACCCTGACCACGACCTGCCCAGGTCCCGGGCGCGGATCGGCGGTCTCGGCCAGCGTCATGACCTCCGGCGGGCCGAATTCGTGGACACGGATCGCTTTCATGGCTCCCCCCTTTTCGTATTCGCCCGATGAGGGCGTCAGGTCCGGGCGGTCCTGCGGCCCTGTGGGCGTCAGGCCGGCGGCGGACCCGCCGGCGGAGGCGGCGCGGACGGGGGCTGAGGTCGCCGCCGCCTCGACACGGCGATAAGGATGATGCCCGCGACGACCGCGATGGCGCCATAGATCGCCCAGTGGATATCCCCGGTCATGAAACTTCCTGGAAGGACGTTGACGCCCTGCAGGATCCAGACGGCGCCAAGGATGATGAGCAGGATGCCGATGACGGTGATCAGGGCTCTCATGATCCCCCCTTCAGAGGCCGCTAGCCGAACCCTCCTCTATTATAGCGGAAACAGCCGTCTTGACAGGCACCGACGGGGCGAATTATCTTTCGCGGGACGGGAGGACAACATGAGAACGACCGCCCTGGCCCTGGTCGCCATCGTAACTTTCGCGGCCGCCGCCGCGGCCGCCGAGATCCATGTCGCCGTGACCGGCAGGGACTCGAACCCGGGGACCGCGGCCGCGCCGCTGCGGACGATCCAGCGCGCGGCGGATCTCTCCCGGCCCGGCGATATCATCACCGTGCACGCCGGCGTCTACCGCGAACGGGTCCATCCGCCCGTCGGCGGCATCTCGGAGACGCGGCGGATCACCTATCAGGCCGCGCCCGGCGAAAGGGTCGAGATCAAGGGGTCCGAGATCGTCAAGGATTGGGTCCCGGTCCGGGACGGGGCTTGGAAGGCCGTCATCCCCAACTCCTTCTTCGGCGCCTTCAATCCCTACGCCGACCTCATCCGCGGCGATTGGTTCGAGCCCAAGGGCCGGGCCCATCACACCGGGGCCGTCTACCTCGACGGCGAGTGGCTGACCGAGGCGGCCCAGCTGGACGACGTGCTCAAGCCCGCGGGTCCGTCGCCGCTGTGGTTCGGCCGGGTCGACACGGACGCGACCACGCTCTGGGCCCAATTCGGGGCTATCGACCCGCAGGCCCATCTGATCGAGATCAATGTCCGCCCGACCGTGTTCTTCCCGGACAAGACCGGCGTCGACTACATCACGGTCCGCGGCTTCATCCTGCGGCAGGCGGCCACGAATTGGGCCCCGCCGACGGCCGGCCAGCCCGGCCTCATCGGGCCGCACTGGAGCAAGGGCTGGATCATCGAGAAGAACGTCATCAGCCACTCGGTCTGCTCGGGCGTCTCGCTCGGCAAGTACGGGGACGATTTCGACAACACCTCGAGGGACACCGCCGAGGGCTACGTCAAGACGATCGAGCGGGCCCTGGCCCACGGCTGGCACCAGGGCACGGTCGGGGGCCACATCGTCCGCGACAATGTCATCTCCCACTGCGAGCAGGCCGGGATCGTCGGCAGCCTGGGCGCGGCCTTCAGCGTCATCACCGGCAACACCATCCACGACATCCATGTCCGGCAGCTGTTCACCGGGGCGGAGATGGCCGGCATCAAGCTCCACGCCGCGATCGACGTCGTCATCGGCGGCAACCACATCTACCGGACCGTCCGGGGGCTGTGGCTCGACTGGATGGCCCAGGGCACGCGGGTGACCGGCAATCTCTTTCACGACAACCTGAACGAGGACCTGTTCGTCGAGGTGGACCACGGGCCGTTCCTGGTGGACAACAACGTCTTCCTGTCGCCGAAGACCCTGCTCTCGGTCTCCCAGGGCGGGGCCTATGTCCACAACCTCATCGCCGGGGCCATCCAAAGCATCGCCTTTGACGCCCGGCAGACCCCGTTCCTCAAGGCCCACTCGACCGACCTCTCGGGGATGCACGACAACCCCTTCGGCGACGACAAGTACTTCAACAACCTGTTCATCGGCCCGGCCGATCTGAGCCTCTACGACCAGGCGCCCTTAGCGGTGAAGATGGACGGCAACGTGTTCCTGGAGGGGGCCAAGCCGTCGATCCGCGAACCCGGTCCGGTCGTGAGGCCGGCCTATGATCCCGGCCTGAAGCTGGTCGAAAAAGCGGACGGCTTCTATCTACGACTCAAGCTGGACGAGCCGCTCGACGGCAGAACGCGCCGCTTGGTCACGACGGAGCTTCTGGGAACGGCCACGATCCCGGACCTGCCCTACGAGCAGGCCGATGGTCAGCCGGTCCGGATCGACATCGACCATCTGGGAAAGGCGCGGGATCCGGGGCACCCGACGCCCGGCCCGTTCGAGAGGCTCAGGACGGGACAGCTCGAGCTAAAGCTCCGCTAGCGGAGGCGAGAGCGAAGGCCCTTCCCTACTTCTTGACCTCGACCAGGTCGGCCCCGCAGGAGCACTTGCCCGGCTTCTGGCTGATCGTGCCGCAGGCGCACGAAGGACCGCAGCCACACATGTATTTGCCGACTGTTTTGAAGGTCTGCTCCTTGCCGCCGATGACAAGCACCGCCGTTCCCGCGCCGACGGACTTGACCTTGGCCTTGACCAGCGGCTGGCCGCAGGCGCAGGTCCCGGGCTGGCGCGACAAGGTCTGGCAATCGCATCCCGCTCCGCAGCCGCAGGCAAAGATCTCGTCTCCGGGCTTGAGGACCAAGCGGCTCCGGTCCTGAGCCATGAGCAGCACGGCCGCCCCAACGGCGATGAGGATGCCGAGAACCGCGAAAGACGTTCTCTTCATGTCTTCCCCCTTGATGATCAGATGTCCTATCCGATCTCCATCGTACCACCTCCCGGCCTGAGCTCAAAGCCCGGTCAAAGAGCCCCGTTGACTCGGGCCCGGCAAACGGCTAGTCTTGAAAGCTCACCGGCTGCACCGAGGAGGCGCACCAGATGATCCAATCCGTCATCAAGATCCTCAAGGTCCTCAACTCCGAGACGCATCCCTCCCAGATCTCGCTGGGGCTGTGCCTCTCGGTCATCGTCGCCTTTACGCCGAAGTTCAGCGTCCACAACGTCATCATCTATCTCCTGATCCTGTTCTTCCGCATCAACCTGTCGGCCTTCCTGCTCGGCGGCTTCCTCTTCGCCGGCGTGGGCTATCTCCTCGATCCGGTCTTCCACCGGATCGGCCTGGCCGTCCTGACGGCTCCCTGGCTCGAGCGCATTTGGACCGCCTTCTACAACGCGACCATGCCCCGGGTCGAGGGCTTCAACAACACCGTGGTCATGGGCAGCCTCCTGGCCGCGCTGGTCCTGTTCGGGCCGCTCTACATCCTCTTCAACAAGACCATTCTCTATTACCGCAAGCACGTCTACGCCCGCGTCCAGAAGCTCAAGATCATGAAGGCCATCAAGGCCAACGACTTCTATCAAAGATACCAAAGCCTCAAGGACTGGGGAGGCCTGTCATGAAGGCGCCGGCGAAGACCGGTCAGGCCGCGACCGCCCCCCAAAGATCGAAACTCGTCCGCTGGCAGGGACTCCTCATCTTCGTCATCCTGGCCGTCCTCGTGGCCGGTTTCTGGATCCTCTTTATCGACCGGATCGCCGAGCGGACGATCGAGAGGACGGGCACGGCCCTCGTCGGCGCCAAGGTCGAGCTCGACCGGGCCGATGTCTCCTTCTCCCCGCTGGGCCTGACCCTGCTCGGCCTCAAGGTCACCAACCCCGACGCGCCCATGACGAACGCCTTCGAGGTCGGCCGGATCGCCTTCCACATGGACGGTCCGAACGCCTTGCGGCACAAGATCATCATCGAGGAGATGAGCGTCGAGAGCGTGCGGCTCAACACGCCGCGGCAGGCCTCGGGGGCCGTGGCCGCGGCCACAGGCAAGACCCCGCTCGAGCAGCTGGCCGAGCTGCCCTCGTTCGTCATCCCCAACGTCAAGGAGGTCTTCGAACAGGAGAAGAACGGCCTCCGGTCGGTCCAGCTTCTGACCGGGGCCGCGGCCGACGGCCTGGTCCTACGGGCCCGCTGGGAGGCCCGGCTCAAGGAGCTCCAGGCCGCCGCGGACGTCGACAAGTACCAGAAACAGTACGAGGCCCTCAAGGCCAAGACCGGCAAGGCCTCGATCGGCAACCTCCTCGGCGGGGCCAAGGACGTCATCGCCATTCAGAAGCAGGTCCGCGACGACATCAAGACCGTGACCGAGGCCAAGAAGGCCTTCGCCGCCGACCTCACGACCCTGAAGAAGGCGGCCACGGACACGCCGGCGGCGGTCCGCGACGACGCCCAGCGCCTGCTCGACAAGTACGCCCTCACGCCGTCCGGCCTGGCCAACATGAGTCGGGCCCTGTTCGGCCCCAAGATCGCGGCCAACGTCCGGTCGGCCCTCCGGTGGAACGAGCGGCTGGCCCCCTTCATCGATCGGGTCAAGGAGAAGATCCGCAGCCAAGAGGTCGTCAAGCCGCTCCGGGCCAAGGGCCGCGACGTCCGGTTCCGCGAGGACCATCCCTTGCCGGACTTCCTGGCCCGCTTGTCCAAGGTATCGGTCAGCCTGCCGCAGGGCGATTTCGCCGGCAGGATCGAGAACATGACCTCGGACCAGGACATCCTCGGGCAGCCGCTGAAGTTCTCGTTCTCGGCCGCGAACCTCAAAGGGCTTCGGTCGGCCTCCCTGCAGGGCACGTTCGACCGCGTTCGCCCAGACGCGCACAGGGACGTCCTGAACCTGAGCCTCCGAGGCTGCGCAGTGAGGGACGTCAAGCTCGTCGAGAGCCGGACCCTGCCCGTCTCGCTCAAACAGGGGCTGGCCGACCTGGATGTCAGCGCCACCGTCGAAAAGGGCCGCCTCGCGGCCCGGATCGTCGCGGGCGTGAGCGGCGCGCGGCTGGCGGTCGAAAAGCTCGAGAGACGGGACGGGCTGGCGGGGCGGGTGGACGACGCCATCCGGAGCGCCCTGAGCGGGATCTCGAGCCTTAACCTGACGGCGGAGATCTCGGGGACGCCGGACGACTTCGATCTGAAGGTCCGCTCCGACCTCGACGACGTGCTGAAGGGCGCGGTGAGCGCTCTCGTCCGCGGCGAGATGGCCGGGTTCGAAAAGGGCCTCACGGATGCGATCAATGGCCAGGTCGCGGCCCCGCTCGAAAAGCTGGGCCTCGGGATCAAAGGCCTGGACACGGTCGGGCTCGGTCTCGACGGCCTCGACAAGCGGTTGGGAGACCTGCTCAAGAAGCTGAAGTGATCCTGATCGCGACCGCTTCCCGGGCGGCCAGACGTGTTCGCAGGGCGTCGGGCACGGCCACGCGGATCCTGTCCCCGGCTTGTCTATGGCTGAGGGCCGTGGACGTGGCCAGCTCGGTGACCCGGAGCTTGCCCTTGAGGCCGGTCTTGATATCAAGGACCGCGGGCAGGGTCTGTTCGCCCTCGCCCGTCAGATAGATCGCAAAGACGGTGTCCTCGCCTTTGGCCGTGTAGGCGATCGATCCCTCCTGGTAGGGCTCGACCGGCCGCGTGCCGTAGATCGCTTCCCCGTTGGCGGCCAGCCAGCGTCCTATCTTCTCGAAGCGGTCGTACACCGCCGGTTCGAACTCCCCCCGGCCGTTCGGTCCGACGCCGAGCAGGAGGTTGCCCCCTTTGGCCACGATCTTGACCAGGAGGTGAATGAGCTCACGGCTGGACTTGTATTGATCGTTGGGCACCCAGCCCCAGGCGTTGCCCATGGTGATGCAGCTTTCCCAGGGCACGGCCAGGGGCTTGTCGGGCGTCTTCTGCTCGGGAGTGAGATAGTTCTCGTACTCGCCTTGGACCCAGCGGTCGACGACGAGCAGGCCGGGATTGGCCCTGCGGGCCCGCTCGGCGATGGCCTTCATATCGATGTCGAGGTCATAGGGATATTTGCAGAACTCGGCCACCTTCGGCGTCATGGCCGCCTTGGGCATGACCCAGCAGCCGTCCAGCCAGAGGATGTCGACCGGCCCGTAGTCCTCGGTGATCTCGGCGATCTGGTTGTGCGTGTACTCGACGAACTGGCGCCAGCGGTCCGGGTGCTTGGTAATGTCGTAATTCGGGTTCCGGTCCTTGGGCGGATAGGCCGGCCACCAGAAATAGGGCGAGGTCCAGTCGGGCTTGGAGAAGTAGGCTCCGACGGCCAGGCCTTCCTTCCGGCAGGCGTCCAGGACCTCCTTGGACACGTTGGCCTTGGCGTTCGTCGAGAAGGGACAGCCCGGATCCGTGACCTTGAAGTCCGTGTACTTGGTGTCGAAGAGGCAGAACCCGTCGTGATGCTTGGTGCTGGTGATCAGGTACTTGGCCCCCGAGCTCTTGAAGCCCCGGGCCCACCTCGCGGGATCGAAGTTCACGGGGTTGAAGCGCGCCTTGGTGCCGCGATAGTTCGCGGCGTATTGGCAATAATCGTCGAAGCCGGGCCGGGTGACCCAGTCCTCGGGGCAAAGCCCCCAGGATTCGACCGTCCCGAGCTCGGAATAAAGCCCCATGTGGATGAGCAGCCCGAATTTGTAGCCCTGCCAGCGCTCGAGGCTGGCCCGGACGGCCGGCTCCCGCGGCCAGACGTAGGTTGTTTCGTCGGTCTGGGCCAGCGCCGGGACGACCGCGAGCAGGATGCCCGCGACGATGAGCGGCCCCAGGGATCTTCTCATGCTTGCCTCCGGCCGATGGCGGCCAGACGGCATGATATTCCGGGCCCGGACCACCGTCAACCCGACCCGGGCGACCGTTTGATTTCGGAGGCCAAAAGTGGGATATGTTGAGCATGAGCGAACACAAGCAACCGGACCCTTCGCGGCTTCAGGACCGGCTGGATATCCGCCTGCCTCTCATCGGCTTCTATGACGCGCCCGACCCGGCTCTGTTCGGAGCGCTGGTCGAGCCCGGGCCGGGGCAGTGCGTGTTTTGCGCTTACGAGGCGTGGCTCGAGGGCAAGACGCTCCACCTGACCAAGGAGCGCTACGGCTGCGGCGGGGCCGGGAGCTCCCTCTTCGGCCTCCAGACCCGGCCGAAGGACGAGTTCATCAAGTTCCTGGCCGACGACGAGGGCCTCAAGGCCTCCCACGCCCTCATGGAGAAATGGCTCGAGGTCCGCCGGAGCTACCGGGCCGAGAACGCCCACCTCTTCATCGGGCCGCTGCGGGAGAGCGCCTGGCCGTTCGCCAGGACGGTCACGTTCCTGATCAACCCCGACCAGCTCGCCGCCCTGGCCGTCGGCGCCCAGTACCGGGCCGCGCCCGACGATCCGCCGCCCGTCATCGCGCCTTTCGGATCGGGCTGCTCGCAGCTCGTGCCCTTCCCGGACCTGTCGATCGCCCAGGCCTCGATCGGCTCGACCGACATCGCCATGCGCCAGCACCTCCCGCCGAACATCATGACCTTTGTCGTGACCCGGAAGATGTTCGAGGAGCTCTGCACTCTGGACGAGCGCAGTTTCCTTTACAAGCCGTTCCTGGAGCACCTCAAGAAAGCCCGGGGCGGACGCCTCTGAGCCCTCATGAAGAGGATCGCGCTCACGCTTCTCGCCGTCCTGGCGGCCGGTCCCCTGGCCGCCCAGGAGGCTCCCGCGACGACGCAGACAGGCCGGGAATACCCGTTCATTCTCAGGGACGATCCGGCCCGGCTTTTTACGATGCGCCAGCTCGACCAGGACTTCCTCAGCGGTTATCGGCTCTTCGCCGACCTCGTCAGCCGGGACCTCAGCCCGGCCGTCAGCTATATCCTCCAAGGCGTCTTCGATTATTGCTTCTTCAAGACCCTGACCCATGAGGAGGCCCACCGGTCGATCCTCGTCGGCGAGGACATCGGCGCGGTGGCCCACGTTTTCCCCTTCGAGAAGAGGACCGGATACGTGGACGGCGTCACCGACGCCACGCTGCAGAACCTGCGGGACACGGCGTTCCCGACCTTCATCCGGCTCCACACGGCCGGCTTCGAATCGGACTACATGCTGGCGACGCGGGAAGAGACGCTGATGTCCTTCGGGGACGAGAGCCCTCGGAACCTCATCGTCGAATACCTGCTCCGCAAGGTGTCTCTGGTGCGCTACTTCACCGAGGGCCTGCTCCACCACGACACCGACGGCCCCGAGGAAGCGAACGAGCTCGAGCGGGACATCGTCGGCAACGACCTTTACGGCGCCATCCGCCACCTCTTCAGGCCGACCATGATCTATGCCCGGTACACGCGCCTGGCCGATCTGACCGATCCGGAACGGCGGTACCTGCGCCGGGTCGAGTGGCGGACCTTTCTGAATCTCGTCAACCCCAACGTCGTCGGGATGAGCGGATTCCGGCTGTCGGAGGATCTGCGCGTCAACGTCGGCTTGGGGCACTGCCTGGGTCCGTTCGGCGATTTCATCGACGAAAAGGTCTGGCTGGCCTATCGCCGCCAGGTGAAGGTGAGCGCCTATCTCCGGGAGTTCGAGAACCTCGGCCACTGGTTCCTCGGGGCCGGGGTCGGCGTTCTGGATTATCCGGTGACCAGGCGCGTGGCCGTGTCGGCCATGGTCCATTACTGGAACCAGCCGCTCAATCTGAGCTTCACGGAAACGTCCGGGCGGGCGGGCGGGGCCGTCGATGTGACCGGACGCTACGAGTTCCCGCTACGGCCCGGCGGCCGGGTCGACGACGTTTCGCTGGACATCGGCTTGATCTACAAGAGCGCCGGCCTTCTGCCCGAAGAGCTAGCCATGGACCGGCACTTCGGCCTCCGGTGCGGCCTGACCTTGGGCTTCCGGGGACGCTGAGGGGCGATCCGTTCACGGCCTGGCAGACCGGACCGCTGACGAGCTACTTCAGCGTCGAGAGCAGCTCTCCCAGCGCGGCCGTCATGGCCCCGGGATACCGGTCCCGGTCGCGGACATGGAAGAGGTATCGGTCCCGCGAGCGGGGGTCCGGTGACCATTCGGTGATGCCGTCGGCCCCGCATCTCACCCGGACCGGATCGAACGTAAAAACGGGAAGCGAGAGACCGGCCGCGTGGAAGAAGCCAGCCGTCGACCACATGTTCCGGAGGCGGCTCCCCTGCCGTTCGAGCAGAGGCCGGTCCGGAGGGCCCTCGAGCGTCCGCAGCCAGCTCGGTCGCAGAGCGTCCGCTTCGGCCTGGTCGGCCCGGTCCGACTCCCCCTGCTTGAGCATGAAAGCGAAGTAGTTCTGCAGCCGCGGCGACAGGCGGGTGAAGAGGTCCTTCTGCAGGAACTGGTAATAGGTGCCGAACTCGCCGGAAGCGAAGGGACCGCCTCCCCCGGGCGCGACCTCGAAGCACGGACACCAGTATACCGGACAGGGCAGTTCGAAGATCGCCGCGTATGAGATCGGATCCAGGCCCACGTTGTACTCGAGACGCGCCGCCTTGGCCTTGTCCGGCGTGCCCGAGCCGGAATTCATATAGATCCCGGCGCACTTGGCGGCGAAGAGCTTCGGATCGAGCCGCCCGGCCAGGGCCACGTCGCGGGCCGAGCCGACGATCGAGATCGCGACCGGCCGGGTCGACTTACTCAGGATCTCCAACAGGGACCGCGCCCCCACCGTATCCGGCTGGTTTTCCGGCCTCCCGGCCTCTGCTGGGTCGAAACGCCGCGGCGAGCCAGTGAGGACGGGCACCGCGAGTCCCGTGATCCTGGCCAGCTGGGCCACGGCCTGGACGTCGGGATCCGCGGCCAGCCCCGCGGGAGGATGGTCGATCAGGACCGCCAGGAGCTCGAAGCGGCCCTGGGCGGCGAAGGCGAACACCGTGGCCAGGTCGAAATGATCATCGGGATCGGCATGGGGGCGGAAAAGGTCCGTGGCATGGATGAGACCGATCTTCGGGTTCGGGCCGGCGCCCTCGGCCCGGGCCGGTCCGAAAGCCTCTCCCCAGCAGGCCGCGGCGGCGCCTGCGGCTGCCGTTCCCAAAAAGCTTCGACGCGTCAGCTCGCTCATGGCCGGATTATACACTGCCCTTGGGTGTATAATCTTTGAAATGAATATCCGGCAGCGAAACCAAAGGCCGTCCCTCTTCGTCTTATAGATTATATGGCCGTCGAATTTTACCCTCAGGAGGAATCCATGCCGAAAGCCCGCCGTATCGCTCTGCGATCGATCGCCCTGGCCCTTCTTCTCCCCGCCATCCTGGCCGCGGCCCTGCCGCTCGCGGCCCAGGACCATCCGCTGTGGCTGAGATACCCCGCCGTCTCGCCCGACGGCGCGACCATCGCCTTCTGCTACAAGGGCGACATCTATCGGGTCGCGGCCGCCGGTGGCCAGGCCGTCCCGCTGACGATCAGCGAGGCCTACGACTACGCCCCCGTCTGGAGCCACGACGGGAAGTGGATCGCCTTCGCTTCGGACCGGTACGGCAATTTCGATGTCTTCGTCATGCCGTCCCAAGGCGGCGAAGCCAGGCGCCTGACCTTCCATTCGGCGGCCGATGTCCCCAGCAGCTTCACGGCCGACGACAGGGCCGTTCTCTTCAGCTCGGCCCGCCAGGATACGGCGGCCAACGTCCAGTTCCCGATGGGCACGTTCCCCGAGCTCTACAGCGTCCCGGTCACGGGCGGCGAGGCGGCCCTCGTCCTGACCCAGCCGGCCATCGCGGCCGTCGTCAACAAGGCCGGGGACAAGATCCTCTATCACGACCAGAAAGGATACGAGAGCGACTGGCGCAAGCACCACACCTCGGCCATCACCCGCGATATCTGGGTCTACGACCTGAAGGCCAAGAAGAACACCCAGCTGACGACCTTCAAGGGCGAGGACCGCAACCCGGTCTTCGACGCGAACGGCGACGACTTCTACTATCTGAGCGAGCGGCCCGGCTCGTTCAACGTCTATAGGAGCTCGGTCCGCAAGCCGGACGGGGCCACGGCCGTGACGGCGTTCGCCAAGAACCCGGTGCGCTTCCTGACCCGGGCCGACAACGGCCTGCTCTGCTTCGGCTACGACGGCGAGATCTACACCAAGTCCGGCGTCGCCGAGCCCCAGCGCGTCGACATCCGCATCGCCGAGGACGGCCGCCAGGTGCTCGAGCGGCCCCTGCCCGTCGGCGGCGGCATCACCGAGATGCGCCTCGCGCCGAGCGGCAAAGAAGTCGCCTATGTCTTCCGCGGCGAGATCTTCGTCGGCAGCGTCGAGGGCGGCCTGGCCAAGCGCGTGACCAACACGCCCGGCCAGGAGCGCAGCGTCAGCTTCAGCCCCGACGGCCGGTCGCTCGTCTACGCGGCCGAGCGCGACAACAACTGGAACATCTATACCGCCTCGATCGTCCGCAAGGAGGAGCCTTACTTCTACGCTTCGACGGTCCTCAAAGAGGAACCGGTCATCGCCACGGCGGCCGAGGAGTTCCAGCCGGAGTTCTCGCCCGACGGCAAGGAGGTCGCCTACCTGGAGGACCGCGTTCTCCTGAAGGTCGTCAACCTGGCCTCCAAAGAGACCCGCAAGATCCTGCCCGCCGAATACAACTATTCCTACTCCGACGGTGACCAGGCCTACCGGTGGAGCCCGGACGGCAAGTGGTTCCTGGTCCAGTTCGCTTTCACCCGCATCTTCACGCCCCAGGTCGGCCTGGTCTCGAGCGACGGCAAGGGCCAGGTCGTCGACCTGACCAAGAATGGCTTCGGCGCCTTCAACCCCCGCTGGGCCCTGGACGGGACGATGATGGTCTACGCCTGCACGCGGGAAGGGGCCGTCAACACCGACGGCAGCTCCGTCGAGCTCGACGTCTACGGCACCTTCTTCACCCGGGCCGCCTACGACCGGTTCCGCCTGTCCAAGGAGGAGTTCGCCCTGCTCAAGGAACAGGAGGACAAGACCAAAGAGGACAAGGACAAGGCCGACAAGGACAAGCCCAAGGACAAGACCGCGGCCGTCAAGCCGGCGGAGCCGAAGAAGGACCTCGTCTTCGAGCTCGAGGGCATCGAGCGGCGCAAAGTCCGGCTGACCATCCACTCGGCCGACATCGCCGACATGGCCCTGTCCAAGACCGGCGAGAAGCTCTACTATCTGGCCCGTTTCGAAAAGGGCTATGACCTGTGGACGACCGAGACCCGGACCCGCGACACCAGGCTCCTGGCCAAGCTGGGGGCCAACCAGACGGGCATGGAGATGACGGCCGACGGCAAGTCGCTCTTCGTCTTCGTCGACGGCCGGGTGCTCAAGATCGACCCGGAGAGCGGCAAGTCGGAGCCCTTGGCGATCGGCGGCGAGATGGTCCTCGATCAGGCCTCCGAGAAAGCCTACATGTACGACCACATGTGGCGCCAGATGAAGCAGAAGCTGCTCGTGGCCGATCTCTACGGCGCCGATTGGGACGGCTATTATGGCGTTTACAAGAAGTTCCTGCCTTACATTAACAACAATTACGACTACGCCGAGATGGTCTCGGAGCTCCTGGGCGAGATGAACGTTTCCCATACCGGCTGCTATTATTCGCCGCAGCGCCAACAGACGGCCGACGCCACGGCTTCGCTGGGCCTGTTCATGGATTACGACTATGCGGGCCCCGGCCTCAAGGTGGCCGAGGTCCTGGCCGGCGGGCCGCTCGACAAGGCCGAGCTCAAGATCCGGGCCGGCCACGTCATCGAGAAGATCGACGGCCAGGCCCTGGACCGCACGGTCGACCACTACAAGCTCCTCAGCCGCAAGACCGGCCAGCCGACATTGCTGTCCGTTCTGGACCCGGCCACGGGCGCCCGCTGGGAGGAGGCCGTCAAGCCCATCTCGCTCGGCGAGGAGGGCAATCTTTGGTATCAGCGCTGGGTCCGCAACCGCCGGGCCGAGGTCGATCGCCTGTCCGGCGGCAAGATCGGCTATGTCCACGTCCGGAGCATGAGCGACTCGAGCTACCGGGTGGTCATCGAGGAGGTCCTGGGGTTGAGCATCGACAAGGAGGCCCTGATCGTCGACACCCGTTTCAACGGCGGCGGCAACCTCCACGACACCCTGGCCGATTTCCTGGCCGGCAAGAAAGTCTTCGACATCGTGCCCCGCGGCCAACTGGTCGGCGTCGAGCCCTTGAACAAGTGGATCAAGCCGTCCCTCGTCCTGATGGGCGAGTGCAACTATTCCGACGCCCACCTCTTCCCGGTCGAGTACAAGGTCCGCGGCATCGGTCCGACCTTGGGCATGCCCGTGCCCGGCACGGGGACGTTCGTCTGGTGGGAGTCGCAGATCGACCCGACCCTGCGCTTCGGCATCCCCCAAGGCGGCTGGCGGACGCCCGACGGCAAGCTCTGTGAGAACAACCAACTCGAGCCCGACATCCGGGTCAAGAACGACCCCGACGTCATGTCGGCCGGGCGCGACCAGCAGATCGAGGCCGCGGTCAAGGAGCTGCTGAAGAAGAAGTGAGCCCCTATTTGAGCAGGATCAGCGAATAGGTGTCGGCGACGAGGATCGTCAAGCCCAGCAGGGCCAGGCTCTGCGCTTCGCCCGGCGTATCGTAGGCGGCGACGAGCCGCGGCGCCCGGGGATCGGAGACGTCGATCCTCTTGACGCCGGCCAGGCCGTCGGCGACGAGGGCGAAAGGGCCGTCCAGGACGACGGCGCTCGAGAAATCGCCCGAGGCGACCGTGGCCAAGACCTTCGCGGCGCCCGGGTCCTTGATGTCCACGATGATGAGCCCCTCGGCGCCCGAGGCCACATAGGCGAGACCGCCGCGGACGGCGAGCCCGGTCGGCTCTCCAGCGATCTTGACGGCGCCGATCTCGGCCGGGGCTTCCGGCTTCCTGACGTCGAGGACGTGCAGGCCCGAATCGCTGTTGGCGAGGACCACGCGGTCCCCCGACACGGCCAGACCGTAGGTGAACCCGGGGAGCTTGAACGAACCGATGACCTTGGGCGCGGAGGGATCGCCGACGTCGAGCGCGTAGAAGCCGAAATTGTCGGCCGTGAGATAAGCGGTCTTCCCGGCGACGACGAGGGTGCGCGGAATGCCTTCCTGGAACGTCAGCGGCCGGACCGCCTTCATCTTGGCCGGGTCGGCGGCGTCGAAGACCCGGATCGACCAGCGGTCGGTGACATAAACGAAATTCCCGTTGACCGCGATCCCTTGAACGCCGCGGAAGATGTTCGTCGCCCCGACGAGAGCGGGCCGGGCTGGGTCGGCGGCGCTCACGGCCAGGACGCCGGAGAGCTCGCCGACGGCGAAGGCGGTGCGGTCGCGGCCGCAAACGGCCACGATGGAGCTCGGGGCCGGAAGATAACCGACGACCGCCGGCTTACGGGGCTCGGCCAGGTCGACAAAGAAGAGGCCCGAAAAATAATCGACCACGACCGCCCTGGACCCGGCCCCGACGACGCGCCAGCCCTCGTTGTACATGGTGTACTTGTTGGTCGAAAGGAGCGCCGGGGCGGCCGGCTTGGAGATGTCGAAGACTTGATAGCCGCCGTCATATAGACTGCCGGCGAGAAGCAGTCGGCCGTCCACCGCGACGCTGTGGGCATATCCCGAGGCCGTGAGGGAGGCGCCGAGCTTCGGCGCCGCGGCGGAGCCGACATCGATGACCTTGATACCGCCGGAGCCGTCGGCGAGATACGCGGTGCGCCCGCTGAGCGCGACGGCCTCCGTCGTGCCGTCGGTGTCCAGGCTCCCGACCGGGGCCGGCCGGGCCGGGTCGGCGACGTCGAGGATCTGCAGGCCGGCGCTGCCGTCGGCCAGGAACGCGGTCGTACCCGCCAGGGCCAGCCCGGTCGCCTGACCGGGCGAATCCCATGCCCCGGCGATCCGGGGAGCCGCGGGATCGGTGATATCGACGGCCAGCACGCCGTCGGGGCCGTCGGCTACGAAAGCGGTTGCCCCGGAGACGAGGACGTCCCGGGCCTCGCCGGGGGTGTCGAGGAGGCTGAGCAAGACCGGCGTCTTGGAGTCGCCGACATCGATCAGGGCCAGCCCTTTGTCGCCGGCCGCGACGAGGGCGATCCGGCCGGCCAAGGCCACGGCCAGCCCGCCGCCAAGATGGAGCGTCGACAGCGTCTCGGGGTTCTTGGGGTCGGACAGGTCCAGGATCATCAGGCCGTCGAGAAAGGCGCAATAGCCCCGGTCGGCGCGGATCTCGATGTCGTGGGCCTTGGTCCAGAGCGCCGAGCCGAGAAAGGCCAGGCGCCCTTCCTCCGGCAGGCCCCGGGCCGGGCCGGCGGCCAGGGCGAGCATGAGGATCGGCGAGAGCCATGGGCGGGTCTTGGGCGTGGGCATAGAGGCCTCCGCGAGCGCGGTTAGATCAAGACATCATCGAGCCAGCCGAGCTTGACGAGCTCGATCTTGGCGGGATCCGATGTCCCGATCCCGTATCTCGTGTCCGCGAGCTGGATGTGCTTGGGGACCGGCGGGATCTCCTGGTCGGGCCCCAGCTCGATCCGCCGCTTGGCCATGATCAGCCGGAGGCCGACGGAATCCACGGCCACGGGGTCCCGGCCGACGATGAGGCCCTTGTAGTTCCAGACGTAGCGGCGGCTGAAGTTGTGGGGGCCCCGGCCGTGGAACTGCGGCGTCAGGGCACAGAGGACGTTCAGGCGCGTCTTGCCCTTGACCTGGGGTAGAAGGAAGTTCGATCCGAGCGAAGCGCAGCTGTCGGGGTGATGGGCCTCCTGGGACTCGGCGAACATGATGTAGTTCTTGATGCAGCCCGACATGCCGGCCAGGTAATGGGTCCGGACCGGACGGGCGTTGATCAGGGCTGTCGCCCGCAGGAAAAGCGGGTTCGTCCGGACCGTGTGGTCGTCGAGACCGACGTTGGCTTCGGCGACGCCGGCATCGAGGACGCGGCGCCTGAGGGCCTTTTCGACCGGGGCGGGCGTCGGCAGGAACGACCAGACGTTGGTCTTGATGCCGACGACGTCCTCTGGCTTGACCAGTTGCTTGAAGGCCCCGACCGGATCGGCCGCGTCGAGGAGCTTCACGACCGCCTCGTCCAGCATCTGCTGGATGACCGCTTCGTTGAAGGCGCTGTTCGCGTCGAGGGCGTCGGGATGGCGGATGAGGACGACCCGGGTCTTCCCTCCCGCGGGCCCCGCAGCGGTCTGGCCGAAAGCCGCGGACGCTCCGAGAGCGGCGGCGGCGGTTCCCCAAATGAAGTCGCGACGGGTCATGGGCACTGTCATGGTCACCTCTTCGGAGCGGACCCCTGGATAGCGGCGGCGGCGAGCCGCTCGGCGTATTCCGTCGACGGGGCTTCGAATACGGCCGCGAGCAGGGCCCCGCTCGAGTGCAGGGACACCCAGCCCTTGCGTTCCGTCCGGGCCGTCCCGCCGGCGTCCGCCCCGGGCAGGAACGCCGCGCGGAACGATCGGGCGGCGGCCTCGGATCCGGTCGCCCCGGGGTACTGGACGAGAAGCAGCTTGGCCGAGCCGCCGCGCCCGTCGTCGTATTCAGCGAACACGCAGGCCGTCTTCTCGTCGAGGTTCAGGATGTTCTCAGAGGAAACATAATACCGGTTGCTGAGATGGACGTTATTGTGAAAGTAGGCCGTCCGCTCGGCTTTCAAGCCGTCCGCGGGCAGCAGCCCGAGCATGCCGGGGCGAGGCCCGTCGGGGCCGAGAAGAGGGGCGGCGGCTTTTCCCAAGGCCAGCACCGCGGCCTCCGCCTTATCCTCGTTCCCGGCCACGGTGACCGAGACGAAATAACGGCCGCGCCAGAAGCGGAGGAGACCGGGCCCGTACTCGGAATCCTGGCCGATCCCGGCCCCGGGATCCTGCCGGTCGCAGGAGAACATGCCGAAGGCCTCGGCCGGCGAGCCCATGTCATAGATATCGAGGACGAGCTCGTCCCCGGCCGGGTTGGCGTACTTGCGGACGAAAACCTCCCGGAAGTCGAAGGCCAGGTAAACCTCGGCCCCGCCGTCCATGTAGCCGTAGAGGGTCTTCCGGTCGTAGACCGCGTCCTCGCCCGAGGCCTTCCACTCGAGGATCTGTCGGGGGATCTTGGGGCCGAATTCCTTGGGGTTCACGGCGCCTCCGGCAAGGGAGATCAAAACTAGAACGGCCGCGGGGGCCGGCCAAACAACAGATCGCATAGCGAAAATAACCATAGCGGAAGGACGGACGGCCTGTCAAATGGATCCGGGTCGCGCGACGAACCGGGTCGCAGCCCGAACAGCCGGTCCCCGCATGCGCGGCCTGATATCAGTTGATCTTGCGGCGGAAGGAGGCCCGGGCCTCGCGCCAAGCCCTTTTTCGGGCTTCCTCGTAGACGGGGACAAGCTCACCCCTCTTGAGCAGAGCGAGGAACAGGAGCGCGTAATCCCAGGTGCTGTCCTTTAGACGTCTTACTGTTTTTGCCATGGTATCTACCGATATAGCAAAAAATATGCCATCCCGGCGGCCGGCCCCCCTCGGGGCGCATCCCTGGGCCGTCTGATACTCCCCGGCCTGACGGCCCCGGTCTCCTCCGGGACAAGAACATCGTCCCGACCGGCAGGAACCGGGCTGTAAGGCTCTTTTACGAGGCCGGAGTCGGGTTCAAGCCTCCTTCGGGTAGGTGTAGCTGACCATCCAGCCGACGCCGAACTTATCCGTCAAGCTGCCGTAATAGTCGCCCCAGGGCTGATCGGCGATCGGCATCTCGACCTGGCCGCCCGCCGCCAAGGCTTTGAAGATCCGGCCGGCTTCGTCCTTGCTGTCGGCTTGAACGGAGATGTAGGCGTTGTTGCCCGTCACGAGCTTCCTCCCCAGCGACTCCGGAACGTCGCTGGCCATGAGCACATCGGCCCCGACCGGCAGGGCGACGTGCATAAGCTTGTCCCGGTCCCGCGCCCCGAGCGGCGCGCCAGGCATGGGCATGTCCTTGAAGCGGACCAGGGCGCTGAAATCGCCGCCGAAGACGCCCTTGTAGAACTTGAGGGCGTCCTCCGCGTTGCCCGCAAAATTGAGATAGATATTGAGTTTGGTCATCGACCCCCCTTTCGAAAATAATGGCCTGGACGGCCTGCGGAGCCTAGCCCCGGAAGGCCTTTTCCAATTCGTTGAGATCGAGCTTTTTCATCTTGAGGAACGCCTCGGTGACCCGTTCGACCTTGTTCGGATCGGGATCGCGGAGCATTTGGGCAAGCCGCTGGGGCGCGATCTGCCAGGAGACGCCGAACCGGTCCTTGAGCCAGCCGCACATGCCCTCCTGGCCTCCGGCGGACGTAAGCTTGGCCCAGAACCGGTCGATCTCCTTCTGGCTTTCGCAGGGCCGCAGGAACGACACGGCCTCGTTGAAGCCGAACTGATGGTCGAGCGCGCTGTCCATGGCCGCGAAACCCAGGCCCTCGAGCGTGAAGGCCGCATGCTTGATCGAGCCGGCCCGGTCCGGCTCTTCGCCCTGGCCGTACCGGAGAATGTCGCCGATCCCCGAATCCCCGAACACGGAGGCATAGAAACGGATCGCTTCTTCCGCCTTCCCGGCCTGCGGTCCGACGTACATGAGCGTTGGCACGATCTTCTGGCGGATCTCGCGCCCCCCCATGGCCATCACCTGCCAGGACAGGCCGTAGCGGTCCGCGGTCCAGCCGTACCGTTCGCTGAAAGGATAGGCGCCCAGATCCATCAAAGGCCCGCCCCCGGCGGCCAGCCGGTCCCAGAGGGCATCGACCTCCCCGGGCGTCTTGCAAGCGATCAGGAAGGACACGGACGGGTTGAACTTGAACAAAGGGCCGCCGTTGATGCCGACGAAATCCTGTCCCGCCAGCTGGAACGGGAGGCTCATGGCCGTGCCCTCCGGCAGGCCGTGGATCTCGAAGCCGGCCTTGGTGGCCCGGATCGGATCTCCCACCCCGGAGTTCTTGAAGAGGGTGGCATAGAAGGCCGCCGCCTCCTCGGCTTGGCGGTCAAACCACAAGTTCGGAACAAGCTTGCAGGCCGGATATGTCATGACCAATCTCCCCTTAAGGTATCATCAAGAAACGTGCCAAAATCAGCGCTGACTGAGGGGAGAGCAGCGGCTCAGGGCCTCCGGGCCGCGGCCGGCCCGGGCCTCAAAAGCTCGCAAAGATGGAACTCGGCCCGGACATCGGATCCCGGCCGCACGAGGACGGCCGGGGGGGTCGCCGGGGCGGCGCCGGCTAGGCTGGCGGGAGCGGCGCCGGCTTTCGCCCTGCGATGAACGACGCGCCAAAGGCCCCCGCGCCGACGACGAGCAGCACCAGCGCCGGGACGATCAGGATCCCTTTCGCCCCGGACGACGGCTTCGGCAGGACATAGCTCACGATCTTGCGCGAGGCGTCCCATTTCGCCCCGGTGGCCTTGGCCGGCAGGAACAGCCGGCTGTTGCCCCGGAGGCTGCCCGCGTCTCCCTGGCCGGCTTCCGTGAAGTAGAGGGTCCCCTTGTCCTCGTCGAGGTTGCTGAAGCTCTCGCCGGGGCTGACGTCGATCTCCCAGTGGTTGCCCAGGTTCCTGGCCGCGCCGAGCTGCCGGATGGTGAAGGTCAGCGTCCGCGACGAATCGTCCCAGTCGGCCTTCCGTTGGACGACCTCGACCGCGGCCCGGTTCGAGGCCAGGTCGCGCAGGAAGAGATAGAGGTTGCTGACGCTCGACCGCAGGCTCTGGTACTTCTCCATGGGCAGGGTCAGCTTCAGGACGAGGTCGAGGTCCCCGACGGGAGAAAGCGTGTACGTCCCGTCGAAACTGATCTCCTGGGCCCGGGCCGCCGGCGCGGCGAGCAGGAGGACCAGCGCCGCAGCCCCGATGACCGTCGTTCTCAGGAAGTGGCTGTGTCTCATGGTTCGTCTCCTTGCCCGCGTCACTGCCGCACCAGGACGAGGTTCGCGGTGATGCCCATGGCGTTGGCGAACTGCCCCCGCAGCCCGCCGGATACGACCTGGAGGGCCAGCCGGTAGGGCAGGCCCTGGGCCGGCATGACCATGCCGTCGATCGAGATCTGGGCCTGCTGGCAGACGGCCTGGATGGCGGCGCCATCAAAGGTGCCCTGGAACGGGTTCTGTTCCCGGACCTGGTGCGCCATGCCGTCCTGGCCCGTCTGCTGGTAGGCGAAGACGAAGACGAGCCGGACCTGGCCGCCCTGCTGGGCTATCTGGCAGACACCGGTCTGGGATTGGCCGTTCGGCAGGGTGATCTGGCAGCCCCAATTCCCGGTCAAAGAGCCTCCGGGGTTCGGGGCCGCCTGGCCGTATCCCTGCTGGACGGGGGCTCCCCGGCCGGCCGGGGCCCCTCGTTCCGCGATCTCCATGATGCCCCATTTCTCGAGGATGTCGGCCGGCAGCGGATCGAGCTCGGGATTGCCGACGCCGGCCACCCAGAAGGCCCGGACATCGACGATGTTGAAGCGCCCGGTCTTCATGATCCCGTCCCAGGTCTTCGACGCGCTCTTGACGGCCTCCTCGAAGCTCATGCTCTGCGCGTACCCGTCCCCGACGCCGGTGGCCTCGACGGGCAGGATACCGCCCTTGGGCAGGCGGGCCGCGGGGAAGCAGTGGCCGTCCATGCTCACGAGCAGCGGCTCGATGTTGACCGAGTTCATGAGCGCCGCCATCAAGATGGCCAGGTCGATGCACGTCCCGCTCCGCTTCTCGATGGTGTCGCGCGGGAACTGGAGGCTCTGGACCGACTTGATGTCGTAGGACATATTCGGGTCTTGGATGTTCGAGGGATGCTGGTAGCTGATGTGGATCGTCCGCATCATCTCGTAGAGCTGCCGGAGGACGGCGACGCAGTCGTCGTTGCTGCTCGAGGCGCCCAACCCGCCGGCCTTCTTGTTGGCCAACGAGGCCAGGCGGCCGACGACGGCGTCGTCGCTGCGCGAGACCCAGGCCGCGAACAAGGGATAATTGGTGTCCTCGTCCTGGTAGGCCCCGGTCCTTTCTTCGGCGGTCATGTCGGAGAAAAAGAACTCGTACCGGCTCATGACGGTCACCCGGCGCGAGTCGGTGAACGTCTGCTTCTTGCCGCCGGCGTCGGTGTACTCATATTCGACGTACAGGTCGGCCGGGGCCCGGCTGGTCAGGCGGGCCGTCTGGGCCGTGAAGATCGGGTAGTAGAGATCCACGACCGTCTGGCCGGGGTCCACGGCCGGGACCTGGTGCCAGTTGCTCCAGTCGGACTCGGCGTACTCGGACACGCGGTAATGGACGCGCAGGTTCGACAAGCGCCCGCGGGTGGTGTTGTGGAAGACCGACTTGGCCAGCCACATCGGCACCGGGCAATCCCGCGAACCATAGGCCTTGTAGGCGCCGCCGATGACCCGGTCCTTGAACTTCAGGTCGAACGCGACCTCGCCGCCGGCCTTCGGTCCCAGCAGCAGGCCCAGGATGCCCAGGATTAGACCCAGGCCGAAAAGGGCGCCGCCGACGATCTTGAGGGTGGCCGGCTTCATGGCCGGACTCCGGAAAGGACAAAAGAAAAGAGACCCAGCGGTGAACCCATGGGAAGGCCTCCTTGGAAGATTGGCCCTATCATCGTCAAGTGACCGGGGCTTGTCAAGGGCCGTCGGGACCTAGAGAGGAGCCCGAAAAGGGACCGTCGCCGGGCTTGACACCGGAGTCGGACGTGCTATAGTTCAGCCATCTTGTCTGCCGTCAGGGGCGGCGGATCCGTCGCCCGCCAACTGACGGACATGGAGGTGCAGCGCCATGGAAGACCGCGATCGTCCCAAGGATCTCCAAGAGCCCGAGACCGGGAAACGATCCTACGACCCGCCCGAGGCGAATGTCATCCCCGTCAAGCTCGAGGACCGGGTCCTCGGCTGCAATTTCTCCACGATCAGCGTTTGCGAGCTGACGGAGTAGGATCGGCTCTCTAGCGGAAGCCCGGGCTTCCCTCCTCCGTGATCCCGCCCGTCGCGGGAGAGGTTGAGGTTCGCCTGGACATCCAAAGGCATGAAGAGAAACCAGGATTGCATGCTCAGGGACATCGGCGGCCAAGCCCTGCTCGTCCCGGTCGGGGCCAAAGTCAAGGACATGAACGCCCTGATCACGCTCAACCCGACGGGCCGCCGCGTCTGGGAGCTTCTGGCCGAGGACCGGACGCCGGAAGCCCTGATCGAGAGGATCACGGCCGAATTCGAGGCCGATCCGGCAAGGGTCCAAGCCGATGTCCGGGCCTTTCTCGAGCGTCTCGAACAGCTGGGATTGGTCGAGCCGTGAGCGCCACGCCGCTCGAATACGGTCCCCTCGTCCGGGACATGCTCGGCCGGGCGGCCGCCGTCCGGCAGCCGGCCCACGGCACCTTCGAGCTGACCGGCCGATGCAATCTCGCCTGCCGCATGTGCTATGTCCGCCAGGCCCCGGGCGACAGGGCGGCGGCGGCAGCCGAGCTTCCCGCTTCGGCCTGGCTGGATCTGGCCGGCCAGGCCGTCGACGACGGCATGGTCTTCCTCCTTCTCACGGGCGGGGAGGTCCTCCTGCGCCGGGACTTCTTCGAGATCTACGAACCCCTGACCAGCCTGGGGCTCGTCCTGGCCCTCTTCACCAACGGCACCCTGATCACGCGAGACGTGGCGGCCAGGCTGAGCGAGGCGCCCCCCAGCCGGACCGAGATCACCCTTTACGGCGCCACCGCCTCGACGTTCGAGGCCGTCACCGGCGTGCCGGGCAGTTACGCAGCCTGCGTGGCCGGTATCGAAGCGCTTCTCGCCCGGCGGGTCCCGCTCGGGCTCAAAACCACGCTCACCCGGCGTAACGCCGTCGAGCTCGAGGCCATGCGGGCCATGGCGCGCGACTGGGGCGTGCCGTTCTCGGCCAGCTGCTTGCTGGCGAAGCGGCCCGACCGGGGGCCGTCGGAGATCGACGAGTGCCGTCTCTCCCCGGCCGATTGTATCGCGCTCGAAGCCACGGACCGTGCCTCGGCCGACGATTGGGCCGAGGTGGCCCTCAAGGGCCCCGCCGCGCCGGCCCACGGCAATTTCTATTGCCGTTCGGGCCGGGCCGCCTTCGTCATCGGCCCGTCGGGAGAGATGAACGTCTGCTCGCTCCTGCCTCGCCCGGGAGCCCGGCCGCTCGGATCGGGCTTTGCCGAGGCCTGGAGGCAGGTGGGCCGTTTCGTCGAGACCGCGCCTCCACCGGCCGAGGCGTGCCGCGCCTGCGAGGCCCTTCCCTACTGCGGGCGCTGCCCGGCCTGGTCGATGATGGAAACGGGAACACTGACCGAGCCTGTCCCCTATCTCTGCAGCATCGCCCGGGCCCGGCTCGAGCGCCATGGCCATCCGAAGGGGACGGCGGGCTAGCTTTTCATTCTCGATTCGCGCAGCTGGGCCACATAAAGCGCTCTGCCGGCGTCGACCCCCAATTGCCTCAGGCCGTGTTCCATGGGCGTCGTGTAGCCCCGGCCGGACCGGCGCGGCCCGAGCGCCAGCACGCCGCAGAAGGCGTGGCCCAGCGTCCGCGAGGTCGTCAGAGGGACTAGGAAAGAGAACGCCGAGCCCTCGGGCATCGACGCGAGCCGTCCCTGCCGCAGGCCCTCACCGGTCGCTTCGTCGACGGGAAGCCGCCGCGGCAATCCGGCCTGGGCCGGAGTCTCCTGGGCCAACATCAGGCTTCCGTCCGCCGCGGGCGTGTAGGCGGCCGCCGAGGCCAGGTCGAGCTGCCCGGCGACGGCGCGGACGAGCGTGTCCATCATATCGGGCGGCGAGAGAAGGGCCTGGACCTCGAGATTGAGCAGGCCGCAGGTCTCGGCAAAGCTGACCTCCTCCGGCTTCATCTTGCGGTCCACGAACCTCTGGATGCGTTGCCGCAGGGGGTTAAAGGCGGCCACGGGGAAGGCCGCGGTCGCGGCAACGGCCAGCAGCCGGGACACATTGCCGAAGATCTTGCCGACCAGGGTCGTCAGCACGGCCAGGATGGCGGCGCTCATCACGGTCAGGGCGGCCGTGAGCGTGCTGTACACGAGCGACCTGTTGATGACGATATCGATATCCCACAGACGATGCTTCAGGAGGGCCAGGCCGAGCGCGACGGCCATCAGGGCGTAAGGGATCTGATAGCCCACGACGCTGATCTGCCAGAGGATGAACACCAGGACGGCCGAAGCGTGCGACGGACCCGCTCCCCCGCCGTTGACCACAAGGGACGCGACCTGGGAGACGGCGTAGCCTGCCACGACGGAGGCCAGCGCGATGACGAACCACTTGATCTGCTCCCGTTGGGCCGGCGTCGAGACGCGCCGGTAGCGGCGCATCTGAGAGACGAACATGGCCACGATCATGAGGAGGTAGGCGGCGAGCGTGGCCCCCGGGGCCCAGTTGACCGGCCGGGCCGCGGCCCAGAACCACTGGGCCACGGTCCACGCCCAGACGATCGCGACCAGGACGCGGCCGCCGCGGGGCACCCATCTCCCGTCCGGGTACAGGAAGCCCAGGAAGGTGAAGGCCGCGGCGAAGCCGGTCGGAACGAGCGCGGCGGCCAATCCCTGCCAGGGCGACGGGTCGACGGCCAGGAGCTGCACGCTGCTCGTCGCGGCCGCGCTGAAGGTGACCAGGGCGATAGAGGCGAAATAAGTCAACGCCGTGCCCCGGCCCCGGGAGATGATCAGGAACGAGACGGCCAGGTAAACCAGCAGGACGATGATGTCGAGGATCAGCATCTCGTTGATGATGACGTCCATGCCGACGCCGAGGGCAGATAACCGGTCGGCGATGGAGCCGGGCTCGGGGGAGCGGATCACCTCGACGGCGCGGGGCGCGGCCGTTCCCGTCCGGACGGACAGGCTTGCGGGCGTGCCCGTCCAGCCGTTGACCCGGTCGAAGAGCTGGGCCGCGGTCGGGTCCTTCTCGAGGGCCCGGCCGTCGACGGCGACCAGGACATCGCCGGGGAGAATGCCGGCCTTGGCCGAGGGAGTCCCCGGCGCGATCTCGGTGAGAACGACTTCGCCGGCGGCATTGATGCCGAATGAAACGCCGCCGAGGGACACGATGTGCTGCCGCCTGTAGGCGGCCGGGACCGCGACGACGATCAGGACGACCGTCAGCGCGACGATGACCAGGCGCGCCGCGCGCAGGAGCTTCAGCGGGAGGGTCGTCAGGGGGGTCATTTCGAACTCGCCTTGGGGGATCTCAGACGGGCCACGGCCTCCGTGGCCGCCTTGGCCACGTCCTGGCTCGCGTGCTTCTCGAGCTTCTCCAGGGCTGGGAGGGCCCGCTTATCGCCGAGGAGGCCCAGCGTCGAGGCGGCCGCTTCGAGGAAGGGATCGCTCCCGCCGCGGGCCAGGGCCTCGAGGACGGCGTCGACGGTCTTCGTCCCGCCGATCAGTACCAGGGCCGACGAGGCCTGTTCCCGGACGGCGGCATAATCGTCCTTCAAAGCGGCGATCAAGGGCTTGACCGCCCGTTCGTCCCGGATGCGGCCCAGAACGACCGCGGCGCCCTCGCGCCCGAGATAGACCTGGTCCCGGCCCAGGACGGCGATGACCGCCCACACGGCCGGCCGGCCGATCTTCACCAGCTCGGCCCGGGCCGTCTCCCGTTCGGCGTCGTCCAGGCTGTGGAGCATGGCGCAGTATTTTTCGACGTCGGCGGCCTGCCGGGCCGAACCATCCGAGGGCATCGAGGCAACGGAAAGGAGCGTCAAGGCCGCCATCAGCCAGACCCGAACCTGCATGGCCGTCCCTCCCCAAGGGGTCATTTGGTGATGATGCTAGCTTTGGGCGGGACGCAATGTCAAGGGCACTCTCGCCCCGTCAGGCCGCGGTCCGGCGGGCGCTTTCGGAGGTCGGCGTTGGCTGGGGGTGTGGTGACATGCCAGATACAGCTGATCGCGGCAGCGCCCCCTTTCATCGAACAAGAGCCGTCGTCTCGAAAACCGGCAGCTTTTCGAACCAATGGAGCCGGGTCCTGGTCCGCTTCCGCCAGTTGAACAGGTCGAGCACCTTCTTCTTCATCTCGGGGGGCATCTTGGCGAAGCCGGTATAATCCCCCCAGCCGTTGGAAATGGCCACGGCCGCCTGATACTCCCGGACGCCGAATTCCGTGAAATCGAAATGCGTGACCGGCTCCCAGTTGCAGGACCACAGGGCGTTCCGGTAATTCGGGAAGAGGCCATAGGGCCACGCCTCGGGGTCGCAGTGCGTGTCTTGGTACGTCCCGTCCGCGACCAGGGCGTACGGCGGCTTGGCGATCCACTTGTTGACCCCGATGCAGTCCGAGGCCAGGAAGGCCAGGCTGCGTCCGGACTGTCTGTTATAAGCGTGGACTTCGGCGGCGAGGTCCCGGACGAGACGCATCATGGCCCGGTCCGCGTAGCCCGGGACCTTCTCCGAGCCCAGGCTGCCCGTGTCGACATGGAACGTTTCGTCCCAGACGAAGGCGTCCAGGTCGCCGCCGTATTCGCGCGACAAGGCCTTGATGTATTGAAGGAAGAAGGACCGGACGGCCGGATGGAGGGGGTTCTGACAGTAGGTCTTCCCTCTCGTGTCCGGCCCGACCCAGCCGCCCCAATAGAGGACGCGGTCCGGCTGGAAAATGCCGGCCAGGCCGTCGCCGGCACTCATCCCGTCACCGAAATAGAGAGCGACGCGGAAGCCGCGCGAGGTGGCGTAGCGGATCCGCTTATGCATATCGTCAAGAGTCATGGCCACGGGCACGCTCGCCGGGAAGTCCTTCTTGACGTTGGGATAATTGGAGAAGGCCGTCCAGCGCGGATCGAGCCGGCCGGTCGCCGGGTCGAACGTGTAGCGGCCGACGAAATCGTACCAGCCGTGGAGCGCCAGCAGGACGCGGCCCCGGTCGGCCGCCGGGAGGGCGGCTTCCAGTGCGTCGATGTCCTCGTACCAGCCGCGCCCGCCCGAGCTCAAGTAATCGTAGTCGACCATGGCGATATCGTGGATCCAGGCCGGACCGGGCGGGATCTCGGCCAGGGCCAGGTCGTAGAATTGGGCGATCGCGGCGTCGGCCTCGCCCCGATGGAAGACCAGCGAGACCACCCGTCGCTCTAGGTCGTTCTCGAGCCCGACGGACTTCGGATAGGTCCATTCGAGCGAGTCCCTCTTGAAGACCGCCGAATAATAGGGATCGGTCATCACGGTGCAGCGGTCGGACGGCAACACGGTTTGAAATGTCGCCATGGGGATGGCCAGAGAGAGCACAGCCGAGGGAGCCACTCCGGCGAACCGGTAGACGGCGGCTTCCCCCGAAGCCAAGGCCGCACCGACCCCGTTCTTCAGCGGGAGCCAGGTCTCATCCGGGAGCGCGACCGGGCCGAGGGACAGGCTGACCGTGAGGTCATCGGGCAGCCGCGAGCGCGAGCGGAGGGTGACCTCCCGGCTGAAAACCGCGGCCTCTCGCCCGGGGCCGAGCCGGTAGACGATCTCGACCCCCAGAGCCAGTTCTTTCAGGTCATAGACGAACTGGATCGCATTCTCGCCGGAGGCCGAACGGAGGGGCGCCGTGAGAGGGAAGCGGCGGCCGCCGCAGGACACGTCGCCGGCGCCTTTGCGGCTGGCCGTTTCGATGCGGCCGCGGCCCGAGGTGATCGAAAGAACGGAGCCGTCGGACCCGACGCGGACCCGAAAATCGCCGCTGACCAGGGTCTTCGTGGGCCGCAGCGAACATGACGCCCAGATAACGAGCCCGCCGGCAACAAGCAGTGCGGCCGGCCGGACCGTCTTCGATCTTTTGAGCATGGCAGCCTCTCCTGTCCCTTCAGCGCAAGGCCCGGATGGCCCTAAACGTTTTCTCCATATCCGCCGGGACCGAGGGGTCGGCCTTGGAGAGCCAGCCGATCAGGCGATCGCCCCCGGCATAGAATGTCACTCGCGTATAGGGGCGCGCCAGGCCGGCGTCGTTCACGGGGAGCTTCAGCCGGACCCGGATCGCGTTCTCGAGGTGACGGGCCAACCCTTCCTTCCATTCCTGCCAGGTCATGTAATCGAGATCGTCGGCGGCGAGCAGGCGCGCGAGCTCGGTGCGGCACTTCCGCACAAGCACGCCGTCCCCGGCCCCGAGGGCGTCGAACATGGCGGCGTAGGCCGCGACGAACCGGACGTCCGTATACGGGAAAGGATGTTGAAGCTCCCAGGAATAGTCCTTTTTCTCCATGGCCTGCCGGTAGATGCCAAGCTCCCCTTTGAGTTTTGGCTCGACCGTAGCTCCTTGAGCGCAATGCACGAATTCGTGGAGGATGAAAACGAATCCGTCGGCCTGGTCGAACACCTCCGGCGTGACGACACAGGCCGACGCTCCGTCCAACGCCTCGAGCGGGAAAGCGGCCCGGATGCCCTTAGGGATGGGGAAGGGCTCGGGGACCGTTTTCGAGAGGACATAGGTCCGCGCCGTCTCATCCGGGACGAAGATCCGGAGGGTCTTGTCTTTGGCCACGGCGACCGGATAGAGCGTGGCGAAGACGGGATGGATATCGCGGATCGTTTCGCGCAAGCTGAAGAGCCGGTTCAGGGGACCGATCTCCGGCTCGACGGCTCCGGCCGCCCGCCCGGCCCCGCCGGGCAAGCCTAGGGCCAAGGCCAGAAAGGACACCGTCAGAAAAGCTTTTCTACCGGGCATGTCTGCTCCTTTCGGGACACTCAATAGCGGACCTCGGTCTCGACCACGAAGAACTTGTAGTCGCCGTACCGGATCTCCGTTTGCGAGGCCCTATGGATCCCCATCCGCGAATCATAATCCTCGTGGACGGTGAGCTCGGACAGGAAGCGGATGCCGTTCTTCTCGACCCCGTAGACGCCGACGATGGAGATCCTCGGCGTCGCGTCGTGCCCGATCGACCGGGCCATCCTCCGGACCGCCTCGAGATCGCTGATCGAGCGCTGGTCCCATTCGATCTTGACGATGGCGAAGTCCTTTTCCCTGACCCAGACCTTCCCGTAGAGCAGGTTGGGCTCAGGAGAGCCCGACGGTTGGGCTTCGATCACAAAGGCCTTCTCTTTGTCGACCTGGTCCTCGCCCAGGTAACGATAGACATGCCGCGACTGCCAGTATTCGCTCAGCAGGCCGAGCGGCCCGAAGACCAGGTACCGGTGTTTATAGAGCTTTGTCTTGAGCGGGGCGTCCGGCTCGTGCCGCGGGCGTCCATTCTCCTTGAGCAGGACCCGCTTCTCCTCGATCGAGTCGCCCTTCCGGACGAGCTGATAATCGTATTCGAGGGCCACGCGCGTCGTGCGGCCGGATCCCCCGAGGCTGAAGAGCTTGATGGGCGGATCGAACTGGCGCTCATCGATCTGTTCTCGGCAGACGAAATATAACGACATCCTCTCCAGCCGGTCGCAGTAGGCCCGCGTCTTCTCCAGGATCCGCGGGAGCTGATCGGCGGGCTGCACCGTCTGTTTCGCCGGGACGGGTGCCCGCAGCAGAAGGAATAGGAGAAGCCCCAAGCCCGCGATGATCTTGGGATCTTTGAACACTCAGGCCCCTTTCTCGCTCGATCAGAATAAGGCCTGGCCGGGGAGGTGTCAAGGAAGGTCCCGGTCCGGGTCCAGATACGGTCGGAGTCGGGAAAAGGAACCCTGAGCGTCAGCGGGCCTTGAGAGGCAGGACGATCTTGGAGGGATGGCGACGGTCCCGTTCGACCCGGATGGTCGGCGCCTTGGCCCGGCCAGCCGGATATTCGGCAAAATTGTCCTTGTCCGCGCCGGCCACGGCGATCCGGATACGATGTCCCTTCCGGACCAGGGCGGAAGTCGCCCACAGGTCGAACGTCAGGTCGACGATCTTCCCGGGGGCCATCCCTTCGGCATCGCGGCGCTCGAATGTCCGGTAGGGGCCGAAGATCACATAGGGCGGCTGGCCGTGCGAGACCTTCCGGCAGACAGCCCTGATCTCGCCCTCGGTGATATAGGTCACTCGTCCCGCTTCGTCGACGTCCTCGAGGTAGGCAAAGAACGCGCCATCGGTCGCATCCGAGCTCGCGTAGAGGGTTACGAGGGGATGCCCCGTGATCTCCATATCCCTTTCAAGGGCAGGGCCCGTATAGACGAGCAGCTTCCGGTCCTCGGCCGCCCGGTCGGGATAGACGACGTCGCCGCCACCGATATTGGTGTGCCAGCGGTTGGCGGCGCCGGTCGTCGCACTGTAGTCGACCGTGTAGCTGTCCCCGTCCTGTCCATCCGCGGGCGCCCGCGTCGTGAGCGTCCCCTGGGGCCCGAAATAGAGAGCCGTGGCCTGGAATCCGGGCGGTGGCCAGACTTCGGTATCGGTCCAGGTCCCCGCGCCCATCGTGTAATAGCGGATGCGGGAGATCGGGCGGGGCGGAGCCGCCGGCTTCAGGCGCTCGTCGAAGAACCGGATCATCTCGGCCCGTTGGACCTCGAGGCTGGGCCGGACCGCCTGGTCCGGCGGGCAGAACGGGTCGGTATCGCTGAGGCCGCCATGGCTCCAGGGACCGATGACGACATCCTGAGGGTTGGGCAGGGTCCGGAACCGGGCCAGGGCGCCCTCTACGGTGGCGGCGTCCAGCCAGCCGACGCGGATGAACAGGGGCGTTCTCAGGGCCGCGATCTCCCGGACATGGCCCGAGGGGTTGGCCAGCCTGGAAAGGTCCCGGATCCCTGAGGGTCCAAAGGGGTCGTCCCGGAATTCCAGGCCTCTGGCCGCCGCGGCGACCCGGACGTTGGCCCGATGCTGAGCCACGGCTTCTGTCAGGATGACCCGGTCGGGGTCGTCGTCGACGGGCTTGACGCCGCGGACCTTCGTCTTCAATTCCCCGCATTTCTCGCCCGAAGCTCCGGCCAGGGCACAGATGTCGTCGGCGTCCATCGCTTCGATCATCCGGCCCCACATATCGGTGTAGAAATCGAGAAAAAGACCGCCGGGGTAAGCCAAGTGATCGAGATAATTGAAATCGTTGAACAGCGGCGCGGCCGCGGCGACGGCGGGGCGCCGGGCCACCAGGAGCATTTCCGCCGCATTGCCCACGTAAGACACGCCATAGGACCCGATCTTCCCGTTCGACCAGGGCTGGGCGACGATCCAATCGGCGATCTCGCCGTAGTCGGCGACCTCGTCGGCGGTCATCTCGTAGGCCCGGCTGCCGAACGAGGCGCCCGTGCCGCGGGCGTCGACGAGGACCAGCGCGTAGCCCGCGTCGTTGAAGATCTGGGCGGTTCGGAAATTCGAATCCAGCTCCGGCTCGCGGCGGATCCTGTCCTGGGCCCGCCAGTAACGTGTCGCGGTCATCAGGGCGGGGATCCTTTGATCCAGGCCGAGGCCCCCGGGAAGCCAGACGTCGACGGCGATGCGAACGCCATCGCGCATCGGCACGTAGAGCGAACGGAGCCGGGGGAAAGAGGACGTCGCGGCGGCGACGGGAAGCCGGAGCAGAAGCCCGAGGATCAACAGCCCCGCGATCTGAACGGACGTCCGGCGGTTGGCCATCAGGGTCTTCCCCCTGCCCCGAGCTCGGCCTGGCAGCGGAACATCTCGGCCACGGCCCCGGGGTCCAGGCCGGCGAAAATGCTGTTGCAGGAAGAGATCATGAAGCGGCCGCCGGGAGAGCCCTGCGCCAAGCAGCGGCGGACCTCGGCGCGGACGGCCTCCAGGTCCGGGCGGCCCAGCACGCGGACATCGACGTTCCCGACGAGAACGAGGTCCCGGCCGAATTCGCGCTTGATCTTGGCCAGGTCCATTCCGGCGGCCGGCTCGAGGCCGTGGACGCCCGCGAAACCGGCCTCGATGGCCAGGGGCAGGAGGGCCTCGATGTTGCCGTCGCTGTGCCAGATGACGGGCGCCCCGGCTTCTTCGACGATCCGGCGGTGATAGGGCCAGACCAGCAGCCGCCACAGGCCCGGCGAGATCATCGGTCCGTCCTTGGACCCGGCGTCGTCGCCGAGCACCAGGACCTCGGCCCCCCGGCGGACGGCCTCCCGGAAGAGGGCCAGGCACCAGTCGGTCCGGGCCGCCAGGAGCTTCTCGACGAAGCCCGAATCGTCGGCCAGGCGCAAGAAGAAATTCGGCAGGCCCATCGACAGATAGGCCGCCGTGAAGGGGCCGCAATGGGAGCCGTACATCGGGACATGGTGGGGATAGCGCGCCTTGACGGCGGCGATGCGGCCGGCGTCGAAACAGGCAGCGGCCCGCTCGAGCGGCGGGCTGAACCGGGCTAGGTCCGCCTCGGAATCGACAGCCCCGGCGCTGTAAAAGCCCCCGCTCCAGATCCTCCCGAACTCGTCGACGCCGTCGCGCCCGCCGAGTCCGCTGAGCTCGGTCGAGGTCGGCATCAGGATGGCGTCCTGGCCGAGGCCGGCATAGGCATCGACCGGATCGCCGTACCCGAGTTCACGCCACAGGGCGTCGATCCAGACCTCGAACCGGGGCACCCGGTCGGGGATCCGGCCGGCGAGTGCCGCCTGGACACGTTCCCTGGACGTCATGACCTTCCCCTTTGCCGCGATCGCGCGATCAGACCTTCCTCAGTGTCTTGAGGAAGGCCGGGTCCACATCCACGCCCAGGCCCGGCTTTTCGGACAGGACGATCATCCCGTCCTTGATATCGAAGCCGCCCACCACGGGATCGGAGGTGTGCTCTTCGTTCCCGTCGAGATCGGAGAACACGATGTTGTTTTGCGAGGCCACGCAGTGGGCGGCGGCCGTCAGGGCGACCCGGCTCTCGTTCATGCAGCCGACCATGCAGCGGATGTTCGCGCTGTCCGCGATGTGGGCGATGCGGACGGATCTCGCGATGCCGCCCGCCTTCATGAGCTTGATGTTGATGTACCGGCAGGCCTCGGCCTTGATGAGCTTCAGCGCGTCCTCGGGCTGGAAGACCGCCTCGTCGGCCATGATCGGGATCGGGCTCTGGTCGTCGACCGCCTTGAGGCCGGCGATATCCGAGGCGACGACCGGCTGTTCCGCGAACTGGATCCGGAACTTCTCCATCCGCCTCAACGCCGAGATGGCCTGGGGCACGGTCCAGCCCTGGTTGGCATCGATCCGGATATTGGCGGCCGGGCCGATGGCGGCGCGGACCGCCTCCACCCGGGCCACGTCCGTGTCGGGGTCCTGCCCGACCTTGACCTTGATAGTGCGGAAGCCCCTGGCCGCGAACCCGTGGGCCTTGGCGGCCATGGCGTCCGGCGTGTCGAGGCTGACCGTCCGGTCGGTCTCGAACGTGGTCCGGTCGCCGCCGAGGAGCCTGAAGACAGGCAGCCCGGCCAGCTTCCCGACGATGTCGTAGAGGGCCATGTCGTAGGCCGCGGCCACGCTCGGCGCGGAGTGGACGAACGGGCCGAACGAATGAACGAGGCTCTCGATGGCGGTCGCTTCGCGGCCGACCACGAGCTGGCGCAAGTCGCGGGCCGCGGCCGCGCCCTGAGCCTGCGTTTCGCCGGTGATCGGGAGGGCGGGGCAGGCCTCGCCGATGCCCGTGACCCCGGCGTCCGTGTGGATGTAGATGAGGATGTCGTTGGCGGCCGTGATCGTGCCGATGGCGATCGTGAACGGCTGCTTGAGCGCCAGGTCCATGAGATAGATGTCGACGCCGGTGATCTTGACACCCTTGTAGGGAGCGGCCTTGTCCGGGCCCCCTCCCCGGGCCGACGCCGTAACGGCCGCGGCCCGGCCGAACGCGGGCCCCGCGAGGACGCCCAGTCCCACCGCTTTCAGGAAATCTTTTCTGGTGAGCACGGGGTCACCCCACTTTGACGGCTTTGGTCTCCCGTTTGCCCTGGAGGAGCACGAAGTGCGTGACCTTGCCCGCGGCGTCCCTCACGAAGGTGACCTCGAAGCCGACGCTCTTCAGGAAGAACTTGGTCTCGGATTCCGCGAGCAGGCGCACCTTCGGCTGGTTCGGGAGTTGGACGAAGAGGCCGTCCCCCTCGTGCGTGATCGAGAAAACGACGGGGGCCCCCTCGAGCTTGTATTGGCCCTGGTAGGCGTCCAGGACGGCCGCGGGCACGGGAACGGCCGTCTTTTCCTTGGGCGGCTCGACAGTTTCGCCAAAGAGGATCTTGGCCAGCGCGTCGCTGATCTCCTGGGTATAGCCGGTGCTGAAGTTGTTGAGGACGATGACGCAGGCGTCGTCATCAGGGAAGCGGGAGATATCACAGGTGAACCCGTTGACCCCGCCGCTGTGGCGGATGTTCTTGTGGCCGGCCAAGGCCCCGGTCATCCAGCCGCAGGCGTAGCCCGATTTGAAGGGGGTGAACATCCGGGCCAGGTCCGCATGGGAGATCAGCTTGCCGGTATAGAGAGCCCGGTCCCACTTGTAGAGGTCGTCGACCGTCGAATAGAGGGCCCCGGCCGCGTGCGGGACGGACATGTCGATATAGGCGGCGTTCGCCAGCGCGTCCCCGTTGAATTCGTAACCTGCGGCCCGGTCCTTGAGGATGATCTCGGCGTGGTCGTAGCCGGAGTCCTCCATGCCGAGCGGCTTGAAGATATGATCGCGGACATAGGCCTCGTAGGGAGCGCCGGTGACCTTCTCGATGACGGCACCGAGGAGGATGTAGCCGGAGTTGCTGTAGCTGAACTTCTCCCCCGGCGTGAATTCGAGCGGCAGGTCCTTGAAGCGGGCCACGGTCTGCAGGACCGGCGAGGGCAAAGCCATGGTCTTCAGGTAGTCCGGGAACTCGGTCAGGTTGGGGATGCCGGCCGTGTGCGTCAGCAGATGGTGGAGGGTGATCTTGTCGCCGGCCGGATAATCGGGGAAGAACGTCTTGACGGTGTCGGTGACCTTGAGCTTTCCGCTCTCCTCGAGCTCGAAGATGGCCATGGAGGTGAACTGCTTGGTCACCGAGCCGAGCCGGAACTTGGTCTTCGGGGTGTTGGGGACGTTCAGCTCGTAGTTGGCCTGGCCGTAGCTCTTCCGGAGGACGATCGCGCCGCCGCGGGCCACGAGGACGCTGCCGCTGAACCTCTGGATCCGGTGCGCCGCGGCGAGATAGGCGTCCATGGAGGCGGCGACGTCCGGCCCCGCCCCCGGGCCCAAGGCTTGGGCGAGCCCGGAGGCGAGGACGGTCAGAGTGAGGGTCGTGAAGAGAACAAAGGCCCGCGGCTTCATCATGAGACGCTCCCGGGGCTTAGAATCCGAACCTCAGACCCAGGCGGACGGTCCGCGGGTCGACGATCCGGGTCATCTGTTCGAAGGTCAGGGTGAGACTGTCGCTCCGGGTCTGGACCTCGGCCGCGGTGCTGGCGTTGAACAGGTTGAAGGCGTCGGCGAACAGGCTGAACGCCATGCCCCTGACGTGGAAGGTCTTTTCCAGCCTCAGGTCGAGGGCGAACTGGGCCGGCAGCTCGCGGGAGCCCTTCTTCTCGGCGAAGATGATGGCCTGGCCCTGGGACAGGGGGACGCCCACGTCGGTGTTGGCCACGGTGCGGGTGTAGTGCTGGCCGGAATAGTACCGGATGAAGCCGCTGATGTTGATGTCCCACGGCCCGGCGACCGTGCTCAGGACCTTGACCTGGTTGCGACGGGACAGCGGGTTGGCGCCGAAGGCGTTGATGTGGGCGTTCGGATCATTGTACAGGGTCGAGCCCGTGTAGGAGGCGTACCAGTCGGTGCCGATGAGGCCGCGCGAGTTCTGCCAGACGTAGCTGGCCATGAGGGACCAGCCCCGGGTGTAGCGCTTCTGGAGGGTCACTTCGACCGCATCGTAATCCCGCTTGGCGCCGGGAGGGTTGACGAGATAGATGTTCGATCCGAGGATGGCGTTCTGGCTCCAGAAATAACTTTCGCTCCCGTCGTAGGGGTCGGTGAACGAGACCTGCGTCCAATTCGTCCAATCGAGCTCGCCCGAGGTCATCAGGGCGTTGATGTCGAGCTGGCTGGCGTCGACGTCCTCGACCAGGTCCCGGTCCCACTTCTTGATATAGCGAGCCGCCAGGGACCAGTCGGTGAAGAGCTCCCGCTCCACAGCGACCGTGATCTCGTCGCTGCGGGGGGCTTTGAGCTTCTGACCGCTGTAGCCGACGGTCGCCCCCGAAGGATAGACGGCGAACAGGTAGGCGTTCGGGACGGGGTTCCCGTCCGGCATCAGGAGTTGGGCGTAGACGAAGAAGCCGTTCGGGTTGGCCTTGGCGTAGTAATCCGTGACGTTGGCCTGGATGTAGCGGGAATAGCTGGCCTTGAGGAGGGTCTTGTTGTCGCCGGTGAGGTCAAAGGTCAGGCCGAGCCGCGGGGCCAGGCTGGTGCGGTTGATCGGCGTGAACGAGCTCGTGACGCTTCTGTTGAAGGCGACCCCGAGGAAGGTCTGTTCGCCCTCGGCCTGGTTCTGAGCGGGCACTCGCCCCTCCTGGTGGGTGAGCCGGAGGCCCAGGTTGAGGGTCAGCCGCTTCGTCGGCGTCCACGTGTCCTGGAGATAGCCGTGCAGGTTCGTGGTCGCCAGCTTGGAATGGACGGGCGCGAAAACGAGCCCGTAGGCCGGCGTGCCCATGACGGTCATGATCTGGGACATGCCGTTCGCCGGGTCCGCGTAGGGCACGAAATCCCGGCTCGAACCGGTCACCTGCAGCTCGGCGCCGGCCTTGAACTCGTGGGAGCCGGCCCAGTTGTCAACGAAGTAGGTGCCGTTCAGGTTGGACTGGAAGCGGGTGGCCGTATAAAGGTCGTCGACTCCGTAGCCGCCGGAGATGAGGCCGGTGGCCATGTCCACGGTGGCCGGCTCGCCGGTCTTGTCCCGGAGATTGATGTGGCTGTTGACATAGCCGATCTTGAAGTCGGTGTAGAAGTCCGCATTGAACATCCGGGTCCACTGGAAATTGAAGATGTGGGACGGCTGCGTCCACTTGATCGTGCTGGACTCGGTGTTGAACAAGGTCGCGCCGGCGTTGTCCTGGCGGTAGTCCGAGAAGTTGTAGGACAGGGTGAACTTGTCGGCCTGGGTGGGCTGGAACGTCAGCTTGAGGAACGGGTACGGCCGGGTCTGCGTCGCCGGGACCTGTGTCGCCTGGTCGTACGGGAAGCCGGCGACGTTCACGGCGCGCCTGTTGTAGCTCAGGTTCGTGAAGAACCAGAGCTTGCCCTTGACGATAGGACCGCCCAGCGTGAGGCCGGGCTCGATGACGTACTTGGACCCGCTGATCGTGCCGGCCAGGGGCGTCCCGGCCGTGTTCGTCGACTGCAGGTGCTGGTTGGTGTAATAGAAGCTGGCGGAGCCGCCGAACCGGTTGCCGCCCGACCGGGTCACGACGTTGACCATGGCCCCGGCCACATCGCCGTATTCGGCCGACAGGCCGCCCGACTGGATGGAGACCTCGTCGATGACGTCCATGCCGAACTCGACCATCTGGGTGCCGACGTCGGGCGCGGTCATGTTCACGCCGTCCACGTTGAAGGAATTGTCGCGGACGCTGCTGCCGTTGGCCGAAGACATCAGGCCGTTGGTGTTGTTCTCCTCGGCGATGACGCCCGGGGCCATGTTGAAATAGGTGTTGAGGTTCCGGGCCGCGGGCATGGCGGTCATGAAGGTCCGGTCGAGGTTGGTCGCCTGGGCCGTCGACTTGAGGTCGATGGTCGGGGCCTGGCCGATCACGACGACGCTCTCGGCGAGCGACTTCATTTGCAGGACGGCGTCGATCGTCGTCGTCTGACCGACGCTGATCTTGACGTCCTTGCGGACGAGGGTATTCATGCCGTCGAGCGTAAAGGTGATCTCATAGAGGCCCGGCGGTAGGGACAAGAGGCGATAGAGCCCCTGTTCGTTCGTGATCGTGGCCATCTGGGGCAGGATGATGGCCGGGGACTTGATGGTCACCGAAACGCCGGGCAGGGGCTGTCCCTGCGAGTCCCGGACGGCGCCATCCAGGGTCCCGGTCTGGTTGAGCTGGGCCGACGCCGGCGGGGCGAGGACGGCCGCGAGCAGGAGAGCGATAAGAATGCCAATCGTTCGGTTTTTCATGCCTTCACTCCTTTATCAGGTCTGTCCCCGCCCGCTCCTAAAGGGGCAACAAGGACTGGATCTCCTTGGCTAGAGCGACCACGGCCGGGGCGAAGAGCTTCTCGGCCTCGTCGATCGTGTACTGGACCGTGGTGGTGTCGAACGAGACGGCCCCGAGGGTCTCGCCGTCCTTGTTAACGAGGGGAGCCCCGATCGAGAGCAACCCGATGATGTACTCTTCATTATTGATGGCGTAGCCCCGGGCCCGCGTCAGGCGCAGATCGGCCAGGACGGCGGTCCGGGTGATCAGCGAGCGCGGCGTCCGCCGCGTCAGCGTCGCGCCGTCCAGCCAGGCCCGGAGTTCGGCATCCGGGAGCGCCGCCAGGTAGGCCTTGCCCAAGGCGCTGCATTGAAGGTCGGAGGAGACGAAGGGCAGGGTGAAGGTCAGCGTGTCCTTGGCCTCGCGCCGGTAGAGGAGGACGAGCCGGCCGTGCTCGGTGACCGCCGTGTCGATCGAGACATGGAATCCGTCAAAGGCCTTGTCGACAGCCGGCTTGATAACCTGGAGGATGTCGAAGCTCTTGATGACGTTGTAGCTGAGGGCCAGGGCCATGGGCCCGAGCTTGATGAGCTTGGTCCTGGCGTCCTTCCGGAGATAGCCGAGCTGGACGAGGGTCTCGACGAACCGGAAGGTCGAGGTCGGGTTGATCCGCGTCCGGCGGGCGATGTCGGTCAGGCTCAGGCTAGTCGTCTCGGGCGTGAAGAGGTTGAGGATGCGGAGGCCTTTCTCGATGATCTTGGAGAAATAGGGGCCCTCCCGCCGGCCTGTAGCCGCCTCCGGACCCTTCTTGCGCGTGCTCATCGGTATTTCTATTATCGAAATCGGTTTTCGATAATAGAATACGCCCGAGGAGCTTGTCAAGGAAAATGTTGGAGCCGGAATGACCCGCAGGCCGGGCGATCAGCGGGATGCCGAACGGCCGGCCGGGCCCCCGAGCGAGGCCGGTTTCACGTCCGGGCTTCCCCCGTCATGGTTCGATCTCCTCGAACATGCCCGTCTTCCGGTTCTTGCGGACCTTGTTCCAGGGCAGGGCCCGGCCGTTCATGGCCACGTACACGCTGGGAGGCAGCACCTGGACGAAGGCCAGGGCCGCGCCCAGGTTGAAGAGCCCGTCCGACGAGCCGAACTTGTAGGGCACCATGGCCCCGGTGAGAACGATGGTCTTGTCCCCGATCGCCTCCCCGAGGACCCGGGCGGTCACCTCCATGCGGTCCGTGCCGTGGGTGATGAGGATCCGCTCGCAGGGGCAGCTCCGGCAGTGCTCGAGGATAAGGGCCCGGTCGGCGTCGGACATGTCGAGCGAATCGACCATCATCAGGGTCCGGAGCTCGACCTTCAGGGCCGACCGCCCCAGCCGGAGCATCTCCGGGACGTGCGTGTCCTTGAAGAAGAGGTTGCCGGCGATCTCGTCGTAGGCCTTGTCGAACGTCCCGCCGGTGACCAGGATGCGGATGCTGTTCATCGATTCACTCCCGTAGGTCCGTCATCGGCGAGGATATGCCAGCCCCGGGGACGAGTCAAGGAACGGCCTTGACATCCGGACCCGGGAGACGTTAGAGTTCGCGGAACAAGGAGGCCGCCATGGCTGTCAAACGTCTTCTGTTCGTCTCGCTGTCGGTCCTCGCTCTCGCCGCGCTCTTCGCCGCGGCCCAAACCCCAGACGCCTGCCCCGCCGTCATCGCCTCGCTGCTCCCGAAGAACGGTCATATGCGCGGCGGGACCTACAACGCGGCCGGACCCATGGGCATGGGCAGCGGCGCGATGGACCTGCCTTTCGACCACCCCTGCACCAAGTCCGAGAAGTACCCGGCCCGCATCAGCCTCGCCGTCACGGTTTACGGCGGGGAGATGGCCCAGCTCCTCCAGATGCAGGGCGACGCAGCCAACCAGCAGACGCTCCAGAACGCGATGGACGAGCTCGGGCGGACGAAGCATCGGCCCCAGCGGGAGAAGCTCGGCGGAGGCGAGATCGTCTACGTCGCCTACGAGACCGAATGCCAGCCGGAGACGATCGATATCGGGAAGCCGGCCGCCCACTATCCGCCGACGCCCCACATCAAGCTCAAGGGGGTCGCTCTCTCGGCCAACGTCCGCCTGGAGGTCGATCTCGAAGGCAAGATCAGCGCAGACCTGGCCAAGGCCGCGGTCGCCGAGGTCTTCGAGAATCTCAAGAAGGCCGACTTCAGCCAGGCGAAGTGACCCTTCGCCCGGCCGGCCTGCCGCTCATTGTTTGACGAATTCGACGCGCCGGTTCTGGGCCCGGCCCTGCGGCGTGTCGTTGGAATCGATCGGCTTCGCGGCCCCCTGGCCGGTCGTCGTCAGCCGCGAGGCGTCGATCTTGAACTGTGACACCAGGACCGCCTTGACGGCCTCCGCTCTCCGCTTGGACAGGTCCAGGTTGTGCTCGGCGCTCCCGACCGAATCGGTGTGTCCCTCGACCTGGAGCTTCAGCGCGGGATTGGTCTCCAGTCCCTTGGCGACCATCTTGATGACCGGCGCCGACTCCGGCTTGATCTGGTCGCTGTCGGTGTCGAACAGGATGCCGTGCGTGACGTACCGTCCGGAGGACATGATGACCTGGCTGAAATCGGGCGAGCATTCCGCGATGCGGAAGAACTGGAACCCGACGTACCCGGTCTTGTCGTTGTCGCCGGGACCGTCGACATAGACCTCGATCTTGCCCAGCTCGGGCAATTCGATCTGATTGACATCCATGGCCCGCTGGCCGTTGAGGTAGTAGCGCATGCGCCCGTTCTGGACCCAGAGAGCCTGCTTGACCGGCTTGTTCCAGTCCATCTCGATCTGCTGGCTGGAGAGCTCTTCGTTGCCCATCCGGATCGTCAGGGACAATTTCGAGTAGTTCACCGAGGTGATGAGATCGAGGATGTCCGTCCCCTTCTTGTCATGGAACCTCCACCAGGCTCTAGCGCCGTGCCCCTTGTAGGCGACGTCCATTTCCATGGTGAAGTTGGCCGGCAGCCCGGTCACGTTCGGCGACAGGGTTAGCTTGTCCGCCGTCATGGTCAGCTGCCTAAGATTGTCGCCGACCCGCAGCTCGGCCGTTCCGCCCCGCACTTTCCAATGCGGCGGGGGCTCGTCGCCGGCCATATCGCTGAAATCATCATAAAGGATGACCTTGTCCCCGGGGACAAAATCGGACTTCACGGCGGTGAGGTTGGGCTGGCCGCCCGCCTGTGCGGCTGGGGCCGCGGGCTGGGCCGCGGCGCCGGTAGCGGGGGCGCCGGCCGCGGGAGCCGCCGGAGCCGGATTCGGGTTCAGGCTGGGGAGCGCGGGGCCGCTGCGGGACTTGGCCTGCAGCGTGATCGTGCTGCCCGGGGCCAGGGTGATGCTCGAACCCTCCGTCGAGACGTCGACCAACATGATCGCGACCGCGACCTGAGAGGCGGCGCTGACCGTGGCGCCTCTGCGCCCCCCGAGGAGGCCGCCGAGGGCCGATCCGACCCGCCCGACGTTGGAGGCTTTCTCCGGGCTGCTGCTGTTGCGGATGGCGTTGCCGTTCTCGTCGAGATCGGCCTGGCCCTGGGAATTGGCGATCGACTGAACTTCCGAGGAGATGGGCACGGCCTGGCCGGCGTGCTTGAGCGTTTCGAAGCTGAACCTGAGGGCCGCTTTCCCGCTCCCCTGTTGGACGTTGGTGACCTTGCCTTCCACGATGTCGCCTTGGAGAGCCTCGGGGCTCTTCACCCGGCCGGACACAAGGTCGCCCTTATGGCAGGTCCCCGTGCAAAGGGTATTCATCAGCTCCACCTGGAGCAGGACGTCCTGGGCCTGGACGACCGTGGCCGCCAGCACAAGCGCGCAAATGAACCACATGATCCTGGATCTCACATCAACCTCCTTGTCGCACGATCGTGAATACCTGACTTGGCGAAGGCCGGAATATAGAGGAAATGACGGCGGCGTGTCAAACGAGCTTCTTGATCTCGTCGAGCAGCCGCTGGATCTGGGCTTCGGAATGGGCCGAGAAGATGGTCGCCCGGAGCACGCCGCCGGCCGGGGCCCCGACGTACTTCGTGTAGGGCAGGGCGATGCCCCGGTCGAGGAGCGCCTTCTGAAGCTTGATCATGTCCATCCCCGACTTGTAAGTCCAGGTCACGATGGGCATGGGGCTGTCGTTGACCTCGAAGCCCATCTTGCGGAGGCCCTCCTTGGCCAGGGAGGTGTTGCGGCGGAGCTTGTCGCGCCACTCGGGATGGGACTTGACCAGGTCGATGCCCTTGGCCGAGGCCGCCGCCGCCGGGGTCGGGGCCGGGCTGGCCCCCGAGTACACGCCGACATTCTGGCGGATGAAGGAGATGAGCTTTTTCGTCGCCGGGATGAAGCCGCCGTGCCCGCCGAAGGCCTTGCTCAGCGTGCCCGCATAATAGATCCGGTCCGACGTGAGGCCGAAGTGATCCACCGTGCCGCGGCCGTTCGGGCCAAGGACGCCGACGCCGTGGGAGTCGTCGAGGGCGATGATCCCGTCATAAGGCTCGACGGCCTTGAGGTAATCCGGCACCGGGGCGATGACGCCGAAGGTCGGGAAGACGCCGTCCGTCATGACCAGCGGCCTCTCCCCCGCCTTGAGGGTCTTCTTGAGCTGGGCGGCCAGGTCGACCGGGTCGCGGTGCTTGAACGTGAAGACCGGCCGGTGCGCCGTGGCGACGCCGTCGCGAACGCTGTAGTGGGCCAGCTCGTCGATGAAGATGACGTCGGTGGCGCTGGCCAACCCCTGGGCCAGGATGAGATTATCGAGGTAGCCCGAGACGAAATAGACGGAATCCTCGGCGCCGAAATAGTCCGCGATCTTGCGCTCGACCTCGAGAAGCACCGGGTTGTTGCCGAAGCCCGAGCGGCTCGTGCCGCTCTGCATGCCGTAGCGTTCGAACGCTTCGACGCCGGCCCGGATGACCTCGGGATGGCCGTGGAGCGCGTAGTATCCGGTGCCGCCGAAGTAAAGATACCTCTTGCCGTTGATGACGACCTCCGGCCCCGGCTTGCTTTCCATGACGAACGGTCCATTCGGGTTGCCGGAGGGTGGCGCCGAGGCGGTCTGCCGGTCCTCAAAGCCCAGGTCCGCGAGGTGGAAGTCCGCCAATAGGAAGCCCGCGCCGGTCGCGGTGGCCTTCAGGAAATCCCGGCGGTCCCATTTCGAGTGTGTCATCGCGTGTCTCCTTAGCCGTGGTTCGCGCGACTTTCCGTCGCCTTCGAGTCGGGAAGTATGGCGAAAACCGCGGCGTTAGTCAAAGCGGGCAGAACGCGGGGAGATTATTGGCCGGCCTGCGGGAGGGCGGCCAGCTCAAAGGAAAAGCGGGACCCTCGGCCCTTTTCGCTCGTGATCTGCAGATGGCTCCCGTGAAGCGCCAGCAGCTCGTTCGAGATGCTGAGACCTAGCCCGAACCCCTCCGCCGTCACCCGGCCTTCGGGCGTCCGGTAAAAACCGGACGTGATCCTATTGATGTCCTCGACCGAGATGCCGGGGCCCGTGTCCTCGACGTCCAGCCTCGCCTGGCCCGGGTAGCCGCCAAGGAGCGAGATGCGCACGGTGATCCGGCCGTTCTGCGGCGTATATTTCACGGCGTTGCCTAGGAGATTGCTGATGACCAGGGCCATGGCCTCCCGGTCCGCACAGACGAGGACCCGGGACGCCGGATCCTCCCGCACGAGCGTGAGGCCCCGTTGGCTCAGGAGATCGGACAGGGACCGGGTGGCCTCCTCCACGATGTCCCGCAGCTCGAGCTCGGTCTTGTCCACCTTGAAACGTCCATCCTCCATGCGCGCCTCGTTGAGGATGTTCTTGACGTAGAGTTTCAGCTTCTCGTTGTTCGCGTCGAGCATCTCGTAAAATTCGGCCCGCTCGCCGCTCAGGGGCTCCGGCTCGGTCTTCTTGAGGAGGTAGAGGCCGGCGTACGAGCTGATCAGCGCGTTGTTGAATTCGTGGCTGACGATGCGGATGAGCTGGGATTTCAGCGCGGAGGCTCGTTTTTCCCGGGCCAGGAGCTCTTTGATCTTGGACAGGAGAAGCACGAAGAGAAGGAAGGTCCCCAGCCTGATGGCGGCGTTCCAGAGATGGATCTGGAGATGAGCCATGAAGCTGGGAGAGAAGACCCGCTCGTCCGTCAGCCAAACGGCCGTCCCCACAAAGGACACGACAATGCCCATCGCCCGGCTGCAGGACCAGGTCACAATGAAGATCGGCAGGAAATAAAGAAGGTCCACCTCCACGGTGTTCGGAACCAGGTATTCCAGCAGGGCAATGAGGAGAAGGAGGACGAGGCCGGTGGCCAGGGCGAGCGCGGGGGTGCCCAGGAAGAGCTTTCTCAGCCTTAAGAGGTTGGGCTTCATGACAGCCACGTGGATAGACCCGCATCGGGCCTGGGACCAGGCCTTCTGATCATTTAACCAAAATAGTCCTCAACCCTCGGCCCGTCAAGAACACGGGATCCGGACGCCGAGCGAGGAGACCTCGCCTTACAGATCGCCCAGCCTCGCCGATTCCTCATCGTACCGGCGTTTCTGGCGCGCGAGGATGTCCACAAAACGGGGATGGGCCCGCAACGGGTCGTAAAAATGGTTGTTCGGGTTCGCGAGATAGAGATAGAAATAGGCGTGCGTGACCAGCTTGGAGAACCCGCTTTCGATCGTGGAGGCGATCAGGTCGAGAGTATCTTCCAAGTCGCCCAGCGCGGCATAGACCATGGTCACGACGTAATTGCGCAGGACCGTCGGCCGGGCGGGGCGGGCCAAGGCGTCTTCGGCCCTTCTCCCGTCGCCCCGGGCGGCCCAGAGAAGGGCCTTGGTGAAATCGACGTCCCCGCTCTTTCGGGAGAGCGCCTCGGCGACGGCCAGCTCGGCCTCCGCCTCGGGCAGGTCCCCTGTCAGGATCCTCAACCGGGCCTGCATGCAGCGCAGGTAGCTGCTCGTCGGCTCAAGCTCGAGGGCTGTATGCGAATCGGCCAGGGCCGCCGCGTAATCCCCCATCCACTCGTGACAGAGGGCCCGGAGCCAGCGGGCCCTCGTGCGGGCGGCCGAGCCGGCCAGGACCCGTGTGAAGCGGCGGACGGCCCGGTCCGGATGGCCGAGCCCGATCAGGAAATCGGCGATCTCGAGATCGACCTCCGGGTCGTTGGGCTTGATCTCGGCGGCCCGGCCAAAGGCCTCGCTCGCCCCGGCGATATCGCCGGGAAAATAGCGGCTCCAGCCGAGGCCGACGTTCGTCGCGGCCAGGTCCGGCGCGAGCTGGAAGGCCTTCGCATAGTTCTCGGTCATCTGATCCAGCCGGTGCGGCTTCATCCCCTGGAACGAGTAGTCCCAGCGGTAGACGTCGCCCAGGCCCAGATAGGCCAGGGGACTGGAGGGATCTTCGTCCCGGACCTTCTCGAACAACTCGACGGCCAGGGCGAGATCGGCGGGACTGCGGGTGATCAGGAAGCGCTCTATGACCGTCCGGCCCACCCAATAGGATTTGGCGGCGATGGCGGAGCGGCTGACCGCCGGCATGTCCGGGGCGGGCGGAGCCGCTTCGGGGACCGGTCGGCCTGGAATGACGGATCGGGCCTCACGGGCCTCTGTTTCACGAAGAACGCGTTCGAGCCAGGCGTCCAGCTCGCCCTTGAAGGCAAACACGCGGGCCTTGGGGGACTCGCCGATCCGGTGGATCGGGAGCCCGTACTCCGCCTCCCATCTCTGGCAGGTCCGCGAGGTCCTGGCGAGATAAGCGGAGATCTCCTTCCACGACTCGAGCCGGTCTCCTTGGGACATTTTTCGCTTCTGGCAGATACCCCTTCGGAATTATGCGGGGTCCGACCCGTCCTGTCAATCGCCGGAGCGACATCGGAGCGGATCGGCTCGAGGAGGGAGACCTGGCGCCGGCCTAGAGCTCGCGCAATGCCGCCGCTACCGGCCGTTTGGCCGCCCGGATCGCGGGGGGGAGCCCGCCGACGAGCCCCATCAGGAGCGCGAAGGCGAGGCCGACGCCCAGGAGGTCGGGAGTGACCTTGAAGGCGAAGGCCAGATGGGAAAAGGTCTGGAAATTGATCGTGCCGGTGGTCCAGCCGTTGATGGGCAGGATGGCCGCGCACCCGAGGAGGCCGCCCAGGCCGGCGATGAAGAGTGACTCGAACACGAACGAGGACACGACGGCGCCGCCCTCGAAGCCGAGGGCCCGCATGGTGGCGATCTCGCGCGTCCGCTCCGAGATGGCCGAATACATCGTATTGAGGGCCCCGAACACGGCCCCGATGCCCATGACGAACGCGACCAGGGTCCCGAGGACCGTGATCATGGTCGTCAGCGACTCCGAGGTCTTCGCGTAGTAAGCAGTCTCGCGCTCCGTGTCGACGGTCAACCGGGGGTCGGCCGACAGGGCGTCCTTGAAGGCCGAGAAGGCCTCGGGCGAGGTCAGGCGGACCGTCATGGACTGAAAGACGGTCGGCGGCCTCTGGTAGACCTGGTCGAGGATGGCCGCGTCGCACCACAGCTCGGAATCGAAGGCGCTGCCGCCCGCGTCGAAGACCCCGACGACCGTCCAGGTGCCGCCGCCGAACTTGACCGTGTTCCCGAGGTCGAGCCCGGCGTAGCTCCCGGCCACGTTGCGGCCGGCGACGAGCTCGTTCAGCCCGGCCTTGAACATGCGGCCTTGCGTGATCTTGGCGTTGGCGCGGATCTCCAGCACCCGGGGCGAAACGCCGCGGATCTGGACGTTGGCGTCGGTGCCCGTCTTCTTGAGCGGGAAGGCGGCGACGACCACGACCTCGGGGCTGACGCGGGGCCCGCCCTCGCCGCGATCGACCCCGGGGGCATCCTCGACGACCCGGACGTCGGCCAGGGTGATGATGCTGGACATCTCGTTGCCGACCCCGCCCCGCAGGACGATGGCATTGGAGGGCGAGCCGGAGGCCACGAGCGTGGCCCTGAAGCCGCGGGCCAGAGACAACATCGCCACGAAGACCCCGACCGCCCCGGCGATGCCGAGGACGGCCACGATGGCCGAGGTCCAGCGCGCCCGGACGCTGCGGACGTTGTAGATGAAGGGGATGGCCATGGTCAGACCCTCCGCAGCGCGTCGACGATCTTGAGCCGCATCGCGGCCAGGGCCGGCAGGGCCCCGGCCAGGAGGCCGGCCAGGAGGGCCAGGCCGACGCCGAGGGCCAGGCCTTTGGCCGAGAGATAGATCTTGGTCCCGTACATGAAGGCCGAGAGGCTGGGCGCGGCGCCGCGGGCCGCAAGCACTCCCAGCATTCCGCCGACGAGGGCCAGGACGACCGATTCGCCGAGCACGAGGAGAAGGATGAGGCCGTCCCGGAAGCCGACGGTCTTGAGGACGGCCAATTCGTTCGTCCGCTCCCGGACGGCGATGGCCATCGTGTTCCCGGTGACGAGGAGGAGCGTGAAGAACACGACCGCGCCGATGGACGTGATCAGGAACCCGATGTTGCCGATCTGCTTGACGAAGGCCTGGGTGAACGACCGCTCGGTCTCGGTCTTCGTCTCATAGGGGGAATTCGCGAAGCGCTCGTCGATCGCCGCGGTGATGCGGATGGCGTCGTCGGGCCGGGCGATCTTGACGACATACCAGCCGACGAGACCCTTGTACCAGGCCGGGCCGTTCTCCTCGAGGTAATCGCGCCGCAGCCAGAACTGGGTCGTATCGTCGTCCTTGCGCGCGCCCCGGTAAATGCCGCAAAGATGGAACTGCCATTCGCCCGGCAGGTAGGTCCCCTGGATGGGGATGCGGTCGCCGATCTTCCAGCCGAAGCGCTTGGCCGTGGCCTCGCCGGCGATCGAGCCCTGCCGGTCCTTGAGGAAAGCGTCCCACTCGGCGTCGGAGACGAGGTACTCCGGGTACATGCCCCGCCAGGCCTCCGGGTCGATGACGTATTGGGGAAAGAAATTGCGCTCGGTCTGATAGGTGCCGCCGAAGAACGTGGCGAACGTAACCGCGGTCACGCCCGGGATCTGGGCGATCCGTTCTTTGTAGGAGATGGGGAGGGGCTGGATGAGCGAGACCCGGTTAATGGCGATCAGCCGGTCGATGCCGGCGACCTCGATCCCGGAGGTGAAAGCGCTCCGGACCGCCAGGAGCAGGCCGAAGAGGAAGAGGGCCGCGACAAAGGAGCCGATCGTCAGCACTGTCCGGACCTTCTTGCGCCTGAGATTGGCGAGGATCAGGGCCAAGTATTTCATGCCCCGGGCTCCGTGCTCTCCACCAGGGTCCCCTTGTCCAGATGGAGGGTGGCATGGGCCTTTTCGGCGGCGCGAGGGTCGTGGGTGACAATGAGCACGGTCTTGCCGTGCTCATGGACCAGGCGGTCGATGAGGTCCATAATCTCGCCGGCGTTCTTGCGGTCGAGGTCGCCGGTCGGCTCGTCGCAGAGGAGGAAGGTCGGGTCGGTGACGACGGCCCGGGCGATGGCCACCCGCTGCTCTTCGCCGCCCGAGAGCTGGCGGGGGAAGTGGTGGGCCCGCTCGGAAAGCCCGACCAGGCGCAGGGCCGTTTCGACGTGCGCCCGCCGCTCGGCCTTGGAGAGCTTCGTCAGGAGGAGGGGCAGCTCGACGTTCTGGAAGGCCGTCAGGACCGGGATGAGGTTGTACATCTGGAAGATGAAGCCGACGTGCCGAGCCCGCCAGGCCGTGAGACGGGAGGCCGAAAGGGCCGAGATCTCCTCGCCCGAGACCGCGACGCTGCCCGTGGTCGGGACGTCGAGCCCGCCGAGAAGGTTGAGGAGCGTCGTCTTGCCCGAGCCGGAGGGGCCCATGAAGGCGACGAAATCCCCGGCGTCGATGTCGAGGTTGAGGCCGTGGAGCACGCGCAGCTCTTCGCTGCCCCGCGTGTAGGTCTTGCCCAGGTTCCGGACCCGGATGAGGCTGTTGCCGTCGGAGCGGCCGTCGATTCTGATCATGATCGTCTCCCCGCCGTCATGCTACTTAACCTTGACGCGCTGGCCCTCGCGGAGGTTGTCGGGCCCGCCGACGACAACCGCGTCACCCGGGCTGACGCCGGCCATGATCTCCATATCCTGGCCCCGGGACTCGCCGACGGAGACGGCCCGCCGGACGATCCGGCTGTCCTTGACGGCGAAGACGAACGTCGTCCCGCCGGAATCGCGGACGGCGCCCGCGGGAATGAGGGCCCGAGGCGCGGCCGAGGGCGCGCCCGGGGCCGCCGCCTCGGCCAGGAAGGCCACCTTGACGCCCATGTCGGGCAAGATCCGAGGATCGAGCTTGTCGAACGAGATGCGGACCTTCACGGTCGCCTTCTGACGGTCGGCCGTGGGAATGACCGTCCGGACCTTGGAGGGGATGCGCCAGTCGGGGTAAGCGTCGAGGACGGCATCGACCTTCTGGTCCGGCTTGACGCGGGCGATATAAGACTCGTTGACATCGACCTCGATCTCGAGAGAGGCCATGTCGACGACCGTGGCGATCCCGGTCCGGGTGAAGCCGCCGCCGGCCGAGATGGGCGAGACCATTTCGCCGATCTGGGCGTCTTTGGAAACGACGACGCCGGCGAACGGGGCCCGGACGGTGCAGTTGTCCACGTCCTGCTGGGCGACGCCGATCTGGGCGTCCGCCGCCTTGACCTCTTCGCGGGCCGCGTCGATCTGGGCTCGGAGGCTGTCGAAGGTCGTTTGAGCCGCGTCGCGGACCTGGACGGCCGCGAACCCCGCCTCCTCGAGCGCTTTCTGCCGGTCGAGCTCGCGCTTGGCGTTGGCCAGATTGACTTCCAGGTTGGCGATAAGGGCCGCGGTCGCGTCCCTCGCCGCGCGGGCCGCCGCCAGGCGGCGGCGGACGTCGGAATCGTCGAGCCGGGCCAGCACCTGCCCCTCGGCGACGGTCACACCCTCGTCAACCAGGACGTCGAGGACGCGGGCGGTGATCTTGGCGGCAACGGTTGCCCGGCGGCGGGGAGTCACGTAGCCGCTGGCGTTGAGGAGCGTGGCCATCCCGCCCTCCCCGGCCGGTTTGGCCGCGACGACCGAGACGGCCGGGATCCGTCCGCGGAACGCCAGGACGGCGGCGACGATAACGATCAAGGCGAGAATGGCAAAAAGGACCGGCCGGGATCGGCGCCCGCGCCGCGGACTGTTCCTCTGCCGATCGTCGATCCTCAGCGCCCCGATGTCGGCGCGGCCGCCGGACTGCTGTCCCTCCATCAACGTGCTCCTCTCACGCTCAATCGCGGCGTTCTTCGAAAGGGGAAAAAAGGGATCCCGTCGAAGGCCGAGGCCGGAGGATCGACTCGCGGGCTCCCCCGGACGCGGCCATGGTACGCCAAGAGGCCTGGAGGGTCAAGACGAGTCAGGGGCGGGAGCCGCCGGCCAACAAGCGCCGGATCCAGGCCTCGCCCCGCTCGACGAGCGCGTCCCGGTCCGGCGGGGCCGGATGCGCGGCCATCAGCTCGACGGTGTGCCGCCGCAAGAGATCGTCGGCCTTCGGCTGTCCTTTCGCCTGCCAGGCCTCCAGGCTCAGCCGCGGGAAAATGGGGCTCGTGAAAGCCGCCTCGCGGAAATGCCGGAGGGTCATCTCGGCGGCGAGAAAGGAACCGCCGGGACCGATCTCGCCGATCTCCCCGAGTCCCAGGCTTTCAGCATCAAAGGTGAAGCCCCGGGAGAACCGGCGGGCCTGCTGGATGACATGGTCCGCATAGACCGCGGCCGTGGGCGAGAAGGCCAGCGAGTCGAAGTTGCCGCCGACGAAGGGGGCCAGGCCGGCGACGCCAAGGCACGAGGTCAGGTGGTTCATCCAGAAAAGGTCCGCGGCCGGGAGGTCGGCTCCCCAGCCCGCGCCGCTCCCCGACGTGCCGCAGTGCGGCAGCCGGTAGTGGGCCATCATCTCGGCGCAGGCCAGGTTCAGGAGCATGGTCTCGGGCCCGTAGTAGCTGACTGCCGTGGCCATGTCGAACCCGGCGGGCAGGCTGCCGAGGATGACCGGCGTTCCCTCCTTCATCAGCTGGGCCAGGACCAGCCCGGCGAGGAGCTCCGCGTTGAGGAGAGCCAGCGTGCCGGCTGGCGTGATGGGCGTCGTCGCCCCGGACATGCCATAATTCGAATAGATGATCGGCAGGCCGCGGGCGATCGAGGCGGCCATCTTGTCGCTCGTCTCCGGATTGATGACCAGCGGCGAGATGGGATTGAAATAAGGGATGACGAAGGGCCGGGCCGCGGTGTCGCCGCAGAGCGCTTCCAGGAGGTCCAGCGCGGGCTCAAAGGCCGCCGCCTCCGAGATGAGCAGGACCAGCGGTTTGGTCGTGTTCGCCGCCATTTCCAGGGTCGCGTAGAGGTCGGCCTCGGCCGGGGGCAGGTCCCGGGGCACGCCGATGGTCGAGACGCAATCGAAGCTCGGCAACGCGTCCCCCAGCCGCGTGCAGGAAGCCATGTGCGCCCGCGTGAAGGGCACGGCCGCGTCCGTGAGCGGATCCTGGTAATAAAGGTTGGTCACGCCGACGCCGAAGCGCGTGCCGTCGCCCCCGGGCCCCAGCTTGAAGGCCGGCTCGCCGGTCCGGCCATGGACGAGAATATCGGGCGGCGCTGCCCGGAGCGCCCAATCCACGAGCGCGGCCGGGAGGCGGAGCGGGCCGTCGCCTGAGGGGAGCCCCGCGGTCCGGGCTAAGAGGGACCGGGCCCCCGGCGAGTCGACGCGGACGCCGACTGTGGCCAGGATCTCAAGCGACCGGGAATGAACTTGAGAGATCAGATCGGCGGAAAGCACAGTCAATCGAGGAATGGCCTGGCTCATATCACGAGCTCCTTTGCTCGCCCACGCTTCGCGCTTCCCGGTTTTCCGGACCCATGATATTTCCCGGCCTGAGCGCATGTCAACGGACCCGGTGTCGAGCCCGGGGCCCGCGGCGGGGGGCAGGAGCCTCGGCCCGGCCGGGGGCGCCCCGCGAGGGGGCTTCGGCGGCCATGATCTTCATGACACCGCCGGCGTCCCGGCCCTGGCGAAGGAGATCGGCCATGATCGTCATGGGCCGGTCCACGTGGGCGAAAAAGGCCTTGAGCCCCGCGCACAGCCAGTTCATTCCCGGCTCGCCGTCCGGCGACGTCAGGACCCTGTTCTTCGGACACTCGCCGTGGCAGGTGAAGAGGAAGCGGCACTCCCGGCAGGTCTTCGGCAACGTCTCCGACTTTCTCCGCCCGAAGGCCCGCTGCCGGTCCGAGGACACGAGCTCCGCGATCGGAGTCTCGAGGATGTTCCCAAGCTGAAAGGCCGGCTCGACGAAATGGTCGCAGGCGTAAAGGTCGCCGGTGTGTTCGAGGACCAGGGCCTCCCCGCAAGTCGGCCGGAGGACGCACAACGAAGAGCGGCCGAAGAAATAAGACGCCAGAACGGCGTCGAAGAACAGGACGAACACGACCCCGACGTCCCTGCGGACCCACTCGTCGAAGATCTCGGTCAGGAACCGGCCGTACTGCTCGGGATCGACCGACCTGTCCGTGACCGCGGCGCCATCCTGGTCGCCGGCATCATTGTCGCGCTCGACGATCGGGATGAACTGGATGTATCGGGCCCCGAGGCCGTCGCGAAAATAGCGGTAGACCTCGAGCGGACGCCGGCTGTTCACGGCGTTGACCGTGCAGAGGATGTTGAATTCGACCCCGTGCTTCTGCATGAGGCGGGCCGCGCCGGCCACCTTGTCAAAGACGGACCGGCCCCCCTTGTCGCGGCGGTAGACGTCGTGGAGCTCGCGCGGTCCGTCGAGGCTCAGGCCGACGAGGAAGCCGTTCTCACGAAGGAACCGGCACCAGGCGTCGTCGATGAGGAGGCCGTTCGTCTGGAAGGAGTTGGCGACGCGCCGCCCGGCGCCGGCGTATTTCTTTTCGATCTCCACGGCCCGCCGGAAGAAATCGAGGCCCATGAGCGTCGGCTCTCCCCCTTGCCAGGCGATGGTCACCTCCGGCGCGGTCTGGCCTTCGAGCGTTTGTCGGACATAAGCCTCCAGGACCTCATCGGACATCCGGAAGTCGCTGCCCGGGTAGAGCCGGTCCTTCTTGAGGAAGAAGCAGTAGGCGCAGTCGAGGTTGCAGCGCGCCCCCGTGGGCTTGGCCATGACATGGAAGGCCGGGAGGCAGACCGGCCCTTTGCCGGCGTGACCGCCGGCGGCCCGCGCCAGGAGGGTCCGCCCCTTCGGCGAGTCGAACCGGACGCCGACCGTGGCCAAGGCCCCGAGGAACCGGGTGTGCACCTGGGGGATCAGCTCCTCGGAAAGGACGATCAGGCGCGGCATGACCCGGCTCATGTCGTGACGCCTCTCGGCTTCCGCCGGCTAGCGCCCGCCTCGGCCAAGGAGCTCGATCTTCTGGAGGACCAGCCCGTAGTGCCCGCCCGGAGGCCGGACGCCGATCGTCCGGCCGTTCCAATCGGCGGCGAAATTGGTCGAGTAGAGAAGCCACATCGTCCGGCCGTCGGGGCTGATGAATTTCGAGGGCGCGTTGACGAAATAGGCCTGCTCGCCGAAGTCCTTCATGTAGGCGACGAGCCGCCAGGGACCGGTCAGGGCCCCCGATTCGAGGACGTAAGTGCTCATCTTGGCGCAGGTGTTCCCGCCATCCGTAACGAACATCAGGTATCTCTTCAGCGGGGCATCGTACGTCACCGTCACGCAGCCCATGGCGTTGTTCCATTCGAGAAGGGGCTTGATCTTGCCGAAGTCGCTCGTCCACACCGGCGTCCCCTGGGCGTCGCGGCCGGCGTAGAACTCGTACTTCGAAGCGTCGTTAATGGTCTCGGGCGACGGCGTCACCCGAAGGAGATAGATCTGGTCGCCCGTTATCCAACTGGCGTTCCAGAAGCGCCACTTCGGGTCGGCCGGTTCGGCGCCGTGAGCCACGAGATAGGCCTTGCCGTCGGGGGAATATTGCATGTCCTTGCCGAAATCGACGAAATGCGGCGAACCGATCCGGACCGGGTAGCCGTTGATCCCCGTCTCGCCGAACAGGGGCTCGGCCGGTGCATGGGGCGTTTCCTTCCACGAGCGGCCGTAATCCGTCGAGACGCGGAACCCGACGAAGGGCCCCAGCCATGGCCAATTCACGGTGATCGGTCCGTAGGGAGCGTTGGGAGAAGGGTCGAGGCAATAGGTCCCATAATACCAGACCCCCTTATAGACCAGGCTGCCGCACGGGTAACGGCCGTGATAGGGAAGCGCCGAAGCGACATGAGTTCCCAGGCTATACACTTTGAGGTCCAGGGGATCAGCGCCCTCGATGACGGCCTGGCCGGTTCTCGCGAACTCGCCGTTCCCCTCCCCCGAGTAGACGTTCTCGACGGAGCCGTCGAGTCGCCAGCAGCCGCCGTCGGTCCAGGGTGAGTAGAGATTGTCGTCCGCGGCCCAGGTGGGATACCAGGTGTCGCCGTAGCGGAAGCCGCTCTTGACGCCCAGGAAACGGATCCCGGCCAACTCGGGGGACCGCTCGAAGGGGCAATCGCCGGGCGCCTCGGACTTCCAGGTGAACGGCTCGAACTTCAGGATCTCAGGCTTGGGCTGCCCGAGGGCGGTCCGCGCCGGGAACGCCAAAAGGACGAGGCCCGCCAATCCGACCAACAGGGTTCGGTTCCTCATGTGTGATCCCTCTTCTTCTCATCGCGGCCTGAGCCAGGAGACTCGACTAGAGCTGCGTAATGGTGAAACCTCCGAAGAACACCGAGCCCGCGATCTTGAGGTTCAGCCAAACCAAGCTCTCCTTGCCCCCGCCGACGGAAGGATCCTTGAGTGCGGAAAAGTTGGCGACCAGAAGCCCGATGGACCCTGTCCCGTCGCTCATCGGCACCAATTGGACTTCAAAGTCCTTCCGGCCGCCGGGGGTCCAGACGTTCGCGACAAGGCTTATCTGGGCAGGGCTAAGGGCGACGGGGGGCGAGGGCGGCGGGAAATGAACCGTGATCATGTAGTTCGCATTGATCATGGGAAGATAGACCCCCGCCTCGAGCTGGCTGGCCCCGAAGGTCCGGGAAGAGAAGCAGATGAGCTTCTGCTCAACGAGGTCGGGCAGCAGGGGGCCGTTAAAATTGCAGATCATGCTGTCGACCATATAGGCGGCGATCGGCTCGTTCGGGTACCAACGGCTGACATAAACACGGGGAGAACGGTCGTAGGGGGAGACAAAGATGCCGGAGCGCCAGTCGACATCCTCCACCGTGGTCCCTGTCGGGACCGAATCGGAGGCGTCCAGGGAAGGGGCAGGCGGCACGATCCGGCCGTTCAGGGCCATGTTCGCGAGCTTCTCAGGCGAGAGGCTGACCTTGGCGGCGGCGCCGCCCAGAGCGCCCCTTGTCCGCGTGTCGGCAAGAAGGCTCCGGACCTGGGCCTCCCGGCTCGTGAGCATCGTGTTCTTGCGCAAGGATTGCGCCGCCTTCTGGGGCCGCATGGGAACGGCCTTCGGCCGCTGGGCGATGGCGAAGCCGCCGGCCGCGAGGAGGACTGCGATCACCGGCATCAGTCGTTTTGGATTCATGGGAACCTCCGCCTCGGTTCATGCTAGACCCCAGCCCCTGCGGGTGTCAAGAATGCGGAATGCGTAGGCCGCCCCACGTGTCAATATGAAGGCGCGGCTCAAGGGCCTCCGGCGTGCCCGGCTCCGGCCCGCTCTTCGGATAGCCGAACGGGACGACCGCGGCCACCTGGAACTCCGGCGGGATCCCCAGGGCATCCTTCAATCCTCGCGCGTCGTAGGGCGTATACGTGCAGCCGAGGAGGCCCTCGGCCGCTAGGGCGAGCATGACGTTCTCGATGGCCATCCAGACCGAGGCCAGGGGGTTGAGCTCGAAAAGGGAACCGCACTCGGCCAGGGGCTTCATCTTGTAGCAAACGACGAGGACCTCGGGGGCCTCGAGCATCATGCTCAGCTGGACCGGCAGCGACCGGCGATAGACCGACTTCAGCTCGTCCTCGTCGAACCGGGCGACGAACCGCTCGACCTCCTCCCGGTCCTTCATGTCCCGGGCCTTCAGGCCTTCGATCACCGCCCGGGCCCTCTTGGGCCGGTCGCGGAGCAGGATGAACTGCCAACTCTTGAGATGGGCGTTGCACGGCGCGGCCAGCCCCGCTTCGAGCGCCCGGCGGACCGCCTTCTCCGGCACGGGATCCGGGCGGAACTGCCTGACCGTCCGCCGCTTCGCGATAACGTCGGTGAATTCCATTAGGGTCCACCCCTTCGAGAACTACACGATCTTCCAGAAGTCCAGGGCGCCGTCGTCGAGGTGAAGCGGGGCGACGGCCGGGACGGCGTCTTTCAGCAGGGATTCGCGTTGGTAGAGAGGTCCGGGCCCCGAGGAGCCGTAAAAGACCTCGACTTGAGCCTTATCGAAGTCGGAGTAGCCGGTCGTCGCCTCATTGCCCAGCGGCTCCATACGGACGACCGTGTCGCCCTTCCAGGTCACACGGTATCGCCATTGCCGGAAGCCGGGATTGCCGACTGCGATCTCCTCGCTCCGGACGGGCAGCGGGTAGGCGATCTCGATCCGGTCGCCCGGCTTGAACGCTCCAAGCTCGAGGAAGTTCCCGAACGCCGGCGCGGGCGCCGGCGCCTCCTGGCCGTTGACGACGACGCGCATGTCCGCCGCCCGCGTGAATTCGGGGACGCGGACCCGGACTGAGGACGGGCGGGCCAAGACGACGCGCAGCCGGCCGCGCCAGGGCTGGTCGCACGAGACGTCCGCCTCGGGGAGCTTTTTATCGAGGTGCATGTTGACGGAAAGCCGGCCGTCCTCGAACCGGGACGCGTTTTTCCAGAGGATGAACAGGCCGTGGACCCCCGACCCGCCGCAGCAGTTCTGGAGCGCCCGGGTCTTGTCGCGCAGCTCCGGCCCGCCCCAATGCGCGTTGAGCGTCTCGCGGCAGGCCAGGATGTGATTGGGCGAGCTCCAACCGGCCCAGGCCCCGGCGGTGCGGGCCCCGACGTCCCGGACCGTGAACTGCGCCGTATCGGGTTCGGCGCCGCCCGGTCCCAGCCAGGAGGCGTCCCGGACCTGGCTCTCGACATAATGGTTCCTGGCCAGGCGCTCCATGTCGCTCCAGTACTCGGGATGGCCGTGGTTGGCCAGCGTAACGCCCACCCCGGCATAGTCCATCAGGGCGCAGGTCTCGCAGGCGATGATGTCGCCCTGCCGGCCGATGACCTCGGGCAGGAAGCCGAAGCTCGCGCCCGTGGACTTGACGTAGCGGTAGAGCGCATCGACGCGTCCGTAGAGGACCGGGTCGCCGGCGGCGAGCGCATAGTCGGCCGCGCCGGCCATGGTCCGGAGATTGCCGTGCATGTGGCCCGAAGGGCCGAAGGTGTTGTCGGGCGTGAACGTCCGGCCGTTGACGATCACGCGGTCGACGAGGAGCCGGGCGGCCTCCAGGGCCGGTCCGCATCCCAAGCGGCGGGCCGCGATCATCAGGCTCTTGACGGCAAAGCCGTCGCCTGAAAAACGTCCCGAGCGCAGGCCCGCCAGCATTGAGGCCGCCATCCGGGCCGCGGCGCGCTCGAGCTCCGGATCGCCGCTCTCGAGCGCGGCGGTGGCCAGCGTGTAAAGGGTCAGCGACGCGTCCCCCCAATCGGCCCCTTCCTTCGAGTACGAGGTCCGCGGCCGGTGGAGCAGTCCGTCCTCAGGATCGATGAGAGACAGCACCTTACGCCGCCAGATGTCCTCGGTCGCGGCCCGGAGGCCGGTCATGCGGCGCAGCATCACGGCGCCCTGCCATTGCCGGCTCATGACGTCGCCGAAGTCCGGCCAGTCGTGGGCCGCCTCGGGCGGACGCGTCCAGAACACGTTGAAATAAGGCAGGCCGCCGGCGTCGACGAGCCGCTCGAAATAGTTCAGGCTCTGCCGGGCATAGCTTTCGAGGGTGAACGAGACCGGACCGGCCAAGGGGGCTTCGCCTCCGGGCGGAATGGGGAGGCGGCGTTCCCCCGCGCCGGCGGACGGCGCCATGGCCCTTCCAAGAAGCGCCGATACGGACCCGCCGATGAACTGCCGTCGGGACAAGCTCATGTCTGACCTCCTTGGCCGAAGCGCGATCAGCGCCGCTCGCCCTCCGAGACCCGGTTCGGGTGACGCACCAGGGCCCGCCGGTCGGCGGGAGCTTCGAGAGGGGCGTGGGCATAGCCGCCGGGCTCTTTTTGGTACCAGTAAAAGACCGTCGCGTAATCGACCCAGCAGCGCTCCGGATCGCCCGCCAGCCGGCCGACCCCGTCCCGGAATTCCTTCTGGACGTGCATGTGCCGTTCCTCGGCCCAGTTGATGCGCCAGCTGAGCGATCGGCGGAACCGGATGGGCATATGGTCGTGCAAGCGGAAGATCGACAGGCTCGCCGGCGTCCCGTCGTGCCCGGGCTCGACGAGAGGCATGCCGGCGGACCGTCCCGCGAAGGTCTGGCGAAAGCCCCAGCTGAAGGTGAACGAATCCTCGGAGCCGAGATAGTCCAGGGCCCGTTCGCGGCCGTCGATCGCGACCTCGTTGTTGCCCTCCATGACGTAATAGAAGCCCCGGAAGAGCGGCTCGTCGGTGGTCACGCTGAATTGCCGGCCGAGAAGGTGGCCGGAGCCGCGGACCTCAAAGAACAGCTCCGACGTGTCCTTGAGCAGCCGGAACGCCCGCCGCTGATACGTGGCATGGAAGTAGCCGTAACGGTCGTCCCAACGAGGGATCTTCTCCCATTCCACGTAGCTGTAATCGAGGGCGTCCGTGTCCGTGTCGTTGCGGAGGACGACGCGGGCCCGGGTCCGGAAGGGCATGACGAAATAGCCGTTGTAGCTCCACGGCGCGCACTCGATCAGGTTGGCGCTGAAATCCGTGGCCCGGCCGTTGCCGCCGTCGCCAAAGAAATCGGCGAGGGGCGACATCACCGCCGGGGTCGAGGCGTCGTCGAACCAGATCTCCAGGACGATGCCGCGGGCGAAGAGCTCGGCCGGGGGATGCCGGGTCAGGTGGATGTGCCGGATGATCCCTGGCCCCGTGAGGTCCGCGAGCACGATCCTGGCCCCGGCCTTCAGGGGCTCCAGCCCGGGGTAACGGTCCAGGTTCCAGCCGCCGTTCGAAAAGCCGGTCTCCAGGCCGGGACGGAGGAGGGCGAGGTCGTCGGACGCGGCCGGACCCGGTCCCGAACAGGCCGCCAGGAAGACCGTCGCGGCCAGAACCCAACCCGCGGCCCACGATCGGAAACGGCTTCGGGTCATGGTCTCCTCCCCGCGCGCCCTAAACCGCGCCGGCCTCGTCGCCGGTCGGCACGATCCCGGCGTTCTCCACCATCAGGATGATCGTTCTCTCGGGCGCCCGCGTCCGATGCCTGGCGCCCCGGGGGACGACCAGACCCTGGCGAGGCCCGAGCGCGAACGATCCTCCGTCCAGGTCGACGAAAAGGCGGCCCTCGAGGACGAAGAAGAACTCGTCGTCGGCGTCGTGTTTGTGCCAATGATACTCGCCCTGAACGATGCCCAGCCGGATGACGGAATCATTGACCCGGCAGAGGGTCTGGTTGTACCAGCTGTCGCGGCAAGCCTCGGCCAAGGCCGGGACGTCGACGAGCTCGAGCGGCCCGTACTTAATGTCAAGATGCGTCGCATAAGGGTAGGACTTTTCCTGGCTCATGGAGCGAGGTTAGCCCCGACCCGGCGGAGTGTCAAGGACCGTCCGGCCGATGATCCGGATGCCCCGCGGCTCCGGCATTGGGCTCCCCATCCCAGGACAGACGGAAGGCGGGCCGCACAGCGGCGCCGCCGGGATCCGGTCGACGCAGCGGCTCGGCCAGGAATTCCTTCATGATGCGGGCCGCTTCGGGGTGGCCGTAGAGCGGGACGTGGGTAAAGCCGGCAAATTGGATGAGGTGGGCGTTGGGCAGGAACGAAGCTGCCTCGCGGGCCCACTTCACCGGGGTGTCGGGGTCGAATTCCCCCGCGGCGACCAGAATCGGGACCGCGCTCCTCACCGGTTCGTTCTCGCGCGCCGCCGGACGCCCCTGCGGCCAGGTCCGGAGCGCCTCGAGCGGTACGGCCGTCTGGACGAAGCGCGCCAACTCAGGCGGCAACCCGGACGGCCTTCGCATCCGCTCCGTCTTCTCAAAGGGGAATTCCTCATTGCACCAGACGGACAGCCTCATGCCCAGGGCTGTCCCCTGCGTCGAGCCGAGGTAGGAGCGGGCGAGCGGCGCCAGCCGGGACGGGTCTCCTGCGCATGCCGCATCGATGATAAGGGGCATCCACGGGATCGCCGAAGCGTCCTCGAGCCCCGCATAAAGGCAATTCATGATGCCGGCCCCATCCAGCGTCAGCGCCAGGGGGCCTCCGTCCAAGGGGTTCTCGAGTGCGACGGAGAGGGGGTGCCGGTTTGCTTCGTCGAGCAGGCGGAAAAACCGTGCTCTCAGTCCGGGGAACCGCGCCCGCAGGCTTTCGTCCTCGCGGCAGCAGGCGAAGATCTTCTCCAAGGCTTCGAGAATATTGGCCGACCCCTCCTCGTCCCAATTGGCCTCCGGAGGCAGGACCGAATCGAGGATCGCAGCGCGGACGCCCTCGGGATGATCACGGAGGACGGTCAGCATCAGCTTGGTGCTGTAAGAGACGCCGTACAGGTTCCAGGAAGGGATGCCGAGCAGGCGCCGCAGATCGGCGATGTCGGCGGCGCTTTCCCTGGTTGTATAGCCGGCCAGATCGACGCCGGCGCGCTCGAGGGACCTGGCGCACGCCGACATGGCGGCCGCGACCTCCCCCGGGTCGGGGTCGCCGTCGAGCCGCGTCCCCCAGCCCGAACGTAGCGCGCCTTCGATCCCCGGACACATCAGGGCGGGCTGGGCGAACCGCGTGCCCCGTTGCTCGAGGAGGATGAGGTCGCGGTCCTCAAGAAGAGGGCTCCGGCGCCGGATCCTGGTCTGGAATAGCGTGCTTCCCCCGGGGCCGCCCGCCATGAAAAGGACGGGATCGCGGCGCGGCGAGGCGCTTCGGCTCTTGATGATGATGAAGGGAAGCCTGATCTCCCGGCCCCCCAGCTTCGGAAAGCGGCGCTCGGGAACGACAAGATACCCGGTCTTGAGCTCGGGGCTCTTCTCGACGACGGACGGCAGATCGGCCCAATCGACTCGGGGCAAGTCGGGACGGCCAGGGGGCTGAATCGCCTGGCTCGCGAAGAGAATGAGCGGGGCCGCGACGAATGCGGCGAGGATCATGAGACGGGTTCGAACCATAGGCGCCTCCGATCTAAGGATGATCGTCATTCCATTATACCGAGGCCGGGCGGAATGGTTTCCGCGATATCGGATGAGGCCGCGCCCCGGAAATTGGCCGAGCAGGCCCGGGCGTAGGGCGTCCCGGAGACCGTCTTCACCTAAGCCTCCGCGTGGCCCGATCCAGGCCCGACCCGCTGATCTAAGGGAAGCGCTCCCAGGGACGTCACTTCATGCCGGAGAGGATCTCGGCAGTCGTCACGACCTTGGCATAGCTGCCGTTCAGGGCCGCGAGGACGCCCGCATGGACCGTCGCGGCCGGGACGGTCGTCTCGCGGAGCTTCAGGTCCCGGGTGGCGCAGGCGTCATCGATGAGAACGACGTCGAAGCCCAGGTCCGCGCCGGCCCGGACGGCCGCTTCCACGCACATATGGGTCTGCATCCCGACGATGACCAGGGTCTTGACGTTCAGCGCCTTAAGAAGCGCCAGGAGCTTGGTCTCCCGGAAAGAATTCGCGAAATGCTTGACCACCACGGGCTCGCCGGAGATCGGGGCGACGTTGGGGTGAATGGCATATTGAGGGTCGGTGACCCCCGGCTCGAACTTCTCGATCCCCTGGGGCATATGCTGGATATAGATCACCGGGAGCTTCTTGGCCCTGAAGGCTTCGAGCACGGATCTGGCCTTGAGGCTGGCCTCGACGCTCCCGACGAGCGGGAGCTTGCCGCCCTGGAAATAGAAGCTCTGGATGTCGATGATGAGAAGGACGGGCCGGTCGAGGGCCGGGGCCGTCGTCTGCGCGGGCGCCGCTTGCGCCATCGCGACCGCTAAACCCCCAAGGAGCCATCCAAAAAGAGCTACTGCCGGTTTCATTCGAGACCCCTGGAAACGGCCTACTTGACGTCGATGAAGCCCTTGACGGCGTCCTTGTGGACCATGAAATCCATCATCTTCAGGCGGACGTAGTCCTCGCTCAGGAAATAGTAGCCTTTGGGGTCGTGATTGAAGGAGCTCGACCCGGAATCCTTGATGAGGTACCAGCGGCCGCCCGGCCCTGGCCCGGCGCCGATGAGATGGATGCCGTGATCGTCCGTCGTCGTCCCGTTGCTGAAGCGGAACTGCCGGGCGTTGTCGTCGATGTAGGCGGACGGGATGTCGAAGGTCGGGACCATGAAGACCTTCCTGTCGGCGTTCTTGCCCGGCTCGGAAACGTCCCCGCCGAGGCTCACGGAGATGCCAAGCTTAAGGGCGTTGTCGAGGATCTTCATGAAGGTCCCGAGCGGCACGTTATAGTAGTCCTTCCCGTGCCACCAATTATCGGGGACCTCGTATTCGACCTGCGGGCCGAAAGGCCGCTGCAGGTAGGAGAGGACGTCCACGTAGTCGTCGGGGTCGATCTTCAGGTACTCGCGGAGGTACGTCACCGGCGTATAGTCCCGTCCTTCGACGGTGAACGTCTCCGGGGGGACGCCCAGATAATGGTTGAGGATGGCCTTGATCGTGTGAAGGGCCTCCTCCTCGTTCCAAGCGTTGCTGGCCTTGACATGATCAAGGTACCCGGCGATCTCGGCGATGATCTTCCCGTGATCGGGGAATTTCTGGCCCGGCAACAGGCCGCTATAGACGTCCCACGGCACGCAGCCGTAGAGCTTCCAGTCGCGGGTCACGGCGTTAGCTTCGGAGCCTTCGGCCACGGCCGAGTCGCCGCGCTCGCGGACGAACCGTTTCGTCCGCTCGAGATATTCGCAGTAAACCGTGAAGGCCTCGGAGATGCGGACCTTCTTCCCGCTGAGGCGGTAGACCTCGGACTCGAACATGGAGGTCGTCGAGAAGCACCAGCAGGTGTTCGTGTTGCCCTGGGACACCGGCGGATTGTGCCAAACGGCGTGAAAGCCCTCCAGGCTCGTCGGCGCCGCGAAGCCGGCGAGATCGACGACGAAGGCCTTGGCTGGCGGGGCGGGCTTCTTGCCGAACTCCGCCACGGACTTCATGATCTCGTCCCAAAAGGCGTTCTTCGGCTCGACGAAAACCCCTTTGTCCCGGGCTTTCTCCTGGGCCATGACGAGGGCTGGAAATGCGACGAGTGCGATCAGGATCAGGATGCCGATCTTTTTCATGCCTCACCTCGAGATATCAAATGGGACCCCGGGACTCGAATTCTCAGGCGGGCCGGCCAAGGTCCAGACTGAAGACGGTACTCCGGCGCCGGCCGCGCGTCAAGCGGCCAATGGGTCAGCGGCGCCCCCGCCGCCCGGCAATTCGCTAAGAACTTGTCCCGAGATGACAAAGGGCGAAGTCCCCTCTCGGGGGCTCCGCCCTCCGCGTTCGAACCGGACCTCGGGCCGCGAGGTCTTCCCACCTCCGCTAGAAGGCGAGCCGGAAGCCGACCCGGGCCTGCCGCGGATTGATGATGCCGTAGAGCGTATGCCCGTCCGTCGACGGATAATCCCCGGGGAGCCAGTCGGCGCCGTTGCCGTAGCGGTTGCCCCAGGACGTGATGGTGTGGTCGTTGAAGACGTTGAAAACGTCGACGATCAGCCCGAGGCGGTATTTCTTCTCCAGCAGGAACGTCTTCTCGAGCCGCACGTCGAGGGTCTTGGCCATGGGGTAGTGGTGCGACCCGCGCGGCTCGATATTGACCGTGGCCCGACCCTGGGTCAGATAGGTCGACCGGTACACCGTCGTCCAGGCGTCCCCGGTGATGCCCTGGAAGAAGATATTGAAATTGATGTCCCAAGGCAGGACGTACGTCCCCTGGACCTTGATCATGTGCGTCGGGTCGTTGGCCAGCGTGCCGCTGGCGTTGACCCACATGTTGGGGTTGTCGACGCCGCCGGCCCAGCCCAGGCCCGAGCCGAAGCTGTTGTTCAACGTTCCATAGGCGTGAGAATAGACGTAGGAAGCCAGGACCTGCCACCTGTTGGAGAAGCGCTTGTTGAACAGGAACTCGAGGCCCCAGTATTTCTGGCTCGGATTCTCGCCGGGAACGTTGTTCTGGATCCAGAAATCGTGGGCGTCGCTGGCCGAGGTCCTTTCGTAGACGGTGACCGGCTGATCGTTGAGTTCGGCGATGGTGAAGTCCACGGGAGCCCAGGTCGTGGCCCGGTCATAATGGAAGAGCCAGGCGTGCCACGACCGCCAGATGCCGCTGATCGTGAACGAGGCGTCCTTGAACAGCTCGCGTTCGACGCTGACCGTGAACTGGGACATGTAGGGATGTTTGATGCCGTCGGCGACCTGGTACGTCGAAGCGGGGCTTCGGTCGACTTCCTCATATTGGCTCGTATCGTTGTTCCAGAGGAGGGTGACAAAATCGTTGAAGGCCGAAACCGGGTTGAGCCGGTCGATCTCGGCCGTCAGCATGGCCTCGGTGAATTGGCCGTAATGGACCTTGAGGACGGTCGTCTTGTCGCCGAGGATGTCGAAGCTGAAGCCGACCCGCGGGGCCAGCCGGGTCGTCTGAAAGACCGAACCGCTGACGCCCTTGACGAACCCCCAGTTGTGGCTGAAGCGCAGGCCGATATTGAGGTTGAAACGCTTGACGATCTGCCACGAATCCTGGGCGAAGGCCTCGGCCCGGATGTAGCTCGTGTTGATGTCATAGCCGTTCCACTGGTAGGCCAGGTACTGCCCCTGGGGGCCGGCGCCATAGTAGGCCCCATAATAGCCCGTATAGTCGATGTAATAGGTCTGGTTCAGGCCCGTATAACCGTCGCGGCTCCGCGCATGCGACCGTTCCAATTCGACGCCGAACTTGAAATCGTGGCTGCCGCTGATGAAGTTCTCGGCGTAGTGGGTCAGGCTGGCGTTGACCTGGACGCGGTCTCGGTCGGCCTGGTAATAATAAGACGCGTTGTCATAGAGCCTGTTCGTGCCGATGTCGAAGTGGGCGTTGACGTCGCGGCCCATCTCCGGCTCGAGATAATAATAGCCCCAGAAGTAGGCCGCTTTGACGTCCATGAACGTCTTGGGGGTGAAGATGTGGGTCAGCGTGAAATTGGCCACCACTTCCGGCGACGTCTGGCGCACCGTCGCAACGGGGTCGGTCGTGGCGCTGCCGCCCCGGTGGATGCCGTTGTACGTGTCGACCTCGACCGAAAGGGTCATCGGGGTCGAGGGGGAGGGCTGGGCGGACAGCTTGAAGAAGGAATGAGGCTGCTTGTAATCGATCGCGGCCGGGAATCCGGCCGGATAATCCTGGGTCCGGTACCATTGCAGCCCGACGTAGAACCAGACCTTGTCCTTCTTGATCGGCCCGCCGAGCTCGACGTGGGCGTCGAAGAGCTTGGACAGGGGCGAGGTCAGGTCGGGAAAGTCGGCCAGGAAGGACTGGTTGTTCTCGGTCTGCCAGAATCCCTTCGGGAAGTCCCCCTTCTTGCCCTGGAAGTCGAGCTCGAGGCGGCCGGAGAGCTTGTTGCCGCCGGACTTGGTGACGATGTTGAAGATGACGCCGGTGAAGTTCCCGTACTCGGCCGGCAGGCCGACCCCCATGATCTTGGCTTCCTCGATGATGTTGTGGTCGACAAAAACCCAGGCCGAGCCGGCCTCCGGGTCGGCGACGTTGACGCCGTCCATCGAGTAGGCGATGCCCGTGTCCTGGGAGGCGCCGTAGGCGACGTTGTTCGTGACACCGGGAGCCATGTTGACGATGTCGGGGGCGAAGGCCGTAAAGGGGATGTTCTGTAGGATCTCCGCGCCCAGGGTCACGGAAGCCGTCTCCGAGGATTTGACATCGACGGTCGGCGACTTGGCGACGACCGTGACCTGCTCGGCGACCGTGCTTGGGGTCATAACGATGTCGAGCGACAGGCTCATGGTCGTTTCCAGCCGGATATTCTGCTGGATGAAGGTCTTGAAACTCGGGAGCTCGGCCTTGATCTCATAGGTCCCGGGCGGAAGGGCCGGGAACCGGAAGACACCCTCGGCGTCGGTGACGGCGCTTCTCGTGCCCATCAGCTTGGGGCTCGAGATGGTCACCGTGACGCCGGGCAGGGGGGCCTTGTCCGAATCGGTGATGGTCCCCCGGATGGCCCCGGTTTCCTTGGACTGGGCGAAACTCAGGGAAACGAAGGTCAAGAGCAAAACGGCGGCGAGAAGAACACTTTTGATTTTCATGGCACCTCCTTTGCGGAATGCCGAGGCGCGGACGGGCGCCCGCGCGGCCTCTTTTGGAAATCCCTTAAGAAAAGATATAGAACCTGAATTCGGCCGATGTCAAGTGCTTCGTGAAGGCCCCTCGACGGCTGTCCTCCTCCAGGGCGGCCGACACGGAGGTGTGAGCGTTGGGCGGATCCCGGCCGGGAGAATTGACTTATCGCCGCGAGGGGGCTAGGATTTTAGCAGATCGGTTGCCGACCAGAATCATCCCCGGGGAGGAACCCATGAGAACTAGGACGCAAAGACTGCTCCGCATGGCCGTTTTGGCCGCTTTCGTCACCCTTCTCGCCGCCTCTTTTGCGGCGCCGCCGGCGCTCCAGGCCCAGGTCAACGCGCGCATGCTCCAGTATCCGGACGTGTCGCGGACCCACATCGCCTTCGAGTACGGCGGCGACATCTGGATCGTGGCCAAGGACGGGGGCGTCGCCTACCGCGTCACGTCGGCCAAGGGCCAGGAATTCCTGCCCCGGTTCTCTCCCGACGGCCAATGGATCGCCTTCAACGGCAACTACGACGGCAACGTCGACATCTACGTCGTGCCCGCCCTTGGCGGGGTGGCCCGCCGCGTCACGCACCAGGGGATGACGGACCGCATGTCCGACTGGTCCCCGGACGGCACGCGCATCCTCTACACGTCGGCCATGGAGAGCGGCAAGCAGCGGTTCAACCAGTTCTACAAGGTCCCGCCGGCAGGCGGCCTGCCCGAAAAGCTGCCCGTCCCGTACGGCGAGTTCGGCGCCCTTTCGCCCGACGGCACGAAGCTCGCCTACACGCCGATCACGCTGACCTTCCGCACCTGGAAGCGCTATCGCGGCGGCATGGCGGCCGACATCTGGGTCTTCGATCTCAAGACGCTCGCGGCCGAGAACATCACCAACAGCGCGGAGGACGAGGAGTTCCCGATGTGGCACGGAGACACGATCTATTTCCTGTCCGACCGCGGCCCGTCACAGCGCTTCAATCTCTGGGCCTACGACGTCAAGACCAAGGCCTTCCGCCAAGTGACCGCGCTGGCCGACTACGACATCCATTTCCCGGCCATCGGGCCGGCGGACATCGTCTTCGAGGCGGGAGGCAAGCTCTATCTCTTCGATCTCGCGAGCGAGAAGACCCGCGAGGTCAAGGTCGAGGTGGTGACGGACGGCTCGACCCTCATGCCGCACCTCGAGAACGTCGAGAAGCTCGTCCGGAACGCCTGGCCCTCACCCGACGGCAAGCGGGCCGTGTTCGAGGCGCACGGCGAGCTCTTCTCCGTCCCGGCGGAGAACGGCAATGTCGTCGACCTGACGAACACGCCCGGCGCCGCGGAGCGTTATCCCGCCTGGTCGCCGGACGGCCAGGCCCTCGCCTACTGGAGCGACCGGACGGGCGAGTACGAACTCGTCGTGCGCGAGCCCGGCGCAGCGGAACCGAAACCTCTGACCGCCTACGGGCCGGGCTATCGCTATCAGCCCTATTGGTCCCCGGACGGCAAGAAGCTGGCCTTCATCGACAAGGCCATGACCATCCGTGTCTTCGACCGGGCCACGGGCAAGACCGTCGACGTCGACAAGGGCAAGTACATGTTCGAAGCCGCCCTGGAGAGCTTCTCCGTGAGCTGGTCGCCCGACAGCCGCTGGATGGCTTACTCGCGCGACCTCGATAACCGGCACGACGCGGTCTTCATCTTCGACACCCGCGAAGGGAAGACGCGCCAGGTCACGGCCGGTTTTTATGGCGACACGCAGCCGGCCTTCGATCCCGACGGCAAGTACCTCTACCTTCTCTCGATCTGCGAATTCAATCCCCTTTACGGCGACCAGGACGCGACCTTCGCCTACGCCAACTCGACGAAGGTCGCCGCCGTGCCGCTGCGGACGGACGTTCCGTCGCCCCTGGCGCCGAAGAACGACGTGGTCGGCGAGAAGAAAGACGAGGCCGCGGGAGCGGGCGGCACCGCCCCGGCCAAGCCGGGCGGCGGAAAGCCCGAACCGGCTCCGAAGCCCGAGGCCAAGGCCGAGGCCGTTGCGAAACCCAAGGACGTCGTCATCGACTTCGAAGGCTTCGAGAGCCGGATGATCGTTCTGCCGCCCGCCGCCGGGAACTACGGGTCCCTCACCGGCGTGAGCGGGAAGATCGTCTATCAGAGGATGCCGAACACGGGTTCGGACACTCACGCCCGGCCGGTCCTCTTCTTCGACCTCGAGAAGCGCGAGGAAAAGACGATCGTCCCCGACGCCGACGGCTTCCGGCTCACGGCCGACGGCAAGAAGATGCTCGTGTCCAAGAGCGGGTCATTCTTCGCCGTCGACGTCGCGCCGGACCAGAAGCTCGAAAAGAAGATGCCGACGGCCGAGCTCGTCATGACCGTCGTGCCGCGCGAGGAGTGGCGCCAGATCTTCAATGACGTCTGGCGGTTCGAGCGCGATTTCTTCTACGACCCGAACCTGCACGGCGTCGACTGGGCGGCGGAGAGGACGCACTATGGCCCGCTCATCGACGAGTGCGTGACTCGGGAGGACGTCAACTACGTGATCGGCGAGCTGATCTCCGAGCTGAGCTCCTCGCATACGTACCGGGGCGGCGGGACGGTCGAGGAGGCGCCCGAGCGGGCCGTGGGTTACCTGGGCGTCGACTGGGAGGTCCAGGGCGGCTCCTATCGCATCAAGCGGATCATCAAGGGCGCGCCGTGGGACAGCGAGGTGCGCTCGCCGCTCGAGGCGCCGGGCGTCGGCGTGAAGGAGGGCGAGTACGTCCTCGCCGTGAACGGCGTCGCGCTCGATCCGGCCAAGGACCCGTGGGCGCCGTTTGACGGGCTGGCGGGCAAGACCGTCGAGCTCACCGTGAGCGCGAACCCGGCCGGGGCCGCCGGTGCGGCCGGCCCGCGCAAGGTCGTCGTCCAGACGCTCCGCGACGAGACGCGGCTGCGCAACCTGGCCTGGATCGAAACCAACCGGCGCCGCGTCGACGAGGCCACGAAGGGGCGGATCGGCTACATCTACGTCCCGAGCACGGGCATCGACGGCCAGGACGAGCTCGTCCGCATGTTCCTGGCCCAGATGGACAAGGAGGGGCTCATCGTCGACGAGCGGTTCAACAACGGCGGGCAGATCCCGGACCGGTTCATCGAACTGCTGAACCGCAAGCCGCTGTCTTTCTGGGCTGTGCGCGACGGGAGGGATTGGCAGTGGCCGCCGGTCGCGAACTTCGGCCCCAAGGTCATGCTGATCAACGGCTGGAGCGGGTCGGGCGGCGACGCCTTCCCGGACTTCTTCCGGGAAGCCGGGCTCGGGCCTCTCATCGGCATGCGGACCTGGGGCGGGTTGATCGGGATTTCGGGCGCGCCGGAACTCATCGATGGAGGGACGGTCACGGTGCCGACCTTCCGGATGTACAAGCCGAACGGGGAATGGTTCGCGGAAGGCCACGGCGTCGACCCGGACATCCAGGTGCCTGAGGATCCGGCGCAGCTGGCCAGGGGGATCGACCCTCAGCTCGAGCGGGCCATCACGGAGGTCCTGGCGCTTCTCAAGGCGCACCCTCCGCTCCACCCGGCGCGGCCGCCCTACCAGAAGAGGTGACGAACGCTAAGCCGCTCGAATGGACCGGCGGCCCGAGTACGCCTTGAGAGCGGCGGCCCGGGATGGTCCGCAGCTCCGGCAGAGAAGGAGACAGGACATGAAGAGAAGCCTCATTCCGCTCGAAGACCTTGCCTTCGGGGTCTTCGATCTCTGGTCCGCCTACGGGATCGTTTTGACGGCCGGCGACTTCGCCTCCGGCAGGTTCAACGCCATGGCCATCGGTTGGGGTGGATTCGGCAACATGTGGGGAAGGCCATTTGCCCACGTCGTCGTCCGACCCGTCCGGTACACGCACGAGTTCATGGAGACATATGACTCGTTCACGGTCTGCGCCTTTAACGAAGAGCATCAGGATGCCGTCCAGATCCTCGGCGGGAAGTCCGGCCGCCACGGCGACAAGATCGCGGACGCGGGGCTGACGCCCATCCCGTCCACCCGGATCAAGGCGCCGGGGTTCGAAGAGGCCCAACTGATCCTCGAGTGCCGGCAGATCTACCGGAGCCGGATCGATCCGAGGGGCTTCCTGGACCAGGCGATCGACAAGCACTATCCCCAAAAGGACTACCACAGCGTCTATTACGGCGAGGTCCTGGCGGCCTTCGGCACCAAGGGCTTCCTCCGGGGTTAGGGCCGCCTCCGGACTGGAGCAGGCCGGCGGGGATGACGAGGGGCCCTAAGGACCATCTCCGCCTCCGTGTGATTGATTGCCCCCTGGTCGGGCCGGGGATACACCCCGGTGAAAGGGACTGTCAATCAATCGACGATGACCGTCTGGCTCAGGTCGGGCGCCGTGGGCGGGAAGAAGACGTCCCGGCCGTCGGCTTTGACCTTGATGTAGTACTCGAGGTCCGTCTTTCCGGCGGGGAGCCCGACGCCGTAGACGCCCCGCGCGACGTGCTTCAAGGGAACGGCTCTGAAGCCGCCGCGGCCCATCTCCCGCCAATAGAGCTCGGCCGCTTCGGGGAGCTTCCGGGAGAGGACGATGACCTTGAGGTCAAGGGCCTCCCCGGAATCGAGGCTCGTCCGGAGCGCGGGGACGATGATCCGCGGCTCGCCGGAATAGTCCCTGGAGAGGACGACCTCATTCGGGAGCTCACCGCCTAGGATGGCCTTGAGCTCCTCCTCCGGCCTCTCCCAGGCCGCGGGGAGGATGTGCTGTTCCCAGTTGGCCACAGTCCCCAACTCCCCCGTCGTGCTCACCGTCGCCAGCATCCGGTCGAAGATCGAACGGAGAACGGCTGCCATCTCCGCGCGGATGGGCAGGGCGGCTTCCTTCGCCAGCCGGGCCTTTACGGCCGCGGTCTTCTCAGTCCTGACCTTGTCCATGACCATGTTGTAACGGGCCCAGAGACAGTTGAAGCGGGCCACCTCGCGCATGTACTCGAAGCTCCCCAGCCAGTAGTCGAAGCGCTCCCGGTAGCCAGGGCCATCGATCTTGGGGCCGAGGGAGCGGAGCTCGTCAACGAAAGCGTAGCCCTTCTTGACCTCTTCCCAGGGCCCTGGGTCCGGCTGGATGTTTCCCGGTCCCCCGATCCAGGTCACCGGGACGGGATGGACGCCGTCGATCCGGGAGAAGATCTCGGCGATGGCCTGGTCGGCGCCTGGGCCGAACTGGCTGAGGGCCCAATCGCGATAAAAGTCCTGCGTCGGCAGGAAGCGGGGCGTTTCGGGCCAGTCGGCTTCGAAGCCGTCGACCGCGGGACCGCCGCAGTTGATCTTCTTCCGGAAGCCGGGCCCTTCGACGGCGATCGCCGCGATGGCGGGATAATGGATGCGGTCGGCGAAGTCGATCGTCAGGCGGCCGTCGCTGACCGCGATGCCGTCGAAGATGAAATCCAGCATCCGGTATTTCCCGACCCGGGCGAAGATGTCGAGGCTGTCGATGACCTTTCGGCCCTGCAAGAAGACGTCGAACACGCGGCCCCGCTTGGTCTCGATCTGGCCTTCGACGAACTTCAGGGTGACCGTGTAAGTCCCGTTCGGGACGGGGATGTGGTAGGCAAAGACGCGGTCCCGGACGTCGCTGTAGACGGGGCTGGCGCCATATCCGTACGGGCCGGCGATCGGGACGCCCTTGAACGACACGTATTGTCCGGTGATGGGCCCGACGTCGTCGCTGACGTTCTTGGCCAGCGTGTTCCACGGCTGTTCCCAGGCGGCCTGGGCGAGGGCCTGGACGTTGGCCGAGAGGATCCGCGTCCGCCAGTGGATGCCCAGGAGGCCGTCGCAGCCATAGCGCAGGGCATCGGCCGCGTCCCGACGCATCCGGCCCGCCCAGAGCTGCGGCGAGGTCAGCGACGGGTCGTCCTCCATCCAGGGGATGGCCCAGAGCGAGCGCCCCGAGATCCGCGAGAAGCCGGGGTCGACGGGGGCCTTGCCGACCTCACGGTTGATGCAGCTCATGGCCACGCTGCGGGGCAGGACCTGGTCGAAGAGGGTCCGGTTCGAGGGCGGGCCTAGGACCCAGCCGCATGTGGCCAGGCTGAATGGCGGGCGGAGCTCCTTCCAGGCCTCGACGGCCATGGCCAGGTCCGTGGTCACGGCCTTGATCTCCTCGGGCGAGGCGTCGCTCCAAGTCCAGTTCTCGTTGGTCCAAAGCCAGTAATAGTCGACGGGATAGGCCTTGGCGATCCGGCCGAAGATGCCCTTGTAGACGTCCTTGACAACGGTGGGATCCTTGGCGTCCCGGCCTTCCTTTTGAAGGCGCTCGCGGACGAGCTCGGGAATGGTCAGGGCGGTCTCCGTCCCGACGCACGTCTTGACGCCGAGCTTTCGGGCCAGGCTGAACCCGTCGCGGAACACGTCCGCCGCGCGATTGAAGACGGCGTTCTGGTCCTCGGCGGTTTTCGGGCCGGGGGCGGAGCCGGCCATGACGTCGTTGCCGTACTCGTCGCGGTCAAAGAGCAGGGAAGCCCCGAAATGGAAGTCGGACGTCTTCTTGGCCTCGTAGCCCCAGTTGCCGCGGGCCGTATTCTGATAGCTCGAGGGATAGGCGGCGAGGACCTGGCCGCCGGCGACGGAAAAGTCGGCGGCGCGGCCGATCCAGACAGTCGGCTCCGCGTTCGGAGTCGCCCCCGGCGCCCGGCTGGGATTCTCCGGGTAGGTGTGAAGGCCGAAGAAGTTCATCCGCAGCTTAGGCAGCTGGCTCAGGACCGCTTTGTAGTTCTCGCGGTCCCACCAGTCGGGTCCTTCGGAGAAATCATGGAAGGGCTGGATGCCGCGGACCTGGAAGAGCGGGTGGCCGGTTTCGTCGACGGAGATGGTGATCGAGGCAGACTTGAAGTCGGGAACGACGTCGCCTTCGAGGGCGAACCGGACGCCGAACGTCTCGGCCAGCCGGTACGCGCCGTAAAGGACGGCGGGACCGCTGCCGCCGGCGACAAGGGTCACGGAGCCTCTCTTGAGGGACAGCGTCTTCAGAAGGTAATCTTGGTCACCGAGGGCGGCGACCCTCCCGATGATGCCGTCTTCGGAGAGACCCGAGAGCCAACCCGCTCCCTTTTGGGCGGCAAGGATGGCATTGGCCCGCGCCCGGGACGGGGAATCGACCTCGCGGATCCGGGCCAAGCCGCCCGTGCGGAGGTAGAGGTAGCGGCGGATCTCCTTGGCCGCGGCCCGCTCGTGCCAGGCCGCGCCCTTTCCGACGAGGATGTCGGGGACGGCTGGGCCTTTGGCACAGGCGACGAGTCCCGCCGTGAGAACGATCGCGGCCGCTAGGATGGTCCGGGCCGGGTGTTGCCTTGACGCCATTGGGGTCCACCTCCACAGAAGGGTGGACTCATTCTAGTCCTGGGCGGCCGGCAGTTCAACGCCGCCGAACGGCGGAGCATTCCGGGAGGGAGCTTCTTGTCCGTTTCGCTAGGATCGAGGTAACCCATCGTCACGCCGCCTTTGGCCAGTTCCTCGGAGGCCTCTTGGAACGGCCCGAGCGACGAGATCCCGGTGTTGAGAAGGTAGGATTTCCGGCTCCGTGCTGTCCCCGGGCGAGGCGTTTAGGGTACAATCCTTCCCGGTCATGTTCCACCCGCTCATCGGCAATCGCAGGCGGCCCGGCTTCGCGGTCGCATTGGCGCTCGTTGCACTCGTGCTGATCTTGGTCCTAACGGCCGGGCGGGGCTCGGCGGCCTTCGGGCCGAGACGGGCCGGGCCCGCAGTGGAGACGCAACCCGTCGTTATCGAGAACGGCGATTTCCGGTTCGCGTGCGACGAGCGGGGTATCTCAGCCCTGGCCAATCCCCACGATCCGTTCAAGGCCACGCTCATGCCTGGGGGCGGGGCAAGGGGCGCCCGTCCGCCCGTGCTGGGGCTCGCCATCAGCTATCGCAGGGACGGAACGGCCGGCTGGACCGATCTCACGTCCCGCGGACCTGAGTGGAATGCTTCTCCCGAAGCCGGGACGGCGACATATGCGAGCGGGGGATCTGGCGCCGCGGTCAAGGTCGTCGAGACCTTCCGGACGGACGGCCGCACCCTCGATTGGACGATCGATCTCGAATCCGCTGCCGCAGCGCCGGCAGAGATCGGCGACCTGGCCATTTCTATCCCGACAGCCGGCCCCTACGGCGAGGACCCCGCCCAGATCTTCGAACGCGGCTTCCTTCGACACCAGTTCATCTCGGGCGCGGGGTCCTTCGTCTATTTCGTCCGCGCGTCCGGCGCTCCGCCCTATCTTCTCTTGACCGTTCGTCCCGGGACCAAGCTCGAGTATTGGACCGCCAGCGGCCGGGGAGGCGGGCAGCTCTTCATCCATTCCGGCAAGAGCGGTCCGGCGGAAACGCAAGGGGCCTGGCGCCAGCCTCACACCTCACCGGAGCTCGCCGCCGTTGGGCCCGGGAGCCGCGTTTCTTACGGCTTCCGGTTCCAGTGGGCAAAAAGCTATGATGAGCTCCGCTCACTTCTCTATGAAGCCGGACTCTTCGATGTCCGGGTCGTCCCCGGGATGACCGTCCCCGAGGACCTTTCAGCTCGTTTCTCTCTTCACGCCAAGGCCCGGATCGAAAAGATCGTGGCCGAGTTCCCGGGCCAGACCACGATCCGGTCACTCGGCGAGCCGGTCCCCGGGCATCATGTCTTTGAGGCGACTTTCCGGCGGCTCGGGGAGAACATGCTGACCATCGTCCATGACGGCGGCCGTCGCACCTATCTCGAGTTCTTCGTCACCGAGCCCCTCGAGACCCTGATCCGGAAGCGGGCGGCCTTCCTCGTCTCGCGCCAGCAGGTCCGCGACCCGTCGAAGTGGTGGGACGGGGTCTTCGGCCCCTACGACATGGAAGCCAAGGTCACTCGGACGATCGAGGACCCGGACATCTTTCTCGACCGCATGGTTTATGTCCTGACCTGCGACGATCCCGGCCTGTGCAAGGCGCCCTTCCTGGCGGCCAAGAACGTCATCTACCCGGACCGTCGGGAGATCGCCGCAATCGAGTACTATCTCCAGCATTTCGTTTGGGGCAAGCTCCAGCGCCGGGACGACGAAACGCCCTATCCCTACGGCGTCTACGGCACACCCAACTGGTACGTCAACCGCGACCCGGCCCGCCGCCGCGCCTACGCCGAGAAGCTCCGCGACAACGCCACGGCGTTGCGGGACCTTCCCAGAGAGCACGTCTGGCGGTCCTACGACTACCCGCATATCATCATGCTCTACGTCCACATGTACCAGATCGCCAAGATGTACCCGGATCTCTCGACGGCCCTCGACGCGGCCGGTTATCTCGAGCGGGCGTGGGGAACAGCCAAGGCCTTTTTTACCTATCCCTACGAGATCTACCCGGAGTATTACGAGACCTACAAGTGGGGGCTCTACAATGAGCTCGTCGTCCTCGAGCTCGTAGCCGCCCTCGAACACGAAGGTTTCCCGGAGCGGGCCGACTGGCTCCGCGGCGAATGGGAAAAGAAGGTCAAGTACTTCGTCTACGATGACCCCTACCCTTTTCGTTCGGAGTACGCCTTTGACCGCACGGCCTTCGAATCGACCTACGCCTTCGCCAAGTACGGGGCGACGCACGACATGGCGCCCGATCAGAACCTGTGGTTCGACGTCAAGAAGGACAGATGGTATTCGCACCGCGTGGTCCGGCGCGAGGACTCGCGGGCCTTTATGGACCGCCAGCTCTACGCCGGCCTGTCGGTCCGGGGCTGGCTCGATCCAGCCTACTACACGCTCGGCTGCGATCCCGGCGTGAGCTACATGGCCGCCATGGGCGGCTGGGCTGTTCTCGACTTCGCCCTCAACTTCGCACCGAGGCCGTTCGACTGGCTCCAGCTCGGTTACGCCTCCTATCTCAGTTCGTGGTGCCTAATGAACACGGGCCGGCCGGATACGAATTATGGGTTCTGGCATCCGGGACCGGAGAACGACGGCGCCTCAGGCTGGCAGTTCATGACGGCCAAGGCGGGAAACGCCTGGATGGGCTCGAGCTTTCCCGGCGGTGTCACCGTTCCCCGCGGCCCGTGGCGCTACGACGGCGAGATCGACCTCGGCTACGGCGGGGCGCTGCGCATGGCCGCGACCGTGATCACGCGCGACCCGATCTTTGGCTGGATCGCTTACGGCGGACGGCTGGAAGAGACGCGAGGAGAAGTGGCCGTGGAGCCGCGGGACGGGGTCCGGCGGCGGCTCGCGACCATCCTTCCGGGCCCGGCCGCGGCCGATGAGCCTCTTCGGCTGAAGATCGAGCTTGAGCGCGACGGCTTCGCCGCCGGCAGCCGGATCACGGTCGAAAAGTCCCTGCGGAAGATCGTCTTCGTCGTCGAGAATCGGACGTCGGACATCCATCGGACAAGAATCCGATTCTCATTCCCCGCCGGCTCCTCGTATGATCTCGCCCTCGGTGGCCGCGCCGTTCCGCTCATGGCGACGGGCGACCCCGATTATCCTCGGCGGGCCGAGATCGAGGTCAAGGGGCCGACCGTCAAGGTCGAGCTGGTCCGGAAGTGAGGACGACATGGTCCTGGCGAAACCCGAGATCCTGCGGCAGATCCGAGACGGCCGGATCCGGATCGAACCCTTCGACGAAAGCGCCGTCGGGCCGGCTTCGATCGATCTGACGCTCGGCGACAGGCTCCGGATCTTCAACACCGACGAGCACATCACCCGGGCCGACGTCGACTACCGGACGCTGGCCAAGAAGATCGCCTTTCCCGACGGCTATCTGTTGGGTCCGGGCGAGCTCGTCCTGGGGATCACCTTGGAGAGGATCACGCTCCCTGACGACGTCTGCGGCTGGCTGAACTCCCGGTCGCGGTTCGCCCGGCTCGGCCTGATGAGCCACATCGCCGCGCCGTTCTTGGCCCCGGGCATCTCCAACCGCCAGGTCCTCGAGATCTTCAACGCCGGGCGCAACAAGATCAAGCTGACCCCGGGCATGAGGATCTGCCACGTCGTGCTCGAGCAGTGCAAGGGCGGCGCGGCCTACGCCGGGACCTGGAAGGACCAGGACCTGTAGGGAGAGCTCGCGGACGGCGCCCTCGTGCCAGAGCATTCCGCGATGAGCTTCATCACGGCCCAAATGGGCCTCTCCTGGTTCTTCGGACGGGCGCGGCCCGCCGGTTAGGTCCGGAGTCCAGCGCTGAGAGTGAGCCGCACCCCGCCCAACTTGATCTTCAGACCTCCCACGGTCTCGGAGGCGCCGAAATAGCCGACGTCAATCCCGGCGAACAGGAATCTCGCCATCACCAGCAGACCGGCCTGGGCCTGGTAGCCTGGGCCACGGTCGGCAGGACCGGCCCGTTCCGGGCAAAAGGACAGCCACGCGGGGAAATGAGCTTTTCGCCTAGTCGCGATAGTACCCGATCGAGCACCAGCTGACCCAGTGGCGAAGGGAGTAGGGCGCCGTGAGTCCCATTCCTGTTTTTTGGAGCGGCAGCGCCCCTTCGCTATAGCTGTCGGAATAGTGGAAGAGCATGCCGCTGACCTTCCTGTTCTCCGTCAGAGCGAGGATCTTCTGCACCGCCAGCAGCCCGAAGGGGATGGAAAACTTCCCGCACCAGTAGGTGTTGCGATATTCGAGATAGGTCGCGCCCCAGAGCTCCTTGGCCAAGCCCTCGACCTTGCCGTCGTCCATGACCCCCGTCAGATAATCGCGGATCAGCCGCTGGTCGAGCGCCCGGGCCTTGAGCCATGCGGCCTCGCCCTCGCCGAACGGCGAGTTCTTGAAATCCTGCCCGTAATGGTTGCCGTCGGAAGAGATCAGGAAAAAGATGTCCTTGCCGGCGACAAGTCCCTTGGCCTTCATTTCGGCCGCGATGACCTTGGCGACCTGGGTCGAGATCTCCTCCATCTTCTCGAAGGGCATGCCCGTGACCATGATGGGCGTGATCTTGACGTCCGGATTGAAGTATTGCAGCCAAGGCACTTCGGCTTCGATGGAGTGTTCGATCGTGTGCGCCTTGTTGTTGACTTGGTAAACGCTCTTGTCCAGACGTTCTTTCAGGACCTCGCGCAATCCGGAAATGGCCAGCGGCCCCGTCAATCCCGGCCAGACCTTGAATTGATCGAGGATCAGGATGTTGTGGGGGTCGCCGATCTCGCTGCGGACCGTGCCGTGCGTGACGCCGAAGATGACGACTTCCTTGGCCCGCAGGATCTTGAACAGGGGATAATCGACGCGGCCCGCCAGGAGATAATCATCATGGGGAGCGATGGCCGCCACCAAGCCTTCGGGCTCGAAGCTGTCGGGCTCCCGGGCCTGAAGATAGCCGACGAGCAAACGCATGCTCGCCGGGTTCCAGCAGAAACCGACGTCGTCACGGATCGGGCGCGCCTCTTGGCCGGCCAGGGCCGAGAACATCAAGAGCACGGCCGAGAATCCCGCTAGGGCTTTCATGGTTTTCCTCCGCATCCGTGAGGATAATGAGACCCTGGGCCGAAGTCAATGGCGCGGGATCGGGCCGCCGCCCGCCGCGGAGAGGAATCGGCCCGGGGCGGCCGGATGACAATTCCCCTCTTGACTCTGACGTCACGTCAGGGTTTAGATTGGTTTCGAGAGGAATAAAAATACCATGCATGTCCGTAACGCCTGCCTTGGGGCCGTGAGCTGCGCGGTCGTCGCGGGCCTGCTTGTGTCCGTCCACGGTCCGATCTCATCGATGGAGAAGAACATGTCCGCAATGGAAAAACCGGTCGCCCTGGTCGTCAACGGAACGAGCGCCCCGGCGGTGGTCGCGATCCCGGGATCCGGCGTCGCCGCGTGGGGCATCGTGCTCGTCCCCGGCTCGTTCCCGAACGACATCGACGGCAATTATCTTCCCGAGCACGGCAATCCCTTCACCGCCAAGCCACACGTTTACAAGGACTTGGCCCTCCAGCTGGCGGCCCGGGGCTGCGCGGTCCTGCGCTACGCCCGGGGGGGCGCCACGGTCATCGACAAGGACCAGGCGCAGGCCCACCGCCGTTTCGCGGACAGGACGGCCGTGGTCGCCGAAGCCGTACGAGTTTTGCGGGCCGCCGTTCCATCCATAAAGCACGTCGCCCTGGCGGGCCATAGCGAAGGCGGTCCGGTCTCACTGCTGCTGATGACGACCGACAGAGAGACCAAGATCGACGCCTATATCAGTCTGTCCGCCCCAGCCCTCCGCATGTTCGACCTCATGCGCCAGCAGACGGCGGCGACGGTCAAGGACGGGGTGGCCTCCTTCGGGCCCATGAGGTACTCGTTCGCCGCCTACGAGCAGGCCATGGCCTTCGTTAGGGAGGGAAAGCCCGTTCCCGCGGACCTCCTGAAGCAGCTTCCCCCCATGGGCGTATGGGCCATGGACATAGCATCCAAGCAGTACCTTCGGGATTACGACGAGATCGATTCGCGGCATCTCATCGCCGCGCTCGCCTGCCCTGTCCTGATCGTACAGGGGAAGGACGACACGTCGGTTTCACCGGACAACGCCGACATCCTCTTCGAGGCCAGGCAAGGAAACGCCTGGCCGACTGACATCGCCGTGTTCCCCGGCCTCCAGCACTTTTATAAGAAAGTTCCGGCAGGGCTCGACCCGATGGCGGCGTTCGGGCTGGACACGGAATCCGACCCGGCCGTCGCCGCGGCCATCAGCGCTTGGATCGATCAGCTGGCCGCACGTTGACGGAGGGGCCCGTCCGGGCCGATCCTCGTTCCGTCGCGTCGACCCGCTACTGAACGACCTTTTTGAGCGAGAACACCTGCTTGGGCGGCGTCACGCCCGGGGGATACTTGAAATAGATCCCCTTGAAAACAGACCGCCCTTCCAGCGTTCCGTCCTTGAGCACGGCCTCGTGGCTGATGATCCCCGGGGGGAACATGCCGTTCAGGAAGCCGAAATCCAACCCCTGGGCGGTGACCCGGAGATACGTAAGCGGCTGAACGTCGATGGCCTCGCCGTTGATCAGGGACGTGAACGTGCCGGCGCCCTGCCCGTCCTTGACCGCGATGACGAGAATGGCCTCCGTGGAGCCGCCGCCTTCCGCGCCGCTGGTCCCCCGCCAGGTCCCGACATACGGCTTGATCTGCTCCGCGGTCGGCTTGTCGGCTTGCAGCTGCTCGATGCTCTCTTGGCCCTTCATACGCTCGGCCGCCTCGTCGATGTCCCTCTCCATTTGGGCGCGGTCCTTCGGTTCGCCGTAGCCTTCGACGAGCGCGCCGAGGGCCCGCAGCGCGGGCGCTTTTTCGCCCCGAACGGTCAATTCCATAACGGCCCGGCGGAGGACCGATTCCGGCGGGATGCACGTGCCTCCGTAGTCCTTGGCGATCGCCTCATAGTGCGCGAACGCCTGGGGCCCGGAGAGCGCCTTCACCGCCACTTTGGAATAGTCGGAAAAGACGGCCTTCAGCCCCTCATAAAAGCCGGCGAAGACCATGGATTCGTGCATTTCCGCCGGCAACCGCCGCCGGAGGAGCATCCAGTCCTTGGGCGCTTCCGCCGCGAAGCGGTCCCAGTCTTTGTCGGGCCAGCCGAAGCGGACCTCCAGCGACACCAGCCGCAGATAACCGCCCTTGGCCAGCGACTTCTCCAGGTTCTTCACCAGCCAGCCGTCCTGCAGCTGCAGCGGGGCGTCGAGAGAGACGACGAACGGGAATTCGTCGCGCCAATCGGCCGCCGCGTAGTGGGCCAGGATGCCGCCGTGGGAGTGGCCCACGAACACCGCCGGCTTGCCGATCCGCGCCGCGGATTCGAGCTGGGGCCTCAATTCACGGGCGATGAACCTCAGGAATTTCTCGCCCTTCTCTTCCCCTTCGGCCAGGAATGTGCCCATGCCTGGCGGAGTCAGGTCCTGAGTGCGACGGGACGTTTCGATGGCCACGACGACGCAGTCGGGGATATGTCCGGCCAGGAACAACTCGCGCACTGCGACCACGGCCGGTTCGAAGTACGACTCGCCGTCCGTGAGGTAAACCACGGGAAAAGTCCGCTTGGTGGAGCCGAAGGCGGTTGGAACAAAGAGGGAGATTCTCCGGTCCTCGCCCAGGATCTCGGAGCGGATCGTCCCCACGTAGGTCGCCCCCCAGGGTTTGGGCAGGACGGACGTGGGCTTCAGCTCCAGCCTGGGACCGCTCGCGGTCCCGGCGGCGCCCACGATCGAGGCGGCCGCAGCAGCAAACAGCGCGACAAGAATTTTAGCTTTCAAGTCCGATTCCTTTCTCAAAAAGCTCCGGATACCGGAGGGCGATAAAGGCCCTGTCCTCCGCCGGGAGCGCCTTGAGCTCGACCGGCGCGTCCTGAGGCCGGGTGCCCTTCTGGTTGAGCCGGTTCATCAGGCTCCAGTTCCTGCCCATCTCGCCGGGCTCGCGGGCGCCCAGGTCGTACCGGGTGAAGTCGATGACCTTCTCGGTCCGCGGCGCGCCAACGTCCCGGAGCAGGGCCAGCCGAAAATCGGCGTTCATGAACCAGCGGATCTCCCGGTCCGCGTCCGAGCCGCCGATCCCCGAGCCCTTTTCGACGAAGCGGTAATCCAAGCCCGAGTTGTCCTTGAAGCGCCACCTCCAGGCGAGGCCGAACTCGCCTTGCGTGGGGCACAGCGTCTCCGGCCAGCGTTCCCGGATCCCGGCCAGCCATTGGGTCAGGCACTCGAGCCCTCCGAATTCCTTGACCAGGCAGACCTCCCAGCAGTTCGTCACCCAGGCGAACTTATTGAGCGCGAAGCCTGAATCGAAGTGAACCGCGGTCGTGTGACGCATCTGGGCCAGCCCCTTCTCGGGGCCGAGGTTGCGGATTGTCTCGATCGGACCGACACCCATCCGGCTGTTGAAGCCCTCGGCGAACCCCGCCCGGCGTGCCGCCAGGAAATCGCAGGTCCAGCCGTCCAGGTTGACGCAGTCCACCAGGTCGGAGGCTGCGCGCGCCGGGGCCAGGAAGTGCCGGCGGCTCGGGTAGTAGGGGTAGCAGACTGAGCCGTCGCCATCGCCGTTGTCGATGGCATACTGGCTCCAGATGTTGCCTTGGCAGACGTGGAGGCCCTCTTTTTCGGCCAGCCAGGCCAGGTTCCCGGCGGCCAGAAACCCCGCCAGCACGCTCCGCGGCCGGTAGCCCCCGCCCACGAGCATCGAAACCATCCCCAACGCGTCGTGCAGGTCGCGGTTGACCTCCGCCCGGGTGTTGTACATGGGCGCGAAATACCCGCCCGGGATGAATGTGACCTCGTCCCCGTGTTCTTCGTGGAAGCCCTTGACCAGCCGCCGGATCTCCCTGTAGTTCGGCCGGGGGTCCTGAAGGGCGAGCCAGCTCAACGCCCACGTCATGCGCCCTCCCGGAAATCCCGCCCCGAACGCCGAGCGCAGATCGCGTACGGCTCGGGGCGTATGGATGGCCGCCTCATCGACGCCCTCGTTCCTGTCACGGCGGACCTCGATCTGGTTGACCCTGATGACCGAGTTAAAGGTCAGAAACCGATTATCGAGGAGGTGCGGCGAGGCCGGGCTTTCGGCCGGGGCGGAGGAGATCAGCGCAGGCTGGCCGCCGAGGCCGCGCGACGTGAGGGCCGCGGCCGCGGCTCCTCCGGCTATCGCCAGGAAGGCGCGGCGATCGAGGGTCATGGCTGCCGCCCCGATCCCAGTCGGTAGAGATGAGGGTCTCGTTCTCCATCTTGCCGGCGGCCGCTGGGGTTATCTTCGTCCTTTTGGCTTTTCATGGCTTTCTCGGGCCGGCAGACGCCAGCCCTCCCGTCACGGCCGGAGCTCGGTGACCTCCAGGCTATAGAAGCTCCACCATGCTGGCGCCGGGCCTCCGTCTGCTGGGCGGAGCCAGAGGTGAACCTCCGCCGCGTCTTCGACGACCGCGAGGACGTGACCGGAGCTCAGCACTGACGTCCCCAGGCTGCGCGCGGCGCTGCCAAACTCGAACACGGCGTTCTCGATGGCGGCCCCCAGGGCGAAGTCAAACAAGTACCTATGGCCGGGGCTCAAGACGATGTTAATGATCAACAAAGGGCCGCCATGATAAGGCGGCTCCCAAATGGCGACACTATTGTCCATTCCGGGGGTGAACGCGGTCGCTGCCCCCATAACGATCCAGGGATCGTCGAAATGCAGCTGGCCGTGCATGTCCTGGGGCTGAGATACGGTCAGCCGGGAGTAAATTAAGGGGGCCACGACAAAGGACTTCGTGCGGAGCGGCGCCCCGGCACCGAGCAGCGTGTTCTTTTCCGCGACACTCAAGGGCTTCGGAACGGTGTTCTGGGGCAGGGCCTTGGCCAGGGCGATCGGCCGGGCAAAATCCGCGCCCCGCAGGAGGACGAAGCCCGCCCGTGGCTTCTGCCGGCCCGGTGGAGCCTGCTGGGAGCCGCTCCCGATCGCTCCAGCGGTGAGGAAACCGCATGCGACCAGCCAGGCGGCTGTGTACCCTGATCTACGCACAGAGTTCATCATGTGAGCACCTCCCCTTGTTCGCATCCTACGAGCCTTCCCCTTCACGCCCTGATGCTATTGATAGCGCGGCCGGGTGTCAAGGACCACAGAGACGGGGGCCGGCCCTAAGGCGGGATCGTTTGATTCGGGGCTGGGATTCCACTAGAGTGGCCCCATGCCGGAGACCGAGGGGCGCATGAACATCCTGGCCTTAACCCGCCCGGCCTTCGAGGCGCTGGCGGGGCCCGGCGGAGCTTCGCGGGCCCTGGGCCGCCTATACCGGCGCGCCTTCACAGAGGGCCGGTTCGAGCCCGGGTCCGAGCCCATCGGAAGGGAGAAGGCCGCGGCCCTGGTGGCCCGCGTCATGCTCCGGCTGCCGGCCGTCGAGCGCGTCGTCGAGGAAGAGGGGCCGCACGGAACGACGGCCAAGGCCCTCCTCCGGCTTGATGACGGCCAGCGGGTCGAATGCGTGCGCGTCCCGGTGGCCCGTCGCCACCCCGACCCGGGGCCGGACACGCTCTGTGTCTCCACCCAGGTGGGCTGCCGGATGGGCTGCGTCTTCTGCGAGTCCGGTCGGCGGGGCTTCGGCAGGGACCTGCGGCCCGACGAGATCGTCGGCCAGTATGCGGCGGCCCGGCTGTCGCTGGGTTGGGACATCGGCCAGATCGTCTTCATGGGCATGGGCGAGCCGCTCGACAATTTCGAGGGCCTCGCCGGGGCCCTCGCGGTCCTTCTCGACGAGTCCGGCCCCGCGTTCTCCCAGGACGATCTCACGGTCTGCACGGTCGGGCTGCCAGCGGGCATCGCCCGGCTCAGGGCACTCGGCCTCAAACGTCTCAATCTCTCGGTCAGCATCAACGCGCCGGACGACGCGCTCCGCGGCGAGCTCATGCCGGCGACCAGGGGCGTGGGTCTCGAGGCCCTGGCCGACGCGCTGGCTTGCTATCCCCAGCGCCGCAATTTCGCCCTAGGGGTGAACTACTGCCTCATCCCGGGCTTGAACGACGGCGAAGGGTCGCCGGAGGGTATCGCCGCCTTCCTCAGAGCTGCGGCGCCGTCAGGCCGGGCGGTCGTCAACATCATCCCCTACAATCCCGGCTCCTCGCCGATCGGACCTGCTCCGACCGAGGCCGAGATCGGATCGTTCACCCGGCGGCTCGAGGCGGCCGGAGCGATGGTCAAGCTGCGGAGTCCCCGGGGCCGCGGCCTGATGGCGGCCTGCGGTCAGCTCGGGCGCGTGGATTAACGGACCTGGGCCGTTGCCTGGCCTTGGCCGAGCTCGAAGCGGATCTAGGGACAGGAAGAGGAGGACGGCGGAGGTCAGGATTCCTAGAGGCTTCGTCCTCCATGAGACACCGGGAGAGGACTTGGGAATCCCGCCAAAAATAAAAAAAGGGCCCCCGGCGCCGGTGACGCTTTTCTTTTCCTTCGACCGCGCATAAAATCATCGG